>Ga0070735_10000336_pt1 | contig 54274 bp, 45 predicted proteins | sample Coa_R1_FD_66443 | JGI IMG/M metagenome (GOLD analysis project Ga0070735, IMG submission 66443) | Surface soil microbial communities from Centralia Pennsylvania, which are recovering from an underground coalmine fire - Coalmine... | ecosystem: Environmental > Terrestrial > Soil > Unclassified ... | reverse complement strand
GAATTGCTTTTCCACCCTGGGCGGTTCTTTCCTTAACGCCTCTCACGATCCTTCCCAGCCCTACAACCAGGCGATTCGTACCGGACTTCACCAGGCCCTTCCGAGTTTTCAGAGCATCAGTTGGGAGCCTCGCGTCGGATTCGCGTGGCAGCCATTGGGAAAGGGCAACACCGTGATCCGCGGAGGCTTCGGACTTTTCTCCGATGTCTTCCCGGGCACACTTGCAACGGCGTTCGACACCAACCCCCCGACCAAGAACACATTCTTCATCTCAAACGGACAGCTGGCTCCAGGACTTCCCGGCAGCGCACAGACTGCTGCGGCCGCTTCCAATGCCGCATTCATCAGTGGCTTCAATTCGGGCCTGAACCTAATGCAGATTAGCGGTCTTGTACCGAACTTCAGCCCGCCCTCGATCACCACAGCAGCCAACAACATCCGCTACCCCAAATATGAAGAGTGGAACTTCGCGGTTCAGCAAGCACTTGGAACCAGAAACTCGATCACACTGAACTACGTCGGGAATCACGGATACGATCTCGCTGCGGAGAATTTAGGCTACAACGCCTACTGCGACGCGACTTGCACGGGCGCGCTCGGCATTACTTCGTTCGTGGGCTTGCCGGCAGCTCAACCGGACATGCGTTTCGGTACCGTAACCGAGGCCGGAAACTACGGCGTCTCGAACTATAACGGGCTCACCGCCGAATTCACCCGCCGCGTATCGACGAGTTTCCAAGTGCAGGCTTCCTTTACCTGGAGTCATGCACTGGACGACATCTCGAATGGGGGATTTCTGCCGTTCAACTTCGCCACGAACACAAGCGTTCTGACTCCGCAGAATCCTTATAATTTCAGACAATATAACTACGGCAACGCCGATTACGACGTGCGCAAGCAAGCGAACTTGAGCTACGTCTGGCAGACGCCGAAACTTCACAACACATTCCTGGATCTGCTGGCGAACTGGACAGTTTCGGGCGTTCTCTTTGTGCGCTCGGGCCTGCCGTTCACGGTCATTGACGGCGGCGACAGCGGCACGCTCGCCGGATTCGGATACAGCAATACGTTGTTCGCCGACTCCAATGTCGGATCGCTCTCTTGCAGTTCTGCGAACAAGCTCAACAACTATGTCACCACTCCGGCCTGCTTTACAGCGGCACAGTTCACGTCGCCGATCGCGACCGCAGCCGGTGGAGTAGCGACCTGGGGCAATGAACGGCGTAACCAGATCTATGGCCCGAATTACTTCGACACGGACCTAACGCTGATGAAGAATTTCCGGATTCCCAAGTGGGAAGGTGCTGAACTGCAGATCGGAGCGCAGGCATTCAACGTCTTGAACCACCCGAATTTTGATCAACCTGTAGGCAATCTGGGTGCGTCGGGATTCGGTTACAGCATCAGGACGGTTGCCACTCCAACCAGCATTTTTGGTTCGTTCCTGGGAGCCGATGCCTCGCCTCGTGCTCTCCAGATTCGCGCCGACCTCCGCTTCTAACCAATGACTCACAGCCAGCGGCCCGCTTCCTCCGACGGGCCGCTTTTTTGCGCGTGGAGATGTGGATGCGTTCCTCTGCCCGATTTATCGCGCGCTGTGGCAGGCAGGAAGAAGAGGAACGGAGCGCGCTAAAGTGGCGGTCAGTTCCTCTTCATTCGTTCCTTAATTCGATCCGCACGAGCCCGAATAACTCACCGGACCCGGCATGCGGTTTGCCAGCATCGGCTTTCCGACGGCTTGGACGTACAGCTTGTCGTTCCCCTGCGGAATGTCGAGGCTGCACAGATCGGTTGAATGCGTCCCCGGCTTCGTCTGCGTAAGCTCCGTCAGATTCTGTCCGTCCGCGCTGCTGTAGACGCTGTAGTGATCGACCGTGTTTTCATTTCCGCTGATGCTCCACTGCAGCGTGTTGCCCGAGACCGAAGGTTGTAGCGAGAAGCAGCTGTCGATGCCTGACTCGGTTTCTGTTCCCTCTTCGTAATCGTTCCACGTCACAAGCTGGAGATATGGAAGCTGCTTTCCTTGACTGTACAGCTGATTGATCTGATCAAAAGTCTGCAGCCAAGTTTGCCCACACTGCTGGTCCATGATGCGGTTCGAGCCCCACGCCGCGAGCGAATCGTTGAATCCCTTGTAGCTCGCGCCCATGGTCTGTTCCTTCGTGTAGCCCATGCCTGTGCCGTAGAAACTCGAGAGATACCCGAGTCCATAATCGCCGATGGTCGGCATCACCCACGAATAGCTTCCATCGCTGTCCTCATGGCTGAATCCTGCCTGATCTTGAAACAAGAATTGGATCGAGCCCGAAACCGAGCTCTTGACTGCATTCCAGTCGATCGAATTCGAAGGATCCACATTGAAGTTGGTCACGACCGGCTGCCCGCCAATGGTCATGTAGGCTGGCGAGGAGAAATAGGTTTGTTTCACGTACTTCACCAGCGCTGCCAGAGCCTGCTCGCCGCCGCAACCCGAACACGCATTTCCCATCGCGCCCGCGTCGATCATGATCGCAAAGGTGAATCCTGCATGCTTTTCGGCTTCGTGCATCACCATCTGCGTCGCCTGATCGATCGAATTGTTTGGACCATACCAGTCGATCACTACTCCGTCGATGCCGCGGCTGATCATGTCTGAGATCTGCTTTTGCACTTGGCCGGCGTCATCGGAGTTGTATCCCACATTCATGTGGTTTGATCCGCCAAACCAGAGCATCATGTGCGCCAGGATTTTTGTAGTCGCGCCAGAGTACAGCAGCGTGTGTACGTTCACCTTGCTCACGTTGTTCGCACCCAGATTGCCGTTTGACTGATTAACGAAACTGCTGGCCGCGCTGGTATTGTTGGCTGTCTGCGCACTGAGGGTGGTGGAACTGCCGATCGAAGGTGTGGGCGCTCCCGTGGAAAGAGAAGAAATATGGCTGCTCGATCCGGAGCCGCAACTCGCCAGACCAACTGCGAGCAGAGAAATAGCAAAAAATTGTGTACTACGCATCATTCCTCAACACGGAAGGGATTTTGTTTCGATTTTTTGGGCTCGGTCAGGAACGCAATGCTGCGCTGGGATTTCCGTAACCAGTCCGGTCTGTCTGGAATGGGCTCAGGTTATTGCTGTATTGAATTTCGGCCAAGATATCGGAAGTACATAAACCCGCCCCCGAAAGCCTCGACCAGAGCGGCATCTGCGGCGTTGACACATCGTGCTTTTCTCAAGAGAATTCCCTTCGCAACGAATAAGGAGCAGAATGCGCTACTTCCTTCCGTTTCTGGCGCTGATCATGTTCGCCACATCCGCCTTCTCGCAAGATCGCACCAATGCCCGCAGTATGGTGATCTCGCCCTACGGCATCGTGGCCACCAGCCAGGTCCAGGCCTCGCAAGCCGGAGCCGAGATCCTTTCGCGGGGAGGGTCCGCCGTCGATGCCGCCATTGCCGCCAATGCCACGCTCGGTGTTATGGAACCCGACATGAACGGCATGGGCGGAGATCTCTTTGCGATTTATTGGGACGCGAAGTCCGGCAAACTTTATGGCCTCAATGCCAGCGGATGGGCACCGAAGAATCTGACCATCGCCTATGTGAAGGCGCAGGACGCGACGCGCATGCCTGTCGAAGGCATCGACACAGTCACCGTCCCCGGCGCTGTGGAAGGCTGGAACAAACTGCATGGGCGCTTCGGACATCTCCCGTGGAAAGATCTGTTCACGCCGGCGATCTTCTATGCCGAGCACGGATTCGCCGTGCAGGAACTGATCGGCGCCGATTGGAAAGATTCCGAAGACAAGCTGAAGAAAGATCCCGAATCCCGCCGCGTTTTTCTCATCCACGACGAAGCTCCGAAGATGGGAGAGGTCTTCAAAAATCCCGACGTCGCGAAAGCTCTCCGCCTTGTCGCCGATGACGGTCCGCAAGCTTTCTACTCCGGCGAAATCGCGAAATCCATCCTCGCTACCGAGCGCGAGTTCAACGGCCCGATGCAGGCGGATGATTTGAAGGAATTCTCTGCGGAATGGGTCGATCCAATTTCGACCACATATCGCGGATGGAAAGTCTACGAACTGCCTCCGAACGGGCAAGGCATGGCCGCGCTCGAAATGCTCAATATTATGGAGCAGTTCCAGCCGGCGAAAGCCGGCCCGCTCAGCGCTCAAGAGATTCATACGCGTATCGAAGCGATGAAGCTCGCCTATGCCGATCTAGCGCGCTACAACGCCGATCCGCGATATGCCAAGGTGCCGTATCTCGGGCTGATCTCGAAGGAATACGCCGCCCGACGCGCCAAGCTGATCGATCCGGAAAAAGCCAACTGCAATCCGGAAGCCGGGATTCCGCCGTCGAGCGACACGACGTATCTAACCGCCGTCGACCGCGAAGGCAACATCGTCTCGCTGATTCAGAGCAATTTCTCGAGCTTCGGGTCAGGCATCACGGTGCGCGGCATGGGATTCGCACTGCAGAATCGCGGCGCACTTTTCATGCTCGATCCTTCGAAGCCCGACGCGCTCGCGCCGCGCAAGCGCCCATTCCACACGATCATTCCGGCCTTCATGGAGCACGGCGACGACCACATCGGATTCGGCATTATGGGCGGCGCCAATCAGCCGCTCGCGCATGCGCAGTTCGTCTCCAACTTCGTCGACTATGGGATGAACATGCAAGCCGCGATGGAAACCGCGCGCTTTACCGTCCGCAGTAACTTCGATCTGAGCTGCAAAGTTCTGATCGAAGATCGCGTGCCCGCAGAGGTCCGCCAGCAACTCACGAACATGGGGCACCAACTGGAAGTGCGCGGGGACTTTTCGCTCTACATGGGACGCGGGCAGGCCATCGATCACAACACACATTCAGGCCTGAATTCCGCCGCCTCCGACGCGAGAACGGACGGATCGGCCGAGCCAGAATTGCCGCCCGGATTGCGCTGAGAGGAACTACACTAACTCTGCTTTCCGATACTTCGGCAGCACCAAATACAACGCCGCCGCGATGAACAGTGCAACCGCAAGAATCACCAGCACAGAAACATAAGATCCGGTCATATCAAAGGTTCGTCCCAGAAGCACAGGGCCGATCGCGCCCGCCGCCGCGTAGAACGTCCACGTCAATCCATACAGGGTCGAAAATGCGCGAATGCCGAAATACTGCGTCAGCAGGTACGGAATAATCGCCGCTTCTCCGCCCGCGCCAATCCCGATGCACGCCGCTGCAACCGAGCCCACAGCGAATCCATTAGCGCGTGCCAGCAGAAAGATTCCTGCTGCCGTGATCAGATACACCGCGAAGCCCACGCGTCCGCCCGCAAATCGATCGAGCAGCCACCCGACGAGTATTCTTCCCAGGACACTCGATCCGCCCAAGATCGATGCGCATAGCGCCGCCTCTCCGACGCTAATTCCCCGATCGGTCAGCAGCGCAGAAAGGTGCGTGACCGCTCCATTCATGCTGATTGATCCAATAAAGAGGACGAGAACAATAATCCAGAAGGTGAACGTGCGCGTGCCCTCCTGCCACGACATTCCGGCGTGAGTTGCCGGATCAGATCGCCTCCCCACCGGACCGCGGTCGATAATGTATTTCCAGCTCGGAGGCAAGCCCAGCAGCAACGCCAGGCCGCCGAGCGAGAAATAGGCCGCTCTCCATCCCGCGCGAGTAATGATCTCTTGCGCCACAACCGGCAGGATCATCGCCCCCAACCCCGCGCCTAGCATGACAAACGCCAGTGCTGTCCCTAACCGCCGGCGAAACCACGTCGAGATCGACCTCGCATACGCCAGATGCGCAGCGCCATTGCCGACGAAACCCAGCACGATGCACGTCACATAAAACTGCCAAATCCCGGAGTGCAGTAGTCCCAGCGAGGCAACGCCGCAGCCGAACACGGCCATGCACGGAAGAATGATCCAGCGCGGGCCATAGCGATCGATCACCCGCCCCATTCCCGGAGAGACCACACCAAGAGTGATGGCTGCTAGTCCGAAACCAAGCGAGATCGATTCGCGGTTCCAGCCGAACTGAGCGCTCAAGGGCTTCACGAAAACCGAGAACGTATAAACAAAGAGCGAGCCGAATCCCGCCATTACCCCAAAACACGCGGCCAACACCACGCGCCAGCCATAGTAGCCGGCGCTCATTTCATCTTGTATTTCCGTCTCCGCTTGCGCAGAAACCGGCGCGTTTGTACTCATGAAGGTCTCCACCCCCCACAGGTGGATTTCAAATCTTACGAATTTGCCCGACACGCCATCGCCCGAGCAATAGTACGAAACGACTAACCGGCGCAGATTCATTCCGTCGTCGTGATGCCTGTCACTGACGTTTTTCCGGAGCGGCGCTCGAATATGTGGGAATCGAAAGGAGCTTTATGTCAGACCTAGAGGCTCGCTTTGCGCAAGCGCAGAAAGATTCGATGGCTCTTACGGAGCGGCCCGACAACAACACGATGCTGAAACTTTACGCGCTTCACAAACAGGCTACTCAAGGAGACGTGACGGGCGATCTGCCCGGCAGCTTCGATTTCGTCCGCCGCGCCAAGTTCGACGCGTGGAGCGCAATCAAAGGCACGTCTGCCGAGAGCGCGATGCAGCAGTACATCGATCTGGTCGCGTCGTTACGACACTAGGGAGGCGGGTATTTCCGCTCCTCCTTCGTGCGTGCGCTGAGTGGTTTAATTCATGCCATTTCGGTATATTTCTCCTTCCGTTCACACATACCGAACACAAGAGGCACTCCATTGGGCCGACTCTCGGGACGTTCTCACCTCCTCCTTCTCGCATTCCTGTTTCTCACCGCTTCCTTGCTCCCCGCGCAGGGCACAGCGAACGAGCGAATCTTTTTTCACGCGAAGATCTTCACCGCGAACCCTGAGAATCCTTACGCCGAAGCCGTCGCGATTCGCGGAGACAAAATCGTCGCCGTCGGCAATCTCCCCGAAGTGGAGAAATCCGTCTCGTCCAATGCCGAACGCATTGACCTCGACGGCAAAACGCTTTTCCCGGGATTCATCGATTCCCACAGTCACTCGATCGATGGAGGCCTCAGTCTCACGGGCGCCGACGCCACCGACAAGGTTGACACCCTCTCACAGCTCCCAGCCTTTGTCGACGACGCCCGCAAAGCTGGACGCGGCATGCGCGGCGATATCCTCGAAATCCAGGGACTGCCGCTTGAGTTCTGGTCCCACACCGATATCCTCAACAAAGATTTCAGCACCGGTGCCTACGAAAACCAGCCGGTGCTGCTCCGCGGCATGGATGGGCACACTGGCTGGGCGAATCATGCGCTGCTTCGCAACGCGGGCATCACCTCGAGTCTCCTGCACAATCTGAGCCCGCAGGAGCGCGCGTATTACGGCACCGACAAGAACATGGAGCCAACCGGATTCCTGGTCGACGCCGGGCTGGAGCGAATCGAGCCGCTGATACCGCCCCACAGCCAGGATGATCTTCTGGCTGCCGCACGCGCCGCCCTGCACTACGAGTACAGCCTTGGCATCACCGCCTGGATCGACCCGCTCGCCACAGCTCCTGTTTTAGCCGCCTACAAACTGCTGGCGGACCACGGCGAACTTAACTCCGAGGTCGTCGCCTTTCCTCAGGTCTTTGCCAGAAATCCGGAAGCCGAACTAGCCGCCGTCCAGCAGACTCGGGGGAAATATAAGGATGTCCCGCACCTGCACATCACCGGAGTAAAAGTTTTCGCGGACGGCGTCGTCGAATATCCGTCTCAAACCGCGCACCTCACCAAGCCGTACAAGAACAGCGGACGCTACGGCGATCTTCTCTTCGATCCAGAGAAATTCGCGCAGCTCTGCATTCTGGCCAACAAAGAAGGACTCATCGTCCACGTTCACGCCATCGGCGACGGAGCGGTCAAAGCGGCCCTCGACGGCATTGCCGCCTCCCGCGCGGCCAATCCCGACTCAAAACTTGCCGATGAACTCACGCACGAGCAATTCGTCCAGCCCGAAGATTTTCCGCGCTTCCGCGAACTCAATGTCATCAGCGCCCTGCAACTATTCTGGGCCGACGCCGGGAACGACACGATTGAAATTCTCAAGCCCTACATCGACCCTGAAATCTACAAGTGGCAGTATCCCGCCCGCTCCATCCTGGACAACGGGGGCATCATCTCCGGCGCCAGTGACTGGCCTGTTTCCACCGCCAATGTTTTTCGCGCGACCTACCAGGCAGAAACCCGCAAGGGAAAAGAAGGAATCCTCGACGCCTCGCAGGACATGCCGCGCGAAGCCATGTTCTACGCCTACACGCGCAATTCGGCAAAGGCCATGAACATGGACACTCTGGGCTCGGTCGCCCCAGGCAAACGAGCGGACTTAATCCTGCTCGATCGCGACGTCCTAACGGTGAGCCCTGAAGAAATGCGGGAGACAAAAGTCCTGTGGACTATTGTCGCGGGAAAGACGGTGTATCAGGCAAAGTAGCCAACAAGGCGGAATATCCTCAGATTTTAATGGCGCGGTTCGAGCGATTCCGTTGTAAAATGCTCGCCCACTGGCAGGTGAGCCATGGGATCCCGTTCCGTTGTTGCCGTCGAAACTCCGTGTCCAGCAAGCCTTTTCGCGTTGCGCCCTTGGACCTGCCTCTTCCTGGTATTTCTCGCTCCGTCGATGCTCGCGGCAATTGAGGCGCCGGACTCCGCCGGTCCGGCGGTTCGCGCGTCCGAAACTCAGAAGACGGCCGACTCCCGGAAAGACGAGAAGAAGCTTGAGAAATACGACGTCGAACGCATCGGAGAGCGCGGCATCGGCCACGGATTCAACTTCTACTCTCGTAAGCGCGAACACGCTCTCGGGGAGCGTCTCGCCCTCGCCCTAGATCACAGCACAAAACTCGTGACCGATCCCCTCGTTGAAAGCTACATCAACCGGCTCGGCCAGAAGCTCGTCCGCTACTCCGACGCCGACGTTCCGTTTACCATCAAAGTCATCGACACGGGGGACATTCCCCGCGCCTACGGCCTCCCCGGCGGATATCTTTATGTTGACAGCGCGTTAATTCTTTCGGCCGACGGCGAAGCCGAACTCGCTGGGGTCATGGCTCACGAAATCGCGCACGTCGCTGCGCGGCACGCGACGCGCGCTCTCACCCGCAGAGATCTTTCCGATGTCATCGGCTCGATGGCTATGATGACCGGCCCTGCTGGGATGGGTATTGCCGATGTGGGCGGAATCGCCGGACCGCTTTCCATGAAAAAGTTCAGCCGCGACGCCGAATATGAGGCTGATCTCCTCGGCATCGAATACGCCTATGCTGCCGGATACGATCCGCAGGCTCTTCTCGACGCGCTGGAAAAGCTTCACGCCATCGAACTCCAGCGTGCCGCGGAATTGGCCAAGATTCCCGGCTACCACCTCGTCAGCCACGTGCCTTTTCACCACAAGCTCGCCCGAGGATTCTCCAACTATCCGCTGACAGAAGAGCGCATCGAACGCCTGCAATCGGAAATCGCCACGTACCTCCCCACCCGCGGTAACTACATCATCGACACCGACGAATTCCAGGAGGTCAAGGCACGCCTTCTGAGTTCCCGCGCGCCTGTCCTACGCCGTCACAATCCTGGAGATGGCAATATAGGACCAGTCCTGCGCCGCACCGAAAGCGACTTTAATTCGCCGAGCACTGCACCGGCAGGTTCAAACATGCGGGCTGTTGCCCAAACTCTTGTTTCAAATCGGCGTTGAGAACACACTGCTCGACAGTCCGAGCGAGTATGCAATTCCCTGCACACCAGCAGTAACTTTCGGTGGAGCCATTTCGAGTAATATCCTTACTGCAAGGGTTATTGTCGTTGGGGTACTCTTTTTCTTTGTACTCGCCGCTCGTCTATGGAGGTCCTGCCGTATTCCTCCATCAAACCTGATCCAGTCGATCGCTTCGCTGCGGTTCAGGTTTCGCATCACCAATTGCAGTCGACTGAAAGAATTGAAGAGTCATGGGAATGAATAGTCTTCGAACCGTCGTAGTATGCCTTTTTTTGCTCGGAATGCCACTTTTCGCCCAAAATCGCATCAGTCCGGCGGGCACCGCTCCCGCTTTCGAGGCCAGCGGCGGTTATGTGTTTATGAGCATGACCTCGCCCACGACGCCCCGTCTAGATTTCAACGGGATCGATGGCAACGCAATTATGCAGTTTGCGCCGCGACTCGGCGCCATGATCGACTTCACGTTCGCGCGCTGTGGTAACGTGCCCGGCACCGGACACAGCGACCGGATGTTTAGCGGCCTTATCGGCCCGGTCTTTTATCTACGGCAGCATGGGAAAACTGACATCTTCGTGCACGCCTTGTTCGGCATGGGATGGGTAGACAGCGCCGTGCTCATCAGCCCCACTTCAGAATTTAAGGGATATGAGACTCGATTATCTTATGCCTTCGGCGGATCCTACGAGCGTACGGTGCGCGGTCCTTTCGCCTTCCGCCTAACGGGAGATTATCAACGCACGACCTTTGTCGATTCCACATTGTCCCTCGTCGGGCAGAACAATCTTCGTGTCACCGCGGGCGTCGTCTACCGCTTCGGAAATTACTGATCCTGATCTCCGCTGGACAGTGCTCCAGTGGTGGCGTAAAGCTTCAGCGCTGAACCGTAGCGCCCGACAGATGTCTATGAACGCCCGAAACCAGCAGCCTTCGTAAGCGAGGCTGTTCCTAGGCACCGCTTACTCGGCGGCCTATTCCATCGTGAAATCCCAACCGCAGTATTGTCCGGGAGCAGCATCCGGCGGGCAGTGAAGGCATTTTGTCCGAATCCGTGGATCCACCGTCGCAGCAAAAGTTTCGAACTCAACAATTCCGACACTCTTGCAGGGGAAATCTGGCAGGCCCTTTCGGCGGCGGGTTTCCTGCACACGACAAAGATCCATGAAGAACCGCAAATGCCGGCGGTCGCCGGACCACTCGGTCCTCTGTGTATTGATGATGGCATAGAGGCGAAGACTCAAGGCTTTCTCAAGAGCTGGAAGACCGCCGTTCGGAGGGATATTGAAGGTAGTCATGATCCGGCGAGCCTCTGCCGCCGCGAAGCGCTCCCACGAGAGCGCATCGAGTTCCATGGCCGTGTCCATATTGAAGCGCTCTTCAGCGGCAAGGAACCAGCAGCCATCATGGGCCAGCCAGTTTTTAGCGGACATCTCCAGAGCACAAAGGAGTTCCTCGCGGCTCATCCTCTGAAATGCATTCTTAGTTTCTTGATCCATCATCGTCTTTCTTCGGAAATCTCGTGTATCGCTTCCGGACCTCTCCTGTATCCCCCACCATGGCAATGAATGCAAGAACCGGAATTCCTGTTACACCGGTTCGGTATAGCGCACCGGGGAACTGTAAGGATAAGACGCTGGTCGAAACTCCAGTTGCTGATGCGTTAGAGGTGGCCGATAGTCAAAACAAAAAGTATCGCTGCGCCAGTGGTAAGACTTCCAGGGGTTCGCATGTGATTGCCTTCCCGTCTACACGGACTTCATAGGTCTCCGGATCCACTTGGATATCGGGCATCGCATCATTGTGAATCATGTCCTTCTTGCCAAGCGTCCGACAACACCGCACGGCCGCCACCATGCTCCTGAGACCGAGTTGGGCGGGAATGCCTTTCTCAAATGCTGCTTGCGAAATAAAGGTCATGCTTGTGGAAGCGGGAGCCGAACCAAAACTCCCGAACATCGGCCGATAAAGGACGGGCTGCGGAGTCGGGATCGAAGCGTTCGGGTCTCCCATCACACTCCACGCGATGAATCCACCCTTGATCACCATCTCGGGCTTCGCTCCGAAAAACGCCGGCCTCCACAGCACGAGATCGGCGAGTTTGCCCGGTTCGATCGATCCCACATGCTCCGCGATCCCGTGAGTAAGGGCAGGGTTGATCGTGTACTTGGCGATGTAACGCCTGGCGCGGAAATTGTCGTTTCGCGCTGAATCTTGCGGAAGCGCACCGCGTTGCACTTTCATCTTGTGCGCAGTCTGCCATGTACGGGTCACCACTTCGCCGATCCGCCCCATGGCCTGCGAATCACTCGAGAGCATGCTGATGACACCCATGTCGTGAAGAATGTCCTCAGCCGCAATCGTCTCTGGCCGAATGCGACTCTCGGCGAACGCGACGTCTTCCGGCACCTGCGGGTTCAAGTGGTGGCAGACCATGAGCATGTCGAGATGCTCAGCGATTGTGTTCGTTGTGTAAGGACGCGTCGGATTCGTCGAAGAAGGAAGGATATTCGGGAATGAGGCGATTCGAATAATGTCAGGGGCGTGGCCGCCGCCTGCGCCTTCGGTGTGGTAGGTGTGGATAGCGCGGCCTTTGATGGCAGCAACGGTCGCTTCAAGAAATCCGCCTTCGTTGATCGTATCTGTGTGAATCGCGACCTGGACATCGTACTCATCCGCGACCTTGAGACAGGTGTCGATGGCGGCCGGAGTGCTGCCCCAATCTTCATGAAGTTTCAAGCCGCAGGCGCCGGCCTCGACTTGCTCGGCAAGCGGCGCTTCGGCGGATGCGTTTCCCTTCCCGAGGAAACCGAAATTCATCGGCCACGCATCAGCCGCTTGCAGCATGCGAGCTAAATTCCATGCACCGGGCGTGCAAGTCGTCGCGGCGGTACCTGTGGCAGGCCCGGTCCCGCCCCCAATCATCGTAGTGATTCCGTTTGATAACGCCTCATAAACCTGCTGGGGAGATATGAAGTGAATGTGACTGTCGATTCCGCCGGCGGTGAGAATCAGGTTCTCGCCCGCAATCACCTCCGTTGCTGGACCGACAATGAGCGCTGGATCGACGCCATCCATAATGTCGGGATTCCCGGCCTTCCCCACTTTCACGATGCGGCCGTTCTTTACGCCCACATCGGCTTTCACGATGCCCCAGTGGTCGAGGACAATCGCATTCGTAATAACCAGATCGAGCGCCCCATTTTCAGCTTCTCGCACGGCGGAACTGCTCTGTCCCATCCCATCGCGGACGACCTTTCCTCCTCCGAACGTGATCTCGTGACCGTAACGGGCGAAGTCTTGCTCAATCTCGATGAAAAGCTCAGTATCGCCCAAGCGGACGCGATCACCTTTCGTCGGGCCGTATAGATCAGCATAGGTTCTGCGGGGAATCTCAAGGCTCATTGACCTTTCCCTCGCTCGAAAAGAAACCCTGCCTTCCGCGCGGTGTCGATAGCTTTTTCGCGAGCGCCGGGAGCATCCAGGCTTCCACCCACCAATCCGCTGAATCCATGGACCACGCGCCGGCCGCCAAATTCGACGAGTTCCACTTGCTTCGCTTCGCCTGGCTCAAAGCGCACGGCAGTTCCCGCAGCAATATTGAGTCGCATTCCGTAAGCGGCTGCGCGATCGAAATCAAGGAACCGGTTCGTTTCAAAGAAGTGAAAGTGACTTCCCACTTGAACCGGGCGATCACCGGTATTCTTCACGAGCAGCTTTGCCGTGCGGAGTCCAACGTTAGCGGCGATAGAGCCGGCGGATTCATCGAGTTGATATTCCCCAGGTTTCATAAGTCCTTCTTCGGCGTGTCGGTTCAGCGGATCGGATCGTGCACGGTAATCAACTTCGTACCATCGGGGAAGGTCGCCTCGACTTGAACTTCGTGGATCATTTCCGGGACTCCTTCCATCACTTGCCCACGGTTGAGAATAGTGGCACCAAAGCTCATGATTTCTGCCACACTCTTGCCGTCGCGCGCGGCCTCCATGATCTCCGCAGTAAGAATAGAAACTGTTTCGACATAATTGAGCTTCAGTCCGCGAGCCTGCCGACGACGCGCGACATCGGCAGCGACTACGATCATCAGTTTTTCCTGTTCCCGGGGAGTCAAGTGCATAAGGGCTTGTATTCTACTCCAGCTCTGAGCAATGGATTCTGCAAGAGCGGTCAGTACGTCTTTCGCGGACGAACCGCGTGACGGCCATACAGCGCGAATTTCGCCGCATCCCAGAGGCAAAACAATCCGGAAGCTGCGTCACATCCTTGTTTTGCCAAACAACGAATCACGAGTCCGTGCGCCTTTAGCGTGCTGATGCCCCATAGCGTTTCATCCAGTTGCGGTAAGCCCGCAGCGAGTTTCCGCAAATCCGCCTCCAGACCCCACCAAATCTCTGTACCCACGCCCACTTTGCAGACAAAGAACGTAGCGCAATAACGGCAAGCACCCATCCGCCCCGGAGACGCCATGGAATTCTTCTGTGGTTCGAGCTTCACGCGATCGATGCTGACGATTTCATGATCCGCCGCTATTTCAGTTCGCATCTCCAAACGTTCGAACGCGAACACTTCATCGCGGGCTTCCCTTCCCGGCGCAAGCATTTCCCACCAGAACAGGCCAGCGCGTGGGGATAGCCTGACGATTGTCTGCTGAAAGTAATTTGATCCGGCGAACGGAATAATCGGATCAGGCACATATTCGAGCAGTGCATCGTCCGACACGGTAAATTCATTCTGCTGCCGTGTGATTGCTGTTCCGATTCCGCGCCTATAGACGCGCGTTGCACCGGTTGTCGTCAATTGCGCCGCGGCTCCCTTTCCGACATCAACTTTCAGAGCCAAATCGTCCCCTCCGAACAGGCCTCCAGAAACATTGTGCAGGTGAGCCATCGCACTGCCATTTCCTGGGTGGAAGGCGCGAACGACGCGAAGCGGAGGCTCCTGATGGCTGAATGCAAGCGTGGTCTGTCCCAATGCGTCGTCTCGCGCGAACGCGAGTCGGAGCGAAGCACTCATGCGGACCTTTTCCCGAGATGTTGCCGCGACGACCACCTCTTGATGTTGCGCGCAGAGCAAATCTGCTCCTTATCAGCTGATGAACAGACGCGTAAAGAGTTCCGCATGCTCCATCGCCCCCCAGTCCAATTGCGGAAGAAAACAAGGGACGTCATGAATCGTGAACTCCGTGCTGGACCGCGCGGCTTCGATGATGCGAGGCTTCAGATCCCATAAAATCCGCTGCGCCCGGGTTTGGCCAAGCGGCATAAGACGCTGGCATGCGGAGATCAAACCAGCCACTGATTGATGAAGGTATGCGCAAACGGACCGATCTTCGTCGAACTGCAGCGCTCCGCTTACCAGACCGAAAGCGCAGGCATGGTGGACGGCGGTCGACGATCTGCGAGACTCCTCTTCCGCGCTTACCAGAGACTTTCGACCGCGGACCGCCAATGCTGCCCTTAGAAAATTGAGGCCTAAGACGGCACTTCCCTTGCGGCTTTCTCGCGATGTCTTCAAAGCGCTGAGATACTCATTCAGTTCCACCCACTCCCTTGCAGGAAAGCTTTCTTGCCATGCCAGTCGCGACGCGGCGCGGCAGAAGACAGCTTCGCTCACTCCAGCCTCTTCCAGCCAGGCTTGAAGAAAAGCGTCCAATTCGGAAACTTGTAACATCCCCGCCATCGCCAGCGTCTCGAGTCCAAATGAATGAGCAAACGCGCCGATTGGGAACGCGCTATCGGCAAGATGCAACAACCGTAATTCGATGATGGCGGGATCGTGGTCCGGCAAACCGTGACTGGAGTCTTGATGCATAGATGGTTACCGTTGCACGTGCTCGTGAGCATGGCCGTGCGAGTGGTCATGATCGTCATGGCTATGACCGTGCTCGTGCGGCCGAGGCGCGTAGGCCGCGTGAGCGTCGATTAGATCGCGACGCATCGTATGCGGTTGATCAACCGCCTCCTTGATCCACGCCAGCAGAGTGTCGAGCCCAACCTGTTCGCGCAAGTTTGTAAAAATGAACGGACGCGCGCCTCTCATCTTGCGGGCGTCGCGGTCCATCACTTCCAATGACGCACCGACATACGGAGCCAGGTCGATCTTGTTGATAACGAGTAGATCAGACCTCATGATTCCGGGGCCGCCTTTGCGGGGAATTTTGTCGCCCTCTGCAACATCAATGACGTAAATCCAAACATCCACCAACTCGGGGCTAAACGCGGCTCCTAGATTATCGCCGCCGCTTTCCACAAGAATCAATTGCAGCCCGGGCAAGGAATCTTCCAATTCGGCAATCGCCTGCAGATTCATTGACGCATCTTCGCGGATCGCTGAGTGCGGGCACGCTCCGGTCTCGACGCCTCGAATGCGGTCGGCAGAGAGAGTTCCTTGCCGCAGAAGATATTCCGCATCCTCTTTCGTGTAAATGTCATTGGTCACGACGGCGAGGTTGTAGTGGCGCAACAGGGACTTGCTCACTCTGTCCACCAGCATCGTCTTCCCAGATCCCACCGGACCCGCGACGCCGATACGGAACGCTCTGTTTGAATGATCTCGAGTCACGCTATCTCTCCTCTGATAGGCCGATTTGTTTTGGTGTCTCAGGATATCGGCCTTCGCCCAACCCGGCAACAGAAGACCGCTGAATTTTCGCGCCGTTACACGCTGAGGTGAACGCGCACGATCTCGTCAGTAAGCTCTGGCATTTTTCCAGAGGCGACCTGACGCCCATTTGAAAGAATGCAGAAGGTGTCGGCTACGCGACGGGCAAACGGCAGTTTCTGTTCCACAAGCAATACCGACAGCCCTTGCTCTTTGTTTAATTTCAGAACTATATCCCCAATTTCGTGGACGATGTTGGGTTGAATTCCTTCTGTGGGCTCATCAAGAATCAGCAACTTCGGTTCGAGAACGAGCGCCCTGCCGATAGCAAGCTGTTGCTGCTGACCGCCCGAAAGATCACCACCTTTCCGACGCAGCATCTTTTTTAGCACTGGAAAGAGATCGTAGATCCGTTCGGGGATGCTGCGCAGGCCATTCTTCCGCACCCCCAAACCAATTCTTAAATTTTCCTCCACCGTCAGATGGGAAAAAATTTCACGCCCCTGAGGCACGTATCCGATGCCGATTCTGGCACGCTCTTCCGCTGAAGCGGATGCGAGTTCTCGTCCATTGAAGCTGATGGTGCCCGAATTCGTCTTCAGCAAGCCCATGATGCATTTCAGCAGCGTTGTTTTGCCCATTCCGTTGCGGCCCATGATGCACATGAGTGAGCCCTCGGGCACCGAAACATCGACGTCCCAGAGAGTATGACTGCCGCCGTAGAATTGATTCAGCCTGTTAACCGCCAGCACTATTAGCCTCCGAGATAGACCTCAACAACTCGAGGATCCTTCTGCATCGCACTCATTTCGCCCTCAGCGAGAACGCGCCCCTCATGAAGCACCGTCACGCGCTTGGCGATGGAACGAACAAAATCCATATCGTGTTCCACGACTACGACGGAATGCTCGCCCTCGAGCGTCTGAAGCAACTGGGCTGTGCGCTCGATCTCTTGCGGCGTCATCCCGGCCACCGGTTCATCGACCAGAAGCAACTCCGGATCCTGCATCAGGAGCATTCCGATCTCAAGCCACTGCTTCTGGCCGTGGGAAAGAACCTTGCCCGGCAATTGCCGGTGATCGGTCAGGCCGATAATCTCAAGCACCTCATCGATTCTCTCCAGTTGTTGAGGGGAAGTCCGAGCGAGCAGCGTGTCGAGAAATGACTTGCTGCCCGCCAGCGCCAGTTCGAGATTCTCGAACACGGTTAGGTCCTCGAAGACGGTCGGTTTTTGAAACTTACGGCCAATGCCGGCCTGGGCGATTTCCGGCTCGGAGAGCGTCAGGAGATTCAACTTGTCTCCAAACCAGACTGTCCCGGAATCGGGCCGGGTCTTGCCGGTGATGACGTCCATCATGGTGGTTTTCCCGGCGCCGTTGGGTCCAATGATGCAACGCAGTTCGCCCGGTTCTACGTACAGGGTGAGATTGTTGAGAGCTTTAAAGCCATCAAAGGTCACGGTGACGTCTTCGATGTAGAGTCGCTTACCGTGTACGCTCATTCGCCTGAGGGCTCCGGTGTCTCGGAGTGAACGACGAACGACTCCGTCTCTTTGGCCGCTCGAGGCGCGCGCTTTCTGATGACAAGCCGTACCAGGCCCACAATCCCCTGCGGCAGGAACACCGTGACCAGGACGAATAAGGCTCCCAGTGCGTAGTTCCAGACTTCGGGAAGTGCGCTCGTGAAATACGTTTTAGCGTAGTTGACGAGGACCGCCCCCGCCGCCGCTCCAGCGAGAGTTCCTCGGCCGCCGACCGCTACCCAAACCACCACCTCGATCGAGTTTATGGGAGAAAACTCGCTCGGATTGATGATTCCGATCTGCGGCACATAGAGCGCACCGGCGATGCCGGCGAGAACCGCGGAAAAGACAAAGACCCACAGCTTGAACGATTCCACGCGATAGCCAAGAAAACGCGTGCGGGTTTCCGCATCGCGGATTGCGCGGATCACGCGTCCTGCCCGCGAAGCAACAATGGCGCGGCATGCTATGTAGCTCGCTCCGAGCGAGATCGCGCTGATCACCAGCAGCACGAGGCGTGTGCGGTCGGAGTCAAGGGTAAAACCGAGGATATCTTTGAAGTCGGTAAATCCGTTGTTCCCTCCAAAACCCATGTCGTTGCGAAAGAATGCCAGCATCAAGGCGTACGTAAGGGCTTGGGTGATGATCGAGAAATAGACTCCCGTTACGCGTGAGCGAAATGCCAGCCATCCAAAAACCAAAGCAAGAAGTCCGGGCGCCACTACCACCATGAGGAGCGCAAACCAGAAATGATTGAGACCGTGCCAGAACCAAGGCAGCGACTTCCAGTTCAGAAACACCATAAAATCCGGGAGGATAGGATCTCCATACACTCCACGCGGCCCGATCTCGCGCATCAGGTACATGCCAATCGCATACCCTCCCAGAGAGAAGAAGGCTGCGTGGCCGAGGCTAAGAATGCCGCAGTAGCCCCAGATCAGATCGACGGCAAGCGCAAGCATCGCATAGCAGAGGTATTTTCCAATGAGGGTGAGTCCGTACCCGGAAACATGCAGCGGCGAAGCCGACGGAACAAGCAAATTCAGAGTCGTGATGACGACGACAAGAGCCAGGAGAGCGCCAAGGAACAAGGTGCTTCCGGGATCCCGGATTACGCCGATTCGCAGCGTGCGTTGTCGGGGCTCCATCACTGTTAACTCTCCGCGGCCCGCCCGGTGGCTGGGAACAGCCCACGCGGCCGCGCCTGAATGAAGAGAATGAGCGCGATCAGGACAAAGATCTTTGCCAGCACCGCTCCTGCATATGGTTGTAATAATTGGTCCACGACCCCCATCAGAAGGCCTGCGACCATCGCTCCCCAGAGGCTACCAACACCCCCAAACACAACCACCATGAATGCATCGATGATGTATGACTGCCCGAGATTTGCGTTAACGTTCGTCACCTGACTCAGGGCTACTCCAGCGATGCCCGCGACACCAGAACCAAGCCCGAATGTGATTGCATCAACCCAGTCGCTGCGAATGCCCATAGCTTTTGCCATGGCGCGATTCTGCGCAACAGCCCTGATCTCCAGGCCGATGCGTGTCTTCTTGAGCACCATCAACAGCGCAGCAAAGACAAGCAAGGTAAAGATCAGGATGTATAGGCGGTTGTAGGTAATCGACAGGGCTTCGTTCAACTGCAGCGTGCCGCTCATCCAATCGGGCGTCTTGACCTCCCGATTCAGCGCGGTAAATGTAGTTCGGACTAACTGCTGAAGAATCAGACTGACACCGAAAGTCGCGAGCAGCGTCTCCAAAGGACGTCCATAGAGGAACCGGATAACCGTTCGTTCGATCAGAATGCCCATCAGCCCGGACACTAGAAATGCCACCGGCACCGCGACCAGGAGGGACGAACCAATGTATCCCGGCATGGCCATTTGGACGACGTAGGTCGAGTAAGCACCCAGCATCATCAATTCGCCGTGTGCCATATTGATCACGCCCATCACACCGAACGTGATGCCGAGCCCAATCGCAATCAAGACAAGAATGGAACCCAAGCTTAATCCAAAGAGGACTGTTTGCACGCCCGAATAGAATGACCTCCGTGATTCGATCGACTTGATAGCCGCTGCAGCAGCCTTCCGAATATGCTCATCGCTCTCGGTGAAAGTTCCGTCGGAAGATTTCTCGACGAGTGACTGCAGTTTGTTCAGCACATCCTGCCGCAAGCTGCCTCTGAGGGTAGAGATCGCGGCAAGACGTGCCTGCGCATCGGAACCGTCCAGATCAGAGAGAGCCAGTGCTACCGCAATTTCCCTCTTCACTTTTGAGTTGCTCTCTTGCGAACTGCGCTCGCGCAGCAATTGAACATTTCCTGGGTTCAGGTCCCGTTCAATGTCTTTCACTGCCTGCAGTCGGTCCGCTGCCCTGGAACTCGAGAGGCCAAAGCGCGCGAGCGTGGTCTGCAGAACGCGCCGGAGATGATTGTTCGTCACAACTTTCGTGACGTCATCTGCCGAAGCAGTGCCGGCATCTTTGAGAGTCAGTGGATCAATGAGACTGACGCTGGGAGCATCCTCGGGTCCGGGCGCCACAAGGAATACCTTCTGATCCCGGTTGCGGCAGTAAACACGGTCGTCCAGAAATGCCGCAAGCACCGGTTGGGTACTCGGATGACCGCTCTGCGCAATGTGCTCGACGATCTTCCCCTTTTCGTCGAAAGAGGCATTGCAGAGCGCGCCTACCGAAGCAAGAAAGGTGTTTTCTACCGGCGACTGCGCGTATGCGACCCCGAAACTCTGGATGGCGAGCAGTAGCGCGAACCACCACTGCCTGCCACCCCGAAAGAAGAACTGCTTCATTTGTAGTTTTGTCCGGAGCACTTCTTGGTAGCCGTGTTGTAATTTCCGCATTTCAGCGTGACCCAATCTGCCACGATGTTCTTGTCAGATGGGAGATAGGGGGACCAAGCCTGTCCAGGCACCGTCGTACTGGTCTTCCATACCACGTCAAACTGTCCATCGGCCCGCACCTCACCGATATAGACGGGCTTTGTGATGTGGTGATTCGGAAGCACCTTCGCGATGCCGCCCGTCAGGTTTGGCGTTTCCAGACCAGGAAGCGCGGCGATGACCTTATCCACATTGGTTGTGCCAGCCTTTTGAACCGCCTTCACCCACAAGTTGAATCCAATGTAATGGGCCTCCATCGGGTCGTTCGTCGTCCGCTTGGGGTTCTTAATGAAGGTGTGCCACTGCGCGATGAACGCCTTATTCGCCGGAGTATTGATGCTTTCAAAATAGTTCCAGGCAGCCAGATGTCCAACCAGCGGCTTGGCATCGAGTCCCGAAAGTTCTTCTTCACCGACCGAGAAAGCAACAACCGGAATGTCTTCGGCCGAAATTTTCTGATTTGCCAGCTCCTTATAAAACGGGACGTTGGCATCGCCGTTAATGGTCGACACCACCGCCGTTTTCTTCCCGGCGGAGCCGAACTTCTTAATGGCCGCCACTCGTGCCTGCCAATCCGAATATCCAAACGGCGTGTAGCTGATCGAGATATCCTCCGGCTTGACACCTTTGGAATGCAGATACGCTTCCAGAATCTTGTTGGTCGTGCGCGGGTAAACGTAGTCCGTTCCCTCCAGCACCCACCGCTTCACTCCAACTTCCTTCATCAGATAGTCGACCGCTGGAATGGCCTGCTGGTTGGGCGCTGCGCCGGTGTAGATCACGTTCTTCGACGACTCTTCTCCTTCGTACTGCACCGGGTAGAAGAGAAGTCCGTTGTCCTTTTCAAACACCGGGAGCACGGACTTTCTTGAAACGGACGTCCAGCATCCGAAGACGACGGCTACCTTGTCTTTTTCGAGCAGTTCCTGTGCTTTCTCAGCGAACAACGGCCAATTCGATGCCGGATCAACAACAACTGGCTCCAGCTTCTTGCCAAGCAGGCCGCCTTTTTTGTTCTGCTCGTCAATCATCATCAGGATAGTGTCCTTGAGGGTCGTCTCACTGATAGCCATGGTCCCGGAAAGAGAATGCAGGACGCCTACCTTGATGGTGTCATTTTGCGCGTGCGACGATCGGGGAAAGCCCAGTGCCATCGCTAACAGCAACATACCTGTCGTTATGCTTCTAACTGTCGTTATGCTTCTAACTGTCGTTACGCTTCTAACTCGCATTCATCCCCCTTCATGTATTTAGTCATTATTGATGCTCTGATCTAGTTGGGCTCATCCCGTCAAAGGATCTTCTTCGATATTTGTAACTGCAGCCCCACTCCCGCTTGCCATGTATTTCCCTTTACCGCATTGAAGCGAGTGTCCCGGTAAAAGCTCATGATTCGAGCATCAAACTGCTTGATTATGTAATTCACATTCACCTCAGCAGTGTTCTGGCGATAACTCGGATTGGTGCCAGTTGTCACTCCGTCGGTGAATTCGGCAATCGCGTACTTGCCGAGAAGTTCGAATTTCCCCATGCCCACAGCTTTGGGAATCAGGAATGACGCAAGACCATAAGCACCCTGACTCTTCGCGTAATTAGCGTCATAGCCACCAAGACCGTTGTAGCGCGCGTATTCACTCTCAATGGTGAAAGCTCCGCCGCCATGAACTTTTCGTTCCATGAGGAAGTCAACCGTAGAAGCGGTCTTCCCCGACTGCACTTCGGTTGCGCCACCGAGTGCCAACAAGTTTTTGTCGCCGTAGTACGTGCCGTTCAGGTAATAGCCGTTTTCCGGTTCCCAGAAATCGATCTGAACGCGGCTGGCCCAAATCAAACTAGAGCTGCTTGTTGCGGAGCCGCCGTCGAACGCCCCCGCAGACACCTTTACTGTCGCAGAGCCGGCCTTGAAATCTCCCCAGTACATCGCGCCGTTATCTCGGCCTTGAAAGACGAAGGGATAGCCGTCCTGGATGCCGTCCGTATAAACGGACCACTCGTTCGCGTAGAACGGGCCGTAGAGATTCGCACGGTCACTCGGCGGCAGAAATCGCCCGAACCAGACATTGACCTGAGGCGACACATGGAACTGTCCCACCGCATCCAGAATCTGCATTGTGTTGTTCGCACTGTTGTAGTCCGTGTTGAACATCACGCTGATGTCTTTGGTTACATCGCCGCTAAAGTAAAGACGAGCGTGATTCAGTGAGAATTGATCGAGACCTGGAGTGCCGGTATTTTCCGTATGGGAGTAACTGGCCTGTATCCCGGCACCAACCGTCAAAGATGGATTAAAGTCTTGTGCGTGTAGCAGAGGTGTTGGGAGTGAGAGTAACGCCACGAAGCAGATAAACAACATTAACGCGTTACGTAGTCGAGTAATCCCGACATCACCCTCCCGTGATGATATGGGGAACTCTTGGGTTACCACAGCGACCATAGCAATCCTCATTTCGATGTAGATTTTGTCTCGTGCCTTCTGCCGGCAACGTTGCAAGCAGAGCACGGAGCACTACATTGAATGAGTTACGTCGTGGTAACTCTCGGATCTACTGCACATCTAATCAAATCAATTCAACTGCAACAACAGCAACACTACCCCCACAGCATGCTGGAACGCGCTGCAAACAATCTCGAGATCAGGCGTTGGCCCTGCCCCACAATATTCGATGGGCCGTGAAGAAGAGACCGCCACCAGCATCTGACTGAGCTACGTTGAGACTGGGCTGGGTGTTCTCTTGTGTCCCTGGCTAAACGAATAACCGTTCTGATTTCGTGCGGGGGCGATTCTTGCATCGGCGGCCCTTGGAGTCCAATTCAAATTTTCTATGGGCGCCATAGTGAGATCGCATCGCCAGTCGGGCAGGCGTCTTGGAGCGGGCCGAGAAGCCGGCGAAGTTTTGTGTTAGAAAAATGCGAGCCGCTGATTGATATTTGTTCAATCGAGATTATGGCTTGGGGGAAGCGACAGAGGTTACGCTGAACGTACCTTACCGGTCTGCTGCCGTGAGTAACCGTAGTTGGGCTAGGCGGCATCGGAAAAATCCGATAACACAATCAGCCTATCAAGCAGCCGTATCATCCGCCAAGAACTTCGCAAAAGAACGGATCGCCTGCAGCTTGTCCTCGCGCAAACCGCGCACGTCCTCCTCCGTGAGTCGCTTTTCCGACAAGAGTCTGCCGAATACACTCGTCAGTTGTGAATACCGATAGTCGTACTTGCGGTCAATCTCCGTTCGGCGTGTCTTCAGGTAGTTTTCTAAATCCCACAAGTCCGCGGGATCCTGGCACTGGTTGGCCATTCGCTTTGCTTTCTGCATCACTTCCTGAAGTTCTCGCTTCAGGGCAGCATCGAAAGCCCTGCGCGCGATAGCTTTTTCGGATTTCGACCAGTTGGACTCGCTCTGGTAGGAGTACTTATTTGGGATCGCAGATTGGCTGTTCATCGTCCAGTCCTCCGGACCGGCATTCTATGCCTGTCGGGGGCCATTTTCCATGGTTTTGATGGAACTCCAACCAGGCGCAAGGCTGTCCTGACGAGACGTCAGTGGCTCCCTGATAATTGGAGATCGATTAGATTTTCGAGCTGGCGAAGATCCTCGCCTGAAGTGTCGGATACTAGGCACAATTCCATGCCACGCGATTGCCATCTCAACCAGTTGTAGCCCTGCTGCGACCCGAACGGGAAAGAGCGGAGAGAGGCTTGCTCAAACAGATCACTTTGCCGGATCTGCTTTCGAAGCGCGCCAAGGGCTTTCAGTTGATCGCCGCATTCGGCACAGATCTCCGTGTGAGCAGGATAATCTGAAGAACGAATTTTGACGTCTGATGAATGTTTCCCGTTCGCGAGAAACACCCAGGAAGTCGCGGATGTGTCGCCGGCGTTGCCTGGTGAAATGGCAACTGCCACTCACTCCCTTCGTGCACCCACACAGAGCTCACGTACTGACGAGCAAGTTTCCGAGAGATGGCCCACAATCCGCTTTTGGAGAGGTTGCTGGAGCAAGGCTCAGTGGCCCATGAGAGTGCCCTTCCTGTTCCTGGTGGACCACCGTTCCCAAACTTGCGAGGCCGGTGTACAATCCCGGCTACCTTTGTCTGGCGACTCTAGAAAGGACACTCCCAGTCATGAGCGCGGGGACGGGCCTCCCGAACCTTAAAGTCAGCGGGGACAAGTTCGACAGCAAACTCTCGGATGCGATTCTGTCGTCGGTCGAAGTGCGCCAGGAACTCAATCAGCACACATGGTGCAAGCTTGTCTGCCGCCGGAGCGATCAAAATCCGGGGGACCGCATGTATCCGGAAGAGTGCCTGGGGACGGTTCTGAAGGTCTCAGGCTTCGATTCAGAAAACAATGAAGTTGTTGTTTTCAAGGGAATGATCATCGATGTGGAATTGACCTACGAGATCTCTGGCAGCTACCAGGCTCAACTCACTGCCGTGACCGGCACGTACTTCATGGACCTGACGGCTCGGTGCAAATACTACGAGCAGAAGGATGTCACCGAGATCGCGAAAGAACTGGCGGGTATGGCCATGTTCGTTTCACCCAAGGATTCAAAGTACCAGGTCAGCAATCCTAAGAAACTTGATTACACGCAGTGGGGGGAAACTGACTGGCAGTTTCTCACACGAATCGTCGATGACAATGAAGCCTGGATGAGGCCTAACGGGGAAGGACTGGAAATCTACGATTCCTTCCAGTCGGGTGCCAAGCTGGCATGGCGCGAAGAACACGGGCTCATTCTCTTCAAAACAAAAGGAACTTTGGCGCCTACGGAGTTCGACGGCGCCCATTATTTCCCCGGAAACATGACGAGTCAGGTTTACGAGTCGGTCAGTGACAAGGCCCAGTTTTTCGACGGAGCGGAGTCTCTCGTCATCATGCTGGGGTGCATCAATGATGGGCTTAACATCATGCCGGCGGGTTACGTTTATCAACGCAGCCGGGTTGGACCTCTCGATGATTTCAACAACCTACTAAAGAAAGAGAGCCGTCGCGCGTTCGGCGCTACCGTCACCGCCCACGGGGAGAGCATGAACGCGAAACTCAAGCCCGGCGATACGGTTGAGATTGATGGTTTGCCCGACTCAACCGGCACATACGGCCTCACCAAAGTTGTTCATCGATGGACTCCGACAGGATATTTGAACGAATTCGAATGTACTCCGTGGAAGAAATATACAAATCCGAAACCGCCGGTTGCGCACACTTGGCCGGGGCTGGTGAACGCTCGAGTTGTTGATAATAATGACCCCGGGGGAGCAGGCCGCATCAAGGTGCAGTTTATTTGGCAGGAAGAGAACGTAACGAATTGGGCGCGAATGATGACACCTCACGCGGGCGCAGATCGCGGATTCATGTTCTTGCCCGAAGTCGGCGATGAGGTCGTCGTTGGTTTCGGGGATGGGGATGTGGAAAAGCCCGTAATACTTGGCTGCCTTTGGAACGGCGTGGACAAGCCTCCTCGCGAGGACTTCTGGGGAGGAGATGTCGGCCCGAATGATGTGAAGCGCATCGTCACAAAGAGCGGACACCGCATCCACATCGTCGACAAACAGGGGAAAGAATCGATTGTGCTTGCCACGCCCAAGGAGTTGAAGGTCTCGATGATCGAGAAGACGGACGAGACCGGGCGGTCAATGATCACTTTACACTCAGAGAACGGCGACATCTTTCTGAGCGCCCCGAATGGCAGAGTGCATATACTCGGGAAGTTTGTATCGGAAGAAGCGGGGTAGGAAGGGCTGTTGTGCGCTGAATCGAACTTGGGGACTGAGGAGACAAACCATGGCGGCAGTCTTTGATGGCAAAACGAAGGTCGGACGTGCGGTTGAGGACCCCCAGACGGACCAGATGTTGCCCAATCCCAATTCCATGGCTTTTCCAGCCATTGCGACATCCGCAGGTTTGACCGGAACGGTAGGGACGCACGCGATGCTGGTGCATGGCGATCGGTGGCAAAAAATTGACGGCATGTTTACCGAGACCGTGGGTGCGGATTTACAAACGACCATCAGCGGCAACCAGACACACAGCGTCACAGGAAATCAAACGATTAGCGTAACCCAGGATCACAAAGAAACTTTCATAGGAACTTGCCTCCAGACGATTATGGGCTCGCATATCGTGACTAACATGGATGTCCGCAGTGAAACACGCATGATTACCCATTCACATACTCACGGAGATTTTAACTGGGTCTACGATCCTTCGGGCCAAATGCATTACGGAGACAGCAACCTCGGAATGTGGACATGGTTGTTCGAGCTGGAGGACTTTCATATAGAAGCGGCGCTCAACCACCTTGAGTTTAAGGGTTCTCATCCGTACTTCTCCGGCGTAGATACCAGTATCAGCGCGTTCCGTTGGCAAAACACGGAATTGAATGCGAAGGCTGAGGTAGCCACCGTGGATCTCAAAACCTTTCAGGCGGTTGTCGGTGCACTTTCTTCAAGACTTAAGGCACTGGAAGCGGACGCCGTTCCGGCTAAGGCAAATGCGGGTGTACGCGTCGGGGTGGATAGCCCACTCGGCGGATAGGGACTTTCAGCAACACGACAATCACCTATTTCGGAAGGCACGAATGGTTGAACAATCGGGCGAACTACAGAGGAGCCGGCTTTCAGATGCCAACCCGTCGAAAATGCTGTGGCCCTTGCGCCGCGCCGAGAAGCTAACGAAGTGCTTTCTATACTGGATCCCAGTCCGGTCATTTCCTATTCCGTCGGAACAGCGAGTGTGGCTAGACGCCTTTATAGACCGCTTTTCACAGCTGCTGCAAAAAGAGCAAGGACTGCGCAGTGAATGTTTTCTGCAACTAAAAACTGTATATCCCGCTCTGCTGGAAACTTTCATAGACAAGGCTCATGACCTCGTGCCGGTGATGGGATTCAGCCACCGCCCAGGAGCCGAGATTCCTCCAATTCCCACGGTAAAAGACCTTCAGCCCATTTTCGACGGAAAGGCAAAATACAAATTCGAGGACAGCATTGGGGATTATTGCTATTGGTTCCTTGAAAAAGACCAGAAAACGCAGCGTGAATTGTTTTGGGGGAATGGCGGAATGAGCCTTCTATTTATGCATCCGGACCCGAGCGTTAAGGTTGCGCCCCTACCGATACCGAAAGGAATCCGCAACCATCCGACTTTCATGGAGCTATTTAGGAAAAATGATCCAGACAAGGCATTCGCCAGAGCAAACGCTCTCAAAGATTCGTTCAGGGCAAAGAGCCTGGAACTGTTCGGCAAAGTTATAAGCAGCAACCTCCAACTCAAGGGTGTGCCCTTCATTATCCCGCTGCTCTCAACCGGTGACTTCTTTCAAAGGCCGGATACAGAATGCAGCACGTGGTTCGAGCTGTTTGAGGTTTATCTAAACGAGAGCCCGAAGGATCAGGGGATTCTACTTGCTTCGAAGCCAGATCTCGAAAACACACTGATCAGCTTGTTGAAGCAGATGACCGAAGATGGACTGCGCTATTCACTGGGGTGATTGATGCTTTCAGACACCATCTTGGAGCTTAATCTCCGCGTACTGGATGTCCAGGAACCGTGGCGCGCGTTTGTGATTCCGGTCTCAGCATTTCCCGTGCCGAACGACGAGTGTGATCGCTTGAAAAAATTCCTAACCGGGTTCTCCGTAGCGGCTTGTTCAGCCTGGAAGCTATCCTCAGAGGTGTTCATGGAATTGGAACAGATGAAGGGCCTACCATGTAGACATCTGTTCGCCGACCGTGCACGAGACTGGATGCCGGAGGTTGGCCTCGGAGTGTGGCCTGACCGGGAACCACCGGCAATTTGGACTCGAGAGGAATTCGAAGATTTGCCTCCGGGTGGGAAACTGAGAGAACTCATGTGCGAGGTCTTCCGCATATCCACTAGTCAGGAGCAACGAGCGCGAGCGCGAGCCCAAATGCTCGAGTTTGGCTGCCTCGTGGAGATCCTTACCATTGACTCAACAGAGCGATTCCTGAGCAGTTTGAAGGAGCCCTACCTCAAATTCATCAAAGCCAGATCCCATCGTTGCTTTCCTTATTACATACCTTTATTGGAAGGAGCTACCCTTGAGAAATTCGGAGCGGATGAACTTTCGCGCTGGTGTCCAGGAGTTTCGGTCTATGTTCGGCAGAGCTTTCAGGACCGAGGGATTCTGATCGCTTCCCCTCTGGCCATTGAGGACATCATCAGAGAAATGGGTGGCACGTTCAGCGCTGAGTCTCAAACCTATAAGGTTCTCATCTGAAAATATGTTTCCATCCTCTGAGATTCAGATTCTCGAACGTTCGAACGACCAACTGCTCATGGTAGATCCGCCTTTTTTCTCTGCTGGCGTGCTAATTATCACCCTCGCTCTCATTGGAATCCTGGTTCCCGTACTCGTTCGCAGGGCCCACCGGGAAGATGGGAATCCCTGGACCATCTTGATCGCCGCCGTGCCGTTCCTCGTGATTGCAATCGCACTTGCTACGTCTCGGACGACCGTGGTTTTCAACCGTCACACTAATTCTGTGGATATTCAGCACCACACATTCGGCATCACGCGATCGCAATCTTCTTTCAAACTCGATCAGATATCGGCAGCAGGCGTAATGGAGGGAGAGGGAAAAAAGAAGGGAACCCGCCTTTTATATCTTCTTCTTCGAAACGGAAAGCAAATACCCTTGAGTTCATACTCAAGCCAGCAAGGTCATGCGGCAGTGGCAGAAGGCATTAACGAATTCTTGCGCTCGAATTCTCCACGTTGAACCAAGGACGTTCTGCTGCAACAATTCTCGACAGAGCGCTACGCCCTTACTTTTTCCCATCCCAGTCTCAACGCACACGTTCCCGCCAGGTCAATCCTCGCCCCGCTCTTGAGCCTGACCGGTTTCCCTGCCGAGGCACGGGCACCGTCCACTTTCGTGCCGTTGGCGCTGTTGCAGTCGATTAGATAGAAATTCCCGTTGCGTCTGTGAATTTCGCAGTGGAAGCGGGAGATCTGGCGTTCGAGATCGCGCACGACCACCTCATTCTTATTCCCACCGTCCGCGGCAATCGCTCCTATGTGGATCACTTCCTGATCGAGGTTGAACTTTTTGCCTTTATCTAAGCCTTCGATGACCTTAAGATAGGCGTTCTTCTTGCCGCGGCTTCTCCACCACGCCACGACCAGCCCGATCAGGGCTGCCGCGCCGAATCCGCTCCAGAGGAGACGCATGCGCGTGCGGGCCTGGATCGCAGCCACAATACGGCTCTTCAAATCGTCGATGGCCGAATTGCCATGGACCGCTTTTTCGGCGATGCCAATCTGTGTGTTCGCCGTATCAAGGTCTCCCGAGAGAAAGGCGCTTTCGGCCTTCTGGCGCGCCGCTTCCGCTGTCGCCTGCTTGTCGGCTTCGCTTTGGCTCTGTTGATGCTCTTGCGCCTGCTGGGCAGCACGCTGCGCGTTGGTGGCATCGATTTTCTGCTGCGCCTGGTCGCGTCCGGCAAAGGCGACGGCATTGCTAGGATCGAGCAAAAGAATCTGTGTGTAGATTTCCTTCTGCTTTTCCGGATCGCTCGTCGCCAATGCTTCGCCCATCAGCGCTTGAACTTTTGCTTTGTTCGGATCCGGCCCCTGCACGGCTGGCATGCCCGGCTGCGACGGAATCGGCACTGCGACAGGGATTGCAGGTGGAGGCGGCTGGACTGCAGTTGCTTCCGCCGGCCCTTTGCCTAACGTCTTCGGCAGTTGCGCCAAGCGAATGCTGCGGAAGTCGAGATTCGCCTTGTCGTCCGGAGATTCCAGGCTGATGGTGCCCGCTGCAACGCGAGCCGTTCCTTCCGCGCGCGGATCTTGATAATCGCTTACTGGATAACCATCAACCCAGATCTGGATATGTCGACCATAAGTTGCGATTGTTTCTGTGAAAAACTGGCCGTCGTTGCTGACGACTTTACGGGATGCCTGAAGGCCCTTGATGCTGCCAGTGCTGTCGGCGAACGGCTGACCACAATTGCCGTCGCGGTAATCGTTCATGATGGGGACGTCATAGCCAGTCGCAAGCTGGCCCGCGTCTCCGCGGAAGAAGACGCCGCCCATCGAATGATTTCCCTTTGTGCTGGCATTGGTGCGGACCCCAAGCTGCATTACGAAGTCGTCATACATCGCGGTTGTTTCGAGCTGGCCTATTCCGGCTTGGCCATGAATGTTCCCACCCGCGACCGACCACTGCGCTTCTTTGGCCTTGCCCCCGCCGCCAACAATCTTCTTCAACATGCCCGCTTTCTTCGGAGGAGGCGGGCCAACGGCCTTCCATCCGGATAGATCGGTGCCAGTGAACAGCGATTTCGAAAGCAACGGCTTCAGCTTCAGATTGCGGAACTGCGCTCGTCCTGCTTTGGTACAACCGAGAGCGACAACGCCAGCTTTAGCGCGGGAATTCTGGCCTTGGGCAACCGACCGCCCATCGAGCTTTACGGAAATATGATCCCCCGAGAAAGTGGCTTCAACGCTGTGCCACTGGCCCGCAGCAGGATGCACCGCCTCGGCCTTGAAGAAATCGACGATGCTGCCTGTAGGCCATCCAGATTTCGAATCGCCGATTTGAAGAGCATAAGCGGAGTCGCTGGGCGACTTTTCAATCGCACTGCGGACATAGACGCTACAGTCGGCGTCTGCCGTGCCGCGATAGTCGAACGTCAGGGTGAAGTCAGCAAATGCGCTATTGGTCCTGAGAAAGCCACCATCGGATGCGGGCGTCAAAGCACCATCCGACAGCTTCCAATGCGCACCATCTCCCGCAGTCCATCCGAACAACGTATTGCCGTCGAAAAGAAGTAGCCAGCCGTCGTCGGCTTCTGGCTTGGAGATCGTGTTGTCAGCAGCCGCAACTGACAACGCAACCAATAGCAGGCACGCCAGTCGTTTCATGGACTAATCCGCCGCGGCTACGCCTTCCAGGGTAGAAAAGCTGAGTCCATCGGGGTCCGCGTAGGCGATTTGCAGAACTTGCTTCGCTGCTACATCGCCAGCAAGGATCGCCGTTGCCAGTGGCGATAGCACCAACTGCTGCATGGTGCGGCCGACGGGACGCGCGCCGTACGCTGGATCGTAGGATTGCTTGGCCAGATACGCGAGAGCCTCCGGCGTGATCTCAAGCGTGATCTCGCGTTCCTCGGCGAGTTTCTTTCTCAGAGCTTCGATCTGAGTAGCGACAATTCGCTCCAGTTCTTTGTCGGTCAGAGCGTTGAAGGTGATGACCTGCGAGATGCGGTTGTAAAGCTCAGGACGCAAGGTCGCCTTGACCACTTCATGAATGATTTCTTTGCGCTTCTCAGGATCGTCCGTCGCGTCCGTGGCTTCGCGCACGCCGAGGTTCGAAGTAAAAAGAATGATCGTGCTCGAGAAGTCACAGAAGCGGCCCTTCGCATCAGAAAGCCGGCCTTCGTCTAAGACTCCGAGTAGCAGATCGAGAATCTCCGGATGTCCTTTTTCAACTTCATCAAACAGGACGATTGAATAGGGAGAGCGGCGGACCTGCTCTGTCAGAAAACCTCCCTCATCAGAACCGACCAGCCCTGGACGCGAACCGATGAGGCCCGAGACTGAGGACTTGTCTTTGTATTCCCCCATATCGATGCGAATGAGGGCGCTGTCGTCGTCAAAGAGCGCCTCGGCCAACGCTTTGGCGAGTTCTGTCTTTCCGACACCAGTGGGCCCGGCGAAGAGGAATGAGTTCGGTTTCCGTCCGGGCTGCAGGTCGGCCCGCATGCGCCGTGCTGCTTCGGCGACTGCGTGGACCGCTTCGTCCTGTCCGAAGACTCGCGAGCCGATTCGTTCTTCCATCTTGAGCAGCCGATCACGTTCGCTTTCGAGCATCCGGCTAATCGGAATACCGACGCGCTCGCCGATGACTTCGGCGACGTGTTCCGGCAGTACCTGGTCAGGAATCAAAGGTTTGCCGCCGGAGAGTTGCTGTACCTGCTTCTCCAGATCGGAGCGCTGTTCTTCGAGATACTTGAGCGAGCCGTAACGTAACTCCGCGGCTTTCGCCACGTCGCCTTTCGACTCCGCCGCCGTTAATGCTGCGGTCTGCTGTTCGATGGTTTGCTTGGTTTTCTGGAGGTTATCGGAAAGATCTTTTTGTCTCTGCCATTCACCGACGAGTTTATCGACGGTCTGCTTGAACTCGTCCACTTCCGCCTGAAGGGCCGCGATCGTCTTCTTCTGAGCCGGACTAGCCCCGTTTCCCTGCAACGCCTCAAGCTCCGCTTGTTTTCTGAGGAGCAATCGCTGTTGCTGATCGATGTGGGTGGGCTTCGACTCTTTCTGCATGCGGATTCGGGCAGTGGCTTCGTCAATGACATCGATTGCTTTGTCCGGGAGAAAACGGTCGCGGATGTAACGGCGGGAAAGCTTCACCGCAGCCTGCAAAGATTCGTCAGAAAGATTCACGCCATGAAAAGCTTCGAAGCGAGTTCGAATGCCGCGAAGAATGGTCATCATCGCGGCATCGTCGGGCTCCTTGACCGTGACAACATCGAAACGCCGGGCGAGGGCGCCGTCTTTTTCAATTTTTTCGCGATATTCGTCGAACGTGGTCGCGCCTATGCAACGCAGTTCTCCCCGAGCGAGCGCGGGCTTGAGAATGTTAGCCGCATCCATGCCGCCTTCGGTGCCGCCCGCTCCAACCAGCGTGTGCAGTTCGTCCAGAAACAAAATGATTTCGCCTTTGCGGGCGCGAACCTCATCCACCACACCTTTAATTCTCTCTTCGAATTCGCCGCGATATTTTGCACCTGCGACCATCGAGGTGAGGTCCAGCGCATAGAGCTTGCACTTCTTCAGAGAATCGGGCACGTCGCCTGCGGCAATGCGCAGGGCAAGCCCTTCAGCCACTGCCGTCTTTCCGGTTCCGGGGTCGCCTACGAGCACCGGATTGTTTTTGCTCTTGCGAAGCAACGTCTGGATTACTCGGCGGATCTCTTCATCCCGTCCGACGACCGGCATCAACTCTCCCGCGACGGCAGCTGCTGTGAGATCGCGACTGAATTTCTCAAGCAATTTGCCTGCGCGCGGGGTGCTTGCGGCTGATTTTGGTTCGCCCAGAGCCTCTCCTGCGGCCGCGCGCGTGTCAGCTGCCTTATCCACGGCGGCCGAGGTCACGCCGGCTTGCCGCAAATCGTCTTTGAGGGCGGCTTCTCCAGATTCTGCAGCGGCCATCAGGAAGTCGACCGGCTCGGCTCGCTCGGCGCCGCGGGCAGACATTTTTTCAAACGACTTCTCAATCAAATCGCGCAAAGAACGCGAAGCCGAAGGCCTCCGTCCAGGTTCCAGCCTGTTTGTGCCCTCTCCTTTATTGAGGCGGGTCGAAAGTGCATCCAGCAAAGGCCCACACGCGGCGCCGGATTTTTCGAGCATCGCGGCAAGCGGACTCTCTTTATCGAGCAAGACGTAGAGCATGTGCACAGGGGTGATCTGAGAGTGCTGGCGCTGCTCTGCGAGCAGGCGAGCGCGTTCGAGTGCTTCTTCGAGATCGGCGGAAATCTTGTCGAGGTCAATAGCCATGCTCTTTTCTCCGAGTCAGCTCCAGATCATTCCAGACGGCGACGCCGGGGAGGCGGCGACGGTGGCGCTTCCCACGGAGCCCTCTCCGTCTCGCGGGGGCTTGCCGGTGGTTCTAATCTCGAGGTACGTCCCGGCGGAGCATCGGGCGGCTGCACTTGCGGAGGCAGGACATCGCGAGATGGAGTCGGCGTTCTACTGATCTGCGGCTCTGGAGGCAACGGTGTCGCCTCGGCAGCACGCACAACATCTTGTCCACGGCCCGCATAGAACCGGTGCCGAATAAACATCAGCGCAGTGCGGATGGGCAGATGCGCTTGCAGGCCGATCTTCAGGTCGGTGATCGTCGGAACATCGGGTGCGTCGAAATCAAATTCGAAGTTGTGGTATTGAGCATCCTTCACTTCGCACGAGACGATCACGGGTTGGCGCCGGAAACCACTGCCCTCGTTGATACGAATCTCGACTGCGATCTTGGTGCCCTTTTCGAAAACTGCATCAGGCTCGCCAACCAGGATGAGCCGGTACTTGTCCCGCCCTTCGAGCCGGAGCTGCGAGAAATAGATGGTTAACTCGTCGCCCACACCTTGCACACGAGCGGGCTTGGCAGCCAGACGGTAAAGCACCTTGCCGCCACGGTCGAATATGAAGTTCATCGCTTCGAGCGAAGGGCTGATGCGGAAGTCGATGTACTTCCCTTCCAGCGCCCGTTCGAGCCGATGCAATGCATCAAGTGCCTGCATTGCGGAGCGCACATCGACGCTGAGGTCGGTTTGCACGTCCCATCGTGGCAAGACATTCGCGATCTGCTTCTGCTGTTCGAGAGGCGCGATGAATTCGGTCTCGCCAGTTTCCTTCAGGGTGTCGAAATATTGCTGAACGGAGGGAGTGAGTTCAAGATAGACCGCCGCGGTATGGAAAAACCGGCGGAGAGCGATGAAGAATTTCTGGGGCGGCTGCACCGGATCGATAATTTCGTAGCGGCAGTCCTGCAAGGCCGCAACCATGCGATCCACAAACCGCATCGTCTCTGTATCGGTTTCAGTCTCGATGCCGCGATCGGTAAACAGGACCAGAAACTCGCGCATCGCCTGATGCAACGCGGTATAGCGCTCCGAAAGGAAGTTCACCCGATCGACGATCTTGCGCCATGCAGCAATCAGTTCGCTGAAGCTGCAGATAGACGTACAGGCAGGGATGAACTCCGCATCTTTTTCGAATCCCGCTCCGTAGCGCTGTCGCCGCAGACGGGCGACGACCATACTGTGCGCCGCGTGATCGGCGGAAACTTTCAATGAGAGCTGGTACACCGGCCAGCGCTCTGTTTTCATTTGCGGATTGAATTGATCTTGATCGCCGTCGACCACTTGCTTTTCGTGTGGGACACAAGTGATGTAAATCGGACTTTCGGACACGCCCTCCATCTCGGCTTTGGGAATCCGACACTGCAGCGGATGTTGCGCGTCGATTTCGACGATGCCGCCAGAGGGAGTGAGGCCGCGGCATTGCGTTACCGAAATTCGGAGCGACTCTGCATCTTCATCCAAAACGACAACCGGATCATGGCGCACAGCTCCTCGTTCCGCCTCCTCGAGCCTAGGTCCACCGCCTACCAAGCCAAATGCATTCGTGGCGTAACGAAGCATCCACAGCAGCGAAGAATCCAGATATTTCTCTTGACGGAGGAAATGATCCGGCGTCAGGAGCATTCCATGTTCCCAGTTCACGGAGCCGAGTTTGATATCGTCCGAGTCCATACTCTCCTCAGGCCCCTACCAGCTCAGGCCGTCCCAAGTGTGAGTTGATCCCCAACCGCGCGTTCTCCACCTCGAAACCCAGTCGCGGCACTTTCGCTGGGTCCTCGACCAGCCACGACAGCCAGCATTTGCGCTTTAAATCCATGCACAGGTCAAGCACCATCGAGATGAGGCGCTTATTTTCGGGCTGCTGGAATTTGTAGTAGTCCTTTAACGAAATCGGGCCGACTACGAGCCGAATGCCTGATAAGTCTTCCCGTTGATCGCCCAGAATGAAATCTACGCCAAGGCGCGCAAACTGATCGCCGAGCAGGCTGCAATCGTCCTCTGCCAGGAATCGATACGTCGGAAAATAGCCAACCTTCTGAATGGGCAATTGCAGCAGCAGTTCGAAACCAAGGCGGATTCCACTCTCGGTCGCAGCGATCTCCTGCATGCTCGGCAATAGCAGTGCGAGATTGTACAGCGACTCAGGCGGCCAACTGCTGGCGTTTAGGCCGAACAAGCCGATCCAGCGTGAACAAGCTTCAAAATTTTCCGGCTGCAGGTCGAACAGACGAGCGCCTTCGCGCACCCAGTGTCCGGCCTTTTGCAGGGGATCATCCAAGATCTCAAGAATTTCCTGCGTGCCGGCGTTGCTTTCACCGCCTTTGTCCCACATGCCGACTGGCAGAGCATGAAAGTAGCCAAGCCCCGCGACCGACAGCTTGATGATGACGCCGGGCCCGAGATCGGCTCCGGGCGCGGGTTCCTGAGCAACAATCCAACGAGAGGGATATCCGCGTCCGCTCATCCGCAAGGTGAGACGGGAAGCGGAAATACCCATTTTCTCCAGCACCTGCAAAGCCGAGGCAACGGTGTGATGAAACCCGAAGAAACCGGATTCAAGGCACGGCATCTTTGGAGTCCGGTCGGTCATGACGAAGCCACATCCACGATCACTTCGCTGCCAAGGGGAAAACGCCCGGAGAGGTGCTTCAGCAAACCGTCCTTCAAGATTGGCAATTCAGCGGCAGGGTCGGCGAAATCATCCGGGTTTACGCGAACTCTGACCCCTTCCACGCGTTGCAGACCGTGCTCTGTCCGCCGTACTGTGGGCTGCAGCTCGGTCTCGAGAATTCGGGTATCAAAACTCCGCACGGCATTGCGCAGATCCGCACCGGTCACAATGCGATCCCTGGAGAGCAGAGCATCGGAAAACCGAGCCTGCGCCTTGCCGAAGCCTTCGCGGTCGGAACCTCCCGCAGCGGACGTGATGTTAACCAGCCGTAAACCCGCGGTCTGTCCCTTCTTCAAAAATCCAGCAACCTTCCCGGGACCAACTTTGTTCCCTAAGCTGCCGCCGGTAACCCAGAGTCTGACGTTAGCGTAAGATTCGCTGGATCCATCAGCGCGCAGAGCGGGCCGCAACTCGACTCGCCCATTGCGGATCGCGTATCGTCCCACGTCCGCGTTCCTGGAAGGCTCTGTCTCAGGAAGATAGGTCGCCCCACTCTCGCCGAAGATCGATAATGGCGCGACGAGATGACTCGCAGCTCCGCCTTCCTCCCGCACGATGGGAATAGAAGTTCCCTGCTTTTCAAATACGATCGTCTGGTTGAAGCACTCGACGTTGGACGCGGCAATGGTGTGCAACGTAATGCTTCCGATTGACGTATGCAAAGGCGGTATATCGCGCGGCATCGATATGCGAATCCATGCGCGCTCCTCCGCGAGCGCTTTCGCTGCGTCCCGCCCGAAGATCTTGTTGACCGCTGCGTCCATCGCTCGTGGCACTCTGCAGCGGAAACGCCTCGACTCCGGAACCGGAGGGAGCAGAAATGTTCTCGGCCCATAAAAGCCAGATGGTAACAGCGGAACTTCTTCATCCGGATCCTTAGTTTTTGTCTGTGATCTTTCGGAAATCAGCCATTGCAGCGAACGGACTCCTCCGTTTCCGGCCTGGGGACGGAGGATGCCGGAGGCCGACAGTTCCCCGGCATTGTTCATCAGGCACCAAGTTTCCGCCTGGAGAGCGCCCTCGATCCGATACGCGTCCGGCCCCAGTTCGAAGAAGAGCCCGTGTTCGCTCAGATGTTCGCTCGGAAGGTTTTCGATCGCGAGATAGATTGCGGGATTCGGCCCCAGATTTACCCGTACCGGATCGACGGCAGGACGCATCTCCTGCAGCGCTTCGGGCATCTCGACACCGGAAGCTATCCGAAGTGCGCCGTCCTGGTAGGCCATAGCGAACGCGATCCGGGCGGCGGAAACGTTCAGGGTGGCGTCCGTAATGAAGGTCATCCTCTCGCCGGTTTCCGCTTCGGCAATTAACTCCGTTCCTGCCGCAATGAATTGTTGACCCCGATCGACGAAGAACCGGACCAGCGTCTGTGCCGGACGGGCCATTCGCGGCTCCATTCCCAGATTCGCCATGAGTTCATCGAGAAGGGCAAGCCGGATGCGGTCGGTCTCTGAGTAGAGTGTTTCCAACTGCTGGGCAAACGTACGAAACAACACAGCGAGAACTGGATCGGTGACTTCCGCGGTGATTCCAAAATCCTTCACGCGGCGGCGAAAGTCGTCACGCAACTTCTTATCGATCTCCACGGCGCTGGGGCTGTTGAAGGGCATTGCAGCTTTAATCCCAAGAAAAATCTATTTCGAGTTGTTGTCGAAGCCCACCGAAAATGTCTTGCCCGGCTCCGCGGCGGAACTCAGGGTGATCGTCCACTGGCTCACCTCCGCGCCTGGGACAGAGTCACGGGTAACGGCCTCAACTCGAAAATTCGAAATTCCCAAATCCTCAAATGCCCGGTTGATCTCATCCTTCGCCAGTTGAGCCTTTTCCGAACGCGTGTTGCCCTGTTCGAGTAAATCGCGCAGGCCGAAACCAGGACAACCCGCCCAAGATCCGCGCGGTGTGTTGGCCATCACTCGCACTAGAGAGAGCACGGCCTCAGGCCCATCGCATCGTTGCAGAAAGCCCTTATCCAAACGAAGCGGGATCGCAATGAACGAGATAAGAGGCCCCTTTCCTGCTCAGAGTTCAATTGCTCATCGAAACGTCTTTGAAGTTCTGTTGATTGAGCGCGGGCTCAAGATCCAGCACGAGCAAATGGTTGATGTTCGCGTCGCGGTCTCCCTCAAATGATCCCGTTCCAGGATTGCAAGTATGGAACCCGCTGATCCAGCCTTTGAAGCTGTAGCTGCAGAGAGCATCCTGATGCGAGTCATCCTTCCAGAACTCGATTTTCATGTCCTTGATCTTGTCGCGGGTGACAACATTGGACATTCCGAACAACTTCTTCAAAGCAGAATGCGGCAGATTCGTGTCGTCGTGAAAATCGACCCAGACGCGAATATCCGTGTTCAAGCTACCCATTTGTGGCATGCCAGCCCGGTCTTTATCGGTCTGAAAAGCCACGACAACTGAAACTGCGTCAAATTTGGTACCGTCAATTGTCACCGTGCTGCGATAGGGCGAAGGCATGATTGTCCTCCTATGGCGTCAGTTGCTCATCGTGATTTCTTTAAAGTTTGCCTGGTTGAGGGCTGGTTCGAGATCCATCACCAACATATGGTTCAGATTGTCCGGCGCAGCTGGATGGTCGCCATTACCGTTCGGCGTGGCAAGCGAGTGCGGATTCGACGTTTCAAACCGGCTGATCCAGCCCTTGAAGCTGTAACTGCAAAGCGCGTCCTGATGTGCATCGTCTTTCCAGAATTCGATCTTCATATCTTTGATCTTGTCGCGGGTTACGACATTGGCAAGATCGAAGAACTTCTTCAACGCGGAATTGGGCAGATTGTTGTCGTCGTGGAAGTCTCCCCAGACTCGAATACTGGTGCGAAGACTTCCCATTTGCGCCATCCCGGCCCGATCTTTTTCCGTGGTGAATCGGACGCTAGTGGCAACGGCATTGAACTTCGTGCCGTCGATCGTAACGGTGCAACGATAGGGAGTTGCCGCCATGCTGAATCTCCTTCAAACCTGAATTCTGAGTGGCCTGGGCAAACTCAACTCTCTCGTGCAGTTTTCTTAATGCCGCGAGAGCGAAGAGGCGGATAGAAAAAAACTCATCCACAAACTGAAGATGCCGACTGCTTTTTGGGGAAAGTAACCGCTGCGAGCTGTTGATGTTTGGACTTATTGTTCAGCACGTACGGGCACTAGAGTAGCCCCATTCTCTATGTCCCTTCCGGTTTTCCGGAACCGGACGGCTTGAATTCGGGCACATCAATTTTGAGCACGAAAGTTTCCGCCGGACCGGTCGGCATCACGCTGAGCGTAATGTCACAGATTCCCTGCATTCGCTTGTTGGAATCCTTGTCGACCGACAAGTCGTAGCCAAGGATCGTTCCCTGCTGAACCTGTTCATCAAGTAGGCGGCGAAGCGGCTTTTCGATCTGCTCGTCCATGAAATCGCGGGTCAGCACCTGACCCGCGACCTGCAGCAGGTAATGCCGGCAGCAGCGCTCCAAATAACGCAAAATCCGATACGAGGTAAAGAACTTCAAAACCCCGTAGGGGTCGTCTGCCTGTGTGCGACAGCCGAAGAAACAGAGATGGTTGTCGGCGTCGCGGATAATCGGCACCAACTGCCGCTCCATGCTGAGGTGCTCCATCTCGCCGATCAGAGGCTCGATGCGGCATTTTTCTGAGCCAGCCACCTGTCCGAACCGAGAACCAACCGGTCCTTGGGCAATTCCTTGAGAATCGTCGGCACGAGCAACGGCACCGGCAAACACCAGCGAGGGCGCGCCGTAAAGGTCGTCGCCACCATCAATTTTCTTTTCGAACCAATGCGCCGGCCGCAGCTGCAGATAGCCCATGGTAACGACGTCAGCGGCGGCTCGGTCCTCGGGCCGCTTGAGAAATTCATACTTTCCGCCGGGCAGGAAGTTACGCTCCACGTTCTTAAACGATTTCTCGTCGTCGAGATCGTTGATCAGTAACATCCCCCACGAGTTGGCAATATCCTCGAACTTTTCGCGAACGCCTTGCGGGATGAAACCCGGAATCACCATGTTGCAGATGTCGTCGCGGAAGTTGAAGTTGTCGTTGCGTTTGCGGACGAAATTCTCCATCGCGGCCACGCTCATACTGAACACATCTTTCATGGCCTTCGGATCCGAATTGAGGACGAAAATCTCGACCGGTTTTCGAACCTTTCCATCCGGAACTTTCGAATTCTCGAAGAACAACATCAACTGTCGGTAGCTTCGCTCGAGAGGCCTGATCTGCTCGAAGACCTGCGCGAGCAACTGGTCGCGCACGCCCTCGGCCTGATCGATCTGAGCCTGCATCTTTTTGACGGTTGTTTCGTAGGAGTCGCTTTCAGTCAGCAGTTTCTCGAAATTCGTCAGCTGCGATAGAAAGTCACGCGCGGACTGAGGCGTGAAGATACTTGTGACGTCGCGGCTCTCGTCAATGAAGCCCGGATGCAGGTCGGCAAAAATGTCCTGCAGCAGTTCGCGGGCGGGCGTTTCGCCCAGGATTTCTGCGGTTGTCCTCGACTTGGTTAATTCGGCCATTACGGCGTGCCTCCCTTACCGGCAACCTTCTCCAGTTCTTCCCGCAAGCGTCCCAAAGCCTGCAATATATCCTTGCGCTGCTGCTCGTTGCCCCAAGCGCGTCGAACCGTAGGTAATTTCCACCGATCTTTCAAGCGATAGAGCAGGTCGATGTGGTTCTTGAGATCGGCGATGTCGTTCCGCAGGTACTCCGTTTCGCCCTCCGCGTTCTTAATCTCCTGGCGCTTCTGCAGATTTTCAGGATCGAAATCCTTGATGCTGCGAAAACGGAATTCGGCCTTGAACTCCGTCTCCTCCGGTCCGGCATTTCCTTTGAAATTCAGGGTCGGCTGGAACTTCTTGAATGCATCCTGAACATCTTCGACTTTGGTAGGTTCCTCGTTTTCCGATGCTGCCTCTTTACCGACTCGCTCCAAGTTCATGGGCATCATCACGGCGCAGGTTGAGGTAGGAACCTTGCGAACGGCTGGCGTCACTCCCTTACGAATGACATTAATCAGCGGCATCTAGCATCTCCTGGAGATGGCCTTCATTCGGCTGCAGTATGTTCCCCGGAGGACCGAACGGGACCCAGGGGAGGTCTCGCGGCCGTACAGGATGGCAGAGCCTGCGCAGATAAGCATGGCGGTAGGTAGGCGGAACTGCCCCAAATTCTGACGCCCACCCAATACACGCACCCATGGCGGGGCCCTACTTGACAGGCGCGAAATTAATATTAAATACCAAGTTTGTCAATAGGATTGTGGCCATCCGGGGTGGACTAGGTGAGCACCTAAGACAGCCTTCGCCGCAGATTTTCGGGCGCATTTCGATAGGTTTTCTGAAGAAGCAACCCGCTCGGTACGCTAACCGGCTGAAAGCGCAGCGGCAACGTGACGGAGCGCGCTGCGTCGTCAAGCCACTCCAAGGCAGACGGTTGCATAACGTGCTCGGACTCGCGGTTCAGCAACTGCCAGGTAATGATTCGCTGTAGCTGGGCCAAAGCCTCGATCACCGTATCGCCCGAGGAAAGCTTACCCCAGAGGCACACGAACCCGGTCTCCGGGTGGATATTCGGATGAAAGACCGGATGGGCAAGGCTAGCCTCGATTGGCATCGATGGGAAGAACTTCGGAAAATGGAGGGATACTTTGTGGTTCGTTTGAAGCTGGAAGCCTTTGAGTGCCTTGATTACGGCTTCCGTCTCGTGCAGGTCGAACTCAAACGCGACCCCGTTCTCCGCTGCCTTTTCTCGGGGCGATCCTACTATGGTCGGGTTGCTCTCAATCAACGATTGCAGGAGCCGCCACTCTTGTTCAACCCGCCGTTCGTAAACGGTAGACATCAGCCGTTGGTCGCGATTGTGGACACGCGCATTACATCGTTGGGACGTACGCCCTGTTCGGGAAGAGGCCGCGCAAAGTCGAGCGACTGTCCGTTCCAAACGACCTGGGGCTCGCCGTCGCCCTGCAGGATTTCGCCGCGTTCGCGCAGGTCATACAGGATCTCATCCAGTACCTGGTCCAGGATTTCGTCGTCGTCGATATCGACGTTGAACTTGCTCTCTCCCACGATCGTATCGAAATAGACCTGGTATTTCGGCATAAGTTCCTCACCGGCTCCTGACGGGGACACGGCCCTCACTCGGGCTCGCCAGAACATAAGGACGAAGCGACTCAGGCAAATCTTCGATCGTCCACTGGCATCGGCTGCATTGGCCGTTTGCCGAGTCCCAGCAATCACGGCATTGAGTACGGCCGCACTTCCGGCAGGCCCTTAAGTCTACTTCCTCGGCGGGAGACTGACAAAGGAGGCAGCGGCCGTGCTGACTCCTGGGCCCCAACTGCCGGTCCCACCATCTTCCGTCGGAAGTGAAGATCGGAACGTGATTCTGCTCGCACAGACGGCAGCGGCTCGCCTCGAAAACCCAGCAACTGTGATCGCAAACCGTGAGTCCACAACGGGGACAGGCGAATGCCACTCGACCACGCAGTCTCCGCCCACAGAGGCCACATCTTTTGGATCCGAGACTGCCGATGCCAACGACAACACCCGAAACGATCAGAGCGAGTGCCGGCGCGAACCAGAGGTAGGTCTGTTGTTCTGGCTTACCGAAGAAAACCACGGCGACGCCAAGAGCACTCGATGCGGTCGGCAACAGAACTCGTGGCCACTCGCGAGCTAGTTCGACCTGAAAGAACTTGAGCAGTAACAAGCCGAGTATCGCAACCAGAGCCCCGCAGACCACCCCTGCGATCGGCTGGATCAGTACAGCGACGAGTTGCAGCAAAAGCAACAAAAAGCTGCAAACAAGCAGCGATGCTATGGTGCGAGTTTTCATTTCGAGCTGCTTCTCTGGACGGTGTACAGGTGATCCGGGGGCAATTGTAGCGCGGCAGGGGTCGATTGCAGCCATGTGGAATCGTGGCTTATTGTCCGGACTGTTTGCAGTTCGAGTACCTGAGCCGACCCGCATTCCGGGCACCGACCTCGCCGCCGCAGTGCGGCCAGACGCAGCAAGGGCGCCCACTCGCGTCCGCAAGCAATACAGCGGGCTTCTACGCAGATGGGCCAGTCAAGGATTACGCGTTCACCGCCTGTAGATTCGAGAAGATCTGCAAACGTCGTAGCCCCGTCGGGCATGGGGCTCAGTTCCGCAACGGATTCATGAAACGGGCAGTCCACGCTGGCCGGAACAGTGAAGGTATCCAGCCTGATTTGCGGATGGATCTGAATCTCATAACTACGGCTCGTTGCAAGAATCCCTTGATCAGCGTCAAAGAAGTTCCGCAAGCCAAGCTCGACCTGCATTGAGGCCACAATTCCAGCCATCGTGGGAGTGCTCGCTGCCTCCATATTCATGTCGCCGGGCGCACACGGACGCAGCGTCGCCTGCCAGATTTCCAGCAGTTCACGCCGTTTTCCAGGGCTCAGCATGCATCCGTAGCAGCTCTGGTTAAGAAATTCGGAAAAGAAGGTTACACGGCCATGGGAGAAGTTCTGCGTCGATAGGCCGCCATCAACCACAGGTGTATTCAATCGACGCGCGATATAGGCAATTTCCAGCCGAGCGAGGTCGCTATCGACACAACTGAAGAGTAGGTTCGATTTTGCGAGCAGTTGGAATCCGACATCGGCAATTTCTTTCCCGATCGGAATCCATCTTGTGTCACGAAACAGATCTCCAGCTCGTGCAACGAGAGCACTAGCTTTGTTTTCTCCGACCGCCACTGCGCCGCGGAAGAAAATTGACCGAGGCAGGTTCGTCGCCTCGATAGCATCAGGATCGACAACAACCACCTCGGCAGCCCCCAGCATACCCAGAATACGAGCGACCTCATTGCCCAGAGCTCCCGCGCCGACGACCACGCTGCGAACCTGCCTCATCCGCTCGCGAGTGAATGGGGTTCGCTCAAGCCGGGAGTAATCAACTGCGAAACTCTCTGGATACACGCGCGAAATTATAGGCTATACTGCGGCAGCACCGGATCGGGCGCGCGACCTGCTTTCAAATTCCTCCCAGCGTCCGCCGCGAACAATCTCGTCCTATGAGCCTGTATCAGACCCTGTACTTTATGTCTCTGGTGGGGGGAATGGCGGGACTATTTTCCTGGGTCCTGACTGCTCTCATCTCCACGGTCCTTGTGAGCCAGTCGGGATGGGTGTCCGATCTCGTCTCGGCCACGATCCTAGGAGCATTCATTGGCGGACTGACCGTTGCCTTCTCCGATCACTGGTCGGGAAATCGCATTCTGCCGCGCTGGGTGATTTCTGGAGTGCTGATCGGAATCACTGCTGGGGCGGCTGCCGGGCTGGTGCAGGTTCCAATCACAAATAATCTGGGGGACACTTCTCCAGTCTTGACACGCCTGATCGCATGGATGCTGGCGGGTTCACTGATCGGACTAGGGCTGGGCCTCCGCTGGGTCGGAGTCAATCGCGCACGCGTAGCACATGCGTTCGCCGGTGGGTTGATCGGCGGTGCCCTGGGCGGTCTGATCTTCGCGGGGTTGGCGGCTTCCGTCCCCGAACTTTCGCAGGCGCTGGGCTTTGTATTCGTCGGCATCGGGATCTGCTTTGGGGTGACACTAGCTCCGATCCTGCTACGCGACGGCGTGCTGCAGTTCGTCAGCAGTGGAGATCCGCGGGCGCAAAGCAAGTTCGGCCGGGCTCATAAGGAATGGGAGATCCAGCAGGGTGACTCCTACGTCATCGGCAGCCAGAGTCCCGACATGAGCCGCAGCCGTTACCGGCCCGAAATCGACATTTTCATCCCAGATGCAGGAATCGCCGGCCGCCACGCCATTCTGCTCGGCAAAGCGGGCCGCTTCTATGTGGCGCGGCATCCGAACTCTGCCGATCAGGCTTCGATGGCCCGTTATCAACTGCGCGTACGCGGAAAAACTGTAGTGACCTCGCAGGAGTTGCGCGACTCCGACGACATTCTCGTCGGAAAGACCGCTCTGAAATTTGTCACGCGGAGGGAAAAGTGATCTCTCCCGTCCGCCTGGCGATTTCGACATTGCTCATGCTGTGCGCGGCATCGGCTGTGGCCCAGTCCGGGCACATGGATTTCGCCGACCGGATTCGCCTTGTGAATTGTGATCCTTCCACCTCGAAACCCTGCTTCCGCGCGGCTTTCAATTCAGTGGACGCTCAAGGATCTCCATTAGATCTGAATCTTCCGCCAGGCAAAGATCTGCGCCGGCAGATGACGATCAAGCTTGACAATCAGGAAATTGATCCCTTCTTTGCCGTGTCCCAGACCGGTCAGACGAAAGCTGCACGAGGAAGGGTGGCACTGATTCTGGTCGACATCAGCGGCAGCATGAACATCAAGCTACCATCCGGAAGCACCCGATTTGAGACAGCGCAACAGGCGCTGGAACAATTCCTGGAAGGGTTCGATAGTTCGGTAGACCGTGTGGCTATTGTTCCATTTGAAAGCCACAATGTGGCACCGCAAATCCAAGCTGCGCAATTCGCCACAAACAAAACCGGAGCGTTGCTTCAGATTCAGGCTCTCACAACGCCGCAACCGAGAAACAATACCGCGCTTTATTCCGCAGTCGTTCTCGGCCTGCAAGTCCTCGCAGAGCAAGCTCAAACAGTTCCAGGCTCTCCCGAGACGCTGTTGATCGTGATGACGGATGGGAAGAACGAGGTCTACAAAGGGGATGATCCCGGCCTGCTTGATGGTCCAGCGGGACTTCAGCAGGCCGCCAACGCGGTGCAGGCCTCGGGAACGCAAGTCATTGGAATCGGCTTCGGGGATCCAGCAGGTATCGATACGGCAGCCCTCCGGCAACTCAGCACCAAGCTCTATATGGCGGACAACCTCGATCGGCTGAAACAGGCCTTTTCATTCGCTCGGACGCTGCAAACGAACCGGATTGTGGCAACCTTCGCCGCTCCTGTGGATGACCGCAGTTCTCTCGAGGGTCGTACCTACCACGTGAGTGCAAGTCTCACTTTGCCCAACGGACAACACCTCGAAAGTGGAGAAAAGATCTGGTCCGCTCCCGAGATGAGTGTGCCCTCCTTCGACGGAAAGTGTGATACAGACGAATTGAAAGCGGCGTTGCAGATCGTCCCCAGTTCGACCAACTGGCTGACCATGCTTCGCCCGGTTCTCGTGTTCTTTGGCTTGGGGACATTGTTACTCGTGCTGTGGTTCTGGGTGCCGCGCCTGGTTTGGCCCGAACAATACATCGGAACGTTCACGACACAAGGCGGAGGTAGCATGCGATGGACCGACCGGTCCCAGGTCTGGTCGAAGAGTCGCGCAGCGGCGCGGCCGTCACGTCCCGCTCCGCCAGGATTTGAAACGAGAAAAGACGGGGTTGCCCCTCCGCGCGTGCCCGGAGATCGCACGGTGGTGCAGCCGGATTTTTCAAAGAGCCGGCTGCAGAAGCGTGGGGATGAACGGGATTACTGAGTTTGAGAGTGTTCTTGAATTCTGGGGATCACGCGTAAGGCAACAGCCACTGGGGAATGTCCGTTCGAGATGTTTCTAGTTTCATATGCCGCCGAAGAAAATTAAGGGCCGGTACGAGGTAAGAAGCGTCCTCGGCGAGGGCGGTATGGGAGTTGTGTATCGCGCCTACGATCCGCCGCCCATGGATCGAGAAGTCGCCATCAAAACCCTGCTCGAATTTCCCGACCGCATGTCGCTCCAGCTTTTCTACAAAGAATGTGAAGTGCTGAAGTCGATGAGTCATCCGAATATCGTCGAAATTTTCGATATCGGAGAGTTCGACGATGGAGGTACCAAGAAGCCGTTCTTTGTAATGCCGCTTTTGCCCGGGCAGGCTCTGGATGTCCTGATCAAGGCATCAAGCCACCGGCTCACAGTCGAGCGAGTGGTCGACATCATTTCGCAAACCTGCCGCGGACTGCAGGCGGCCCACGAGCGCGGCCTGATTCACCGTGATCTCAAGCCGAGCAACATCTTCGTCATGCAGGATGACTCGGTCAAAATCATCGACTTCGGCGTAGCGCATGTCGTCGATTCACGCACGCGCTCCAGCGGCTTTCAGAAAGGGACTCTGCTCTACATGGCGCCTGAGCAGATCCAATTCAAGCCTGTGTCTCCCCAGTCTGACATCTTTTCCCTTGGCGTCGTCTGCTACGAAGCGCTGACGCGCCGCCAGCCATTTCGCGGCTCCAGTGAAGAAGAAATCACAACTGCGATATTGAAGACGATCCCTCCGGCGGCATCCGAGATCAATCCCGCTGTCAACCAACTGATCAGCCGGGTTGTGCACAAGGCCATGGCCAAACAACCCTGGCATCGGTTCGACAATGCGCGTGATTTTGGCGATGCCTTACAGAAAGCATTGCGAAACCAGCCGATTGAGATCTTTGATCCGGCTCGGATTCAGCCGCGCATTCAGCGGGCAACCAAGGCACTCGATAGCGGCGATTATCAGTTCGCCAGCGAAATTGTCGGAGAGCTTGAAGCGGAAGGAAACATCGATCCCCAACTGACGCTCTTGCGCACTCAGATTGATCAGGTCGTGCGACAACGTACGATTTCACAACTTCTTGAGAGCGCCCGCGCCCGGTTCGAAGAAGAAGAGGATCCCCTGGCTTTGCAAAAGATCCAGGAAGTGTTGGAGATTGATCCGAACAACGTTGCGGCTCTGACACTCAAGAGTCGAATCGACGACCGCCGCAGTGAGCGGCAGATCGAAAAGTGGATTCGCCTGGCTCGGCAGCACGTGGACAATCATGCCTATGGTCCGGCCCGCGAGGCTCTCCAGAACGCGCTTCAACTTCGTTCCAATGAACCCCGCGCTCTTCGCCTCCTGAGCGAAATCGAAGCACAGGAGAAAGACTATCTACGCATCCGGCAGCAAAAGGCTCAGGTCTATCAGGACGCATTGAACTCCTGGAAGAACGGTGAAGTGAGTGAAGCTCTCAGTCACATGGGCCTCGTGCTGGAACTCGATCGGCAGGCCCCAGACACTTCCTCGCCCGACACCAGCAAGAGCTACCAAACCTTCTACGACAAGCTTCGCTCCGAACACGATGCCATCACGAATGCATATGCAGATGCGCGCCGTGCTTTGTCGGACCGCGACTTCGCAAAAGCGCTGAAGATTTGTCAGGATTCGCTTGCCAGATATCCGAATCAGGCGCTATTTCAGGCGCTCAAATTCGATGTGGAAGAGCAACAACGCCAGCAGCTTTCGGCTTTTATCGCGGAAACGGACCGCAAGCTGGAAACCGAGGCCGATCTCGACGTCAAGGTCAGCCTGCTGCGTGAAGCGCTAGCTTCCTACCCGGCAGAGCCGCATTTTGAGCGTTCACTCCGATTGGTCAGCGACAAGCGTGATTTGGTCAACTCCATCGTGGCCCGCTCGCGAGCTCACGAGCAGCGTGGACAGATCGTTGAAGCAATTAACGACCTCGAGACTCTTCGCACAATCTACGCTCCTTATCCCGGGTTGCAATTTGAAATTGACCGGCTGCAAAAGCGCCGCGAGAAGGCAGCGAGAGATACTGCAAAGTCGAGATGGGTCGAACAGGTGGACCGGCAGCTGGGAACCGGAAACTACACTGGTGCGCTGGAGGTACTGCAGAAAGCTGAGATCGAATTCCCCGACGATGCGGAACTCCTCGAACTGGAGAAGCACGCTCGCGAGGGACAGGAACGCGCAGTACAGGCGGAACAACTGCTCGCGCGAGGCCAGGATCTGTGCCAGCAAGGCGCTCTCGACAAAGCTCTCGAACTTTATCGTCAGGCCCGGCAGCTGGATGACCGCAATCCCGTGATCCGCAGCGCACTTCGTGATGTGCTGGTGGACCGGGCTCGCGCCTCGTTGGATTCGGACTGGCAGAGTGCCGGAGCCTTTGCCGATCAGGCATTGGAGCTAGATCCGAATCACGCTTTGGCGCGCAGCATTCGATCGCAAGTTTTGGATCGCAAGCGCGACCAGGACGTCGATCAGGTCGCATCGCGTGCCCGCCGTTTGCAGGCTGCTGGGGATCTGCATTCGGCCGTTGGCGAAGTCGAGAAGGGCTTGTCTGCGTATCCGGCAGAGCCGCGCCTTTCTACCATTCACCAGACTCTTAACCGGGAAATCTCTCAGTCTCAGAGGAATCGAGCTCGACTGCAGGATGTGGAAGAGGCGAGGGCTCTGCAAAACGAAGCAGCGGCGGCTCCGAGTACAGATCAGCTGGCTTCGATTTACGAGCGTTCCAAAGTTTACGCGCAGAAGTATCCAGAAGAGCCCGAACTGCAGAGCATTGCTCGCGAAGTAGAGCGCATCGTAAAAGCGCGGGGCGAGCGCCCGCCCACTCCGAAGCCGGTTACGCCGAAACCCAAGACTCCCGCTCCGAAACCCAAAACTGGCCCGGTAGCTCCGTCAGGCGGGACTACAACCAAAGGAATGCCATTCCTTAAGCCGCTTCTGATTGCCGCCGGATCAGTCGTTTTCCTCGTCGTGATCGCGATCATGGCTCGGCGCTTCTGGCCAGTGCATCCCTCTGGCCCCGCGGCGGTACACGTGCAGATTCACACATTACCCACAGGTGCAACTCTCCAAATCAGTGGGCAGGATCACGTGAGTCCGGATGGTCAGATCGATTTACCTCCAGGCGATTATCAGGTCCAAGCTTCCCTCCCAGGTTACGAAACTTCATCGAACACACTAACCGTTCGCCAAGGCTCACCCGCCGATCTGCAAATAAGGCTTCGCCCCTTCTCGCAGGAATTGCGCGTCTTCTCACCGGACTTCGCTGATGGGCAGGTCACGCTCGACGATAATGCGGTCGGCGGTCTGGAGAGCGGCGCGGTCGTTATCCCAAGCCTGACTCCCGGCCAGCACCTGCTGCGCATTGCATCGGCAAAAGCAGGGCAAGACGCCACCGTTCAATTCCAGGAGAGTCCAGGCGCTCCGCTCGATATTTCGCCGACGCTCCCAACGCACCAGCTTCAAATCGTGGTGATCGGTACGAATGCCGGAACCGCGCAGTTGAAGAGCAGCCTCACAGGAGCATCCATTGCCGTCGATGACATCCCCAAGGGACAACTCGGAACAGACGGCATCCAAATCGACGGACTCGCGGTTGGCACGCATTCCCTCGTTCTTGGAACTCCGAACGGACCTCGAAGAGTTTCCTTCCAGGTCGGGCCGGCACCTGCCTTAGACGCTATCGTCTTTTCTGATCGCGATGTAGGAAGCCTGCTCGTAACGACAGGACAGGATGGCACCGACATCTTCCTCGATGGCAAGCCCTATCCGCGCAAAACACAGAATGGACAACTGCGAATCCCGAACCTAAAAACCCAGCAGCACACCATACGCGTGCATAAAGACGGCTTCCAAGATCCAGCAGATCAAACAGTGGCAATCTCCAAGGGACAAGAGGCCGCTCTTCGATTCACGTTGGTAGCTCTTCCGAAAATGGCAACCCTGTCGCTGGATCATCTTCCACAAGGGACTCAGATCGCCCTCGACGATGCGCCTCTGGGCCAAGTGAATCCCGACGGCAGCCTTTCGCGTGCCGGAATTAGCCCCGGCCAGCATACAGTCAGCTTCGCGGTTCCTGGATATCTGACGCAGAAGATTCAACGTAAGTTCGGCGCCGGAGATGTCATTCGAATGTCCACTGCCGATATCGAACTGAAGCATGCCCCGGCCATACTTGACGTGACGGCCGCAAACAATGTCTCCGTGACGATCGAGCAGAACGGTCACTCCGTCCGCCAGTTCACCGGACCCAGCAAAGTTTCTCTTGATGAGGGGTCATATACGATCGTTGGCCGCGGCGCGAATGGCGCCACAGGTTCGACCACGATCTCATTGGCATCTGGAGAGACAAAGGCCGTCAACGTTCGCCTTAACGCAGCGACCAATGTGATGGACCGCTGGGATCATCCGGAAAGATGGAAATTGGAAGACGGCTGGTATGGACAGCGCGGCGGCGGATTCGTTCTCTATCAGGTTCCTCCCGGGCCGGCGAGTTACGTCTTCGCGTTGCGCTGGCGGCATGGTCATAGCCCATTCTCATCGGGAGGGCGTTTGCGTTGGGTTCTGGCGTACATAGATGACCATAACTACGTCGAAATCCAGGTGGATGGCAAGTACCTGTACCGCAGCGAAGTGATTAACGGCGCGAAACATGAAGAGCCTAAGATCGAGCACCACATCCCTGACAATGTTCCGTTCGTGACCTTCAGCCTGGATGTGACCCCCGCCACATTAGTGCAGCGATTCAGCGTTCCAAATGGCCCGTGGCAAATGATGGACACGTGGGATCGCCAGAAAGGTCCTTCCTTGTATGCAGGAAAGACGCGCGGTTTTACTGACGGTAAATTTGGCTTTTTGATTCCTGCGGACCGCGGCATGGAACTGTCAAACTTCGCCTATTATCCGAAGTCAAAATGAGCAGCGAAACCACCACGTTAGGTGTCCCACGCTTTGGGCCGCACGATCGGGAAAGCTTCTTCGATGCGCAGCGGCGAAATCGTCGGGCGACGTGGAGGATGTCATTCTTCTGTTTCCTCGCGGCATTCGCGATGGGCATTCCCCTTACCCTGGCTCTCAGCCCGTTGATCTACTTCGTAGTACTGGTTGGGGCCGAAGTCTACAACTATTATTCTCCCCTCCCGAAAGAATTCTGGATCTATGTGGGAAACCTGGCGCATCTTGCGCAGCGTGTCGCAGATGCTGTTTTCAACCATAAACCCATCGATCCGGAAACTGCCGTGCTCGGCTCCCTCGTGTTTTTACTGCCTGGCATTCTCCTCTCAGTTGTTTTCTGGCTGAGTGTTCTGGCGCTCTTTCGCCGAGGCGGCGTTGGAGGGGCCTTGCTCAATCTTGCTGCACGCGAGCCAAACCAGAGCGACTTGAAGGAACTCCAACTCGCCGACGTGGTGCAGGAGATGGCTATTGCCGCCGGAATACCGGCGCCTCATGTTCGCCTTGTTGATGATGCAGGAGCCAATGCCGCAGTGATCGGCACTGGAGAGCACGATGCGCAGGTCGTCATCTCCCGCCGGCTACTTGACGTTCTCAGCCGCGACGAACTCGAAGGTGTCCTGGCGCATTTGATCGCATCTGTCGGAAACGGCGACCTTAGTATTGCATTCACAGTTACCAGCATTTTTGAAGCGTACGGTCTGATCGAAACGTTTATTAATTCGCCTTTTGGTCCCCAAGCTCGGACGACAATCTGGCATATTCTGCGCTTCATTTTTGGCCGGAGCAGTGACGGCCGGGCCCGGGAAGCCGAGACCGTAGCTGCGTTGCTTGCCCGGAATGTCGATCTTGCCTCCGACGACATAGACAATTTCTTTCAGCCTCGAACCGGTAGGGCTTCGCCTATCCGCAAATTTCTGAATTTTGTGTTTCTTCCCATCCTCATCACGAATCTCGCGATCCGGCTCATCCTTTGGTTCTTTTCCATGGCGATGCTTGAGCCCGCGGTCGCTTTGCTGTGGCGGACGCGTCAGTACCTCTCAGATGCAAGCGCTGTTCAACTAATGCGTAATGCTGACGGTCTGGCTAGCGCGCTGCGAAAACTAAATGAGGTATCCAGTTCTGTCCCAGGTGGTGCGTGGGCTTCCCATCTGTTTATTGTGAGCCCCGCACGCAGCGACCGGATGCGCAATGCCGGACCAAGCCCCGAAATGATGCAGGCAATGACTGCTGCGTGGGCGAACACTGCGCAGACCTCGAACACGGTTGCAAATGGAACCGCTCCATCCGGCGACTTCAGGAGCGAAGTCGCGTCGGTTCAGCACGCGGCAATGCAGGGCGATCCTCAAGCTATCGCGCGACTGTACTCGTTCGGACAGGCAATGGCAGCCGCGCATGGTGAGACTCTTCCGTTCAAAATGCCTGACCCTGCGGATATTCTTGCCGCCAGGAATGGAGATCGCGCCGCGATCGCTCGCCTGCGGGCGATCAGTATTCAAGAACACGCGCAGCGCCGGTCTGACGAATCTTCCGAGCAGCAAAAAGGCCTGCAGGGCAGCGGCTTCTTGTCCTTTCATCCTCCGTTGAAGCGGCGTCTCACGCGACTGGAACGCATGGGCGCACACGTTCAACTGCCTGAGGGTGACAAGGGAGCCTGGAAGATTACGCTTTTCGCATCCGTCTTTCTTGCGCCTCTCATGATCCTGTTTGCCGGAGCCTGCTTGTTTTTGATTGGAGCGATGATCATGCTCAGCATGTTTTTGCTGACCTTGTGGTTGGGCGCGATTCACGGTATTTTTTCCATGCTTCGGCATCATTAGATTTGAGAAATTCT
>Ga0070735_10000335_pt1 | contig 54300 bp, 53 predicted proteins | sample Coa_R1_FD_66443 | JGI IMG/M metagenome (GOLD analysis project Ga0070735, IMG submission 66443) | Surface soil microbial communities from Centralia Pennsylvania, which are recovering from an underground coalmine fire - Coalmine... | ecosystem: Environmental > Terrestrial > Soil > Unclassified ... | reverse complement strand
CGGCACGTAAACACAACGATAAAAATTGGGACTAACTTACCGTGCTAGAATCCGCTGCAATATGAAATGGTGGAAACGGATTGCGCTCTTCCTTGCCGTGGTTATCCTTGGCGTCGGCTCGTTCTTAGCCTACCGCGCTATTGCCAAGCGTCGTGATCTCCGCGAGACATTGTTTTGGATGGAGCAAACCTACAATCCGCATGACGGCGGGGCGAATTATGGTCGCGGTCATGGAGAGGAGACCCATTACTTGGAACACTCAGACACTCACACGGAGGAAATAACTGAGGAGTTTCGCGAGACCCTAGTGCCAAACGGCGACTGCACGATTGTGCTTCACCATGAGACCGTTCCTATTGGTATTTTCAAAACTGTGTATGGCAATGGCGATTACACGGTGAGCTTGTGTGATGTGGACCCGGATTCAATCAAAATAAAGACCTACGACTTCCATAAGGATGTCTTCAACTGCGCCGATCCCGACGAGGTCAGATCGTACAACCTTGATTGAAGTTCCGCCGAGGTTGAGTTTCAGATTCGCAACGAAGTGCCTAAGATTAAGGACGACGGTGTTACGACCTATGCCGAACTAAAAGGCAAGGACCACGAAGCACAGCATCACGGTTATGCGAGCAAGGGTTGGTTCAACGTGGATGATGTTGCGTATGCAGAGCGATTTGCTAAAGCGTTCAAGCACGCTGCAGAATTGTGCGGCGGGACGGCTTCAAGATTTTGATTTTTCTCGGTCTATCTCGCGAGCTTGAATAATCTCAAACCAATCCGGTAACCACAGCACACTCGCGTAACGACACTGTGGATCGTGCTGGCTGAACGTTGTCACACGGCAGTCAGGGCATGGCGCAAAATTTCTGTGCATATTTTCGTAGCGCAGAACCGATTCAAACATTTCTTCATCGATGACAACGCCCGCATCGCGGAGAAACATGAGGTCGGCAACTACTAATTGCATTGGATAAGTTTTCATATTTCCTTTCGGCACATCCCGCCGTAGTTTGGCGGACACCACCGTTGCCTTTTAGCACGGTTGGTGCAGGAGAAGATTTCCTGCGTCTTGATGTCGTTCCAATGATAACAGACGCCGGAGCTTTCGAGTCGCTACTGTTTTGCAAGCTGGCGGGCCACGCTCGTAACAAGTTCGATATCGCGTTTCTTCATCCTCGCAAAAGCTTCGCCGACTCGCCGCAAGCTGTTATGTGCGGCTCGATCCAGTTTTGGAGTGTTAGTTTTGAGTGCCGTCAGAGGCTTCGATTCTTGTCCATTGTCCGAAAACAACTGGCTTAAGCTGATGTCGAGAGCGCGTGTCCATTTTTCCAGGGTCTCGATAGACGGAACTGTGTGCCCGTTCTCAACCCGGCTGACATAGCAACGAAGCAATCCTGTCTTCTCCTCGATATGGCCCTGACTCAACTTCTTTGCTTCACGAACCGCCTTAAGACGCTCACCTATGACCATGTTTCCTCCGTGACTGAGTTTATTAGCTGACCGGAATCAGGTCAATGTGAATGACAATCTTATTGTCTGAGGAAGCGATGTGCTGCTGATTCGAGGGAGACGATTTGGTTCAACTTTGACAGCCTACGCCAGTTTTGCGCCCTTGCACAGTTTACAGAACCTGTGACCACAGCGCTGGCAGACCTGAGTGTACTTTCGCGTCCGCTTTCCGCATTTACAGCATTTCACGATCACGTTTTATCCGCGCGTCGGTCCACGGGAGTCGAGAGTTTACTTGATATAGAACGGTAAGGTAGATGATGTGCGGCAGGGCAAGGTTTGCCGTCGTGACCTTTTGCTGGAATGCCTCCCTGTATCAAAGCTGCCCGAGGGTCGCTGTTTCCCGACGTGTTTAACGCTTTGGCGACGCTACCTCGTGGGACTGTTATCGACGGCGAAGTAGTCGCGCTCGATGAAACAGGCCGTCCTGATTTCCATTTGCTGACTCACTCGCGAAGGTCTGCCAAACGCATTCGTTTCTTTGTGTTCGATGTACTGTTTTTCAATAACGAAGATGTTATGGCGCAACCATTGCTCGAACGGCGGAAGCTTCTAAAGTCAATCATCCCTGAATCCGAGACAATAAAGCTTCTGGAATACTTTCCAGCTTGACTCTTACGTTGCCTCTAGAGTGGCACAGATAGTGACACGGCAGTCCAACCTATGTTAGTATAGTTACAAGGTATTATCTAAGATGCTTCTAGGTGTGGATTTGCGGAAGCCGAAGTCCGAAACAAAGCACAAGCGAAGGAACGCTTTTGACGCTCAAGCTTTCCTCGATTCGCCGAGCGTGACGAGAAGGATTGTAGAGTTCCTGAGATCACAGAGAATCTACTCCCAAGGTGATCCTGCTACTACCGTGTTGTACATCCAGCGAGGCGGCGTGAAGCTGTCCGTTGTCAATCCGGTCGGCAAAGAGGCCGTAGTGGCAGTCCTCGGACCTGGTGACTTTTTTGGTGAGGGAAGCATTGCAGGTCAGTCCGTTCGTGTGAGAACGGCGACCGCTATCACACACACAACTGTACTCGCGATTGATAAAAACGAAATGATTCGTGTGCTGCATACCGAACATGAATTTTCTGACCGATTCATATCTTATATGCTTTCACGGAACAACTGCATCGAGGAAGATTTGATTGATCAACTTTTCAACTCTAGCGAGAAACGACTGGCGCGTGCTCTTCTCCTACTCGCTCGATACGGCATGCAGGAAGAACCCCAAAAGATGCTGCCAAAGGTGTCTCAGGAAATGCTCGCGGAAATGATTGGTGCAACGCGATCCCGCGTCAACTTCTTCATGACTAAATTCAGAAAGCTAGGATTCATTGGATATGATGGCGGTCTTCACATCAATCCTTCCCTTCTGAGCGTTGTTTTGCACGAGTAGGGTCAGCGAATCGTGCTTGCCAACACTAAATAGGGAGATGGCAATGACTGCCCAAGGGGAACGGAGCTATACGGAACTGCAACTGAAGGAAGTTGCGTGCCATATTTTTGCTGTGCTCCACGACCAGCACGGAATAAGCCTTTCGAAGGAGATTGTGGACAGATGCACAGAGAAAGCGGTGACAGCGATAAAGGAAAGAATTTTCGCAAAACCCAGAGAGTGAGTTTCGACTACCGCTCATCTAAGAAGGGGGCGCAATGGATCAGAATGATAAAGTTGGAGAACTGACGGCTTCGATAGCGCATGAACGCGAGTGCGTAACACTGCTGGCGGCAAGTTCTCGTCGAAGACGCCAAAATCGTCGAGTTGGGCACAGAGCGATATTCTGCTTGGCAAACTCCCACGAGTCGTCTCCGGCAGGTAGATTTTGTATTCGAAGACAAAAAAGTTCGAGGGCTTGAGCAGAACCCACAAACAAATTCCCGGTGGGCGAAATTGCCTCGATCAGGCAAGAACGTGATGCAGTTCCTCAGCGACGGTGGTTACATTGCAAACGTGGTTGATGGGAAAGTGACTCTCTATAAAAAGTGATTTTGACGCTGTTTCTAGCCTTATTGCTAAATCGGGTAAGCCCCGAATGAAACATTAATCAGCGCGAGTCGTTTGCGATGTGGCCCTCCAAGAGAACTGTCGGAGAAATTCGTGAGTGACAAAAGAGGAGCAGCGGCCACTGCCGAGCCAGTCCGCTCGTGTTTCTGGCCACTGCTCCTGATAGTGGGTGGTTCATGCGGATGCTTTCAGGGCTGAGCCCTCCGGGAGATTTCTCTGGTTGGTGGCCCCTATCCTGAGACTTAACTCGACGTAGCGGCCCGGCCAACACCAGCACCAAGCGCTACAGATGCTTCGACGTTGAAAGTACGGAAGATCGGTTCCCCTTCTAGAAGGGGCTTGATTGATTCTAGGACTTGCCGCGCCTGACCGCTTAGGTACTTGTCGGCGTCTTCTTTGCTCTTCCAGACAGTGATACCAACGAACTGATTTGGCTCTGTATCCGAACTGAGTGCCAGTGCATCCACGAATCCCGGCTGTTGTTTAAGGATGGGCAGCGCTCGCTCTTTCATCGTCTTGCTTAGGTCCTTTCCTTGGCCCGACTTCGCTGTCAGCTGAATCATGCGTGCGTACATGGTGTCCTCCTGTGGGGCTGCTGGGTGCAGCTGTAGCCCGACTGTGCCATATGTTTGGCAAAAGTCGCAGGCAATTTTTTTTCGACGGTTAGGTACGACTGAGCGTCGCCTGTCTGCAAGCGCATTTACCTAACCCATACAGGCGTGGCTCGGACACAAGAATCTAGAAACGACGCAGCGGTATCTCGGCGTCACGGACAGGTGGCAAGTTGCGCCTCTTGCGAATCAAGCGACACAGGCAAGGCTCGTGATAAAGCAGCTAAGGTAAATTTATCTGAGCAGGACCCGGCAGGGAAGGCGGCCTAAAGATGCCTTTGTCACAATTCTAATCAACCCGTCGAACTTTGATTCTTTGGCTCCCCGGCATCTGCCCCTGCCACTTGCAGTGGGGGTTGGGGCAATGAAGAGAGTACAGGATAGCATCTACTTCTGTTGTTACTTTCTTGAAGAATGGCTGCGGCGATGTGTTGATTTCGGTGCCATCGTGAGGACATTTAAACGTAAGAATGAGGAGAGTCATTTTATTGACTGTGCCCAAGCGTTTCATCGTCACCCTAAGATACACCCTTAGGGTGGTTAGGTACTAGCGAGCAAAATTGATGCGGCGTTCGGAGACTGACACAAGCTACTGCGATTGACGCTACCACTGCCACCAAATGAGGCGAGCGTAACGCCTATATTCAACGGCTGACTTCGTTTTCGGGTGGCCGACCGGGATTAGGATTTCCGCCTAATAAGGATTCGACCGCCCTAAGAAGTACTGCAGGGTCAATTTTCGATATCACTGCGCGAATCCCTGCCTTCTTAGCCTCCGAATCGAGGTATTCGGACTTGTGAATCGTGTATATCAAGATCGGAACGTGAGGTAAGGACTTGGCGATCCTTGAGGACGCGACGAGCCCGTCCATAAACGGCATTTGGAAATCCATGATGATTAGGTCGGGTTTCGATACTAATGCCTTTTGCACCGCTTCAACACCATCGGATGCCTCCGCACAAACCTTCCAGCGATTCGAATGTGATTCCAGAAGCTTCTTGAGACGGCTTCGCATCGTTGAGGAATCATCCACAAGCAATATTTTCCCCGACATTGGCGTCAACAAGCCCAGCACCTGTCGCATATACTACCAAAGCGCTTCGCGTTAAAATACCGTTTTCCATGTATAAGACTCGCTTATCGTGCAACACGCTAACGTGACGTAAAAGTATTTCGCTCGCAAGACTCCGCAACCCGAACTCAACTGCCCGACTCGGGTCAATCTGCTGCAAAGGTCTTTGCGACGTCCTGCGGCACCATCGAATTACCCGGCCAAGAATGCTAAATGCCGCTTATTCTTCTGCTCGGTTTTTTGTTCTCGGTCTGTCTGCCAAGCACAATTCTCCGGCTCATAGTTCCCGATATCACCAAAGCGGCCAAGGGTAGTTCCTGTCGGACGTTCGCCCATGTCGGCCAAGAAATTTTCAAATCCCTGCGCCCCGGTCCATCTGTCACGAACTCCAATACCCCGACCCCCATAATTCTTCCAACCGCGATATGCGGGACAAAAGCATCGCCGTTTCATTGACTCCCAACTTCGATAGGTGGGATTTCTCGCAGATGATGCCCGACTATGACCGTGTTTGAAATTCGCGTCAGCCATTCTTTCCCGCTTAAGACATCCGCAACTGCCCGCGTGACCTGACACGAGACTGTCGCCGCTAACTTCAATTTCTTTTCCGTCGCACGAACAACTGCAAAGCCATATTGCTTTACCGCGTTTATCCCGACGAACGAGCCGAAGCACAGTGAGTCGTTCGAAGACTTGATTTGTCAAATCTAGAAAAGCAGACATGGTCTCACCACTGCCAGAAATTCGAGCCATCGAAAGACACGCGAGCAACGGCCTTAGCGGCCAAAGTAATCGACGCGTTCCCGTCAATGTTTCCTGTCTGCCCAGCGACTGTGATCGTCCCGCTTCCAGCATTTTTCACAGCGAAGAGTTGACCAACTGGAACTCCAGCGGTTCGCAACGTCACGGTGAACGTCCCGCTCGCTAGAATCAGAAAATCAGTCGGAGAGGTTGTGTATACCGAACTCACCGCAACGACTGGCGCGACGTTTGACGCTGTCGAAAATACGATTCCGCCGTCGCCACGGTCTACGATGAACATGCCGGTTGACGCGGTGAGGTTAGCAATATCTTGCCGTCCGCACGGCACACCGTTCACTTCAATGAAAGTTGGCTGAGCGAGCGCGGCTTTCGTCGCGAGGTAGTAACCAAATTCGTCGATCTGGGCCATGGTCGACCCTTGGTTGACGTATCCGGGAGCCTGAATTCCTGAATAAATTTGCGCGGAATTGAACAACGCTTCGTTTGCTTTTTCGGCGTCCTGCCATTTTGTGGCTGCCAAGTACCCGAGAAAATTATTCGGAAACGTATCTTTTTGTGCGTCGGCCCAGTAGCTAGGCCACTTCATCGCCGTGAACTGTCTGACTGCGGTGAACATGTACGACGGCAAAGGCACGCCACACAGTTCAGCGAAGAGCTGAGGTTGGAGATACGGGTACCAGTTTAGTTTTCCTGCGGGAACTGCATCGACCGCGTTCCAACCTGCGACGGGGTCGGTCTGCGCGCCGAAATAATAAACAAAAAATTGATTCCCGATATTCGAAGTTCCGAAGAGTGACGTGAGTCCTGTCACGACGGAAGCTGCAGCGGTCGTGCACGCGTTTGCGGTCGTAGAGTCTCCGACCAAATTGAAGATGTACGCGCCGTCCATCAGTCCACGATAGTCTTCGCAGTTGTCCTCAAAATAGTTGACGTTGTAGATCGAACCGTCCCACGGAGCAATAGTCGCCTGAAAGGTGTTGATGGAGTTTGAATTGACACCCGTTGCGGGCGCGTTCAATTGCGAGGTCAGATTCTGTGTGGCAATTTGTGCGAGCACTTGCGCGTAGGTCAGTCCTGCTTGCGACGAAGTTGTGGTGAGCCACCCTGCGTTTCCAGTCAGGGAAATATATTCCTTAACAAGAGACAGGAAAGTCGCGGCGTACGAGTCGTGAGAATCCGGGTATCTATACGTCACCCAGTCGTCAGCCAGATCAAGCCAAACCCAGTCCACATTCGTGCCATTCCCGAAATACTGATAAACACACGTGAATTGCGCGCTGCCGTCGGTCACGACATCGCCGAGCACGTGTGCGGTCGTGAATGGAGAACTGCCCGCACTCGTTCCGGCACCCGTACAGAGCCAATACCAACTGTTGCCCGAGGATTGCTTTGCGAACATCTTCTGCCCAAGCTGGTAAGCGAAGCTGTTCTGGCGAGCGTGGCAAACATTGAATACGACGCCTTTGATATACGGCAGCATCAGGTCTTGCGGTGCTCCACCGTTTATCGGGTCCACATATCCGGTCAAAACTTTGCATGCACGGGTCAATCCGATGTTCTGAAAGTAGTATTCGCCGACCGAGTTGTGTTTAGCATACCGGAACATCTGGGCGTAGGTCGCGAGTCCGAAAAAGATTTCAGACACGGTGCCATCAATGACGTAAAAATTCGGAGGAGTGGGTCCAAATTGGATCGTGGGCTCTGTCAACCCTGTCGTTCCTGAAATCGCCACTTGGTAGAGCCGCCCTGTGCTCGTCTTCAGAATTTGGCCGGTCGTGACTGCCGTGCTCGCGGTCCAGTTGGTATAGTTCGCGGCAGTTTGCATCCAAAAATTTTGAATAAAACTAGGTCCGCTGATGACGTCACCCAAATAGTTTGCGTTGTCGACGTTGTTTGACTGCATCGCAGTGTCGTTCGAAATTAAGGCCATCCCAACCGTATTCGCAGGACTGCTGAGGGCTTGCACGCGGGCGATGTGAAGCATGTCGGGATGAACTGGCGCGGTTGTGTAGTTTGCGGCTGGAAAAGATTCGATTTTATAGTCGCCTGTGGTTTGCAGCCAAAAGTCATAGGTGGTGCCCGCAACTCCAGTTTGCGAAATTGGATTCGCCGTCACGAAAGTACCGTTCACGCAAGCGGTCCCTCCACCGATAGTGAAATTCAGTCCTTGACCACGCGCTGGGAAAACGGGATCAAAGCCGCTGAGGCGATAACTCACAAAAGTTGAAGCGAGAATCGGATTGTTCCCTCCGGGCAGGTCCGAAGCCTGAATTGGTCTAAACGAAATCGGCCCCGTGCCGTTTGGCGGGCCAGCCAAAAAAGCGGCCTGAGGTTCGATTTGACCAGTGAATATGGGTTGCGGATAAAAAATCACATTGCCTCCTACAGTTAAAACAGGGACCAGCTTGCTGATATCGACGGTCGATCCAGCGGACTGCGTGAACTGCCACCACATCGGTACTTTGTTTAAGCGAGCACCGTTCGCATCGTAGAACGTCACCAAGTAATACGTCGCAAGACCCGTCGCGTTTTGCGGGTTCAGTTCTGCGTTGCTGTAAATGCGTGCGGGCTGCACGAGCGAGCCCGTACTGTCGCACTGAAGCGTCACGATTGGTTCAGGGACCACGAAACCGCCGGGGTCCGCAACGACGGTCGCATTCATGTTCAACTGAAAGACAATCGAACCATTTGGTTGCGCCATGCCTGCAGCGTTCTGGACCGCCCCATTAATCAACGTGATCATTGTTCTTCCTTGTCGGTTCTCGTCTTACATGTTGAACAGCGACGTTCCAAAAAATTTGTGGTTGACCACCCGAACGTCCTCGGCAGAGCGTGCGGTCGCCATTTCTTGCTGGTAGGAAACCTCGCGATTTTCCACGAGCAGATTTTGTTCGCGAAGGTGCTTGTACGCAGCAGTCAGCACTCCGACTTTGTCCCGCGCGGTCATCAGGTCATTTGCCTGCAAGTACTCGCCGAGGATTTGCAGATTCTCCTGCCCTCCGGGCCAGTCAGACTGGGCGAGAAATTTTTCAGTGGCGTCTGACCACGATTGGGTCTCCGCTGCGATTTGCTTTTCTTCTACGACTTCCTTCAACGTGTCCAGCGGCACACCTTGTTTTTCAAGGTATGCGCTCAGCATTCCAGACTGCTCGACATAGTCCGCCGCAGAAATCTGCCCGAGTTGAAATTGGAGTTGAGCGCAGCCTTGCGTTCATCGTCAGCCCCTTGCTCTGCTGGAGATTTAAATCGCCCGGTAGCAGCATCACGAGCCGGTGCTGACGTCGTTGTTGCGGCTGGGGCGGCTGTGGTGGGTTGCAGGACTGAGCGATAGAGGGCCACTTCGGCTTTCTCCAATTCGGGCTCGCTATCGGCTTCGACGATATGTTTTTTTCCGTCGATTGTAACCGCGCGGGCAAACTTAGTCGGTCGCGGCGCACTGGCGAGTGCGGTTGGGATTAAAACATCCGGACTGTAGATGTCCCTGACCGCCAAGTGTTGCGACACGAGGGCCTCCCGAAAAATTTCTTTCATCTGATCGGGCGAAGCATCCTTAAGAGCTTCCTCGATTTCAGGGGTCAATCTGATCGCCGAGTTCTCTGGGGTAAATGGCATGGTGAATCTCCTTTTTGTGTTGCTTCAAATTTGTTTCTACTTCAAAAAACTATCACTGACCAAACATCGCGCGAATCTGGCCTTCTTTTGCATCGAGGTCGGCTTCACTTGAGCCGTAGATTTCAAACCGATTGTTCCCCGCCGGGTAGATCACACGAACAAATTTGTCGTTTTCTGGATTCGCGGACACAAATGCGTCTGACCGCGTTTCCGTGAAGGTTTCAGGCTGTCGCAAAAAATGCGCCCCGTAGTTTCCCTCTTCGCGTTGCCGCACAATAACTCCCTGCGCTGCGAGTTCTTGTTTGATCGTTTCGCGCAGGTCCTCAAAATTTGTACTGCTCTCGATGGCACTATCCAGTTTTGGGTTACTTTTCAGAAACTCGTTCATATGCGTCCTCTTTCTCAAAAAGCTCGTCTTCGCGGCCCTCGTACTCCCACGGCGGCAATTGTGGCCGAATCTCTCGCTCGGCCCATGAGCCGTTGCGGATGCACTCTTTTCGCAAGCTGCCATAGTGCTTCGTACAAAAGCCCCTCGCACAGTCTCCAAGCAAAGTGCAACCCGGGCTGAAACAGCGCGCCGTGTGTTTTGGTCTGGGCATCATCGTTTCCACAGCCAAGTGAATAATTCTGGTGCTTGGTAAGTCTTCGGAAACATCGAAGCGTCGACCGCTTGCGCTCGCGCAACTCCAGCCGGAATGTTTCTGATTTCAGCGACCCAATCGCCGTGGCCCAGCGTTTCTCCTGCGGCAAAGCGCACGAGAAAATCATCGCGTTCTCGGAGCCGTCTTCGATCTTCCTCGTTCGGAGGGTATTTCTGAATAGATTCGCTCGCTACGAATCTCAAAGAACTCTGCTCGGCTTCCGACGAGTTTTCGAAGGTGCGCGTCTGCTCAACTTCGAACACAGAAACCTCGTTTATCCTGCGACCTTGAAGAAAACGGAGCACGCCCCATGCCCAATCGGCACCCGATTCCGCCCATTCACGGCGCGTTTTTTCTTCGATGGTCTCAATATTGTCGTTAGTATTCATTTTGAAACCCGCTTTTTCCGAATCTGATTTGCCCACGCCCACTTTTCGTACGTTTTTTGGTTCTGACGGGTAGCTTGCCCGTGTTTGAAAACCGGACTTTTCTCGCCGCACCGCACGCTATTGAGTTCAAGTCGATAGCAATTGCATGAAACTGTGCCGCCCGAAGTCAGGTTAGATCGCTGCACCACTTTTAGTTCCCCGCATTCGCACCGGACTTTGTAGTACGAATTTCGAGACTGGTCGAAGTGGTCGAATGCAAGGACCAATAAACGACCAAATACCCTGCCGGATAGGTCATCAAAAGGCCTCGGCATATCTATTTCTCCACGCTTAGGCGCTGCCAAAATTTCGCCATCGCTGATTCAATTGCCTCGATCATGACGCCCTCTCGCTCCGAAGGTCGTTGCTCGATCTTCCGCCGCAGCCATTCACCGCGCGCCACGTTTGGAAGGTCGATGGTCTGCAGATGCCGCGCGAACTGCAACGGGTCCATGGCAGCGAATGCAAGCTGCAGATTTTCTAATTCCAGTTCAGTCAAAGTTTTTGTACTTTCCATCTTTTATTCTCCGGCCAAAATGAGGTGCAGAATGCCCTGATCAACTCCGAGTCCGTGAGCAATCGCCGCAACGGCCCCAGCGGTCCCAACATTCACAAGTCCCTTTAGAACCTGAGCGCGTGCACGGCCTTTCAAAAACGAGTACGCTTGTGGAGCATCCGTCCCGAATTGCGTTTCCCGATCTTCGGGAGAGAGTTTGTTAAAATCGCGAAACACGCCAATCCAGTTCGTTGTCGGTTTGAAGCCCAGCGACGTTCTGATAGCCTGAACCGCGCTCGCGCCCGTGTTTGGACGAATAAGTGCCTGCAACGCCTGCTGTCCGGTCGGGCTGGACGGCGTGAACTCTTTGATCTCAGTAGCAGTTGCGCGCGCATTTTCTGCGTGTGACACCAATTTGGCTGCGTCCTCGCCCAGAAGTTGTGTCAACTTCGGCGTTGTCTGACCAACCTCGGCCTCGTTCATTTTTTGGAGTCGAGGCGTCAGCTTCGTTGGATTCAGAATCGGGTCCGTCAAAGTTCCCTCGGCGGAATTTCGGACATGGTTAGAAAGTTCGTTCGCGCGGAGTTGGAGATTCCAATCACTGCGTGCCTGTTTAACATTCACGCCTTTTTCTTCGGCGGCTTTGAGTCCGGCGGCAGCTTGCTCCTCGTAGGCTGCTTTCTGCTGGGCAAGTTGTCCCGCTTTTTCGGGATCGGTGATCGCAAGATCGGAAATTTGATCGTCCAGTTTGAAAATGTTGTTCTTGAGCGTGGTGAAATTTATTTGTGTGATTTTCTCCGCTGCGTTGAATGTCGCTTGGGACCGCGCGTACGCCTGATCGCCCAGCGCCTTCGGTACGTCTCGAACCGACACGGTGTCTGGGACGGGATCGAATCCGTTTCGTATGGCAGCAGCATTGACTGAATCGCGAATTCCTTTTTGCAGGGTTGGCTGGATCGTTTCTCCCGTAGGAGCGACAGTCGCCGGAGAGCCCGCAGGAATACTTGTGGCCTTGGCCGTAGAATCCGCAACAGCCGCGTCGATGGGATTAGTTGCTGCGCTTCTCGCGGCAGCCGCTTTCGCACGAAATGGATTCGTGAAGAGCGGTTTTTCTGTAACGGCTCCTCGGGCAGCCAACATGCCTAGAGTGCCTGCTGTGATCGCGTGAGTGAGTTGATACGCGGCCTCGGAAGAATCTCCATTGTCAAATGCTTCCTTGAATCCTTTAAGGTTTTTGTATGCATTTGCAATCGCCGCTGCACTAAATCCACCACTGATTAACCTACTTGCGAGACCTAACGCTTGCGGAGAATCCACGAGTCCGAGACCGCCAGTTGAATAGAGAATTGCGACATTTGCGGGTGTCGTGAAACTTTGCGCGGTTTCAGCGAGTGCCCGCGCCACGGGGTGTTGCTCTTTATCAATAAATTGCGCGGCATCCACAACGGGACGGGAGGGTACGTCGAATTTTGCGGCGTGCGCGGCTACGTCTTCATTCGTGACAGAACCCACAAAACTCGGGTTAATTTTTTGCAAAGCTTTTTCGAGGAGCGAACCTTGGATCACATGAGGTTTTTCTGCATCCCAAATTTTAGACGCGCCCTGCCGAAAATCACCGTGGAGAATATCCGATACGCCAGAACCTTCTTGCTGCGCTTCAGGCGACAGCGGTGTTGCCAGAGCGGTACTCGGTCCCGCGACAGCTGCTTTCACGCTGAAATCGGGCGTCGAACCAGAATCTACGAGAGGTCCTTTGACGGGGGTAGCGTCCTCAAAGCCTGCAGGCAAGGAAACCCCGGCGATCTGTGACTGCGATTTAGACTGAGCTGCGAGCGGACCCGCGACGGGTGCCGCATCCTCGTAACCCGCAGGCAACTGAATTTGTGCGGTTGTGTTTTCGTTATCCATTTACTTCCCCACCCGCTTGCCACTTGCGTCAAACCATGTCGAACCGTCGTCGGAATAGATAGTTCCTTTGGCTCCAGTGAAATGGTGGACAAAATCATCCATATTTTTGTGGAGCTTGCTTGCTGCGCTTCCTGCAGGGGCGGGAATCGCCGATCCTGTCTGCGATGATGTCGCCGGAACTTTGTCGAGGGTCGTGAGCGCGCCGTAGTTGTTCTGGTCGGGCACAAAAATTCTGTTCGCTGGGATGCCAGCGTTAGAAATGATCTGGCGAGTCGAGTCGAGAGAAGCCTGATATTTGCCGCGAACAAGAGCGTCCATGATTCCGGAAACCTCACTCAGCGTTGCAGCCGGGACCGCGCCCTTGCCTGCCTTTTCCAGCACGGCATTTAAGCGGCGATAAAGCGAGCCAACTTGTGGGCCAGCAGCTTCGTATTCAGTCGGCGAGATTCGATGCACTCCTGCGAAACTATTTACGCCAAGAACCGTCATCGCAGGTTCGAGTGAGGCCGCAAGCTCGCTACCGTTTTTCGCTTGCGCCACGATATTTTTGGTCGCTTCAACTTGAGCACGCGTCTGCGCGAAGCCGTGCTGCGGGTCGGTCCACAGTTTGTTCGTGTCCTCAATGCCTTTCTGAGCGAGCGTGTTCGAAAACTGGAGGTCTTTGTTAGCGCGGGCATTTTGAGCCTGCAAATTCGAGGAAAATTGTCGCTCGCCTTCCACGGCAGCATCGATTGAATCTTTGACGGACTTCGCACTTGCGATTCGAGCCGGATCGCCAGAGGTCTGCGCGGCTGCGAGTTGTGCAGCGGCCTCCTGTTGATTTTTCGGCAAGCCCGCTGTGACTTGATTCTGTGCAGTCGTCGCTTTTTCCTGCAAACCGAGCTGCGATTGCAGCTGCGTTGTCGCTGTCCAAAGGTCCTTCGGCGTAGATTTGGGATCGCCGAGTGTCGTCTGCAGTTTTTTAATGTACGGATCGTTCGCGCCGAGAATTTTTGTTGCGGCTTCAAGTTGCTGTTGCGCGTTCGTGGTGAAAAACGATGCCGCTCCGCTCTGCCCGCTGACTGGCGCATTTCCTGACAATGCTGCAGTAAATTGTTCAGGCGTCATGCCACCATGCGTAGCTTGAAAATCAGCGCCGGTGATGTCCTGACGCTGTTCTTCGCCGGACACGGCGAGGTGAGATTTTTGGATTTCGTCAGGCAATGTCATCAGGTTCAAATAACTTTGCGCCAACTGATGATTTGTGTTCCCAATCGTGATCTGTTGCTGAATTTTCGCGTTCTTCTGCGCTTCTGCTGCCTGTTGAGCTTGAATTTTTTGCGCTTGCTCCTCACCTTGAATACGAGTGACTTCGGCAGCGCCGCCTTCTTTTCCACCCGTCGCCAAAGAGGTGGCCGCCGCGCCGAGGCCTGTCGCTAATCCAGAGACCATCGCGAGCAAACGAGCATGGGGAACAGGAGCCGGGGGTGGCGTGGGCTTCGCGAGATCGGCAGCGCTTTTGTAAGCTGCGGCCTCAGCTGCCGTCGCTTCGGCTGCAGAGCCTTGCGCAGCAGTTTGGAGATTCGGAGCCGCCTGCCCCGTTACCAGTGACGCGCCCGGTTGTACGAGAGCCGATAAATTTACGGGTGGCGCGGGTGCGTTGATGACAGGAGCCGCGTCGGGCTGCGCAGGTGTTGGGTTCGAATTTTCGTTGCTGTCCATAAAACAAATCTCCTAAATTTCAAAAAACTTCTTACTGTCGAGGAGCACGCAAATGTGGAGCGTGGCCGCCATCCTTGGTCCCTGAATGCGCCCGAGCGACCGCTTGGATCACCGGAACTGGAATATTTATCAGCGAGAGCATCAGATCGGCGACGGTCATGCCTGCGCCGTCGGACTTTCCCACCAACGAAAGTTGCGACTTCGCAATTTTCGTTTCCCGAGTTTCGCCGAGCAGAAATTCGGCTTTCGAAATAAAACTTTTGCAAGCGTCAATCGCAGCCTTCGCATTTTTGTTATCTTTTGTGACAATAGTTTGTCGGAGTTTCTCCGCTGGGTGAGCTACAGTCACACCGCCGTCCGGGCCATGCACGCTGTGCGTCGCCGTCAAAACATTCGCTGTGAGTCCGCCAGCTTGGGCCAGTGTTTGTCCAACAATTTCCAAATGTTCGGCCATCGATTGACCAGAAATGTGCGGAATCGTTGCGGTACGTACCACACCTGATTCATCGGCAAGTTTCATGAGGGCTTCGTTTAGTTTGGAAAAGGCCCTGTGAAGATTGACGCTACCCGCAAGGGCGGTTTCGTCGGACAGAGTTGAAACTACGTTCGGTGCGGTCGGCTGTTGCGTCTGCACTTCCGGTTCTGCTTGCTGCGTCTGGAGCGGGTTCGGTGTACTTGACATGGTTTATCCTTTAAATTTTTTAATTCGAGTTTCTAAATCGGACCGCCACCATTCATGACCGATAGGCTCACGTACATCGGCATACCATTCCCAGATTTTGACTTTTGACAATCCGAGTTCCGCGATCCGAGCGTCGATGGCGTCTTTCAATTCTTTAATCGAGACTGAAGGCGCGTCGCTAAAATGGAACATTCCCGTCGTGCGGTCGTATTGATGTTCTGGCTGCCACGCGTTGGGGCCGTTTTTGAGAATCGGGGTTTCGAGAATGTTCGCGATGCAAACGAGCACTCCGGCGTCCCATGACGATGTTTCGGAACCCGCGAAGTCTTGCCAATGGGATTGCGGATAGTCAAACGAGTAAATCGGGTGAGCGTTGCTCTCTTTTGATGACGCAATGGCACGCGCTCTCGCAGACGCGATCCTCTCGGCGTCCGATTGAGATTTCGCAATCGGCGAAGTCCGTGGAGTCCGTGGTGACTCGTTCGCACCCTCGGGCACGATAAATAAGTTTGCTGTCCGATTTGGGTCAAAAGACATTACGAAATCTCCTCGGCCTTGACCCGATATTGACGTCCATCTTGAATAATGATTGAGCCGATAGGAAAACTCTGCGCGGAAACTTCTGCGGGTTCGCCATCTTCAGCCTCGTCGCTCTTAACGCAACCGGTCAACTGAGCGAGTAACCGACGAGCACGGGCCTGCGCGTACGGAGGGCATTCGCGAATTGTCTCTAGCGTGCCCGCTATCTGTTCTGCGAGCGATGGTCCACCTGAAGTCAAAATCTCGAACAACTCCAAAAACGCCGTCACGTGTTTGTGATGTCGAACTTCGTAGGACAGACACTTCGCATTTTTTGGCGATGAGCAGTGGTATGCCAATTCGGTTGCTGAGATTGGATCATGGCCGTTTGTTAGAAACGCGAGACACCAGATTTTCTGCGCGGGACTGAGTGCGAGCCACGGTTTTTTCGTTTGAATCTCATCCCAGAGTGCCGGTGTGGTAGTCGTTGACATAGAATTTTTGGGCTCCTCGGGACAACGGGTTAGGAGCATTCCGTTCGAGGGAAAGCGCCGTTGTCCGAGGGAGCCTATACTAATGATCGATAAGTCACTTTCTTGTGAACTTTAAGCACAGTTTTCGGCGGACATGCTTGAAAACATGCGGCCTGCGTCGGGGTTTGCCGGGGTTTTGTGGGCCGATGCCGGGGTGCTTAATTTTTATTACACGAAAGAACGGCCATGCTGTTGTCAAGCGAAGCTAGCAAGGTGGCATGGTCGGGGCTAGAAAAATCTCGCGCAGATTCCTAAAGGGTCCCCTATATGTTAGTCAAACTACATAGGTTAACTAGGAGGAGTGACCTCGCTGCAGCGATGTCGAAGTGGATGTCTATTTGACCCGGGCCGTGGTGGCTTGTGGGGTGTGCGCGAGAGCGAAATTAGTATTGACAAATAACCCAACGGCTGGGATAATCACAGCATGAACAAAAAACAAATCTCGGAGACTATGCGGTATCTCGGCAAGCGAACTTCGAAAGCCAAGGCCGCCGCCGCGCGCAAGAACGGTAAACTCGGCGGGCGTCCCAAAGGGAGCACAAAGCGATGAACGCTCTAACGACCGAACAGGTTAAGGCGATCCTTACCGCTGCACGCGAATCATCGACGCGCGATTGGTGCATGTTCCTGCTGACGTTCCGCCATGCGCTGCGTTCACAAGAAGCGCGCAGCCTCAAGCTGGACGATATCGACATGGCCGCCCAGACCATCGCTATCAATCGCTGCAAAGGCTCGAAGTCGGGCGTTCAGTCCCTTGACCGCCACAAGGGAGAACCGCTGCTCGATGAGGTCGTGGCACTGAAGTCTTGGCTCAAGGAACGTCGCGAGGATGGCTCGAAGGCGCTGTTTCCGAGCGCAAAAGGTGGCGCAATGACGCGGATGCAGTTCAATCGGCGGTTCAAGGCATACGCGGCGGCAGCGGGCGTTCCTGCCGATCTAGCGCATCCCCACATCTTGCGGCACTCACTTTGCTCGACGATGGCAGCACAGCACGCGGACATCTACGCGATCCAACAGCGAGCCGGGCACAAGAACATCAGCAACACGATGATCTACACTCACGTCAGCGATGCTCAGGCGTCGGAAGCCTGCCACGAATCCTTGATGGCCGCCTTCGGATAAAGTGACAGTCTAATCATTTTGTCACCTCCCACCACTGCAAACCCTTTGAATCGCTCTACCCGCCACCCTGAATCTGGGGTGGCTTTTTCTCGTAATGTCACATTTTGACATGCTGGACTCGTCTGTGCGACCGACGCAGCCGCTATCGCCAGCCAAGTTCTCGATGTCTCGCACAGTGGTCAAGTCGACACAGCCATGTAACATCAAGCGGCTTCGTATAATCATCATGGTGCCCTTCAGTCTTTTCAATTCCGCACACCTCGCAAGGTTTCCGAACAATCTTCCCAGATTGCACAGCATTTCTAAACCGACTGCGAGCGCGCTCGACTAATCCACGATACTCTGGCGAACCGCGCGGAGGAAGACCGGCTAAGGGATTTTGCTCGAACATTGGCACACACTCTCTGATTTGATTTCAGAGGTGCGTGCTTTTAGGCAGGCACTATCGAGGCTTGCTCGCTTGTGTAGTCAACCCTTCGCGGTCTGATAACGCAGTGTGGCTGCGCCACGCTAAGATTGCCTGAGCCCATTTCGCCCAGCATCAACATTCTATTACCATTTAGCCGCAATGTCAAACATAAATTCCTAACATCGCGATGTCTCACCGTAGCCTGTCGCGCTAAAGTCGGCTCATATTGCCCGCTAGGTGGCAACAACTGGCATTTTAAGGTCTCTTTCTGACGGACTCAGTACTAGTACTACCTGTTTTTTCCAAAATTGACACTTTTTGACACAATGAAAAAGGGATTTGTGGCACGGGAGCCCGACAACATCGCCTCTAAGCGCCACCAATCGACCTGCCCAGTTCCATGCCTTCGCATGAGGAGACCCGCCACGATTGACCCCACGCCAGTGCTCCTACGCGACCGCGTTGCCTGTAATCTACGGGTCTCAGGCTCTACCCGGCAGTACGTCCTGTACGATCTCTCTGCACCCATAGTGTTCATCTGCGATAGGCTCTACCTTCTTCCTACGAAGGGTCTGTCGGGCACAGCTAGACAACCTGACCAGCCCCCGCGCTTTTGATTCGAAGATCAACTCCAGAAAACATGCGGTGTGGTCCCTCTGGAATGACGGGCGAGCGCTGCGCTGGCCAGTTGCCGAGAAGCCCGTTTATCAGGCGCTATCCGGTTCAGTTGGCGTTAAACTTCTGGTGTGGAGGGGGTCTTCAATTGACCGAAACTGATGATAAAATCCTCGGGCATCTCAATGCATTTTCCATTCGGGCTATGCAAACACTGTTCGCGGCACGCTTTAAAGCAGGACAGCGTGGCGCGAATGTAATCGAAGTGGACGATTTGCTTTTTGGAATCGTTCTAGAGGATCAAGGTATGATGGAAAATGTGCTGCCGATGGCAAAAGATTCCATCCCTGAATTACCCTCTCCGTCCCATAGCCCGTTCTTTCCGCCCGCAACAGCTGGCGACATAATTACCAGAATCGAAAATCTCCTGCCTCAATCAGAACCTTATACTCATACGATAGAAGTGCCTTTGTCGGCTGACCTCGAGCGCACTTTCGATGAAGCGAAAAACCTTCGGAGCATGTTTCATCACAAGCAGATCGAACCGCTACACCTCTTGGCGGCAGTTCTGGGCCAAGAGTCGAATCAACACGTCAAACTGTTGCGAGAAACAGGAATTACGAGGGAAATGGTAATGGAGAGGCTCCGAGCAAATGCCAAGTAGTTGTTTGAGCATGTGCTATTGCTCTGTTACGCTCGGGGAATTGACGGCATACGCAGTCGATCTGGCCATGAAAGCAAGAGAGGTAAGTCAGTGATCACGTCTCAGAACGTGGCCCGCAAGAGGTACGGCTTATTTGTCGTCGCGATTCTTCTACTCTTGTTGGGGGGAGTGGGCATCTATGTCGGATCTCATAATTATCCGATTCGCGCTCTGGGCCTTATAGCCATTATGGCGAGTGTATACCTTGCCCGAATCTCTCATGTTCATGGCCGATCGGATTTGTCCGAGGTACACGGTCGGGGTGAAGGTCTCAATACAGCGAAGGGCCCAGGACGTCTGCTATGGATCGTCTCCTTAGCGTTGGTGCCTTTGCTGGGTGCCGCATACTTTTTGCTGCATCTCGACGCCGTAAATGGTGGTCATGAAGCGTGGCCTGCCGATGTATTCGCAGGAGTCGTTCTTGCGTGCGCTATCGTGTGGGGTTACTTAGCCTCTCAGATCCTCGGCTTGTAATTGCAGCTATCTAGCAGCCAAGTCCTGCTAAGTCCGCTTATCGTCATGTGGGAAATCCGAATTTGTGGAACACCTTACCGTAGTGTTTGCGGCAGTTCTAATAATTAGGCGTTAGCAATCTGTCGAAGAGCTAAACGATTGTGAATCCTGAGTTTTGAGCGTTGCAATACAAGTATTTTTCTGTTCTTCAGGACGCCCAGGGTCCGAGTTACGGTTTCCCGTGTGGTGCCAATTATGTTTCCGATTTCTTCGTGGGTGAGTCCAAAACGCAGTTGGTCACCGTCTTTAGGTTGTTCCGCCGACATATTTAGAACAAACCTGGCAAGTTTTTGGCTAGTAGATTCACGAATCAAGAAACGTTCCTGGGCCAGATTGTAAAGCTCAGCCAAGACTTGCGCCACTCTCATCGCCGCATCTCCGCGCTTCATGATGAACTGAAGAAATGACTTTCGGTGAACGAAAACGGTCTTGGATATTTCCAAAGTTGTGGCAGTGGCGATATGGGATCTACCGGAAACCGTTTCCGAAAGACCGATGGCTTCTCCGTGTTTTGCAAATGCTAACGAAGCCACCGACCCACTTGACGTTACGGAAGTTAGTTTGACTCGGCCACTACTTAGAATAAACACTCCGTAACTCGGCTGACCTTGAACGCACAGATTTGCGCCCTTCGTGAAGGAGATGGGTTGGATAATGTCACCAAGTGCTGTCAGTGAGTCAGGCGAAAGCTCGCAAAACAGTGGGCACCGTTGAAGACACCAAGTAAGAGAGCTTTCGGGAAATCCTGAATTGATAGACAAAGCCATAGTAAACCCCGCTTCCGGCGCTAGACTGTTTTCTTCGAATATAGTCCATGATCAGACCCGGGGCACTCTGTTCAATAATGCACACCAAAGCTAAAGGGTTAATGTGTATGACATAGGAATGGTTCGGGTTGCCTTACTGTGCGTAGATTGGAGCCAAGTCCTGGGAAGTCCGCTTATCGCCATGTGGGATTTGCCAGATTCCCAGTTGACGAGAACGCCGTTTATCAGGCAGTGGTTGGAAGAGCCACCGCTGGCTCGGACAGCCTACGCCGACTAAGACATCTTGTATGTGATTGTTACTATCGTTTCGGCTTCTACGGCATGACCACTACAGGTCGGAGGCGCGTACCGCCACTGTTGAACCGCGTTTACACTTGCTCCATTCAGTCTGGGTGACACTCCAGAGACAACTCGAAGCTGTTGCGGTACACCGTCGGCTCCGAGCAATGCGTACATCAAAACCTTACCTTCTGTACGCGATGCTCTCTCTTGATCGGGATATTTAGGCGGAATTTGTTTCAAGATATAAGCTGGAACGGGATTCATACAGCCAGGTTTTGAAATCGAACCCGCTGGAGGCTCAAACGTCGATTCCTGGAACGGCTGGGATGCCTGAATCTCCGTAATTTGAATCTCGACCAGAGGCCTCCCGTCCTCGACATAACTCAGGGAGCGTGGAAACATTTTTGCGCCGATGGGCTCAGGACTGCCGTCAACGAATGATCCCTGGCGAACGAGTGTGCCCGTGGACTGATCTACACACACATCCCTTGTTGCCTTGAGCCTATCCAAAAACGCGGCCTCAATTTCAACACATGACAGCTTGAGCCCTCTTTCGTTTCGGTCATGAACCTTCTTAACTGTTTCGTTGGGAGTGGGTCCCATGCGGACAAACGTGCTTCGTGGCGATCCCCCTGTTCCAAAACCGAGAGCTAAATGTAACTGATCGATTCGAACTGGCAAAAAATCCGTGTTCCGCTCGCGGTAGACCACGTCTTTGCCACCCACCTGAATTTCGGTGTAACCCGGGACACTGATCTCTTCCCGCCATTTGTCTTGACCATTCCAAGACAACGAGTACGAGCCTTGCAGCATCTTGCCTAGATTTTCGATTCGCAGGTTGGCTTTCAGACCGAAGGATGGTAGCGCGAAAATATCTGCCTTGTCTTCTGCCGCTTCAATCAGGGTCTTGCCATCCGGCTTGGGTTTGTCTGAGGAACTCGTCGAAACTGCGGCGGCAAGTGCAACAATGAGTAGGCAAACCGAGAAGAGAAACAGAGCGAATCGCTTCATGTTTGACCTCCAGAATGTATCTGCGAAGAACTTCCATACAGAGTACACCACAAGAAGCGTGTCAACTCCTGACAAGTCCGCTTATCGTCATCTGGCCTTCCCTTGATTCCTACATGATGAGAACGCCGTTCATCAGGACCTACAGCGTACGCGGATTTTACTCAATAGTAGTAGAATGCACCAAACGAGGGCATGAAAATGTCGAGAATGAGAGCGGTGCCTATCTTTTTCCTGTTTGTCTATTGTGCCGTTGTCTGCGCACAGCAACCCAGTTCGACGGCCATACCATTATCGGCCCTCAAATCCCCGGATGTGCAGCAGCGGATGGACGCCTACGGAAAAATAAAAGCGGACGAAGAGGCCCTGAAGCGTTCGGATGTAAAGGCGGCGTTGGTAGATGTATTGGACCGCGAAAATCAAATGATGTATAAGACGCCAGCAAACCTAGGCGAAGGTTACGCAGAATACATTGGAGAATTGCTAGGCACCGTGGCGGACATAGCGGACTGGCATGACCAGCGTCAACTCTGTATTTTAGCCGAGAGCCCCTACAATCCTGATTCGTCGTTTGCAGTTGATCTTGCTGTAAAAGGTGGAGTGACCGTCGCCCCGTGCCTCCTGAAAATGGCCCAAGGCAGCATGGATGAACGCCATGAATCAATCCCGGTGCTAGTCCAGCTCGCAGCTATAACCAAGGACTTGTCGCGCCCGATCCGCGAACAAATTCGACGAGCGATCATTGCAGGGTTGCGGGATTCTACAGTGTTGGTGAGGGAACCGACGGTCCAAGCAGTCGGCAAATATGGATCGGCGGAAATGATTCCAATCCTTCAAAAGATAGTCCGATCTGACCCAAATTCACGGCTTTTGGACAATGGTCAGAGGCGGTTTGATGTCAGGGACGCAGCCGCAAAAGCCATTCAATCAATTCAAGACCGATCAAAACCCAGTAACAGCCAGCGTTCACGGCATCCCAATCTCGTATCGTCGCTGGTGAGATGAGAGCCATGTCCTGTGAAGTCCGCTTCTCGAATGTGGGATTTTCCTGATTCCAAGATACCGATAAGCTCGTTTCGCAGGACTTGGGAACTAGCGAATGCATGGCGAATGCGAGCCCATTCTTGGCATCCTCAGCCCTGCTGTGGATAACGCACAAATGTTAACAATGGGCTCCGCCACGGATGCTATATGCTTCGGCCTTATTTGACGTCGGCACTTCGAGCAGGACATGCGAAGCGTCGACATTTTTGAACCGCAGCACAATCCCCGAATCTAAAACTGCCGGAGAGGAGAAGACGATGACTCAATCCAGCGCTACACAACGAAGCAGCGAGCAGGCAGATGCAATTCGTCCGTTTCAGAAGGTGAACTTTCCAGAGGCGGAGCTGAGCGAATTGCGCAGGCGCATTCAGGCGACCAAGTTCCCCGAACGGGAGACAGTCCCGGACGCTACGCAAGGCGTGCAGCTAGCCACGGTTCAGGCCCTCGCCCGCTATTGGGGGACGGATTACGATTGGCGCAGGGTCGAAGCGAGACTGAACGCCCTACCGAATTTCATTACCGAAATCGATGGGCTAGACATTCATTTCATTCACGTTCGTTCGAAACATGAGAACGCGTTGCCGCTCATAGTCACTCACGGATGGCCCGGCTCTGTCGTCGAGCAGCTCAAGATCGTCGATCCGCTCACCAATCCCACGGCACATGGTGCGAGCGCATCGGACGCTTTCGATTTAGTGATTCCGTCGATCCCTGGCTACGGGTTTTCAGGCAAGCCGACCACCACAGGCTGGGACCCGGCCCACATTGCGCGTGCTTGGGTCGTGCTGATGAAGCGCCTTGGCTACACAAAATTTGTGGCGCAAGGCGGCGATTGGGGCGCTGTCATCACCGAACAAATGGGTGTGCAGGCACCTCCGGAATTGCTCGGCATTCACACCAATATGCCTGGCGCGGTTCCAACCGACATTGACAAGGCGGCATTCACCGGTGCGCCAATGCCCGACGGTCTCTCACCCGAAGAGAAACTCGCGTTCGAGCGGCTGACATTCGTCTACAGCAAAGGCATCGCCTACGGCTACCAGATGGGATTGCGTCCGCAGACGTTGTACGGAATTGCGGACTCCCCCGTCGGCCTGGCCGCCTATTTTTTGGACCACGATGCGTGGAGCTACGCGCTGATCGCACGCGTGTTCGCAGGAAAACCCGAAGGACTCACCCGTGACGATGTCCTCGACAACATCACGATCACCTGGTTGACGAACACGGCGATTTCCGGAGCGCGCCTCTACTGGGAAAGCAAACTCCCGTATTTCAGTGTCAAAGGCGTTTCCATCCCGGTTGCCGTAAGCGCCTTTCCGGACGAGATCGATCTGTGCCCGCGCAGTTGGGCGGAGCGGGCGTATCCCAAACTCATTCATTACAACAAGCTTCCCAAAGGCGGCCACTTCGCGGCCTGGGAACAGCCGAAACTCTTTTCAGAGGAGGTTCGCGCGGGCTTCAGATCACTGCGCTAATTAGAGCGAAGAGGCGGCGCGAACGATGTTCATGCCGCCTTCTCCTATAGCACGCCGCAACAACAGAAAATTCAGAGAAAGTACGCCGAGGTGAAGGTGGGAAGTATCGCCTAGTCGCCATAGTCAACGCTGTATAAGTGTGCGCGGTTGCCAAGTCCCGTGAAGTCCTCGCTTCTCGGAAACTGGCCCTTCCTTCCCGGCCCGGGGTCCAGAAGTCGAGGCATTGCTCAGGATGCCTTGCGACTCTGCGGCCCGTCGCTCAAATCTCTCCCGTGCCGCTCGGATCGTCGGCCAGTTCGACTGAAGCCATGTCACCAGAGCGCGCACTGGCTGCATGAACTTCCTGCCCAGCGGTGTCAGTTCGTACTCGACTCGAGGCGGCACCTCGGGATAGACGTCGCGTGTCACTAGGCCGTCACGCTCAAGGCTCCGCAACGTCGCCGTCAGCATACGCTGCGAGATGCCCGGGATGCTTCGCTTCAGCTCTGAGAATCGGGCCCGTTGGGTCGGCCTCTGTTCGAGCATGACGAGGACGAACAGGGTCCACTTGTCGCCCACGCGGTCAAGCATTTCGCGAAACTCGCAGTTATGGTGCGAGGCCGGCTTGGAAGATTGAACGTGTTGCAGAACCATATCGATAGTTCCCCCTAAGTAACTTGAGAAGGAAAAAGTGCCGTCTTGCCCCTCGCTCCATAGTAATTAAATATGCTTAAGTACACAAAAATAATCTGGTATCAAGGAGGCCTACATGATCATTAATCTGCTAGCTGCGTGGATTCCCGCGCTGCTGATCGCACTGTCAGGCGTGATGAAGCTCTCACGGCAACCCAGGATTGTCGATGGGATGTCGAAGCTCGGGGTCGGACATTATCTTGTACTCCTGGGTGTGATGGAAATTGCGTTCGCGGCGCTATTTGTCGTGCCGTCCACGATGAAGCTGGGATTTATTCTCGCGTCCTGCTACTTCGCAGGTGCGATCGCCACAGAGCTGTCGCACGACGCCTTGAAGGTCAATCCCTTCATCCCGATCGTGCTGCTCTGGATCGGCGCTTTCATTCGGGATCGCTCGATCTTTTTCTGACACGGCTACTCTTGCCGTACACGTCAGCTATCTCGGCCAACGCCCGATAAGTCCGCTCCTCGGAAACTGGAATTTGGGAGCTAATTCGTCCTCTCGGCGACTTCATCGCAACGTCCGTTGCATTGGGGGTACGATCCTCCATCGCTCATATGAAGATTCCGCGCTGAATCGGTTCCGTAGTACACGTGATTTGCAGTTGGTCCAATTTGAAGTTTGTCGCCCGCCCAACGACTGACCGTGCCAAGTTTCCCGTGCGGTTTCCCATCGACAATAAATTCCTGAGTTTCGACCTTGGAGGTTTTGCCAAAGTACGTCGCCGCTCTATCAATTTCCACTCGCTCACAACCCTTCTGGCGCACAGTATAGTGAACGACCCCGTCCTCGCCCTGAAGCAGGTAGTGGCCCGCGAGATTCGGACATGCTCTCGCGGAAGCAGCAGCAAAACAGAATGCAAACATGATGAACAGCGGTTTCATGCGGCCTCCCCAGCTCGTAAGACTGCCTATGCCCGCAGTATAGGCCAATTTTGAAGCATGCCCACTGTCAAGTCCTGTGAAGTCCGCTTACCGGAAACTGGCTTTCTCTGCCGGTGAAAGATTGGTTGGGATGATCCGACATGGTTATCGCCAAAGTGCGAATGCGCTGTGGCCTGTCGCGATGGAGGCAGCTTGGGCTGTGTTGAGAGCCTGTCGGTTAGGAAACACCGTTCCATTTGGCGCAACGCACTCGCCGCTAATTGGATCAATATTTTTACCCGCGATTTCCGTTCCTGCGAGTTTCGTATTCGGATATCCAAAAGGAATCAGCAATTCTGCCATTGGTCGAGCCTCTATTTTAGATTGAAAAGTCTTGTTTTTGACGGCCCCTACCATCCGACAAACGGCTGCCGAACGACAGCCAACGCTTTCAGTCCGCGCTCTGCAGTTTGTCGCTCGCTCTCTGGCGGATCGCTGTCCAAAATTTGGCGGTATTCTTCCTCGGCGAGATCAAGCCATCGGGCATTCTCCGGAGTCGAAAATGCCATTGGCACATTTTGAAGCACAAATAAGCTGGCCAAACATAGTCTGCCCTCATTGGGGGAAATGACCCTGAGTTCCTTAAAAATCCGTTCGGCTTCTTTGAAATTTCCGGCTCGCACTTCAGAAACACCCCGGGTAATCAGGTCATCGGTGATCATACAGTTTCTACTCCTGTCGGTTTGGCGAGCCGTTCGTACAGTTTGCCGATGATGGTTTGGCAGATTCGCGTTCCGAAGTTCGAGAGCGCGTCGCAGTCTTCGCCACAGCCCACCCGCTCGTCTTCGAAGATCGCAGACAGGGCAGCGGCATCGACGATGACGCCCAGTTCTTTTTCTGTTTTGGTAATTAAATGTTCCAGCTCGCGCGATGCGAAATTGAGCCCTTGGCCTCGACTGTTCGTCAATCTTGCATCCCGCTCCTGAAACTGATCAATGGTCGCGCCTACCATTCTTATGATTCGCAATTCATCCCCGATGACGGGCTTCGGTGCGGCCCGCTCCTGTCTGGTCACTACTTTCACCGTGTCCGCGCGCATCGCCTCATTTCGTCTTTTCTGTTCCTCTTGAAGTCGCCCAGCCTCTTCTTCCTCGACACGCTTGCTTTCCAGCGCGGCTTCGATATGATCTCCCGAAAAGAAGCCGCAAACCCTTTCCCGCAAATCCCGACCACCTGTTGAAGCTGAGCCCCGGAAGGCGAACGCAAAGGCAGCCTTGACCGTCTCAACGTCATGCTGCTGGAGTGCAACGCCAACGCTCTGTTGCACGGACTGCGTTGCTGTGATTCCTGTAATCGAGTACACGGCGTCGGTGATTATTTTGATGGATGGGTTGACGAGCGGCGGAAACTCCCGCCATCTAACCGTAGGGTTGGAGGCCTCCCACTGAAGCAGCTGTGGTTTGAATTCTTCGGCCTCTCTAACGAAGTTGCTGGAGGGAAATTGCAAATTCTTGAGTTCGTGATTTTCCACCCAAAGCGAAAACCAGTTAGCAACCCGCTCCCACGCCGTCCACCGCCCGCTCGGTTCCTGCTTTTGCACAAATGCTCGAATGCGCCAATCGGCGGAAGTGCCTCTCACCGGGTTCTTCGGCCTCTTGACGCCGCTCCGATGCTGAACTTCACGATAGATTTCGTTCAAGCGGTCAATGAATGCACTCCAATCTTCGGAAGATATGGCGTTCGATGGTGCGGACACGGAAGAAAATTTTATGCTTTCTCCTACCTCTCCTGTGGCTCGTTTTGACCCGCCCTCCGTGTCGATCATTTTTGCCTGCGGGAGGCGGCTCAATTTGACCCGCCCTGCGTCGGATAACTGCTTGATTTCTTTCCAGTTTATATAAAACACCTTGCCTACAAAGCGACCGAAATCACTATGCATACCGCCCTTCATGTTGGGCGGCTCAAAATGCATTCTATTCCTCCCTTCTCGCTCGTACGTGTACGCACCAGTCACAAACGCCTGAGCGTCGGAAATGGTGCGCTTCACAGTCGAGAGACTTACGTGCATCAACTGTGCGAGGTCTTCGTTGCTGGCGGAAATACGCCCTTCGGAGTCGGCAAAGCGTCGAAGCCAGAGAAGTAAACTGATGACGGACGCCGAAACCGTGTCCGGCAGCCCTGCCACTAACCAGAAGGTCTCCTCTAAAGAGGGGATAGGATAGTTGATACTCCCTGCGGGGCGGCTCATTTTGACCCCCCTACACGCGGTGTGGTGGGGTTCGAATTGATTAGACTATCTGGGGCTGCTGACATTGGCGTTCCTCGTTTGTGTCTACTACTCGCACTGCTTGCACGTTCACGCACTTCGGCCCCTTGGGGACCCGAATCACATCGAACGTCACTCTGTCACCGGGCTTTAAGATTACGCGGCCCTTCACATCAGAAACGTGAAAGTAGATCGCTTTCCCATCTGTGCTGCCGGAAGGGTCCACGAAACCAAATCCCTGTGCCGAATACCATCGAACGATCCCTGTGTTCATTGTTTTCGGTTCCTTTAGTTTGCAGATTGCGCGATCTTCTGCGCCATTGCCGCCCAGTGTCGCTCAAGCATCTCTTGTTCTGCGGCCTTGTCTTCGACACTCATTTTCTTGTAGGCTTCGCGACCAGCCTTTCGGCGCGCGCACATGCGGTCTATCTGCTCTTTGGTGTAGTGCCCGCCGCCGCCCACGATCATAAGAAGTCTTCGATACTCTCTGTCAGACATATAAGCTCGGTCAGACATGGTGTACTCCCACCCGGGTTGATCGACCAGCCCGGCGCGGCGATTTATTGTTCACCACAGGTGCGGATCGCTGCGATGCCGTCCGCTCCAAATAGTTGTCCATTGTTCGTCTGATCAAATCCGCTGCCGAAATACCCTTAAATCGGGCTGCCGCCTGAATTTCTGTCCATTGTTCGTCTGGAAAATCCATTGAGTGCAGTCGCATTGTTTTATAGACCCTCATATATAAATTAAAAAGTCATCTTTCCTGAGCCAAAAACGCGGAAACCCGCGTCAGTATTGACGATTTACATCGTTTTGCAGTTTGAATTTTGCGTGGAGTTTCGGGACGGTATTTCAGTCATCTCACAGATTCTTGAGGTAAATGAATTTTCCGGCCTCTTTTTTCTTGTATGCTTTGCCGCTTTCTAGAGCGTCTCGAATTTCCTGTGCAAACGGCAACAGCCCTAAATCTTTGTTTTGATAGTTGGCGTAGCGGTTCACAGCCCGAGTTGACCATTTTCGGTTTGCAGAACCATAGCGAGGATATCGGTCAAGACTGCTTCGCTTGACCTGTCGATCTTTGTAGATGATTACCGAGCACGACGGCGTTTGACCAAGACAGGCGAATTGCAGAGCCTTGTAGATCGTGCCGACGTGACCATAGGTCGGGTCTGCATAACTCAAAACTCGCTGAATGCCCTGTTTCCTTAGAGCACGAAGCATGATGGAGATGCTTCGACTTTCAGAGTTCCTCGGAGTGTCATCAATCATGCAGAACCGCCGCAACTCCACTAATTTGTATTTCCCGAACTCGCTATATTTCTCTAATGTTTCACGCATTCCGGGAAGACCAAAGATCGCCGCACCAACTATCTGACCATCGAGAGTTACCTTGAAGCAGTGTGACGGTGTCACACCCTTGATGGACTTGGAGTAGTGGTTCTGTTCAATGAACGACCTTACATCTGCAACAGGGCATGCATCCACGATCAGAGATTGGAGCGAACGGAACGGAATCGAACCGCCGCCTGCGGTCGGGAGGACCGCTGTGCTCGTTACACCACGTTCGCATTGTGAAATCGTCATGACACCACCTCCTGTAATCGGTCGGCACGTTCGGCAGCATCCTTTGAAATCTTTCGAAGTTGCGTAATCAAAGTTTTAACCTCCGCCTTGGCTGGCTCATCCAGACCGGCATATTTCAGTTGCTTGGTGAACGTATTTAGCGCACTGAGTTCGAATAAGAAAACGGCGAGCCGAGCCGTGATATCAGATGCAGACACTGGCGGCTTCTCGGGCGGAACAACAGGCGTCGGGCAATTACGATTCATCGCCTTTTTCGCAGCACGCTCCAGTCCCGCTTGGCTAATTTCAGTTTTCAACTCCTTGGATTGGTGGATATACTCTTCAAAGGTCTCTTCTGGAATAGCAGCGAGCCTCTGCCAATGCTGGGCCGTCCGTTCAGGCGTAGTTGTTTCGTTCAGCGTTTTACGGTATTCAGAATCACCCGCAACGCTTGCGGCTGATTCCTTGGGCGTCTTCTGTAACTGACCGAGAATCTCTCCAGCCTTTCGTGACGCAAGCAGGGCAATTTCCGCCGCATAGTTCTGCGCTTCTTGACCAAGATGCGCCGCCTTGGCATATACCTTTGCTGCCTCGGCAGTGTCCCTAATCTTCTTGACTTCAGGTAGGGTGCGACACTCAGCAAGCGTCCGCCGCGCTTGTTCGAGTTTCGCCAATTGAGAATGCTCGATTGCAACGATTGCGAGTGTGCTCATGCAGCCACCCGCTTTCTCTGCACTAGTTGGTTCTGCGGCAAGGCAGTAAGCCAGCCCAGCACTTCAGCCTCGAAAAACCTGAGATATTTGCCAACCCGGCGGCACGGCAGCGGCGGTGCGGCTCCACGGCGAACTCGGGTCTTCTCGTAAACACTCGACTTGGGAATCTGTAATAGGTCTGCAACCTGTGCGACCGTTAGGATTTTCGGCGGTTGACTCGGTACGGCGTTAGTAACGGAAGACTGGACTGGGCGTTTCATTGCCTGTTCTCCTTTGGTGCTGGTCCAGATTCTCATGGACACTTGTTGCAGGCACGTGCTATATTCTATCTGTCTGCGACAACATTAATGCGACGCTCCGACACAAGTTGGGATGAACAGCAGAAACTCCTCGCAGATGCCAAGACCTTGGCGGAATTTGCCAACCTCACACCGGAGGGCGTTGAATCCTTCCGCAAGGCGCATCGAGATTTTTTCCCAGTCTCGTGGTGGACCTACAAACCCGACCCTCCAAGCGACGACGATAGTATGTTTCGAGCCATGCACTGGCCCGACATGCAGTGGCAAATCGTGCAGCGGCTTATACGAGACGCTTGGCGAAAGAGCTTTCAAATATCAACGGCGGGATTCGTGACCCTACTCGGCACTGTTTTCGACCCCGAAAAAATGGGCTGGGATGAAACTAAGGAGCGTCTTCCCGTAGCGATGGGGTGGGACATGATCAACGTGAAGGATTGTCCCTATCACACTGTCGTACGCTGGCTAGTCGGACAAAGTTGGCGGGTAAAACAATGCAGGTACGAAAAGTGCCGCAGATGCTTCGTCGCCGAATATCCGAAGCGTTTGTATTGCACCAACGATGGCGACACCTCGTGTTTTTGGGCGCATCGCAAGATTGATAAACATGAGGGTTGGAAAGAGAACGCAGAACAAATGAACAAAAGCAGGCGTGACGACTACGACCCGAAAGAGCGTCGTCGTCGGTACCTTCGAGATAAGAAGCGCGAAGCATATGCACGCAGGAACGCCAAGAGACGATAGACTGGTCGGGAGAACCCCATGCAAAAAGGAAAACTCTACATCAAAAACAATTCGTGGTGGTTCCGATTCATGACTCCCATTGTCGTTGGCGGTCAGAAGCGTTGGAAAGACAAATACGAGAAGTTGGCCCCAGCAGAACAGTTTGCAACAGCGAAGCAAGTCGAGAAGGAATTCGGAGAGCAGATTCGTAAATTGCTGGGTGAAACCGCTTCGATAACAACTGGCACGATGCAGCCCGTGAACGATTTCATCGAGAAGGTATATTTCCCCGGCAAACAAGGCGTGCTGCGACCCTCAACGCTGGTCGGATACAAAGATTTCTATAAGCGACACCTCAAGCCGCTATTCGAGGATCGACGCATGTGCGATATAAAATTGCCGATTGCACAGCGGATGCTCGATAGCGTTGCCCGAGAGAATCCCCAAGTATCCGCTGGGCTGTTGAAGCATTTGAAATGGCTTGGCGTTGCTATCTTCGACTACGCAGCCCAGCAGGGTGCGTTCAATCCAGAGAGTAAGAATCCATTCTCAGATGTCGCCATCCCCCGAACGCAGCACATCCCCAAGCCCTCACGATACGCTACGCTCGATGATGTCGTCGCTATGATTAACGCGCTGGATGAGCCTGCCGCAACAATCGTGGCCTTGGCTGCGTTCAGTGGTTTGAGAAAATCTGAGATACAGGGCTTGCGGTGGGAAGATTTGAAAGACGATGAACTACACGTCCAGCGTTCTGCTTGGCGGCCAACACACGTGATCGAAGAAACAAAAACACTGGCGTCCAAGGCACCTGTACCTGTGATTCCTGTTTTGGCAAAGTACCTCGAAGCCCACCGCAACGGCTCCCCCAGCGATGGATTCATTTTTGCTGGTGCGAAGATGGACCGACCGCTTGATTTGAAAAATCTCGCAAATCGGTCGATTCGTCCCACGCTCAAAAAGGAAAATATCCCGTGGTGCGGATGGCACGGTTTTCGTCGAGGGTTGGCGACGACTCTATACAAACTGGGCGTAGATGGGAAGACTCGTCAGTCGATTCTCAGGCACGCCAACATTCAAATCACTGAGAACATCTATACGAAGCCTGTCTCCGAAGTATCCAAGACGGCCATGGCAAAGGTCGAACGCGCTTTCAACGGGAAGCTGAAGGCGGCCCGTAATAAAACGATGGCTCGCAAAGGGAAGGCGTTGGGCAAACGGAGATGAACAAGGGGCATTTTACGTACTAACTTTACGTACCCCGTGAGGCTTTTGTTTTCGCCATATCCTTGCAAAACCGCATAAACATTGGTTAAAAAGTTGGTGGACGTGACAGGGTTCGAACCTGCGACCCCCTGCTTGCAAAGCAGGTGCTCTCCCAGCTGAGCTACACGCCCCCGAAGATTACTTCTTAAAACTCACTGCCAATACATCTTACAGATACTTTAACCTTTGTCGCAACTGAGTCCAAATGGTTTCAGTGAGGCCATGATGGATCGAAATCGTGCGGTTCCTGGTTCCTAAACGCGTTTTTGGCTGCCGCATCCTTCAGCTACGATAGCTACGGCGTCACTATGGACATTACCTCGGCGCCGTTCGGGTAATAATGGAAAAACTCAGAGAGGGACTGGAAGTAACACAGTATGCGTTGGTCGTACTTTTCCTTCAGCGCCGGAGTGAGCACATTGTGTTGCGCCGTCGGGTCTTGAAGCAGGTCGAAGAGCATGCTGCGAGATGGGGAATCATAAGTTGCATACATCCAACGGCCGTCTCCGTCGAGAATCCCATAGACCGCCAGGGCATCCGACGCAAGAAACACATCTGGGCGCGGGTAGTTCAGAAACTCGTCTTTGCTCTCGACGAACATGGGATGTCCGAAGAGCGGATTTTTGATGACCGGTCGATGTCCCAGCAAGTAGTAAAGCGACGGGGCAATATCGATGAGGGTTGATAGTCGATTCTCATCGTAGACATAGTTGGCTCGCATCGCTGGAGGCAGGTGCACGATCAGCGGGACGTGCACAACTTCCGGATAAATAATCGTGGAGTGAGCTGTCCGGCCGAGTTCTCCAGTGGCATCGCCGTGGTCGGCAGTCAGGATGATAATGCTGTCATCATAGAGTTTTTTCTTCTTTAGATAGCTGAACAAATTTCCTAAGTAAGTATCGGTCTGATGAAGGGTGTAAGCGATCCGATCGTCAAAACCTGTGCGGCTCTGCCAGTTCTGACTTGTGCGCTTGGGCAAGTTATTGTCCGCGTTGATCTGCACGTTCATGGGTTGCGTGTAGAAAAGCACCGGCGCGGCCTGCGGCCCTCTTTGGTCGAGAATTTTTTCAAGCTGTTCGATGGTAGACGAAACTTCAATTGCTCCCCAGGTTTTCTTGTCGGTGTCCAGTTTGACGATATCTTCCGATGGCGGGATGATTTGCCGCAAGATGACGTCGTAGGAAAGCACGATTTGGTATCCGTCTGTGCGGGCAAGCTTCTCCAAACTATTCACTTTTTCAAACGGCTGAGCATAGTGGGAATGTAACAGCAAAGAACCCGACCAAATCGAAGGCTCCGAGAGCGAAGTGCCCGCATAGTCCGTATAGGCCCGGCGCATCACAACGCTGTCGCGGGCGAAGGAATTCAGATTCGGCGTGAAATCAACGCGAGGATTGTAAGCGCCCAAATAGTCGGGGCGCAGCGAGTCAACGACGATGATAAAGATGTTCGGTTTTGGGCCGCTCGTCGGCAGAAGATTATTTACAAGCTTCAAGTCATTCTGAATCGTGGCCTTCCGAATGTTGCTGTATTGGCGAAGGGTCTTGCAGGCCGCCTCACAGGGTTCCGATTCCTGGTTGCCCAGGAACTTATCGACCATGGCGAACGAGGAATTCTGCTCGGCGTAATTGCTCATTTCGTGAAGAAACTGCGCCTTGGTCGGCGCCACATCGGCTGCCCACGCCGATTTGGAATGATTCAGCGTTTCGTAGATGCCGACCGTAACGACAACGACCGTGAGAATTATGGGGATGGAGTATCGCTTCTGCGATGGGCGGAATGCGCAAATACTTGTGGCAAGTGCAACCCAAAGAAGCAAGGCGGACACTTGGTGGAGAAACCCATTCCAATCGTCTCCCGCGATTGTCAGCGGCACGCAGATGGCAAGGACGATCAGCACGATTGCGAACATCGCCATCCGCCACCGACTCTCGCCCGCTGATTTTGTAATGCCAGGGATCGGCACGAAAATCAGCAAGATCGACAGAGTAATCGTCGCTGCGAGCAGGACGGAGTAGAACAAAGCCGCCCAGCCGCGAAGGCTTAGCGAGTTTTCAACGAAGGTGAAGCAGCCGAACGAAAGACAAACAAAAGCTACCAATGCCACGGCGCCAGGACCTAAGACGAACACATTCTTGACGAATAGAGGAAGAAGCCGCCGAATCAAGTTGATCGCTGAAGCGATTAAAATCGCCAGGATGACATGCTCGACCATAACCCAAAACATCAACTCGAGGTCATACCGCTGAACCTGGATGAATCCGATTTGCATTTCGGCATGCAGCCGTAAAGCGGCGATCGAAATCAGCCCCCCCAAGAAACCTATGAGCGCCGCATTGGAATAAGAAATTGAAGAATAGGAGCCCGTGTCCTTGGCGGAGCACACATGCTGAATGAGATCGCTTACAGGTGCGATCAACAGTGGCAGCAAGAACACGACGCTCCACGCCAGCGCCATCGTGTCGTTCTGAATATGGGCCACGGGATTGAATATGAATATAGCCAACACAAGAAGTAACTCCGCGGCCGTCGCGACATTGAATTTCGAGCGCGCTAACAGGCGAGACAGCACCGATGCGCCGGCTGCCATGGCAATAAAGACCAAGTTGTAGTGCACGAGAGGGATAACCCATTTATACGGCGGGATGATTACAAAAAGGTACGTGAACGGAATGAATGCGAGAAAGCAATAGAGGGAGGAGAGAATGAAGCACGCCCCCCAGAACAGCCTAAGCAGTGTGATTGCGGACGTCCTCAAGGCTTTGCCACCCGAACACCATCAAGTAAGGAACTCCCGAAGGTAAGAGAAATCGACAAGACGGAGCGAAAGTCCCATTGCCTGCGTTGGTTTAGAACTCTAAAAAAGCTGAAGACTATTTTGCCACGCAGTTATTCGCCATTCGCGGACAACTTTTACGGATGTGTCCAGAATGGAAAGGATTTCCATTCTTCACGGAAAAATCTACGCTATCTCACGGATTCGTTTCGCCTGTCAGGTCAGAGCTTGAGGGCTCGCGCGGCATTCTCACCCAGGATCATCTTTCGTTGCGCGCTCGTGATATTTACCTGATCCAGAAAGTGCACCGGCTGTTCGTAGCCCATGTCGAGGCAATAGTCACTGCCGATCATGATGCGCTCGGCGCCAACCTCAGAGATCACGAACTCCATGATGGATTTGGAGTGCACGACAGTGTCGTACATGAAGCGCTGCAGATACTGGCTGGGAGGACGCGGCAAGCGCAGCTTTTGGATATCCGGCCGGACGGATGCGCCATGATCGATGCGTCCTATGAGCATAAGCAAAACGCCGCCGCCGTGCGGAAGGGTGACTCGAAGTTTTGGATGACGGTCGAGCACGCCGCCGAAAATAAGGTGGCAGGCTGCAATGGCGGTGTCGAAGGGAAAGCTTAGAATGTTTGCGAGAGAAAACGGCGCGGTGCGCTGTCCACCAACCACTTGCAACGGGTGCAGGGAAATCGGAAGATCGAGGGCCTCAATGCGCGCAAGAATCGGCTCGAACAGCGGATCATCCAGGTCGCGATGATCAATGTTCGTGCCCATGTAGACGCCTCGTATTCCCGGCAACTTGCTGGCGCGATTCAGTTCGTCGAGGGCCCGATCCGGGTAGAGCATGGGAAGCATCATCAATCCGAAAAGGCGCGTTGGATATTTCACGTGCGCCGCGCTGGCCGCATCGTTCCAGGCACGCGAGAGTTTGTGCGAGACTTCTTCGTCGCCCCAATACACCATTGGTCCGGTGAGGGACATCGCCTGCACGGCAGTGCCTTGCGCGTCCATATCAGCGATGCGTTTTTCCAGGTCGACAATGCGGTAAGGAAGCGGCCCCTGGAAGCGCGCATCCGTCTTGATGTAGAAACCTTCCTCTGCCGCGCGATATTCCACGTTGAAGCGCGGTCCATCTTCCGCGAGCACGTCGAGATAGGACTGCGGGAAAAAATGCGCGTGAATATCGACGGGACGCACACCACTCACGTTATCGTTCGGCATAATCAGTGCTCTCCTGAATTTTTATGGACAACCGATGGAACGCTCCTGCGGACTATGACCGATGGGTACAGAAATAGTCTATTGCAAACGCTGAATGCTCAAACGGTCGGCCAATTCATCCAGTGCCTTGCGCAACGGGGCACTCAGGGGAACGCCCTCAGTCATCCGCTGGCGATAAAGCATTTCGGAACGCTCGCCAGGAAGCCGAATTTCGTCGACGCCGGGCAGAGTGGGAGAGGATTTCATGACGTCCCATACCTCGTCGACATCGCGCTTGAAATCCTGCACGTCTGAAAACGCCGCAATATCCACTGCCATAATCGCCTGCCCTGTATTGCTTGGCGTTTGGGAATCGACTGTGTAGTCGACAACGTCGCGGCCGAACGCAGCTCCGTTCAAAGTTCCAGCCAGCAAGCCGAACATTAACGCCAGCCCGTAGCCTTTCGGCCCGCCGACGGGAACCAGAAATCCTTCGCTCGCGCGCTTGGGATCAGTCAGCGGCTTTCCTTGACGATCGATCATCCAGCCTTCCGGCATCTGCTCATTGCGTTGAGCTTTCAGCCTGATTTTTCCGAACGCTGTGTTCGTAGTGGCCATATCCAGCACGATTGACGGATGCTGCAAAGCAGGCACGGCAATTGCAATAGGGTTGGTGCTGAGCAACGCTTCGGTGCCGCCCCACGGCGGAACAAGATTGGCGTTGCCTACGCAGAAATATATTCCGATCATGTCGCGCTCTGCTGCCATGCGCGGATAGATCTGCCCGGGGCCCGCGTGATTGCTGCGTACAGTTCCGACCCAGGCGACGCCGCACTTGCGGGCCTTTTCAATCGCCAATTCGGTGGCTCGCTTCATCACCAGATGGCCGAGAGCGTTATCGCCGTCGATGAGCGCTGTTCCGGGTCTTTCCTTTACGACTCGAATGTAGGGCCGAGCGTTGACTGCGCCTTCCTGGATTTGTTTCACATATTGCGGAAGCCGGAACACGCCGTGCGCGTCTCCGCCGCGTGCGTCCGATTCGGCCATTAGAGCGGCAACCTGAGCGGCATCCTCCGGTGGGACTCCCACCGTCGTCAGTCCTCTCGTGATAAGTCCGACGATTTCAGGTATGCCGACGCATGGCACGGATTTGACCGCTTCACTCATGATCTAATCTCCCGTTCTGAAATTGTTCGGTTGCGGCAAGCCGGCATTCCCGGACATGGGCAGTCGCTGGGAAAACCCGCAGTTTCCGCGCCGAAAATCTAGGGCACGTAATCATAGACCATCAGGTGGGCTTCTTCGATCACCAGGTCAGACAGCATGGAGGTCTGCCATCCGGCGGCCTTGTCGCGCTTCGTAACACCTTGCGCGATATTTAATTCCTTCAGCAGGTCGACCTGCAGATCCTGCGTCCCATGGCGTGCAGTAATCGTGTAGTGCCGCGGAACGGCCGAGTAGAAGCGCTTCAACTCAGGCACCCACAATCCAGTCTTCGCAATTGCACCTGTGGGAACTTTTCCGAGAAGCTCGAAGTGATCAGGATCGATCTCATTAAAGACAGCAACGGTCCCCGTGGTGCCGACAAAATAAATGCGTCCAGTTGCCGCGTCATATTGCATGTCGTCCGCGCCACCCACACTGTCCAATCCTTGAACTACTTTTCCCGTCTCCGTATTAATGACCGTGAGCCTGCCGGGTTCGTGCTGGTGCCCGCCTCCGATGTTGCCTGTATGAGCCTTCAGCCGGCTGCCCACGAACAAGCGATGATGCGCAGCATCGAGGCCCGCCGTGTGGGGTACCGGACCATCCGTGATGGGCCATTGCGCGACCACAGCGCGTTTTTCCAAGTCAACGACCGCGACGTGGCTTTCACCGTCCACAATATCTCCCATGGTGACGTACAATCGCTTTCCCGATGGTTCGAGGGCGATGCCCGCAGGATCGCCACCGGGCAGTTTAATGCTGCCAACTAATTTCGCGGTTTTTGTGTCAACGATATCCACGGACGCATTGTTGGCGCCGTGATCGCCACTGCCGCCAAAGTCTTCAAAGACTTCAACACACGCATATATCAAATGGGTCGCGGGATCGTATGCGCCGTTATCCGCTCCCTTATTCGGATCGCCAAATCCCGACAATGGAACGGTCTTGGTTACCTCGTAAGTCTTCCCGCTGATGGCGATGACGCTGGCGTTTGCGAGCTCCAACCAAACTTCATCAGTGTCGGGCAGATAGAACGACTTCTTGGGCATATCTGCAAGACCTTTTGTTTCGTGGATCAACTTGCCTTCGCGGAGGTCCACGGACAAAAGGCTTTTTGCGGCCTCTCCGGAAATAAATAGGCGCTGGCCTTTGACGTCCGCGGCGAGATGATCCATGTAGCCGTCGCCAGGCAATGGAATCGTCTCAACCAGATGCAGAATCCCGGACATGTGCGTCATAGGCAATTGCTGACCGGTCGAATATTGACCGCGCACGTTTGAAACGAAGACCACCGAGAAAGTCACAAAAATTGCGAGGAGCTTTTTCATTTGTGTCACTCCAACCAGGAATTCTAATTTCCGATAACTGCAGGCGCCACCTCGGCCGGCCGCTCAGGAATAAATTCGTTTTCCAGCTTGGCGACGACGATCGTTGCGACTCCGTTGCCAATGACATTGGCGAGCGCTCGAGCCATCGAGAGGAAATTATCTACCGCGAAGACGAGCGCAAGGCCTTCCAGCGGCAGAATGCCCGACGCGCCCACGGTTGTAGCCAACACGATAAAGGCGGCCCCCGTGACGCCGGCGGCGCCCTTTGAAGTCACTAGCATAATCGCCACCAACGCTAACAATTGGCCGAAACCGAGCGGAACGTGATACACCTGCGCAATAAAAACGGTGCTGATAGGCAATGACAATGCCAGTCCGCCCAGATTGAATGCGTATCCTGTCGGCAAAACCAGATCAACAACAGGGCGCGCCGCGCCGAAGCGCTCCATTTTTATCATCAGCTGCGGCAGAACGCTTTCGGAAGAAGATGTACCAATGACGATAAGGATTTCTTCACCTATGTATTTAATAAAATGGATCAAATTAAAGCCAAAGAAATAAGCAATAATTCCCAAAACTACAAAGACGTAAAACGCTTCCGTCAAATACGTGACCAAAACGAGTTTGGACAGCGCCAACAACGCGCTAGTGCCGAACTTCCCGACCGTAAAGGCCATGGCGCCGAAAGCTCCGATCGGAGCGACGCGCATAATGATCCTGATGATCCCAAAAAATACCATCATCGCGCCGTCCATTCCCCGAACGACGGAATGTCCGCGTTCGCCCATCCCGATCAGGGCCATGCCAACTAGAAACGCAATCACCACGACCTGCAGCAAATCACCTCTTACGAATGCGCCCAGCGCGTTATCGGGAACGGTTCCCATCACAAATTCGAGAAATGAAAACGGTTTCCCTTTGCTGGCATAGGAAGAGTAATCTCCCGCGCCGGAAGCCGACTGTGTGGCAGTGACTCCTTCGCCGGGCTTGAAAATTGCGACGGATCCGAGACCGATCAGAAGAGCGATGGTGGTCACGAGTTCAAAATAAATCAGCGCCTTGAGGCCGATGCGTCCCACCTTGCGAATGTCGCCGATGTGCGCAACGCCCGTGGAAACGCAAAGAAAAACGATAGGAGCGATGGCCATGCGGATCAGCTTGATGAAAAGATCACCAAGCGGCTTCATGGCCAGGGCGTGTTTGGGATCGAAAATGCCCAGAATTATCGCGGCCACGATCGCGACAAACACTTGGAGAGTAATATTATTTCGCAGCTTCTTTTTTTTGCCGCGGGGCGTCACGTGCGTTCCGGTTTCCAAGGTTTTCCTCGCGCTGGTGCGGCCTCTAGTTATCGGAAAGCGTCTTCAGCAAACGGAACAATTCCTTTTTCGATTCAAACCCGATGCCCGGCGCTTGAGACAACGTGACGTAACTGTCTTTAATGGGCGTGTCGTCCGCGAATCCGCCAAAGGGTTGAAATATTCCCGGGTAGGATTCATTTCCACCAAGTCCCAATCCGGCGGCGATATGCAGCGACAGCTGGTGGCCGCCATGCGGAATGCAGCGGGTCGCCGACCAGCCATATTCCTTGAGCATATCCAAAATCCGCAGGTACTCGACCAGTCCGTAGCTCAGTGCGCAATCGAACTGCAGGACGTCGCGATCCGGGCGCATGCCCGCGTAACGGATCAGGTTCCGCGCATCCTGAACCGAAAAAAGATTCTCTCCGGTGGCCATCGGATTTTTGTAGTGATCGGCCAGCTTCGCCTGCAGTTCATAGTCGAGCGGATCGCCGGCTTCTTCGTACCACCGCAAATTGTAGGGCTCCAGAGCATGCGCGTAGGCAATCGCCGTCTCCAGATCGAAGCGTCCATTCGCGTCCACCGCCAGCTGGTCTCCGCGCTTCAAAATCTTCAACAAGGCTTCGATGCGGCTTAAATCTTCGGCGAGCGGCGCTCCGCCGATCTTCATCTTTACTACGCAATATCCCATGTCGAGATATCGCTGCATTTCTTCCTGCAATGCGGTCAAGCCTTTTTCCGGGTAATAGTAACCGCCGGCCGCATACACGAAAACTTTGGGATCAGCGACGCCACCCCGGAAACGGTCGGCAAGCAGACGATACAGCGGAACACCAGCGATTTTCGCGACGGCGTCCCAGATGGCCATGTCAATGACGCCGACCGCCACCGACCTTTCGCCATGTCCGCCGGGCTTTTCATTCCGCATGAGCACGTTCCAAATCTTGAACGGATCTAAATTACTACCGGCGTCATCGAGAAGACTCTGCGGGTCCGCGGCTTTCAGTCGCGGAATAAAACGGTCACGCAAGAGGCCGCTCGGCGCATACCGACCGTTGGAGTTGAACCCGTAGCCGACAACACGGTTGCCGTCCCGCACAACGTCCGTGATCACTGCCAAGGCGCTGACCGTCATCTGGCTGAAATCGATGTAAGCGTTGCGAATTTGTGATTTGATGGGAACTACGATTTCGCGAATATCGACAATTTTCATGCGCGCACTTCGCTCTCGCGCAGGGCGTCGCGATTCAGTTTCAGCCCAAGGCCAGGAGCATCAGGAATCGTCAACATTCCATTCACCGGCTCCGGGGGATTTATGAACAGCATCTGGCCAACCTGCACCATTCCCAAATGCCACTCCACAATCCAGCCGTTCATGAGACCGGCGAAGGTATGCATGTTGAAAAGAGGCCAGCCGCCGCCGTTAGCGATCGGCAAATTATAAATCTGCGCCAAATGTCCGGCCTTGCGCGCTTCCGTGAAGCCGCCGCAAAAGCAGCAGTTCGGCTGCAGAATATCCACTGCCTGGCGCTCCACGAGTTCACGAAGACGCCAGCGATGGCCTTCCATTTGTCCCGCGGCAATCGGAATTTTCGTATGCGCGCGCAGGTCCGCAAGCGCGCGCGCATCATTTTGTTGCAACGGCTCCTCGAACCAGGTGATGTTGCAATCCTCGATTTCGCGGCAGAGGAGTTTGGCTTCCACCGGATTAAATAAATAGTTGGCATCGATCATCAGGTCAATATTGCTGCCTACGGCGTCGCGAACCGCGCGAATGCGAGCGGCATCTTCGCGCCAACCTTTTTTGTCCACCGCGACAACGAGTTTCAACGCGGTGAAGCCCTTCGACACTTGCAGTTTTGCCGCTTCCGCTAGCTGCTCGCGATCGTACTGAGGAAATCCGTAAGTCACGTACGCCGGCACAGACGTTCTCGCATTTCCCAAGAGGCCCGCTACGGATCGATTCGCCGCTTTGCCTTGAATGTCCCACATTGCAATGTCGAGACACGATAGAGCGCTGGAAATTACTCCGGTCATCGCCCGGGGATTTAACTTGGCCCAGATTTTTTGATGGATGGCTTCCGTATCCCGCACATCCATATCGCGCACGACCGGGAACACGTACAGCTTTAGCGCGTCGACTACGGAACGAGCCAGAAAATGACCGGTGATCGCCAGTCCCGAGAGGCCGTCGTCTGTTTCCACTTCACAAAAAACAAATTCCTTCTGCTCTTCACGTCCATAACCCTGCACCTTGCGCTCAAGCAATGGGACAGAAATGGTCGAAGTATGTATGCTCGCGCGTATCTCTTTAATCTTCACTCGTTCTCCTTGGGCGTACCCATCCCACTTTCCGAAACTTCCGCGCCTTGTTCCTTCACTCTTTCCAGCAATCTTAGTTTTCCAGCCAGAATGTGGTCGGTCATGGTGCGTTCTGATAATTCGCAACTGTGGTCACGCAATGCTTCGATAATGCGCACATGTTCCTGGTTCGACAAAGCCATCGAGTCGCCGCGGAAGAGCAGGCCGCGGCGGCGGAAAAGATGAAGCTCCTTGCTCAGGCCGTTGTAAAGCTCAGCCACGCGGTTGTTGCCTGACAACTCGACCAGGCGGGCGTGGAAAGCCACGTTCAAGGGATAATACGTATCAATATCTTTTGCTTCCTGCATCTCGGCGACCATGCCACGAAGTTCTGCAACGTCCCGCAAACTGATACGGCTTGCGGCGAGGCGCCCTGCTAGACCGAACAGATGAGCGCGCACGTCATAAATTTCCGCGGCCTGCGCCACACTCATCTCCCTGACGAACACGCCACGATTCGTGACAACCCTCACGAGGTTGCTCTTTTCAAGACTGCGGCACGCTTCGCGTATCGGTCCCCGACTGATACTGAGCATCTGGGCCAGCGCGCTTTCATTAATTCGATCGCCCGCTTGCAATTCTCCCCTGATGATCATCCGTTCTAATTCTTCGGCGACCAGGGAACAGAGAGTTTCCGCGCGCCGGCCTTTCAGGTGTACGAGCAAGTCTTTGTTTTTCATCTCGTAAAACTCCTTTTAAACCGAACAGAACGTACATTGCCCTCAGTTAACAGTCAACAAAAGCCCTAAGATTTGGGCTTTCCAGCAGAAGTCGTTCAGGGATTCACACTTTTATGCGCCTTCAAGGCAGGCGTCGAAACAGGCGGCTTTCGCAAGTGCGTTGCTTGCTCATAACCGAAAGCGAGTTTTATCAATTCCGGCTCGGCCCACGCGCGCCCGAGAAGCTCCATCCCCACTGGTACTCCAAGAGGAGCGTCCGCCGTAGGCGTAGAAAAGCCGGCAGGCACTTCGATAGCCGGAAATCCCGCGAGAGCAGCAACAACGCCGGTGCGGTCTTTCTGAAACGTTGCCCCTATGGGAAGGACCAGGCACTTTTGATGCGGGTATACGAGCGCATCAAGGTTATTTTTCGCCATGAGGTTGGCCACCGCAATCTTCACTTCATCCATTCTCATCCGGCGGTCTTTATAATCCGGGGAATTGGGGCCATCTTCATAACTCTCGGCTGTGGCAAAGAATTTTTCGAGCGTTGGCTTGTGATATTTGCCGGAAGCAATAATTTCGGCGAGCGAATGCACGGGCACGTGCGAACCCTGTTGCTGCAAATAATGATTTAGCGCCGACTTGAACTCCGGCTCATTCAGACGAAATTTCGCGGTCAGGACCTCACTGTCAAGGCTCGGGTCTTCGACGCGCACAATCACAGCACCTTGTTCTTTCATCGCCTCGATCGCTTTTTCCATAACCTTGTTCACTTCTTCGTATTCAGGCCCTTTCCCGAACAAGGTCGTGAGAACGCCGAGGCGAGCTCCCTTCAATCCATTTTGGAGAAACGCGGTGTAGGTTTTTGGAATATTGCCAACGCTAAAAGCAGTGACAGGATCATTCCGATCGTATCCCACCATAGCATCCAGGATTTTCGCAGTATCAGCAACATTGCGCGTGATCGGGCCGATAGTATCCTGAGTGAACGAGACGGGAATAATGCCGTCACGGCTGATCAATCCTCTCGTTGGCCGGAGTCCTACCAGATTATCAGCCGAAGCAGGCGAGCGAATGGAACCACCCGTATCCGAGCCGGTACCCGCGGTTGCGAAGTTAGAGGCCACCGCAGTCGCTGTTCCGCCGGAAGACCCGCCCGGGGTTCGAGTCAGATCGTACGGATTCTTGACCTGTCCGCCCAGAGAACTGACGGAAATGCCGCCGCTGGCGAATTCCTGCAGATTGGCCTTACCAAGAATGAGGGCGCCGGCGTCGCGAAGTTTTTTGACAGCGAAAGCGTCCTTATCAGGCTGCGCGCCTTTCATCATGAGAGAGCCGGCCGTCGTCGGCATATCGGCAGTGTCAAAATTATCTTTTAGAACGATGGGAATGCAGCCGAGCGGCTTTAATTTGTGGGTGCGCTGAAAGTCCTGATCAAAAGCATCGGCCTGCTTGAGACTTTCAGGGTTGATGTACAGCATTGAATTGACTGCGGGACCTTGCTGGTCGTAAGCCTGGATGCGATCAAGATATTGTTGCACTAAGCTGTGGCACGTCAGGGTTCCCGCCAGCATCGCCTTATGAATGTCAGCGATGGAAGTTTCCATCAAACGAAAGGAGCTGTCGGGAGCGCAGTCAGCCAGCGGCACAAACAAAAGAGCGAACACAAACGCAATAATTTTGGCGCGCATTATTTTAGGTTTTTCTCCAATATTGTATTAGGTCGCCACACAACACAGTTCAATATGAAATTATTTTGAAATCCATTGGCTGAAAGCGCCACCTGAGATCACCCATGTCTCAGGATCATTCTTACCGCCCATAAATCAGTACGCGAAACGTTCCCGGAATTGGCTTTCTTTCGGCCTCGGGATTCTCCTTCGTTGGAGCAGAAGGCTTCGGACCAAAGTCTGCTGTGGTCAGAAAAAGATTGTGAGTCTTCGAATCGAAGCCCATTGTTTTGGCGCCAAATTCCGTCGTGACGGTTTCCACTTCCGTAAGCTTGTCGGGAGAATCCTCGTGAAAGATGTGGATTTTGCCATCGCGCGTGGAGATATACAACAGTCCTGTTTCAGGCTCGAAGATATCGCCGTCCACGCCCTCGGTAATAGGCAACGACTGGATAACCTTACCGTTGTCCGCATCCATCATGACGAGAATGGGCGGAGTGCGCCCCGCGGAAAACAGCCGCCGATGCTCACGATCCATGGCCATGCCCACAGGCTCTCCGGCGGGCGCAATCGGCCAGCGCGCTTTGATTTTGAATGTATGAGTGTCGAGGACGGCGACATCGTTTTTCTCTTCATTGTCATCGAAGATAGTGCCTTTACCATCGGCGACGGGATATTCCACTCCTCCACCCATGTCGACGACTTTCACGACAGTCTGTTTCACGGGATCGATTGCGGTGGTATTTTTGCTGTCGCCATTGAATGTAAAAATAAGCTTGGACGCGGGATCGTAGATAATCGAGTCCGTGTCGTCGGCGTTTTTGATTCTGGCCGTAATCTTCAGCGCCTTGAGATCGAACACCGCCACGTTTCCGGCATCTCCATCGGTGATAAACCCCTTGCCAAACTCGGGAAGAGGAAGGACGCCATGGCAACGCTTCAATCCGGAGATTGTGCCCACAACCGAAAAATTATCGGCGTCGAGCACTTTGACTTCTGCGCCATGCGAGAGATAGACGCGCCGGTTAGCGGAATCCACAGTGACGTAATCGAAATATTCGCCACCACCTGGCGCCGCGCCCAGTGGAATTTTCTTAATCAGGTGATAACCAGGACCCGCTGGACTCGCCGAACAAATCGCCCCGAGCAATGCGAAACAAAGAAGCGTTAGAGATAGCAACGTTTTTTTCATCATAAAGCTCCTCAATTCAGCGATTAACTTTGGGTCCGGCAAATCGATCCGGCACACCACAACTCTCAAATTCCAACTGTCGTTCGTGATGCTGGCCAGTAGCGACTCGACGCTCCGGCCAGCACCACGAAGTCCCCCGCCTACCAGATAACTTTCAAACCAAATTGAATCTGCCGCGATGTAGTTGAGGTGGTGTCAATCCTACCCGCTCCGGTCACCGGCGAACCCGTTGAACTGAAAAGGGTGCTGTTGTCGATAGGTGCCTGGAAGTTAGGATGATTCAGGACATTGAAGAACTCAGCCCGAAACTGAATATTGAAGGCTTCTGAAATTCTCGGTATGTAACTGTTTTTAAATACCGAGAAATCGACGTTTAACAGTCCTGGCCCCACCAAGGTATTTCGGCCGTTGTTGCCAAATAGGTTCATACAGGTATTAGCGATCGGAATCGGATTACCTTGGCTATCTTGACCAATAGCTGGTTGGCATAGTCCGGCGAATGAAGAGGGGACAACCGGAGGGCTGAAACACTGCAGCTTGATATAGTTGGTGATATTGCCGGGATTGATTGGGTTGTCGCATCCGGGTCCTGAAACGCGCCACGCGAAATCTTTCGGATCCGTGCTGTTTTGTCCGAGCGGGTCTCCTCCGACGACGGCCGTAAAGGGCGAGCCCGTACTGGCGACAATAACTCCGCCAAATTCCCAGCCGCCCAGGACGTGCTGCATGGCCTCACCGCCAAACTTCGGCGTAGTAGGGTGCCAAAGGTAATTCACTACGAAGTTCTGAGCTATGTTGAAGTCACATAGGCCATGCCTGCCGCTGCGGTTAAAAAACATCAGGCTGGAAAGTGAATTCGCATAGGGATCGCCCAGCATTCCGCCTGAACCATTATCAATACATTTGCTCCAGGTATAGCTGCCTTGAACCTGAAACCCGTGGCTCATGGTTTTTGAGATCCCCGCCTGAAGGCCGTGATAGGAAGAGCTGTTATCCCACCACGTTGCGCGAACGCGACCAACACTGGGGTTGATTCTTGTCCCCCCACCGGTGCAGGGGGTGGTGATGGGAAAGCCTGCCACTGTTTGATCACAGGGCCATAGGTAACCAACCGATGTCAAAGTTGGACGGACCATGTTGCTGTCATCCGTGCTGAAAGGGGAATGAATGGATCGCGAACCCACGTAGGCAACTGCGGCCGTCAGGCTTGGGGCGACTTCGCGCTCAATATTGAGGTTCCAGTTCATAGCGTAGTTTCGCTTTGGATTTTGGTCGATTAGGCGGACGCCGGGCTGCGAGCTAGGCGCATTGGCCTTCGTCACCGCATTCTTAGGGAAATCACCTGGAAGCAAGTTGGTGGCATCCTTTTCCAACTGGTACGGCAGGACCCCGGTGCTTCCGTGGGTGAATTCCCAAGATAGAGGCAGAGCATCATAGATTCCAAAGCCGGCCCGCACGGCAGTCTTGCCATCACTGAATGGGTCCCAGGCGAATCCGACTCTTGGCGCGAAATTGCGGAGAGTTTGGTTCTTGGGCCAAAAGGTGTTAACGGGCGTCTCGGCCGGGCTGGTGAGAGATGTCAAAACTGCGAACGTGTTGTGAGCCTCGACCGGCAGCGTCACGGGTTCGTAACGCAGCCCCAGGTTCAACGTCAGATTCGAGCGCACACGCCAATCGTCTTGAGCGTAGAATCCAAAGAGAGTCTGGTGCACATAAATTGGTCTGGTTGTCGCTTGATCGTCAATGTTGATGCTGACAGGTTGGTTGGTGAGGAAGGTCTGCAGACCTCCGAAATTATATTGTCCATTTGGCGGAACTCCCCCTGAGAACTCACTGTTCTGCATGTGCTCCATGGCAAAGCCGAATTTCAATGTGTGGGTGCCGTGAGTAATGAAAGCATCGTCATAGAACTGGAAGGAATTCCAGGTCAAGAGGTCGGCCGACACGGCGCCTAAAGCACCTACCATGCTGACCAATCCGCTCACATTGATTTGCGGCGCAAACCGCCCGGGGAGTATTCCGAACTGGGGATCATTAGCGAGGGGGTTCAGTGCGCTTACTGGCTGCGTGACCGTTGCCCTTACTCGGCTAAATCCAAAGCGCGCCGTATTCACCAAATTCGGAGTGAAGACATGAGTCTCTTCAAGGCTATACATTTGCCTGAAGGTAAAATTCTGGGTCAACGTGTAGACCAGTGAATCAGGCATCGTCAGTGGCGCCTTGTCGTAGAACCAGCTCCCCGCAAAACTGTCCTTGTCTGAAAAATGGTGGTCGACCCGCAGCGTCACATAGTTTTCCGTCAGGCGCTCGACTCCAGTGGTATTGAAAGGAGCTGTGTCACCGCTCCCCGGACCATTGGGCAACGGAAAAAAGGCCAGGTATGGTAATACAGCCGTATCAATGTGAGTTACCGGATCCGGATTCGGAGCGGCCCCAGGTTGGCCAGCCCCTGGAAGAGGAGCTCCATTCACCACGGCAACCTGTGAGGGTGTCGTGCCACCTGGCGCGATTCCCCGCGCCGCCAGTGACGGGACTTCATTGCTGAAAGTATCGCTCTTGCGCTGACGAATGGCTTCGTAATCTCCAAAAATAAACGTCTTACCCTTTCTGATCGGCCCGCCGCCGGAGGCGCCGAACTGGTCGCGGTGAAATGGCGGTATTTTGGCGGGGTCGAAGTAGTTTCGCGCGTCGAGGGTCTTATCGCGAATGAAGTAGTAGGCATCCCCGTGGAACTGGTTGGTCCCTGCCTTGGTGATACCGTTGATGACGCCGCCCGAGGCGCGGCCGTACTCCGCGGAATAGTTGCCGGTCAGGACGGAAAACTCCTGAACCGCGTCCACGCCGAGGTTGACCCCGAGCGAACTGCCAGGCGATCCGTTCGAATAATCGTTAATGCTGATACCGTTAATCCGGTAATTATTTTCGTAAGGTTGGTGGCCAGAGATGGTCAGGAGAGTTCCGTAACCTCGATTGCCGCGATTGCTTGCTCCGTTCTCAACTCGCACGCCCGTGACGCCCGGCTGCAATGTAGCCAGTTGCGTCCAGTCGCGGCCGTTCAGGGGGAGTTCCCGCTCAGTCGTCGAATCGACTTCGCCACTTATCGTTGATGAAGTAAGTTCGACGTTCGGCGCCGCCGCTGTGACCTCAACTTTCTCGCTCACCTGACCCACCTGCAGAGCAATGTTGAAGGCTTTCGAAGCTCCTACGCTTAGCGTCAGGCCCGTCTGCACGGAAGACGAAAATCCTGGAGCGGCGACTGTGATGTCATAGACTCCCGGCAACAAATTCGGTGCGCTGTAAAGGCCAGCCGAGTCAGTAGTGACGTCCCGCACGACCCCTGTCGCGCTATTTTTGATGGAAACTTGCGCATTCGGTACCGCGGCACCGGACGCATCCGTCACGGTGCCAGAAAGTGTGGCTCCCGCCACTTGTGCACGATCCGGAGTAGATGTAAGAACAGTAAGCATCAACATCACAAACCCGAGCAAACCGCGACCGATCTTCATCGATGCCCTCCAAGGAGTTGTAGCCACGCCCCGACTTCTAACTGGCCGCAGAGGGTATATCGTCATGCTGTTGACAGTCAACAGATAATTCTAAGCATTTGATTTTATTATGCTACTTTGGCAATGTCGCGCCGTATTAGCAATACATGCCGACAGTTCTCTGTCAGCAATTAACTCCAGCTTCTTAGAATGCTAAGTGGTTTTTCCGTTGTTAACTTTCTGAATCGAGGTGTTGCGCGTGGTTCAACGTATTCGTGGGAACAACCCGCACTCGAAGCCTTGTTCACTTTTGACGGAAATACTTTTCCTGTTAGTATCGCTCGCCTTCGTGCTGCTGCTGCCGACGGCGACGAGTGGGCAAGTCGCTGGTGGATCGGTCACTGGCACCGTGAGAGGAGAGAGCGGTCTTGCCATACCGGGAGTTAACGTGTCCGTTACCGATGTAACTTCAAGCCTGACTAGGGCGGTCGTGACAGGCACCGACGGATTTTATAACCTGCCCGATCTACCACCGGCAAACTACGAGATGAAGATCGCGGTTCAAGGATTTGTTACCCAGGTATGGACAGATTTGAATATATCGGCGGGAGCGGAGCGCGTCCTCAATGTAGTGATGCGAGCCGGCAATGCCGACCAAGTCATGCGAGCAGTAGCGCCTCCCGCACTTGTGACCGAGATCTGCTCCACAGCGTGTGGGAATGTGAATGCATCGACCGTTCGTGACACTCCGCTGAATGGCCGAGATTGGGCGCAGCTCGCCACATTGCAGGCCGGTGTGACCGGCGTTCAAGCAAACGGAGGGAATACCGATCGCGGTTTCGGAGCGGCGATCAGCATTTCGGGATCGCGGCCGGATCAGAACAGTTACCGCCTCGATGGCGTCAGTATCAACGATTACTCGAACGGAGCACCCGGCAGCGTCCTCGGCGACAACTTGGGAATCGACGCAGTGGAACAAGTATCCGTGTTGGGGAGCAACTATCCGGCCGACTATGGCCGAACTTCGGGTGGCGTCATCAATGCGGTTACTCGCTCGGGCAAAAATGCTTTCCATGGCACTGTATATGAGTTTCTCCGCAATAGCGCGCTCGATGCGCGAAATTTTTTTGATGGCCCAACCATTCCCGCGTTCAAACGCAATCAGTTCGGCGCATCCGCCGGCGCGCCAATTCAAAAAGATCGAACATTTATTTTTGGCGACTACGAAGGGTTACGGCAGTCCCTGGGCATAACATCCGTTGACACTGTTCCGTCACAAGCAGTTCTCGGAATCGGGACAGGGCCAAATGGAGGACCGGGTCCCAGCACTTTCTGTTCGATTCCACAAACACCCCAACAATTACCGCCTAATGGCTGTGCGCCCACTCAGATTCCGCCACCGGGCCAACCAGGTGCCGCGCCGAATCCAGACCCAGTGACGCACATCGATACATCCGTTTTGCAATTTCTTCGCGCATTCTATCCGCTGCCGAACGGGCCGCTCCTTGGAAATGGCGATACCGGAATCTTTAAGTTTGCCGCGCAGGAAGTTACTGGCGAAAATTATTTCACTGTTCGAGTGGATCACAAAATTTCAGACACGGAAAGTTTCTCGGGCACGTACATGCGGGACAATTCCAAAACCGTGCAGCCGGGGACATTCGACGAACTGCTGACGGACGTGGTCTCACGCCGCCAGGTAGTTACTCTTCACGAGCAACACATATTCAACCCCTCTTTTCTGAATGCTGCTCAAATCGGTTTCAGCCGCGCCGTAGGGATTGAGGGTGGAGTGTCTCAAGTCTTGAACCCTCTCCTGCTCGATCACTCCTACACGTTTATCCCCGGAGGATTTGCCGGTGGAATTCGCTCCCTGCCCGGCGTCAGTAACTTTTCGGGAGTTCCGGGGACACAAGGCGGACTCTCCGCCAGCAAATCTCTTTTCTGGAATTCTTTCCAGGGAGGTGACGACGCTTTTCTAACGCGAGGAAAGCACGCTCTGCAGTTTGGGGCCATCGTCGAACGGATGCAGGACAACCAGTACTCCATCAGCGAAAACGGATCTTTCCGGTTCGATTCGCTATCTCAATTTTTGACCAATCGCCCGCATACTTTTTCAGGGAATGGCCAGGTCCTCGCACCAGACATCGGAATGCGCCAAACACTTTTTGGCGCGTACGTAAAAGATGACGTCCGGCTGCAAAAGAATCTGACTTTCAACATTGGATTGCGTTATGAAATGGTGACCGTGCCGACCGAGGCGCACAACCGCATCTCCCACTTGCGCAACGTGACTGATTCTCAGCCTGTCTTAGGATCGCCTTTTTTCCAAAATCCCACGCTGCGAAATTTTGAGCCGCGTTTGGGATTCGCGTGGAATCCACGCGGCGGCAAGACGCTCGTGCGCGGCGGATTCGGCATTTTTGACGTGCTTCCGCTGCCGTACGAATTTACTCTTTCATTTCAGCGCGCAGTCCCGCTCGTGCAAACGATCGTCGCGAATGTTCTGCCTCCCGATTCATTCCCGACCGGCGCATATCAGTTATTTAGCGGACAATCGAATTCCGGTCTTGCCGCCTATGTCGAGCAGAGTCCCAAGCGGAATTATGTTTTGCAATGGAACCTGAGCGTGGCGCGCGAACTGTCGTCCACGCTCGCGGTCACGCTGGGCTACGTGGGATCACGAGGAGTCCACCAGCCCTACCGGGTTGACAACATCGATATGGTGCTGCCAACGCTGACGTCCGCGGGATATGTTTTTCCATCTCCTTCGACAAGCCAAACGCTGAACCCTAATTTCGGCCGCATCAGCGCCACTCTGTGGCAAGCTAATTCGTTTTACGACGCGATGCAAGCGGACATCACCAAGCGCGTGAGCCACGGCCTCGAGTTTCATGGGGCGTACACCTGGGGCAAAAGCATCGATACGCTCTCCGCTACCGAAGCCGATGACGCTTTTCCGAACGGACTCTTTAATCAACTCTTTTTCGACCAGGGCACGACGCGAGGGCTCTCCGATTTCAATGTCGCGCAAACTTTCGTGTTGAGTTTTACCTGGGAAGTGCCTGGTCCAGCGAGTGACTCGAAGCTTCCTCGTTGGGCTTTAGGCGGCTGGCAATTAGGCGGCCTATATAAGGTAAGCACTGGGCAACCGTTTACTCCAATTCTCGGCGGCGACGCTGTTGGGATGAAAGTGGATCAAACTAGCGAGCCACCGGATAGGCTCACCGGGCCCGGTTGCCAGACGCTCACCAATCCCGGGAATCCCAATCATTTTATAAAGACACAATGCCTGGCCTACCCGGTTCCCGGCAATCGCTGGGGCAATCTCGGCCGGAACACCTTAATTGGACCCGGGCTGTCCAAGCTGGACTTTTCCGTTTTTAAGAACAATTACGTGAAACGCATCTCTGAAAACTTCAACGCTCAATTCAGGGCGGAGCTCTTCAATATTCTCAACCACGCTAATTTCGCATCTCCAACTGATAACCTGACAGTCTTCGACCAGAATGGCCAACCCATCCCAAGCGCGGGACTCATCACCTCAACACAAACAACCTCACGCCAGATTCAGTTCGCCCTCAAAATGATCTGGTGAAATCGGCTGCGGGCCGTACCTTAACTGCCTTGCTCGGCCCGATAAATAACGTGCGGAAGTGACGCGACTTTGCTAAACTGTTTACTTTGTGCGAGTTTTTGAGAATGGGATGAGGTGTGTTTATGGCCATGAAATGTAAGCTTTGCGGCAAAGGGCCGAGTTTTGGCAACGTGATCAGTCACGCGAATAATACGCGCCGGCGCCGTTGGAACCCAAATCTGCAGCGAGTTCGCGCGGTGATTGACGGCGTGCGTCAGCACGTCCGTGTGTGCACTTCCTGCATCCGGTCGGGCCGCGTCACGAAGGCAGCTTAGCTAATTCTTTTGCATTATTTCTCTGCGGGTTCCTAGCTTAACAATTCCTGCGAGATGGTAAGCAGAGCCCGCAAGTTTTTTGCGGCGGGCTCCAAGTAGAGCCCGCACCCGCACAACAGGAGATCGAGTGAGAACACGCATGCGATGCACGTTGCTGCTGGCTGCTGGTGCTGTGATGCTTTCCGGCTGCCAAAAGCAGGCGCAGCCAACTGAAGGTGTCTGGGCCATAGTCAATGGCGTGAATATTACGCGTTCAGAGGTGGGGAAGTTCTATCGGACGCAATTAAACCCGGACTCGCCTGAGCCTTCTCAGGACGAGGCTCTGTCGCTACAGCTGAACATTCTCGACGAGCTGATCAACAATCAGATTCTGCTGCAGAGGGCCAAGAAAATGGGCCTGGAGGCAGCTGACGGCGAAGTC
>Ga0070735_10000334_pt1 | contig 54565 bp, 44 predicted proteins | sample Coa_R1_FD_66443 | JGI IMG/M metagenome (GOLD analysis project Ga0070735, IMG submission 66443) | Surface soil microbial communities from Centralia Pennsylvania, which are recovering from an underground coalmine fire - Coalmine... | ecosystem: Environmental > Terrestrial > Soil > Unclassified ... | reverse complement strand
GAAGTGCCGGGCAGATCACCTCAAGCCTGGGACGGCAGAACCCGGATGTGGAGAAACCACCCGCTGTCAGTCTAAGGCGAGGATTGGTTCGAAGCTGTGACGCGTAACCTCGCTTCACGTGACCCGAAGCAAGAGCTGCTACAGATTCATCCGATGCAAAAATGTGTGGAAACGGGGGTCGTTACGAATACCGTCATAGACGCGATCGATGTTTAGATAAACCAGGGCACTGGTTCGGTCCTGGTAAGCCTTACCTAACCACGCGAGTGTATTATCTGCCTGTCCCAGCGCGGCGTAGATTCCAGCAATCTCAGCCGGTGAAACATATTGCTCCTTCGCCAATTGCTGCAGTTCCAGCAATATGTTCAGCGCCTGGCCTTGCTTTCCGGTGACCGCGTACGCCCTCGCCAAGTATGCTTTGGCAACAGGATCCCCTTTCGAGAGCTCGACGCCTTTTTGAAACTCTGATATTGCGTCGTCGTTTTGTCCCGAGTAAAGATCAGCGAGTGCCAGCACCCGGTGAGCCAAAACAAAATTCGGATCGAGGTTCAGGGCCCGCTGGCAGTTGGGAACAGCATTCTTGTAGTCGCGCTCCATCAAAAATACCCAACCCATGTGTTCATTGGAAACGGCTTCAGAGGGAGACAGCTCAAGAACCAGCTTGGACTCGGCCATCGCTTCAGGAAAACGGCCCAGCGCCGCCAATTCGTGCGCGTACCAATGATGAGCGGTCGCGTACCCTGGGTTCAGGGCGATGGATTTTCGGAACTCCTGCTCTGCCCCGGCCCAGTTCCAGTCATAAATGAACTCAACATAACCTAAGGATGCATGCGCCTCGGCCAAAGCGCCGTCGAGAGCAAGAGCCTTTTCGGCCGCATCCTTGGCCTTGGGGATGGCTTCCGATGGCGGCAAGATGGTGTACCCATACGAACCAGCGAGCAGATAAGAGTCCGCCAATCCCGAGTAAGCCAGGGCGTAATTCGGATCGTCTTGGATCGCCTGCTCAAAACAGTCAAGGCTCTGCTTAACCCCCTCTACCGTCCTCTTATTCCAAAAAAATCGACCCTTCAGATAGAGCTGATACGCCTCGCCATTATCGGTATTGGGACGCGAGAGGCGAAGCTTTTCGTCGCCGCTCAGACTAATCGTCAAAGCACTAGCAACCTTCCCCGAGATCGCGTCCTCCACCGCAAACATATCGGTGAGCTTCTCATCAATGGTGCTCGCCCAAAGTACTTCGCCATCGCCCACACGCAAGAGTCGAACCGTAACACGAGTGCGATCGCCTAGTCTCTGGATGCTGCCTTCCATGACCGACTCCACGGCAAGTTGTTTGCCCGCAGAAATGGGATCATCGGCAGCAGTATATTTCCGCACTGCTCCGACAGGCCGAATTACAACCTGGTGCAGGTTCCCCAGACGAGTGATGAGAGCGTCTGTCAGCCCCAACCCCAGGTACTCGTCCTCGGTAGCGGAATCAAGTGCGCGGAAAGGAAGGATGGCCATGGAGCGTACCGAGGCACTGACAGCGGGGGGATGGTTTCTCCTCACCAAAAAAAGAAACGCACCCCAACACAAACCTATGAGACCCATCGCAAGCAAGATCACTCGCCCAGCAGCAGACTTCGGCCTGTTGATGGCTCGCACAGGTGGCGGCGCGTTGGCTACGCTTTTCGTTGTCACCGGGTCAGTTAGGATTGGTTCAGCTGCGACTGGCAGTGGTTCAGAGATCGTGACGGGGTCAGTATCATCGCACTCTTTGACCTCTGGTCTAAATCGATACCCCTTGCGTGGAACGGTCTCGATGTACACTTCGCCACCTGGAGTCTCGCCGAGCGCTTTTCTCAATAACGAGATGTTGACCGTCAGGTTGCTTTCTTCAACGAAGCTATCGGGCCAAACTGATTTCATCAGTTCTTCGCGCGTCACAAGGCGGCCACCACTCTTCGCAAGACTCAAAAGAATATCGAACGCTTTTGGCGCCAGCGCGACTGGGCTGTCATTACTGCGTAGCAGCAGCTGATCAGACGGATAAAGGCGGAAATCTCCGAATTGGAGGTGTTTGGTTTTCAGTCTCATCAGTGCGCTGCTTTGGAGCTTCGGGAATTCCCAAGATTCACGAAACGTCACAGACAGTTGCTAATTTTAGATTGGGGCGCGGGCCGGCTTCGGCCAGCACCGGAGTATTGAGTATTGAGCATTCTAGCGCAAGTTGACCGAGGAGTTTGACGAGATCAACAGCTCCTAAAACGAGAACTGAAATCCAGGAATTGGAAGATGAATTAGGAGAGCTCTTCGAGCAGGCCTAAACCGGCCGCTGGCGATTGGGCTTCGTGGATCTGAGCCTTCTTAGTCTTCGCAGAACGTTGCGGATCTAACCAGGCGCGAATTTCTGGAATCGCGGCGCGAGTAACGATCTCACCGGCTTTGACCAGTTCGGCGCTATGCTCGAAGGCATCGTAGCGGAAACCGTTGACGTCGGGTTCGATAACAAGATCGGCTGCCTGGTTCCATACGCTGCAATTCATCGCTTGCGCGATTGCGAAACACTGCCCGATGACATCAAAAAGATGACGTGGACCATCAGTGTTGGTCCAACTTCCTTTGAGATGCACGGCCAAAACTTTGTCGGCGCCCATCTGACGCAATGGTCTGGTTGGCACGGCATGGGAAAGCATGCCATCGATCAGCAGGCGACCCCGGATCTTTACCGGTAAAAACATGCCCGGGTAGGCACAACTGGCGCGAACCGGTTCCACCAGGTCGCCCGAATGAAATACCACTCCCTCACCAGTTGAGAAGTCAGTGGCAGTGACCGCCAGAGGAATCTGCAACTTCTCAAAAGTTTTAACTTTGAGAATTCGATTCAAGAAACCGATCATGCGATGGTTGCTGGCAAATCCGTAACGCGAAAGGGTCCAGCGTGCAAAATGTTTGAAGCGGCATTGGGTTGCGATGTGTTCAAGTTCGGCAATGGTGACGCCGCTGCAGTAGGCGGCACCGATAAGCGCGCCAACGCTGGTGCCAGCGATGTGCCGAATGGGTATCTTCTCTTCTTCGAGTACCTTGAGAACTCCAACGTGGGCGATGCCCCGGGCAAAGCCGCCGCCTAGCGCGAGGCTAATACCAACTCCGGCATCTTCGGGCACGTGACCGGAGAGTTCGCGTCCGAACGCTTGTACCGACCGAATAATCCTTCCAAGACTCTTCACGGGTGACCCCACATCAGCCCGGCTTAGCCGAATGGCTCAAACCCACATCTAGCATGTAAGATGCCAGTTTTCCACAGAAGGGTAAATGGCCTTGTCAGGCCATACAGTTACACGGATGAGTAGTTACTGTCCCTTCCTTGGTTACCTTGGGGAGTGACTAACCTCCGCATGGCTGATAAGTTGAGACCATGCTGCGCGAGATTTCGGCGGGCGGGGTTTTGATCCGTCCGGATGGCGAAGGATGGCAGGTCGCGGTAATCGAGCCTCAAAAAGAGGCGCCCGTCAAGAAAGCAGGCACGTCGCGTGGTAAAACATCGCAAAAATTGTTACTTGCCTTGCCTAAAGGCCTGGTCGATCCGGGGGAAAAGTCCGAGGCGACCGCGATCCGCGAAGTCCGTGAAGAGACCGGTATCGCAGGTACACCGATCGCAAAACTTGGTGACATCAAGTACGTGTATGTTCGCTCGTGGGGCGACCGGCAACAAGTGTTCAAAGTCGTCAGCTTCTATCTGCTGCGATATGCGTCGGGGGAAATCGACGACATTGCGGCAGAGATGCGGATCGAAGTGAAGCAGGCGCGATGGATCCCGCTCGAGGGTGCTGAACGGAAGCTCGCCTATCGAGGCGAGAAAGAGATGGTACGCAAGGCTCAGGAATATCTGCGGGGGCACCTTGGCACGTGAGAACCGCCTGGAAACTCCATCACATTGACACGTGACGGATGCACTTGCGGGAATTCAGAAATTGTGAACCAGATTCCATGTAAACTATTCATTACAAAAGATTTATCTTGACATGGTTGTTGCTGTCGCCTAGGATAGATTCAACTTAATAGGGCGCGTGCCGTTGCCATCCTCACCCCACATCTTACGGTACGCGCCCGCTGTTTTTTTGGACCCTTTGCTGACCTCCCGCTTGCTGCTACCTCGCGGATCATCGTGTATAAAAGTTCGTTCCCTCTTTTTCACCGGTTGGAGTCTTCAAGCCTATGAGATCGATTCATAAGGTTGCCATTCTGGGCGCTGGGACGATGGGCGCTCGAATCGCGGCCCACTTCGCCAATGCTGGCGTGCCGTCGTTCCTGCTGGATATGGTTCCTCCCGACGCCGACGCTCCGGCGCGCAACAAAATTGCAAACGCAGGTCTGGATGCGGCAAAGAAGGCGAAACCTGCGGCTTTCATGGATGCGTCCTTAGCGCGTCTCGTCACTGCAGGTAATTTTGAGGATGATCTCAAAAAGTTGGCCGACGTCGATTGGATCATCGAGGCGGTCGTAGAAAACCTCGACATTAAGCGAGCTTTGTTGAAGAAAGTCGAAGGTGTACGAAAACCCGGAACCATCATCACCACTAACACAAGCGGCTTACCCGTGGGGATGATCTCGGAGGGTTTTTCGGCAGATTTCCGTAGGTCATGGTTCGGCACTCACTTTTTTAATCCGCCGAGATACATGCGGCTATTGGAACTCATTCCCACTCCAGAGAGCGACCGCTCGGCAATGGACGCGGTCGCCCATTTCTGCGACGTACGTTTGGGGAAAGGTGTCGTCTTCGCCAAGGACACCCCCAACTTCATTGGCAATCGGATCGGCACGTTTTCGGTGCTCAACGTCGTCCGGCTGATGCAAGAAATGGACATGTCCATCGAGGAAGTCGACGCCTTGACTGGGCAGGCCGTGGGCTGGCCGCGCTCCGCCACCTTCCGCACGATTGACATGGTGGGATTGGACATTCTCGGCAGCGTCGTCGGCAACATGATCAAGAACGTTCACGATGAACGTAGCGACCTGAAAATTCCCGACTTCATCCGGCAGATGCTTGAACGCAAGTGGCTCGGCGACAAGACAAAGGGTGGCTTCTATAAGAAGGTCAGAGGAGCCCAAGGCGAGGACGAACGCCTGGCGCTGAATTGGAAGACGCTGGAATACCATCCGCGGCAGAAACCAAAATTCCCCGCCCTCGATATGGCTAAGAATGTCGAGCAGACTGGGGCGCGCGTGCGCATGTTGCTCGGCATGGATGGTGGAGGGGCGAAGAAGGGCGACAAAGTCGGTGACTTTCTCTGGGACGCGCTCTCGGATTTGTGGACATACTCCGCTAATCGAATTCCGGAGATTGCCAATTCGCTCGTGGATATCGATCGCGCCATGCGCCTGGGCTTCAACTGGGAACTGGGGCCATTCGAACTGTGGGACGCGGTTGGAGTCGAAGCCACGGTCGAACGCATGAAAAAAGAAGGTAAGCCGGTTGCGGCAAACGTCGAAAAACTGCTCTCGGCAGGCAAGAGGTCTTGGTACACCGACGACGCGAAAACTGCCTCCGGACGCTCCTATTTCGATCTGGCGAGCTCCAATTTCAAACCGATCGAGGTGCCGGCCGGCGTACGGTCCGTCGGAGTCGTTAAGAAATCCAATGGCGTGGTAAAGAAGAATTCCGGGGCGTCATTGGTGGATCTCGGCGACGGCGTAGGTTGCATCGAGTTCCATTCCAAGATGAACACGCTCGGCACCGACATCATGTCGTTGATCGCCCAGACCCTGAAAGCGGGCGGCGCGGGCGACGCCTTCGATGCTTTTGTCATCCACAATGACGCGGCCAACTTTTCTGTTGGCGCAAACCTGATGTTGCTTCTGATGTCGATACAAGAAGAGGAGTGGGACGACATCGATTTAGTCATTCGTCAGTTCCAGAACATGACGCAGGCCATCAAGTTCTCACCCAAGCCTGTGGTCGCGGCGCCATTCGGTTTATGTCTTGGCGGCGGCACCGAGATCGTACTGCACGCTCCCGCGCTCCAGCCTCACGCCGAACTGTATATCGGTCTGGTTGAGATCGGAGTCGGTCTACTGCCGGGTGGCGGTGGTTGCAAGGAAATGCTACTTCGTGCGGTCGAAAGCACTGAATCGATTCGTCCTGGCGGACGAGCAGAGTCAGTCGAATTGATGGAAGCTATGAAAAAAGCGTTCGAGACGATCGCTATGGCGAAGGTCGCGACTTCGGCGCACGAGGCGCGAGGCTTAGGCTTCTTGCGCGACACCGACCAGATCACCATGAACCGCGAACGAGTGCTGAGCGATGCAAAGATGCGCGCTCTGGAGATGGTTCGTGCGGGCTATGAAGCGCCGCAGCCTCGCACCGATATTCCAGCGCCTGGAGAAAATATCCTCGCCGCGCTGAAAATGGGCGTTCACCTGATGCGTCAGGGCGAATACATCACCGACTATGAGGTGAAGCTAGGCGGCAAAATCGCTGAGGTCCTATGCGGCGGAAACGTCTCGCCAGGGACGCCGGTCAACGAGCAATACATTCTCGATCTCGAACGCGAAGGATTTAAGTCGCTTTGCGGTGAGAAAAAGACGCAAGAACGAATTCAGCACACATTGAAGACTGGAAAGACACTGAGGAATTAGTCGTCACGAAAGCCACTATGCTAAAACACCCCGCTGCAATGCTTGCACTGTTGTTGTTCATGGGTGGAATTCCACACCTCGCAGCCCAATCCAAGCCACTTGGAGAGCACCCGCCGGACGTGCCCGATGCGATCCGCGCTCCTGGCGGCACGCATGTGTTGTTTTCTGTTGCTGCGGAAGGATCGCAAATCTACGCTTGCCAGGCTGGTGCGGACGGCAAATTCAGCTGGATTCTAAAAGCTCCGGACGCTGAACTTCGCAATCGGAACAACAAGGTGATCGGCCACCATTTTGCCGGTCCCACATGGGCCCTGGACGATGGCAGTTCGGTCAAAGGCAAAGTCGTCGCCCACGTCGATTCTCCGGAGCCTGATTCGATTCCATGGTTGCTGCTCGAGGTAACTAGCCATTCGGGTGAGGGAATGCTTTCCAGTGTCTCGAACATTCAGCGTGTTCATACCCATGGTGGCAAGGCGCCGGCAGACGGCTGTGATGCGGCCCATCACGACGCGGAAACGAAAACCAGCTACATGGCGGACTACTTTTTCTATGAGCCGGACTCGAAGTGAGCCTTAGCCAGCGTCAGCGTCATCAAATAGGCTTCAGGAGTACACATCAACATGCGTGAAGTTGTCATTGCTTCGTCCGTTCGTACACCTGTAGGCAGGGCTTTCAAAGGAACTCTGCGAGCCACGCGCCCTGACGAATTGGCCGCGGTCGCCATCAAAGGCGCGTTGGAAAGGATCCCGCAGCTCGACACGAAAGAGATCGAAGACGTGATTTTCGGTTGCGCCATGCCAGAGGCAGAGCAAGGCATGAACGTTGCCCGCATCGCGTCGCTAAGGGCTGGACTACCGGTCGAGACCTCAGCGTTGACCATCAATCGGTTCTGCTCGTCCGGGTTGCAGGCAATTGCGCTTGCGGCCGAAAGAATCGGAAGCGGTGGCGCGGAAGTCATCATCGGCGGTGGAACCGAATCGATGTCCATGATTCCCATGGGCGGCCACAAAATCTCGCCGAATCCCTGGCTGGTCGACCATTATCCGGATGCTTACCTTTCGATGGGGCTGACTGCCGAGCGGCTCGCCCAGCGTTTCGGAATCACCCGCGAACAGGCCGACGAATTCTCCTTGCGAAGTCACCAAAAAGCCCTTGCGGCGATCCAGGCAGGCAAATTCGCAGATGAGACCGTTCCCGTACCGGTGAGCTTTACTACACCGAATGGCTCCAAACCGAAGCGGCAGGAAATCATTTTCCAAGTTGACGAAGGTCCTCGTGCCGACACGTCGCTCGAAGCATTGCTCGCCCTGAAGCCCGCCTTCCACGCGAAAGGCACAGTTACTGCAGGCAATTCTTCCCAGATGTCGGATGGCGCCGCGGCCGCAGTCGTGATGTCGGCGGAGCGTGCTAAGGCTTTAGGCATCAAACCCCTTGCGCGATACGTTTCGTTTGCTACTGCGGGATACAAGCCGGAAGAAATGGGACTTGGACCGGTCTTTGCGATTCCCAAAGCTTTGAAGCTCGCTGGCCTCAAACTCGACGACATCGATGTCATCGAACTAAACGAAGCCTTTTCCGCTCAATCGTTGGCCGTGATGAAAGAAGCCGGGCTCGATCCAGAGCGCGTGAATCCAAACGGCGGCGCGATCGCACTCGGACATCCTCTGGGCTGCACTGGCGCCAAGTTAACTGCGGCAGTTATTCGCGAACTCAAGCGCCGGAATGGGCGATATGGTCTAGTGACCATGTGCGTTGGCGGTGGCATGGGTGCAGCTGGAGTTTTCGAAAACCTGAACGTCTAGCAACCCGGGAGGCCAAGAGATCGGTAGAAAAACCTAAGAAAATCGGTGTTAGGCCGGTATCTTTCCATTCCCGGCCGAATTAGAATGAGTGTCATCCCCTCTATGCTCTTTGTGACCTCTGCGGTGAAAAGGACATAACTTTAACTATGGCAACGACCACGGCAGTTCCTACCACCAAGGTCTCTGGTGGCAGTTTTCTTCTTGAAGAGCGCCGTCCTGACGAGATCTTCACACCCGAAGACTTCACTGAGCAACATCACATGATCGGGCAAACGACCGAAGAGTTTGCTCTGAAGGAGATCGTCCCCAACATCGAGAAGATCGAGCACAAGGACTTCTCGGTTACCCGCGATCTTCTGAAGAAGGCCGGCGAACTCGGCCTGAGTTCCGTCGAAATCCCCGAGGCTTACGGCGGTCTCGAGATGGACAAGGTCACTGCAGCCGTCATCGCAGATCACATTGCCAAATATGCAGGCTTCGCTACGACATGGGGCGGGCACACCGGAATTGGCACGTTGCCGATCGTTTATTTCGGAACGGAGGAGCAAAAGAAAAAATATCTCCCGCGTCTCGCCGCTGGCGAAGTTGTCGGCGCATACGCCTTGTCCGAGGCGTCTTCCGGTTCGGATGCGCTCAACTGCCGCGCCCGCGCTGAACTTTCGCCCGACGGCAAGCATTACATCCTTAATGGCGAAAAGATGTGGATTACCAATGCCGGCTTTGCTGACCTCTTCACCGTTTTCGCGAAAGTCGGCGGCGAGAAGTTCACCGCGTTCCTTGTTGAACGAACTTTCCCGGGTTTTTCTGTCGGCGCTGAAGAGCACAAAATGGGCATTCGCGGGTCGTCCACCTGCCCCATCATCCTTAACGACTGCAAGGTTCCAGCCGAAAATATGCTGGGCGAGATCGGCAAAGGTCACGTTATCGCGTTCAACATCTTGAATGTGGGGCGCTTCAAACTCGGCGCTATGTGCGTTGGTGGCGGCCGCGTGTCATTCGAAAACGCCGTCAGATATGCGAAACAGCGCAAGGCGTTCGGCAAGGTTATTGCCGACTTCGGATTGGTCCGCGAGAAAATCGCCAACATGGCGACGTTGATTTTCGTCGGCGAATCACTTGTCTATCGCACGGTCGGCATGATGGACGTCGCGCTTAATGAAGTCGACAAGAGTGCCGCTGATGCGACGAAAGAACTCCGCAAAGCCATCGAAGAATATGCGGTGGAGTGCTCGATCCTGAAAGTTTGGGGATCGGAGATGATCGACTATGTCGTCGACGAGACTGTGCAGATCTACGGTGGCTACGGCTTCGTTGAGGAGTATCCAGCCGAGCGCGCTTATCGCGATGCGCGCATCAACCGGATCTTTGAAGGCACGAACGAAATTAACCGTCTGATCATTACCGGATTCCTGTTGAAGCGTGCCATGTCCGGCCAGCTGCCGCTCATGCCCGCCATCAAAAAGCTGATGGACGAAGTGTTATCTGGCCCCTCGATGGGCGAGGAACTGGACGGCCCACTGGCGGGCGAACGCAAGCTCGTCGCTCAAGCTAAGAAACTCGGGCTCTTCGCTTCTGGAGCTGCCACGCAGAAATACATGCAAGCCATCCAGGACCAGCAGGAAGTCATGGGAGCAATCGCGGACATGGTCATCGAAACTTACGCCATGGAGTCAGCCGTTCTCCGCACGCAAAAGCTGATCGATCGCAATGGGGAATCCAGCTCTTCCCTGCCGATGGCGATGACACGCGTCTATCTCTCGCAAGCGATGGACAAGGTAGAAGCTGCAGCCAAGAAGATCATTGCCGCTGTTGCAGACGGAGATATGCTGCGGACCCAACTGGCAATCCTGCGTCGCCTCGTAAAGTACGAACCGTTCAACACGATCGAACTGCGGCAACAGATTGCCGAGAAGATGATCGAACGGGGGAAATACAGCCTGGCGTAGAAATCGCCCAACCGGCGCTGCCTGAAATCCCAGCCCCTAGGTCCTCCTGTGACCTCAGTGAGTCTCGGTCCACCGCTTCCAGATTTTTCCACTTGACACCCCCGTCAAATCAAATACTATGAAAAAGAATATTTATTCATCACGATGCATAAATATTCATTATGAATAAGCACCTCCGGCAGCGCGCGATTCTGGATGTCGTCAGGCAAGCCCCGGTGGCAAGCCAGGAAGATTTGCAGCGTGCGCTGCGAAAGCGGGGATTTAAAGTGGGGCAGGCTACGCTGTCGCGAGACATCAACGAGCTCAGGCTAATTAAGACGGCCGACGGCTATGCCCTGCCAGACGTCGAAGGTTCTGCGGCGCCCGCCTTACCACCCGTCTCGCGCTTAGTCCGCGAGTTCGTTTTGAGTGTGCGCCCCGCCCAGAATCTTCTGGTGATCAAGACCACGGTTGGCAGCGCTCAGCCCGTAGCAGCCGCATTTGATGAGGACGAGTGGCCGGAAGCCATTGGATCGGTTGCCGGTGATGACACCATTTTGATTGTCTGCCCTGACTATAAAGAAGCCAAGAAACTCGCTGCGCGCATCGAGGAAATGCTCAGCTGATGCGCGCAAGGCTCCAAACAGCAATATTAGGATCGACGGGCTATTCCGGGCTCGAACTCACTCGTATCCTCCATCGCCATCCGCACCTGCAGAAGCCGATCTTGCTGCAACGCTCGGGGCAAGCGAATCAGAAAGACAACCTCGCCGATGTTTATCCGACGCTCTCGGGCAACGGTGGCTATCCACTACAGTCGCTTTCCTGGCCTGCGCTTCGGCACGCAGGGGTGGATGCAATTTTCTTTGCCACGCCACACGAGGCATCTCGGTCACTCGTGCCTGAAGCAATCGCAGAGGGTTTCCGTGTCGTGGACCTCAGCGGCGCATGGCGCTTGAAGCAAGCGCGGAATCAAGCCATTTACAACTTTCAAGACACGAACTCTGCGTCTGCTGCTGAACTCACCACGCGAGCCGTGTACGGCTTGCCGGAATTAAACAGCGACCAGGTGGCGGCAGCGACACTGGTGGCAAATCCCGGCTGCTATGCAACGTCCGTCATTCTTGCAGTGGCACCGCTGCTTAAAGCCAGGATCATCGATCGTGATCGAGGAATTATTTCGGACTCCAAGTCCGGCGTATCGGGGGCGGGCAAAGAGCCGACATCACGCACGCACTTTATTTCCGTGGCTGACAATCTTTCAGCCTATGCAGTGTTTGGGCATCGTCATCTTGGCGAGATGCTCGAGCAACTGAAGTTGGAACCGAGCGAGCTAACTTTCACTCCGCACCTGCTTCCGATTCCGCGAGGGATTCTCTCGACTATTTACGTGTATTTGAATCACCCGATGCAATCATCGGAAATCGAAGCATGTCTGCGAAGCTTTTACGCAGCAAAACCGTGGGTGCGGGTTTTCCCGCCGCCACAGCTTCCGGAGATTCAGTTTTCTCTGCACACGAATTATTGCGACATCGGTTTCTGCCTGGCGGATGACGGGCGTCGGCTCGTACTGGTCTCGTGCGTGGACAACCTGCTAAAGGGCGCGGCCGGCCAGGCGGTGCAAAACATGAACCTGATGTTCGGATGGAGAGAGGAAGAGGGCCTACAGTGAAAATCGTCGTCAAGATTGGCGGGGCGGCACTCGAGAACAAAACGACGTTACGGAATTGCGCGCGCGCGATTGCTGAGCTCGCTCACGACGGTCACCGCGTCGCCGTGGTGCATGGCGGCGGCAGCGCGCTCACACGGGCACTCGAGTTCCTGAACAAGAAAAGCGAGTTCATTGATGGCCTCCGGGTGACGGATGCTGAGACTCGCGATATCGCCCTGATGGTGCTCGCAGGGATGGTGAACAAGAGCCTGGTTGCGGCTCTCGGCGCGACCGGAATCCCGGCAGTCGGATTGTGCGGCGGAGATGGTATGGCTTTCCGGGCACGCAAGAAGTACAGACCCGGACGCGACCTTGGATTTGTCGGCGAGATCTGTTCGGTTGAGCCGCGCTGGATGCAAGCGATCTGGGATGAAGGTGGCATTCCGGTTTTATCGTCCATCGCGCTCGGTTCCGACGGCGAGTACTACAACATCAATGCCGACGAGATGGCGGCCGCGTGTGCCTCCGCGTGCCACGCGGATTCCCTCATTTTCTTGACCGATGTTGCCGGAGTAAAGGATGCGAACGGCACCGTCATTCCTTGGCTAAGCACGAAGGAACTCGGCTCGCTGATCGCGACTTCGGTCGTCGCTGGCGGAATGTTGCCCAAACTGGAAGCTTGCAAACACGCATTACATGAGGGAGTCGGCCGAGTTCGCATTTTCCCGGCATCCAGGGCGGAAGAACTATCGGACTTCTATTTCGCCAAGCTGTCCTGCGGAACGGAGGTGACCTGCGTATGAGCCTGGCCACTGTCATCCGTTCAGAAGAAAAGCTGCTGCTGCCGACCTACGATCGGCACAAAATTCTTTTCAAGCGCGGGCGAGGAGTCTATCTCTGGGACTCGCGCGGTCGGAAGTATCTCGATTTTCTCAGCGGAATCGGGGTAAACGCCCTTGGTCATGCGCATCCTGCCATTCAATCAACTTTGAAGAAACAGGCGGGCCGGTTGATCCATATCTCCAATCTGTTTTTCCACGAATACCAGACAGAACTGGCAAAGCGGCTGACAAAGATCTCAGGCTTGGATCGAGCGTTCTTCTGTAATAGCGGGACTGAAGCGTGGGAAGGCGCGCTCAAACTCGCGCGTCTTTATGCACGGGTGCAGAACACTAACGGTCACGAGCCGAAGTGGCGAATTCTCGCACTTGAGAATTCGTTTCACGGTCGCACGTTTGGTTCCCTGGCAACCACCGGACAAACGAAATATCGTGAGCCATTTGCGCCGCTGCTTCCGGGCGTGACTTTTGTCCGATTCAATGATCGTGAAGACTTGCGGAAGAACTTCGATGGCAACGTTTGCGCGATCTGCCTGGAGACGATTCAGGGCGAAGGCGGAATTAGACCTGTGAGCCCGGAGTTCTTGCAGGCTGCGCGCGACCTGTGCGCGAGCACTGTCGCGTTGTTGGTGCTTGACGAGATTCAATGCGGGTTGGGACGAACTGGCAAGTATTTTGCCTACCAACACCATAAGATCCAGCCCGATATCGTAACGATTGCAAAGCCGCTCGCAGCGGGGTTACCTCTCGGAGCCATTCTCACTACAAACCAGGTTTCGATGGCCATGCACGCAGGTATGCATGGAACCACGTTTGGCGGAGGACCGCTGGCTTGTGCCGTTGCGATCCAGTTTTTGCGCGAAGTGGACGAACTGCTGCCGAACGTCCGCAAAGTTGGCACGCACTTAAGGTGGCACCTGGAAATGCTGAAAGGAAAACATCGTTGCGTGCGCGAGGTCCGCGGCATGGGGCTCATGCTCGGAATGGAATTGGATTCTGGTGATACTGCGAAATCAGTTGTAGCCCGCTTAATGGAGCGCGGCATTCTCATCAACCGCACGAATGAAGCTGTGCTGCGTTTTCTGCCGCCGTACATTATCCAGAAAAAGCACGTCGATCTTCTGATCTGTGAATTGGATGCCGCACTTTCCTTAGCAACGAATGGGAGTACGGAATCCGGAGAGTCCACTGCAAGGAGCAAGAATTGAACACTCAACTCGCAAGCACAAAACAAGTTTTGCCATCTCGCGTCCCAAAGGCATTTTGGGGGCACGATCTGGTTTCAACGCGCGACCTCGGGCCTGACGGCGTCCAAGCCGTGCTCCATCTGGCTGGAATTATGAAAGCCCGGCCCGCGGATTTCCGCCGCTCTCTCGCTGGCAAGCAAATGGTGATGTTCTTTGAAAAACCTTCGCTACGGACGCGGCTCACGTTCGAAACTGGCATTGGCAGCATGGGGGGCGCAGCCTACTTCGTTGATCAGACGCACGATCGCCTCGACGCTCGCGAGAAACTCGGTGACATCGCGCACAACCTGGAGCGTTGGGTTGATGGCATTGTCTTGCGGACGTTTGCACAGGAAACCATTGAAGGAATGGCTGAGCATGCGTCCGTGCCGGTCATCAATGCGCTGAGCGACCTGGAACACCCGTGCCAAGCCCTGGCGGATTATTTCACCCTGCAGGAGCGGTTTGGTGATCTGCGGAAGGTCTCCTTAGCATACGTGGGCGACGGGAACAATGTGGCGCACTCGCTACTTCTTACCTGCGCGTGCCTGGGCTCGAGAATTCGAATCGCCACGCCTCTCGGATACGAGCCGGATACGCAAATCGTTGCCGATGCCAAAGACATCGCCCAGCAAACCGGAGCCGTCATCGAGCTGTTGTCTGATCCGCAAGAAGCGGCCTTCGGAGTCGACGCGATCTACACCGATGCTTGGGCCAGTATGGGCCAGGAGCACGAATCCGAAGCCCGGGCGAGGATTTTCCCACCGTATCAATTGAACACGGCGCTCGCTGCCCAGGCTGCGCCACATGCAGTGTTTATGCATTGCCTGCCGGCACATCGAGGCCAGGAAATTACTGACGAAGTCATGGACTCGGAGCGTTCGGTTGTTTTTGATCAGGCGGAGGGTCGCCTGCACGTCCAAAAAGCAGTTCTTTATCTTTTACTCGGCGGCGAGAGCAAGCTGCCAGCAAGGAGTGCTCATGCGTGAAAAAGTCGTACTTGCCTATTCCGGAGGTTTGGATACTTCGATCATCATTCCGTGGTTGAAGGAGAACTATGACTACGACGTCATCGCAATGGTTGGTGATGTCGGCCAGCGGGATGACATTGAGGCCGTGGTTCGTAAAGCATATGCCACAGGCGCGAGCAATGTGATCGTCGAGGATCTGCGCGAAGAATTCCTAACTGGCTACGTCTTCCCCGCGCTGAAGGCAGGCGCTGTGTACGAGCACAAGTATTTGCTGGGCACATCACTGGCGCGACCAGTCATAGCGAAACATCAGGTTGAAGTCGCGCTTCGCGAAGGTGCCGCTGCTGTTGCCCATGGGTGCACTGGCAAAGGCAATGATCAGGTGCGCTTCGAGCTCGCTTACCAGGCACTCGCACCGGAACTCAAGATAATTGCGCCCTGGCGCGAATGGTCGCTGAAGTCGCGAGAAGACTGCCTCGACTACGCTGAGCAGCACGGCATTCCAGTGGAAGCGAGCCGTGCGAAAATCCACAGCCGCGATCGCAACCTCTGGCACGTGAGCCATGAAGGCGGTGAACTGGAAGATGCGGGCAACGCTCCCCTGGCCAGCACCTGGCAGCAGACTCTCTCGCCACAAGCCGCGCCCGACCGCGAAGAACAGGTTTCTGTCGGTTTCGAAGGCGGAGTTCCCGTTTCGGTGAATGGGGAGCAACTCGACCCCGTATCCTTGGTCGAATTGCTGAATGAGATCGGGGCCCGGAACGCAGTCGGACGCGTGGATCTGGTCGAGAACCGATTCGTCGGAATTAAGTCGCGTGGATGTTACGAGACACCCGGGGGAACTCTGCTCATCGCCGCACATCGCGAGCTCGAGTCCCTATGCCTGGAGCGTGATGTTGTTCACTTCAAACAGCACATCGGATTGAAATACGCAGAACTTGCGTACTTCGGCATGTGGTTTACTCCACTGCGGGAAGCGCTCGACGCTTTTGTCGAGACGACACAGAAAAACATGACCGGCGTGATCACACTTTCTCTCTATAAGGGGAACGTGTCTGTCACGAGCCGCAAGTCGGAGTTCTCCCTTTACAACACCGATCTCTCGTCCTTCACCATGGGCGAGAGTTACGACCAAAAAGATGCCGCGGGGTTCATTCGCATACTCGGATTGCCTTCGCGTTCGCGAACTCGTGCACGCATGGAGGTTGCGAGATGAAAATGTGGTCCGGGCGCTTTCGCCAGCCACTCGATCCCGAATTCGAACGCTGGCAACGATCATTCGACTTCGATCGACGGCTGTTGAAGTACGAAATTGCGGCAAGCAGTGCGCACGCTCGCGCCCTCAAAGAGGCCGGCATCATTACATCGGATCAACTCATCAGCATATTGCAAGGGTTGGACAACATTCGAGAATTGGCGGCAACTTCGCCGGAATTCCTTGACGATCCGGAAGCTGAAGACGTCCATCATTTCGTCGAAAAACAGCTAGTAAAGCTGATTGGCGACCTTGGCTACAGCCTGCACAGTGGACGAAGCCGCAATGAACAAATCGCAACCGATCTGAGGCTGTATGTGCGCGCCGCGGTGGATCAGCTGCGAGCTTCCCTAACAGACCTCGCTCAAGTTTTAGTTTCACGTGCCGAGCAAGCGGGTGATGCTGTGATGCCCGCTTACACCCATTTACAGCGTGCTGAGCCGGTACTCGTCTCGCATTGGCTCCTCGCCTATGTCGAGATGTTTTTGCGGGACACGGATCGACTCGGTGATTGTCGCAAACGATTAAACCTGTGTCCCCTGGGATCGGGAGCGGTCGCCGGGGCTACGCTGCCCCTTGACCGCCGAAAAATGGCCAGCGATCTCGGCTTCGACGGATTCACAGCGAACAGCATCGACGCCACTAGCGATCGCGACTTCGCGCTGGAGTTTGTGAATTCACTTTCACTGCTCGTTCTGCACCTGAGCCGGTGGGCGGAAGAGATGATTCTGTTTTCATCCCAGGAATTTGGATTCGTGCATCTGCCGGAATCATATTCGACCGGCAGTAGCGCCATGCCACAAAAGAAAAATCCAGACCTGCTTGAGTTGACTCGAAGCAAAGCGGCGAGAGTCATCGGAAATGCCACCTCTCTACTGGTCACGCTTAAGGGCTTGCCCCTCGCTTACAACAAAGATCTGCAGGAAACCCAGCAGCCCTTGTTCGAAGCGAGTGACACCATGATGGCGCTCCTGCCCCTGGTTACGGGATTCATGAAAGATGTGGATCTCGATCTTGAGCGCATGCAGCGTGCGGCGCAATCGGGATTTCTGAACGCATGGGCCGCGGCTACCTATCTTGTGCAGCGCGGCGTACCTTCCCGCCTAGCTCACGAAACCATCGGCAAAGCAGTGCGGTTGTGCATCGAGCGAGGATGTGAACTGCAGGATCTTCCCCTGGACGAGCTGCGCGGCTTGAATCAGGCATTCAATCACGATTTTTTTGGTTGCCTGAAACTCAACTCGGTTCTTGCCAGTCACGATGTTCCAGGCGGGACGGCACCGTCGCGGGTGCGCCAGGCAATTGCGGATGCGAAGCAGAAACTTGAATCCATTGTGGAGGACGTTCATGCGAACGCGTAAGGCCTTCCTGCCGGATGCGCAGCATATTCATGATCTCATCGGGGCCTATTCGGGCGATGGAACGCTGCTGCCTCGTACTCTCGCGGAAATTTGCGAGAACGTGCGCGACTTCGTCGTGCTGGAGGACCAGGGTCAATTGATCGGTTGTGGCGCGCTGCATCTTTATGGGCCTCATCTCGCTGAGATTCGATCGATCACTGTTGCGCCGTGGCGTCAACGATGCGGTGGTGGAGGACGCCTCGTAAAAGCCTTGATGGCAGAAGCGAAGAGACAACGGGTTACGTGCATTTGCCTGTTCACGCGCACGCCGGAGTTTTTCGCGACTCTGGGATTTGAAGTAGCGCGGCGCGAGGACCTGCCTGACAAAATCCACAAGGACTGCTGGGTCTGCCCGCGCTTTCACCATTGTGATGAAGTAGCCATGGTCCGCGGCGAGTTGCCGACGTTTGCTATCTTGCCGGAACCACCCAACTGGCTCGTGAAGTTACAGGTGTGACCGCAGGATTTAACGATGGCTAGCTTCAAAAGCAGTGATGTCGGATGATGTGCTGCGGCACAACTCCGAACTCGGTGGCTTACTGCGTTCTGGAGGTTGCCTGGCTTTCCAGCCAAATAGGATTGAAGCCGATCGGAATCTGGTGATTTACGATCGTGTATTCGTTGCCATACACATCTTTGTAGCGCACAAACTGAGGAGGCGCGGTCACATTGATAGTTTGGCCGATGGGCAGCGATGTGCTCCAAACCGCAGCAGCCTGGTATCCCCCAGGCTTAGTAAATAAACAACTCCAAACTGTGTTGGCTGCGGGTTGTGCTTGGCAAGCGTGAGTCATTGTCGTCCCAACCAGCCACCCATAAAACAATTCGTAAGCGGTACCCGTCTGCGTCAATTGCTTACTATGCGGATTCCAAAGCGTGCCGTAGGTGTCATTATCGTAGGCATACAAATAGAACCGCTGCACGGGCGTGGACAGCATGGAGAGGTAATGACGAAAAGTGAATCCCGGCTTCTGCGAACTCGGATACGGAGGGGTAGGACTCCACCAACTGCCTTCCGTCACAAATACGGGTTTGCCGCTTTGTCCATATAGACTCATCACCGACAGCGTACTGTTGATTCGAGCAATGATATCTTCCGGATTCGCGACATACCCGTGAAGGGCGATGATGTCGACGTACTGGCCGCCGCCTGCCGCGAGATAGCTGGCCAGGTAACGCATTTGAGACAGGTTGGAGCCGTCCCCGGTTTCTGCCGGGCTGACGATTTGAATGTTTGGATCGTAACCGTTGGCTATGGCACGAATATCAGAGGTCATTCGCACCAATTGTGCAACCGTGCCGGCGTACTCAGTGTTGACATTGGGTTCGTTCCAGACCTCGATGTACTTGAACTCACCGGGGCCGACGTGTTGCAGTAGAGCCGTAACGAAATCCTTCAAATACTGATCTGTTCCGCTGCCATCTGGGCTTAAATCTGAGGGCGGATAGCAACCCCCTAAAGCGAAGTAGGGAGCACACACACAGGTTGGACAGGACGAAGCCCATGCCGGCGTGTAATAAATATCAAAGAGAACATACTCACCGCTCTGCCGGTTCGCAGCAAGCCACTGGTCCAATGCCGTCCAGTAGTAAACACCTGGCGCCCGATTGATATCGGACCATTTAATCCCGCTGCCTTCCGATCGCCAGGTTGAAAACTGAATACCGAGCGAGTTCGGCCAGGGACTGGCCGGCTGCTGAATATGCAGACCAAAGAACTGGGGCGAAATCTGTGCCCCGGCCATAGTGGTCGTGAGCAGCACAAGTGCTGCAAACCAACGTTTCATTGAAACCCCAGTACGCGAATGCCCAGTGGACGGACAGAGCTGTCCCAACTTAGGTCTGGGCTGATTGACTCGACTACTGTCGAGCAAAAGGGGGAAGACTAACGGCGCGCTGCTCGACGAACTTGGCTGAGATTATCTGCCGGAGGGATTGCCATGTCAAATATGCAAGAAATTGCATCTAGCTGGAACGTTTGCCGGGACCGGGAAAGATTAGCAAAGAGTTGTTTCGGTTTGCGGTTCGCGCGCGAGACTTCCGTCCACGTAGGCAGCGCGGCAAAGATATCGCTGAATTTTCCCACTAGTGGTTCGCGGAATGGACCCAATCCTGACCAGCACGACCTCATCTACCCTTATGTCATGCGTTTCGCTGACCGCGCGGATAATGTTCGCCGCTATGTGTTCATTGTCCCGCGAACTTCTGCGGGGATCTATCTCTTGCACAATAACCAAGCGTTCACCGCCATCTTGTGATACCGAGAAGGCAGCGGTGCTCGAAGGCCTTAACTCAGCTTGACTCCGCTCGACGGTGAACTCAATATCGTGCGCGTAGTGGTTTTGACCGCGAATAATAATCAGGTCCTTGATCCGACCTGTAATGTACAACTCGCCATTGCGCAAAAAGCCCAAATCTCCGGTCCTTAGAAATGTGCGTTCGTCACCATCAAGCTTGGCACGGAGGACGTCGTTAGTTTCTTCTGGGCGCTCCCAATATCCAGATGCGATACTCGCGCCGGCGACCCAGACCTCCCCGATCTCGCCGGCTTGCGCGAGTTTTCCTGTCTCCTGATCCACGACGCGTACTTCCTGGTCACGCGCAGGCGGTCCGCAGCTCACGAGAATCGCTTTTTCGTCCTGCCCTTCTTCTGCTGGCACGATGTGGCTTGTTTCGAGTTCGGTACGCGAAACTTCTAAGTAATTTACGCCGCTACCGGCCGGTACTCCGCTTACCATCAGCGTCGCCTCGGCCAGGCCATAACAAGGGTGTAGACTCTCGCGCCTGAAGCCGCAGCGCTCGAACTTCGCAACGAAAGCATCCAATGTCTCTTTACGAATCGGTTCAGCTCCGGTGAACGCGACGGTCCAACTACTTAAGTCGAGGGCGTCGGTTTCTTCCTCTGTTATTCTGCGAACGCAAAGATCGTAAGCAAAATTAGGTCCGCCGCTGCAAGTGCCCCGAAAATGCGAGATCGCTTGTAGCCAGAGTGCTGGCCTCTGGAGAAAGGCGGGCGGAGAAAGTAGATAGACTGGCAGCCCCGTGTAAAGTGGCTGCAAAATCCCGCCGATCAAACCCATGTCATGGTAGGGCGGCAACCAGATAACGCCGACGCTCTTGGAATTGAGAGCGAAATTCTGCTTAATCGTTTCCGAGTTCTGCAACAAGTTTCTTTGCGACAGAATCACGCCACGAGGCGATGCTGTAGATCCCGACGTGTATTGCAACAAAGATGGAGCCTCTGGCGCGAGACGCTTAAGTTGAGACGGCTTGAGTTCAGATTGCGGCAACTGATCTGATGCGAGCCAATTCAGGTGCGCGAGCGTGCCCTCTCTAAGAAAGCCATTCCGTGAGGAATGCAGCAACTCGCTCGACGTGATCACGATCGCAGGCTTCGCGTCTGCAACTATTGCCTCAAGACGTGACAAAGGCCGGTTTGGCCTCGGGACATATGCGGGCACCGCGACCACGCCAGCATACATGCACGCGTATAGCGCAATTATGTAATCCAATCCCGGAGGGTAAAGCAATAAGACACGGTCGCCAGGTCGGCAGATTTCCAGAAGATGGGCAGCAAGCGACTGGCTGCCTCGATGCAATTCTTGATAACTAAGGGGTTGTTGCTCTTCCCCACGAAGGAAAATGTAGCTTGGATCATTCCCGCGACGCTCGGCGCGAGTGCGCAAAATATCTATAAAGCTTTCGGGCGTTTCGGAACCGAAAGACATGGGCAGCGATTGTACTGGCTATCTAGTTTGCGGGGAATAGGACTTTAGACTTGAGAATTGGGCATGAGTGTTTTGTCGTGCTTCATTCCCAGAATTGGACTGCCCCGCCGTATTTCCAGAGACTTAAGACTCTTGACAGTCAAAGTATGATGAACGCAACAGGGGCGGGAAATCCGTATCCGGACGTAGCCTGACAGCAGCGTTGTGGCGAAACCCAACAAAGTAGTTCCTCCCAGAGCCCAAAAAAACGAATTCGGAAGGTGGTTATGGAATCGCTTAGCGAAGTCCCTCAGTCCACTGCGCTCCGAGGGGTATGTCTTCCAACCTATGACGCTCAAGTAATGGAGCGTCGAATCGCTCTCTGGGTGGTCTTGATCCCGTTTCTTGCGTTGATAACGGGCATCGTTTTGCTTTCCCGGTCTGCCGTCGGCAGAGTCGAGATTTACCTGCTGCTCGGCATGTATGCGGTCAATATCATCGGCATTGGCGTAGGGTTTCATCGCCACTTCTCGCACCGCTCATTTCAAACCACGAAACCTGTCAAAGCAATCCTCGCGATCATGGGTTCGTTCGCATGCCAGGGGCCGGTGGTGTTCTGGGCAGCAGTCCACCGGCGTCACCATACATTCAGTGACCGTGAAGGCGATCCACACTCGCCGCATTTGCATCCGCCCGGGGTCAAGGGTGTCCTGCAAGGCTTCTGGCATGCACATACGGGTTGGCTCTTTTCTCCGGAAGTTTACGACTGGGTTTTCTATGTGCCGGAGCTGGTGAAAGACAGAATGATCATGCGAATCAACCGATTCTATTTCCTGTGGGTCGCTCTGGGTCTGGCAATACCGGCGGCCATCGGGTACCGCCTGATTGGCGGCTGGCACGGCGCAGTGGCTGGATTTCTATGGGGCGGACTCATTCGAATCGCACTCAGCCATCACACGACTTGGAGCGTGAACTCGATCTGCCACATCTACGGCAAGCGTCCTTATAAGAGCCAGGATTACAGTCGCAACAATCCATGGATCGCGATCGCCGCCTTCGGCGAGGGCTGGCATAACAATCATCATGCGTTCCCCAGTTCTGCATTCCATGGGCTGCGGTGGTGGCAAGTGGACCTCCACGCGTACATCATTCGCGGACTGGCGTTGTGCGGTTTGGCCTGGGACTTGAAACGCCCTTCTGAAAGTGCATTACGACAGAAGTCGATGCTGGCGGCCTAAATTTCGTGACTTTGACCTAGGGGAAAGGAGTAATTCCGTGGCTGGCAAACTGCTTTCACTGCTCGGAGGCAAGAAGCGTGAAGAGGTAACTGTTCATTCTGGACCGTTGACCGAGTCCGATCTTCAACAATGGCTTGTAACTCGCATTGCTCGGGCCGCAAAGATTGAACCGGACCAGGTAGATGTGAACCGATCTTTCGCAGAATTTGGACTCGACTCGATGCAGTTGTTCGAACTGTCCAGTGATTTGGAGAAATTCCTGGGCCGGAAAGTTGCCGAGGTTGTGGCGTGGGACTATCCCAATATCGCGCTACTGGCGCGTTACTTGAGCAATCCGGAAAAGGAAGCTCCCATCGGAGCCATGACCATGTTGCCCGACGAGGGGAACTGGTAACAGTCCGTCACAATATTTGTTTTCGTACGGGAGAAGATCACGGATGAGTGGAGGTAGCGGAACGATGATCGCGCGGAGCGGTCCTCCGTTCGCCATGTCGGCGAGCGCGCTGCGCCTGCAGCGCAGACTGGCCATGGTGGTGATCTTTGTCCCCATCCTGGCGACCATATTCGCGATCACCCTCGCTTTTCGGAACGGTTTAGGTAAGGTTGAAATCGGCAGCTTCGTGCTTATGTACCTGTTGACGATGGGCGGCGTCACGGTCGGTCTGCATCGTTATTTCGCCCATAAATGCTTTGAAACCGGCCCACGCATGCGGCTGATTCTGGCCGCGCTGGGTTCGATGGCAGCACAGGGCCCGATACTGTCGTGGGTCACGGTCCACAGGAAACATCACGCATTCAGCGACCGGCCGGGGGACCCGCACTCGCCGCATGTGGAAAATGGGCAAAACGTGGATGGCCTCAGAGGACTCTGGCACTCACACATCGGGTGGATGCTCTCGCAAGACTTTACTGACTGGGTTAACTACGCCCGGGACCTGATGGCTGACCGAAAAATCTTTTGGATTCATCGCTGGTACTTCTTGTGGGTCATTCTGGGACTAGTACTCCCGACCGCAGCGGCCGGACTTCTCACGCGAAGCTGGTCAGGCGCAGCCCTCGGGTTTCTCTGGGGCGGCCTGGTGCGTTGTTGTGTGGTCAATCAATCGAGTTGGTGTGTCGGCTCGGTTTGTCATTATTTCGGATCGAAGCGTTTTGAAACGCACGACCACAGCGCCAATAACTATATCGTTGCCTTTCTTACCTTCGGCGAGGGTCTGCAGAATAATCACCATGCCTTTCCGAGCGCCACGCGTCATGGTGTGGCATGGTGGGAACCGGATTTCAGTGGAACACTCATCCACTTGCTCGCTCTTTTTCGATTGGCAAAAGGACTGAATCATCCGACAAACGAAGCCATGGCGAGACTGCGACTGCGCAAGGCGGCATGATGTCGTTAGTATTCCCGGCACGAGCGAATTCCCGTAAAGCGGTCGTCAACGACGACCGAGGTCGTGTCTAAACTCGGAGATCCTAATTGCAACCGATCGCCATTATTGGGGCCGCATGCCGATTTCCCGGAGCATCGGGCCTCGATGAATTCTGGCAACTGCTGCGCGAGGGGCGCAGCGCCATTGCGACGGTTCCGAGAGATCGCTGGGATCCGGATACCTTCTGCGACCCCAATCCGAACGCACCCGGCAAGATGGTCAGCCGCTACGGCGGATTCGTTAAGAACCTCAAAGAGTTCGACCACGCCTTTTTCGGAATTTCTCCACGTGAAGCCACGAGTATGGACCCGCAACAGCGCATGCTTCTCGAAACGGCGTGGGAGGCATTCGAGGATGCGGGCCAGCCCATGGAGTTACTCTCCGGCTCCAAGACTGCGGTTTACGTGGGCATCGGACCCGGCGATTACAGCCGCCTGTGCATGCAACCGGTTGATCAGATTGACGCCTATTTGACGACGGGCAATTTCCTGTCAGTCGCAGCAGATCGAATCGCCTACTTTTTTGATCTTCGTGGGCCAAGCCTGGCAGTGGACACGGCGTGCTCTTCATCCCTGGTGTGCGTGCATCTGGCCTGCCGCAGTATCGACTGCGGAGAAGCCACGATGGCATTGGCCGGCGGCGTGAATGCATTGATCTCGCCTCCCATTAGCATTTCCCTGTCCAAGGCAGGCGCCATTTCGCCGACGGGGCAGTGCCGCGCTTTCGACGGACAAGCGAATGGGTATGTTCGAGGCGAAGGCTCGGGCTTTGTCGTGTTGAAACAACTCGACAGAGCGATGGCCGATGGGGACCGCATCTACGGCGTAATACGAGGCAGCGCGATCAATCAGAGCGGACGTCGCAATGGCTTAACTGCACCGGGAAGCTGGGGAGAGGAAGCGGTAATGCTGTCGGCGTGGCAAGCTAGTGGCATTCCCCCAACTGAGGCGTCATACGTGGAGGCTCACGGGACAGGAACCGTACTTGGGGATGCGATTGAGGCGGGCGCGCTAGGCAGAGTTTTCGGCACTGGCAGAAACGGTCACGGTCCATGTCGTATTGGATCAGTCAAAACAAATATCGGGCACCTTGAGACAGCTGCCGGCATTGCCGGCCTTATCAAAGTGCTGCTCATGATGTCGCACGGCGAATTAGTCGGCAGCCTTTATCCGGAAGTCCCGAACCCTCACGTCAATCTTGAAACACTTGGACTGAAAGTCCAAAGGCGATTCGAGCCGTGGTCTGCGGCGACATCGCGCCGGGTCGCGGGCGTTAGCAGTTTCGGACTTGGCGGGACCTACGCGCATGTATGCGTCACCGCTCCGGACGCGCCACCTGAACCAGATTTGCAGCAGGCGCCCGCCAACAAATTCCTGGTTCCTGTCTCGGCGCGCCATCCCGATGCGCTCCGTCAGCTGGTGCGCGAATCCTCTCAGTGCTTCGACAAGGCGGATGAACGGCTGGCGGTAGCGATGTGTCGTGCTGCAGGACGACGCAGAAGCCATCACGACTACCGTGTAGCATTCACCGGTGCGTCGGCAGCCGAAGTTGCGTTGTCGATGGAGTGGTGGCTGCAGAACTCGCAGAATGCACCATTCAAAGTGGGTGCGCGGCGGAAACTCGTCGCGGTCATTGGACCTTCTACCTTCGGAAGTGAAGAAATAGTCAAGGCGGTTTCAGACTTCGGGTTGGATTCTGCCGACATCGAGATCGCATGCAGGAATCTTGGGGATCCTGGTCTCCTAGCTCCTCTCGCAATGCTGGCGATCCTCAATCACTGGGGCGTACAGCCAACTATCGTCTTGCGCCAGACGGCCGACGGAAAGTTCACGGACCTAACGAATGATGTGCCCTCCCACATGCAACGTTACTACCTTTGTAAGGAGTTGGGGAATGCTGGTGATGACTTTCTCGACCTGACGGGAAAGGACGCTTTGGCAGCGTTACCTCCGCTTGCTCGGAATGGCCGAGTCATCTCTGGTTTTACATCACCTGATGATGCGATGTTAACTGCGCTGAGAATTGCAGGTGAACTTTACGAGTTGGGTTATCCGCTGGAGTGGCAGAACATCTACCCCGGAAACGTGAAGCACGTCAGTCTTCCGCGATATCCCTGGCAGCAGAAAACCTGCTGGTGGAGCTCCGCCGAAGCAGCACAACCTATTTCTCAGCCCAGCTCAAATCCTCCTACGCAGCGACATTTGGCGATACCGGCGAATGGAGATTTGCGAGTCCTGTTAGCACGCGTAACGGGTCGTCCCATTCAAGAGATTCAGCCCGACGCATCTCCAAGCGACTTGGGCATCGATTCGCTCATGACCATCGACCTGCAGAATGAATTGGACAAAGAATTTGGCGTAAAGGTGTCGGTGGAGACCCTGGTCGGCGCCGCAAGTGTAAGTGAACTGGAACAACTCATCAAGGAAGTACAAAAAGATGCGCCGACCTTAGTCGTTCCGGTCGTACAGCCGCAACGTGTCAGCAGGCACGGCTCCAGCACCGAGATTCGCGAGGCCACGATTGCCGATTACGAGGAAGTCGCCGCCCTCAGCGCTCGCAACGGATTAAGCGTGAGGCCGCGCGAAGACTGGGAGCATCTCTGGGCCGATAACCCACTGTGCAAGAGATTCCCCGAATGGCCTTCCGGGTGGATCGTACAAGACCGTGACATGGTCGTAGGCTATCTGGGATGCATCCCTGTCAGCGCCGTCTTCAAAGGTCGCGAAGTTCTTGGCGCCAGCATTCATTCGTTCTCACTCGATCCCGCCCACCGCGGCCAGGGGTTGCTATTGCTGAAACGGATGATGGAACTTGGCAACGGCGTTGAATACTGGTTGGGCAACACAGCCAACGCGAATTCTTCAAAAGTGCTCTCGCGAAGCAAGATTCCCCGTGTTCCCGCGGGAGACTGGGAAAACGCCGCATTCTGGATTACGAACTACACAGGATTCGTCGAATCTGCGTTGGCGAGAAAAGGATGGTCAGAAGTGTGGGCCTATCCGTTGTCTGCCGCGTTGAAGCTGCGCAATGTTCTGCGGCCACGGTCATGGATTCGACAAGGCTGTACGCTTAAGGTCCATTCTGATTTTGACGGAAGGTTCGACGTGTTTTGGCAGGACCTGCAGGGGATGTATCCGAATCGTTTTCTAACCACTCGCTCTCGCGAGATGCTGCAATGGCATTTTCACTACTCTTTGCTCGATGGAAACACATGGGTTGTAACCCGTGAAGGAGATGCCCGCATCGTCTCTTATGCGATCTTCCAACGTTGTGACAATCAAGAACTCGGGCTGAAGCGTGTCCGCCTGGTTGACTTTCAGACTTTAGACCAGGATTCCGAGACGCTGACGTCGATGCTGGCCTGGGCTATTCAGAAATGTCGTGAACAAGGCGTTCACATGCTGGAGTGCTTTGGCTTTCGTCCCGAAAAACAAACCATTATCGACGGCAAGGCGCCTCACAAGCGGCAGCTTGGATCGTGGTCTTATTTTTACTCTGCCACCGATAATCTTGCACAGGAATTGCAAGAACCCTCCGTCTGGGATCCATCTCTGTTCGACGGAGATGCAAGCTTGTGAGTTTCTCAGTCGCAATGGAGGTCTGTAGCAACTACCAAATTACGCATCGATTCAAAACCCGATTGGGAGAGGAATGTGCCCGGCGTTAAGTGGAGGCTTTTCAATGTCTGGGGACCCTTCCTCGGAGCCGGCATTCGGTTGGACCATGTTTCGCCGGATTTTCGAGAAGTCGATGTCAGCATGAAACTGCATTTCTGGAATGCGAATTATCTGGGAACGCACTATGGCGGCTCTCTGTACTCAATGACGGATCCTTTCTATGTCGTGATGCTCGTTGAAAACCTGGGACCGGAGTACATCGTCTGGGACAAAGCCGCGAAGATTCGATTCTTGCGCCCGGAACGTGGACAGGTATTTGCCAAGTTCCGACTCTCCGATGAAATGATCGCCGAAGTTCGCACTCGGGCCGAGGTGGGGAAGCCGATTGAACCGGTGTTCTCAGTCCAGGTGCTGAATGGGGAAGGTGCCGTCGTAGCAGAAGTTGAAAAAACTGTGTACGTCCGCAAGCGGAACGGTACAAGTTAGCTGTTGGGAGGCTGTCATGAAAAATACATCTAATTACCCGCTCTTTCTTATTGTTGCCATCGCATTTGTGTTTCCAAATCTGAGTTCCGCACTGCCTGTCATTCAGCAGTTTTCGCCATCGGTCCCCTCTCCACAACCGGTAGGAACGTTGATCACATGGACGGCAACAGCCTCCGATCCCGACCCAGGAACTCTCACGTATGCGTTCAACGTCGGTCTGCTGGGAAAAACATTAGCTTTGGTCCGCGACTTCGGATATGGCAACAGCTTTCCGTCGTATCCACCTCTGATAGAGGGCAATTACCAAGTGAAAGTCACTGTCAGGAACAACAGCACGGGCAAGACGGCGACAGCGACTCAGAACTTTACCGCAACTCCAATTGCCAATGGTACTCAACCTGTAGTCATCTCGGCTACCGCCAATCCACTCGTCGGATTATTCAGTGCAACTGCGTGTACCGCTTCTGACACCATGTTCGTTGCGTTCCAGTCGGCGGGCGGTTCCGTTCAACAGACACCCTCAAAACCTTGCAACGGAAATACCATGAATTTTTACGTGGCAGGGATGCAGGCGACCACACAGTACTCCATGACGGGAATCATCATGAACGGCGGACAGAAGGTCGGGCAGACGCCGACGCAGACATTTACTACGGGAGCAATTCCAAGTTCCGTCCAGATCCCGACGATCACTGTCGTCAACCCTGCGCCTGCCGCAGCCGCCTCGGAACCGATTCTGGTTCACGCTTATCTGTTCGGTAATGACGTGACCACCGGAACCGATCTGAACGGAAACATCATTTGGTATTACCAACCGTATGACGCTGAAATCGGGCTGATGACTCGGCCATTACCTGGCGGATATTTCTGGTTCATAGGAGCCACGAGCACCGATCCCTATCTTCAGCCACTGCGCGAGATAGATGTCGCGGGCAACACGGTCATCGAGACCAATGTGGGCCGCCTTAATGAGCAGTTAGTCGCTGCGGGACAGATGCCGCTGACCGACTGTGATCACGAACTGAGGAGCTTGCCGAACGGAAACATCTTACTTATCGGTTCGCTCGATAAGGTGCTCGGCAGCAACATCCAGAACGGAGCCGACATCATTTTCAACGAACTCGCGGTCTTAAACCCCGGCATGCAGCTGATATGGTCGTGGAATGCGGTCACCTGCGGCAATTGCGCCGCCGAACTTCCGACAACACGCCTTGCAATTCTCGGTGAGACATGCACAGAAGGCCAAGGAGGATGTCCGCCGTTAACTCCGCCAAACACGATCGCTAATGATTGGTTACATGCTAACTCCGCACAGGTCGCGCCTGATGGCAGTATCGTGCTGTCGCTCCGTCACCAGGATTGGGTGCTCAAGATCGACTACAACAACGGCAGTGGCACTGGAAACATCCTCTGGCGCATGGGCAAAGACGGAGATTTCACAATCCTTGGCGACCCGGGAGACGCCTATCCCTGGTTCTCTCATCAGCACGACGTGGAGTGGGAATTCAACATTCCGTTCATTTCAGTCTTTGATAACGGGAATACACGCATTAAACAGAATCCAACGGAGAACAGTCGAGGCCAGTTGCTGAAGATCGATCAAAAAGCAATGACAGCCCAAGTCATGTACAACCTCGACATGGGCGTACAGTCCATGGCCCTTGGCACAGCTCAGTTGTTGATGGACCAACACGGGAATTTTACAGGTCTGCACTTCGAAGCCGGATTCGTAAAATCAAGCACCAGTCAGACCTCATCGTTCTATCCGTCGGGGACTCTGAACATGACGAGTTCTTCGACCACGTATCGGAGTTTCCAGATGCACGATCTGTACACTCCGTACACAAGGCAGTAGGTGATTGCGAAGATCAGTTCACGTGTGCGTCGAATACTGCTGTTCTAATCTGACTAGACCGTTTGATTTGCACAAAGATCCGGTAAGTCCCAGGCTTCGGGAATCCGTAGGGAAACTCGATATCCCTGCCAATCGTCACCGGCATCGCCATCTGCGCTGTAGCAGATTCACCTAACAATTCCGCTTGCGCGAGATCAAGCGCCGCCATTGAAACTGAACCAGCTGGATGGACGTGAGCAAAGACAGTTAGGTCCGAGCGCACAAATTCCGCATGGCCAGCCATTCCCATGTAAGGTTCAAGGTCATGTGCCGGATCCCCGTTCCGATCCTCGACTCGAAAGCGAAAGAGTGTTGCTATGCCGGAGCGTAGAGGAGTCTTTGATTGTTCCCAGACGATCCGATCGCCATCGGGCAGATTCGAAACCGTAGTAGTTTCGCTCCCGCCGATAGACGCACCAGACCAAACAGAGTCATCTCCAGTCAGTTTTGTTCCCGAGATCTCTGGAAGATCAAGCTCTGCGGTCATCGTTACGGGGAGCCCGGACTGGTGAACAACGTCGTCGAACACCTTGTAATGACCAGACGGCATGGCGGGCAACTGTGCTATAAACTCTCCCGTGCTGCTTTTCTCCGGGTGCAGGTGCAGGAAAAGGTCCAGCGCAGGCTCGCGAATCAGGAACAAATGCATGAGATGGCCATGGTCAGGGATGATGTCGTCGAAATAATTGTGGCCAGCGCTCTTCGCATCCAGAACTAACCGCGTATCGACAAGTCTTGCTGACAGTGGTGGCGCCTTGTAAATGCGTGACAACGCCGCAGCATCCTCGATATTCCACCACCGTTTGCCGAGGTACAGCACTCCAAGCAAAAGACAGGCTGCCCCCATCATGACGCGACGCGCGCGTTGCCGGTCCAGCACAGAGGGAATTTTTCCCGGCGGCAACGTGGCTTCTTGAGCGCCCGCCATAACAATCGAGAGCATCCCAGCCGCAAGCAATAGCAACAACCCGAATAGGGACGCTGCGAGCGGCTTTGACATCTGCAATTTCTGCAGAGCGACAGCTGGGACCGGAACTGCGAGTGCGCCCTTTCCTTTCGCTCCTGACACCTGAACTCGGATCTGCATCGCCCCCGACTCCATCATCCAAAGTGAACCGGTAAAGGATCTGGGATCGGCTTTTGACGGCTCGATATTTTGTGGTGCAGGCGCCAATTCTGCGTCAGTTCCGCCAAGACGAAAGGCCACAATCTCAACTTTATCTAAGACGGCGCTTGCGCTCCGAACCTCCACCTCCGCCACGCCAGGGATAGCTTGCGGAACTCGCACAACTACAAATAGATGATAAGGACCCGCATCACCCTCGTAGAAAACATCCGGGCTTCCGATATGTGCCGACGCCCCGACGGCTAGCCAGAAAATCGATAGCCGCGCGACTGACCTGATCGTCGGAAGTGAGACGCGCAAAATCATTGTTGTGCTACCGCTCCACTCGCCGAAGCCAGTTCCCCGCCGCCAATCCGATTCGTGAACCCAGAACTGCGACGGCAAGAGCCAAAGCCATCACAGCCCAAAACTCGGGGCGAGTTTTCTCCACGTAATTGAAGTGGTTGGTGGCCAGATGTGCAGACGGCGGCGTGAAGTATGGCATCCGATGAGCACCGAAGATCCAATTCCGCGCATACGATGACATCAGGAGGTCAGCGAAAGGCCACTGTGCCGCTACAAGAGTTACAAGAAATATTATTCCGGCAATTGCCGAGTCCACCCATTGGTTTTGAAATCTCCGATGCGAGCGAAAGTAGTCAAGAAAAATTGCGGGGACAATAATAAGGATAGGGAATGAAGGCGGAACGAAACGAGTCACATTCTGATAAACCGGCGCCAATCGTGGAGAGCCCGGGAACAATGGCAATACCCAAAGAAATGCCAGCACATAGCTGGTATATATCGCAGCGATCGTAGTGCAGGCCCAAGCCCGACCCGTAGCGTTGGCAATACCAACCAGAACCACAGGAGCCGTTGCGCAGATTGCCAAGTAAAAGAGCGCGCTGTGTTGAAGAACTCGATTGTTTGGCAATACCAGCGGCAAAGCGATGAACGTCGCCCCCAAGTAGAGTAAGAGCCAGGTAAGCCGCTGCCGTATTTGTTCCGAAGCGCGATTTCGCGCGCCCGCCACCAGGATCATACCGCCCATCTGCACGGCGAAAACCCCACTCGTTAGCACCCAATGCGGCGGGCTGTTCAGCTTTGCGTCCAGGCCATAAGCGTTGTGCCACCAGTTGTCGAAAGGCGCCGAGGTCAACATGAGCACTCCACCCCAGGCAACAACGAACGCCCCCAAGGGCGCACGAAATCCCCAAACCGCCACGGAAGCGGCTTTCGCAGCTTGATTCCTCCCAAATGTGGTCGAAAAGATAAGGTATGCACAGGAAATGCCGCCCACAATTCCGCAGAGATAAATAGCTACGTGGGCAGGATTGAGAAAACTGTCTCGGCCAATGGTCTGATGCCAGGAAATGTCCCAGTAAAAGCCGATAACATACAGGCTAACCGCCGCAATCACACCCCACAAAGGCAAGGCAATTCGTTCCGCCGGTGGGCGATGGGCAGAGACCCCTTCGACTTCAGCCTTGACGTCCACTGGGTGATTCACGCGGAAAGACCATGAGGATGTGAGTTTACTTGTTCGCTTGGCCGATCTGGGCATCGGCGCGTCGCTCAGTTCAGGTGGCCGAATTATATAACAAGAGGGGTGGAACCCTCTTAGAATCGAGTGTTGGCGTGGCTTCTCTGACTCTAAGAGTCAGCAGGCAAAGCATGCGGGCACCTCCAACGGCTGTGGGATAATGCCTTAACTGGCGCGCCATGTCTGATCCGGACCTCAAGAAAAATCCGATCGTCGCTTCAAAAGATGACCGACACGATCTCGATCAGTCCCTCCCGCATTCCGGCGGACTTGCCCAGCTTAGCTACAGCGAAGACATAACACCCAACCAGCCGGGGCAGAGGTTGTTCGCTCCTGGCGATCTGCTGGCTAACCGTTTCCGTGTCGTTAGCTTCATCTCGAAGGGAGGTATGGGCGAAGTCTATGAAGCCGAAGACCTGGAGTTGCACGAGCGGATCGCGATTAAGACGGTCTCGCCGTCGATTGCGGCCAGCCCATCTGCGATCGAGCAATTCAAGCGTGAGATTCAACTCGCACGCAAAGTCACTCATCCCAATGTCTGCCGAATCTTCGACTTGGTTTACGACTCGCGCGCCCCAGGCTCGATCGCTTTTCTGACGATGGAGTTATTGCAGGGGCCCACGCTTTCGAGTTATCTCGAAGGCAAAGGAACCTTGCCGCTGCAAGAGGCTCTGGTATTGGCCCGTCAGATGGCGGACGGGCTCAATGCCGCCCATCGTGCAGGGGTCATTCATCAGGACTTTAAGACGAGCAATGTGATCCTCGTCAAAGCCCGAGATGATTCAGCTTTGCGAGCGGTGATCACGGACTTCGGCCTGGCCCACAACGCGCGCGTCGCAGAACAGAACAGGGGAAGAAGCGTCGGCACGCCTGCTTACATGGCGCCCGAACAAATCGAGGGCGGAGCGATCTCGGTCGCTACGGATGTCTATGCTTTTGGCGTGGTCCTCTACGAACTGGTCACGGGACATTGGCCATACAACGCACGCAATGTCGAGGAGCTTCAGACCAAGAAGCTCAGTCAGGCTCCGATTGCTCCCTCCAAGTACATTCCTGATCTGCCAATTCGGGTAGAACGAACACTTCTTCGGTGTTTGGAAAAAAAACCTGAACATCGTTATGGCGATGTCTTGCAGGTTGTTTCAGCTCTTGAACGTCCGCGACGCACCTGGGTTCGTGCCATCGCTGCCGGTCTGATTCTAGCCGCACTCGGGGTGGTTGGCGGATATTTGTGGCGAAAAAACAGCGCAATGATAGGCGAGCCAACAGTTGCCGTCATTGGTTTTACAAACAGTTCTGGAGACTCGAAGTATGACTGGCTTGCAACCGAACTGAGCGAGAGTCTCAATACTGATCTTGGAGGCTCGAAGGGCCTTCATTCTGTACCTACGGATGAAGTGGCGAGCGTGAAAACGGAACTCTCTACAGCACAGAACCAGAGTCTGGAACACGAAGATTTGTCGAGCGTACGTGAGGCCTTAGGGGCGAATTATCTATTGTTGGGTCGATACGCGTTGCCCGAGAGTTCCAGCCTTTCATTAGATGTTCTATTGCAAGACGCGCGCGGCAGAACTGTAAGTGACATTCATGAGAGTGGACCTGCGGGAGAGTACCGCAAGCTGCTGGCTGACGCGGCTTCGCAGGTCCGCGACAAACTAGGCAAGGCTCGGTTATCGGACACTCAATTGAGTGAATTGCAAAACCTCTATCCTCAGGACGCCGATGCATCGCAGCTTTATTTTCAGGGATTGGACAAGCTGCGCGCGTTTGATGGACCAACCGCGCTCTCACTGTTGCAAAAAGCGGCGGAGCGCGATTCCGACAACGTCTCGATCCATTCAGCACTCGCAGACGCGTGGGCCCAGTTGAGGCGCGATCCAGAAGCCGCTAAAGCGGCGCAAACCGCTGCGGTCCTTGCTCAAAAAGCTTCTCTGCCCCAGGAATATGTGGTGCTAACTCAGGCACGCGCTGCAGAGATGAATAAGCAGTGGAGTTCAGCAATCGACGACTACCGCTCCTTGTTCCTCATGTATCCGCGGCATCTGAATTATGGACTCCACTTGGCGTCGGCGCAGATTGGAGGATCGAGACCTGCCGACGCGTTGGGAACGTTGACCACGTTATCCACTCTCCCCGCGCCCATGGGAAATGATCCTCGTATCACGATAACAAAAGCGCGGGCTTACGAGGCCATGAGTGATTTCAATTCCGAGTTGAGCAGCGCACAGATTTCCCTGGCGCAAGCGCAAAAACGAAATGCCCGCATGATGCAGGCGCAAGCCCAGTTGGCGTTGTGTTGGGCGCACCGCAATCTGGGTCACGTCGATGCGGCTTACTCAGCATGCAACGAGGCGCAGAGTCTGTTCTCCGTGTTCGGTGACAATGTCAGCGCTGCCGTAGCTCTCAATGACGTCGCGACCTGGCTGACAGATCGCGGGCAGTACGCCCAGGCAAAACAACTCTACGATCGAGTAATTGAAGCGAATCAAAAGGCAGGAGACCAGAAAGACTACGCTGGAGCTTGCATCAACGCCGCCGTCGCCCTGCGATACATGGGCAAGTGGCAAGATGCCGAAGACTATGTTGTCCGCGCGCTTCAGGCTGCCCGAGCGAGCGGTGACAAGTACGACGAAAGCGTCGCCCGCCTCAATCTTGGTGAAATCTTGGCCAGGCAAGGACGGCTCTCAGAGGCCGAGAAAGAAACCCAAGACACACTAGGCCTCGCTCGCGAACTTAAGAACCAGTCCATCGAAGGAAGAGCACTGAGCAATCTCGCCGAATATCAATCAGAGACAAATTCTCAGAGCGCGTTGGCTACATATCGAGAAGCACTGAAGCTCCGCAGGCAAGGCGACGACCAAGGCGGTGTGGCAGTCTGCCTCAATAACATCGGAGACTTGCTCTTCCGACGTGACGACCTTAAAGGGGCACAAGCGAGTTACGACCAAGCCATGAGCATCGACTCGCAACTGAAGAACAAGAGTGCTCTGGCACATGACTCCGTTTCACTGGCAGAGCTTGATCTGGAGCGAGGAAATTTTGAACTAGCGGAAAACAAGCTGACGCAAGCGATCCAGGAATTTCGTGGAGAACAGGACAGCGACTCGGAATCCGAAGCGGCCTCTATACAAATAAAGGTGTTGATTGCGGAAAACAAACTCTCTGATGCCGCAGTAATTGTTACGCGGATACGAGACCTCGCGAGCAAAGATCTCGAAATCTCATTCGAGAACCGCCTAAGCCTCGCCGATTACCTTCACGCCACCAATAACGATCAACAAGCGATTGAGCAAATCGCGTCTCTTCCACAAGAGGCCAAGAACGCAGGCATGAACTTCGTCTCCCTTAGGGCCCGGCTCGCGTTAGTCCGGTTGCGGGGGCGAAATCCAAGGGTAGAATTGCGCAAAGAGCTGTCTGCGATCCGAGCAGATGCGAAACGCGCCGGATTCCTACTGCTACTAAAGCAAGCCGGTAGCGCTTGATGGTAAGCCATCGTACCCATCTGTAATTATTTCATGGAGTTGCCGCTATAGACGCGGAATCCGGTTGACAAACAAGGGGGACTCGCTAAACTGGGCCAACCCTACCCCGGAACATCCACAGCACCCTGGCGCTCGTAATATTCACTGAAAGGTCACCCTAATGTTGCTCACTCCCAGAGCCACAGTTCGATTTCTTGCTCTTTTTTGCATTCTGACTTGTTTGCCCTCGGTCGCCATTCGCAGGCAAGATCCGTTGAACTCAGGAAACGGTGTAGGGCCATTTTCTGAATGTCCGGACTCAAATGCGACGCCCTTCTTTGTTCAACTGGATGGAACGCAGAGCCCGCCTAGCGGCTGTACACCGACGAGCGATCCGAACATGCCCAATCCACCCGCGGTGTATCCCAATCGCGTCGTCGTGCTGCAGGACAAGGCGAAGTCTTTCACGGTTACAATTACGCCCGCGTTGTGGGAGCGCGGCGATGGTCAAGGTCCAGTCGCCCAAACCAAGGAAACCATCCTTCAAGTGATTTTTTCGGGCCAGCAAGGGATGACCTTGCAGTCATTAATTATTGGAACGGTGCTCTACGAGCCATCGTACGTTGTTCTCGACCCAGACAATCCCAACTCGTTCCCCTCGCAATTTATTACTCAGAGCCCGCTGCTGCTAACTTCAGGCGGCTTCTTCGTAGCGCAGGAACCGACGCCAATTCCGTTGGCAGATGGATCGAGTACCCGTTGGGATTTCTCGCAATTTGCTGGCGGCGCCTCGAACCCATTGAATCTCGTGTTTGACGGGTTCCCTTCCGAGTTCCAAGGCATTGACATATTTCCCAACATCAACCCGCTCACGCCACAGTCTTTTTCGAGTTCGAATTTCCTGGCCATCGTACGCGACTCGTCAAACAACATTCTGATGTCAGTGGGGTCGACTCCGCCAGCGACAGCTCCTGCTGCGCTGAACGACCTTAGCAGCAGTCCGACTTCCGTTACCGCATTGCCGTTCAAAGATTTCATCGACACTTCGGCGACTAACCCTCAGGAGATTCTTTCAGGCAATAGCGCAGGAGGAGAAATCAATCCTCAAAGTGATCCCGCGCCACCGTGCTCGCCAGCGTCATCAAGGGTTTTTCGCAGCGTGTGGTACAAATTCACTGCAACCAGTTCCGGACTCGTACACGTAAGCACCGATGCCAGCCGATTCGACACATTGGTCTATGTTTACCCAGTGAATCAGCCCCAACCAACCTACTGCGACGACGACGGAAATGCTGTACTGCTGTCGTCTGACCTGAATTTCCAGGCCGTCTCGGGCACGCAGTACTACATCATGGTCAGCGAATGCCCTCCACCAGTGGGCGTCGATCAGAATGGAAATCCTGCTGCAATTCCACTTAGTAATGATGCGACTTTGTACCTGAGCCTCAGTTACGTGGACGCGGCGCCCGCTATCGACAGCGTTGTACCAGCCTCTGCCGTGCCGGGCACAACGATCCCACAAATTACGCTCTACGGGGCAAACTTCCCCGCGCAAAACGCGGTCGTTCAATTTAATGGATCGAATTTGACGCCATCCTTCGTCTCGCCCGGAAAAATCGTTGTTTCCAATATTCTCGTTCCTGCGAAAACAGCGACCGTACCCATTTCGGTCGTGAATCCAAATGCAAACCCGGAGATCGGCCGGTCAAATTCAATCCTTTTCCCTGTCACCACCAGTCCCGCAGTGAACTTCGGAACGTCTCCGACGTCACTAATCGCTCCCGTGTTTACCCCTATCGCCGTAGACCTGAATAATGATGGGAAAACTGACATAATTTTTAGCGATACGACCTTCGGGTTTAGCGATTCCGGGGACATCGTGGTGGCTCTTGGAAATGGAGATGGTACATTCCAGCCGCCCACGTACTACGGGGTTTCCGGCGTTCCTTCGTCAATCGTCGTAGGAGATTTCAACGGTGACGGTAAACCGGACATCGCCGTAGCTGCCGCTGAAACCTTTGCCGAAATCATCCAAATATTGTGGGGAAACGGCGATGGCACCTTCCAAGCCCAGCCAGCGATCTTCCCTGGGGTTCAGGATTATTTTCTGGCGACCGGCGATTTCAACGGAGATGGCCTGCTGGACCTGGTGTTGCTTAATGGACTGAGTCGGTCACAAACGCTCTCCGTGATGCTGGCGCAAGGAACTGGCGGTACATTTGCACCTCCGGTGACGTATCCCGCCGGGTCCGAGCTTTCCTATCTATTGACCGGTGACTTTAACGATGACGGGATCCTCGATCTCGCCGTACTGAACAACGGGGGCCCTTCCGGAAGCAACACAGTTTCAGTATTGCTCGGCGTGGGCGACGGCACATTTCAACAACCTCTAACTGCGATTACAGGTGTATCACCCGTCTCCGCTGCTGCTGCGGATTTCAACGGCGACGGCAAGCTGGATCTGGCTGTCGTGAATCAGACGGATGGAACCGTGTCGGTGCTATTGGGCAACGGCGATGGCACATTTGAGCCTAAAGTTGACTATCCCGCAGGCACCGCGAACGGTGCTGCGGTGGCGGTCGGTGACTTGAACGGAGATGGCAAGCTCGACCTTTTGGTTTCGGGCACAGGAAACGGTTTTCTCCTCCTGCCAGGACGAGGAGATGGTACTTTCCAGACTCCGGCAGTTTCGTTCGTCGAACCAAACCAACCTTATTCCGCGGTCTTGGGGGACTTCAATAATGACGGCCACTTGGATGCAGTTGCGCCCGACGCCAATGGATTTGATGTTTTCGTGCAACAAGTCCCGAGTGTTTCTCTTTCTCCCACAAATCTCATATTCCCGCCTCAAGCCGTCGCAACCACTAGCACGTCGCAACCTCTGCTGCTGACGAATACGGGAACCGCACTCTTGACGATCACAAGCATCGCGGGAGCAGGCGATTTCCGTGAGACGGACAATTGTATCGGCCAACTCGCGCTTGGAGCCAGTTGCAAGATCAATGTGAACTTTACTCCGGACAATGTTGGCACTGAAACTGGAGCCATCACGATCAGCGATAGCGCCTCGATCACTCCCCAGATTGTGGATCTCACTGGAAGAGGAATCGTACCCCTTTCTGTGTCGCCTTCGGGGTTGAGCTTTGGCTCCGTAGCCGTTGGGAAAACCTCAGCTCCGCAGACCGTGACGCTCACCAATAACGCATCCTTTACCTTAAGTACGAACATCAGTGCGAGTGGAAATTATGCTGCGGTTGGAAGCGGCAGCAATCCTTGTGGCGCCACCCTGGCGGCGGGCAAAAGTTGCGGCATGTCGGTGACTTTTACGCCAACAGCCAATGGCACCATCGATGGGGCGGTCACGATCGCCGATAACACGGCGGTAAAACAGCAGGAGGTGACGCTTTCGGGCAGCGGTACGGGCGGGCCAGCGTCCCCCTTGACATTCAGCCCTGCGACCTTAACTTTTCCCAGTCAGGCCTTTGCGACGCAGAGTCCGGCTCAAGTTGTGACCTTAAAAAACGTTAGTGGAGCTTCCGTAAAGATTTCCGCGATAACCAGTACCGGCAACTTCTCCGCTATTGGCACGGGTTCGACGCCATGTCAGGCAGGCACCGTTTTGGCCGCAAACGGAGCCTGCAAGTTCAACGTAATATTCACGCCCACGTTTTTGAGCACCATCAAAGGCGCAATCGTAATCTCCGACAACTCGATAGTCGGACAGCAAGTGCTGGGCGTGAGTGGAACTGGAGTGCTGCCTGTAGTTTTCTCTCCTACGAATATTACGTTTGGGACCCAGAACGTCGGCACTACGAGCGCCCCACAACCAGTTACCCTGATTAACAATCTCAGCACAACCTTGACGAACATCCAATTGACGAGTAGTGGCGACTTCGCAATAGTGAACAACACCTGCGGGTCGACCCTAGCGGCGCACAGTCAGTGTTCATTCATGGTTACGTTCACACCGACCCAGGTCGGCAACATTATCGGCGCGGTGAGTGGGTCTGATTCCGCCATCACACGCCAAATGGTAAGTTTATCGGGGACTGGTCACTAGGGATTCAGCAGCATTGCATATTTGGCTCTGCCAGCTTCCCGTTGCATCGGCACTTTTCTGTCTTGCACCTGAGATCTACTGTAGATACTGCAGCAGGTTTTGTGGGATCACCTTTGCCAGGGCCGCGAGCGCGGCGCTCTGGGTCGTCTGGGCCTGAGTCAGATTTGTGGCAGCTTGCGCCAGGTTGGCTCCATCGACCGTGTTTGCCTCGGACTTCAGATTCACCTGCTCCTGCTGCAAGTAAGACTGGTTGGATTGAAGCTGATTGACCACGTTTCCGTAAAAGACCCGTTGCTGAGACAAATAGTTGAGGGAGCTGCCGAGCTGTGTTGTAGCGGTGCCAACGGCGGTGGTATCGCCGCTCTGCAACGCGGTGACGAGTTGCTGCAGAGCTCCGAACACGTCGCCACCGGCGCCCTGGAAGACCTGGCTGCCGGGCAGATTGGTCTGCACAATATTCCCTTCGGCAATTTGGACGCTATTAGTACCGGTGTTGCCGTTATATGTGACGCCGTCTGGTGAAGACGGATTCAGAGTAAAAGGGGGTGCTGTGGTTAAAGTGCCGGCGAATATGAAACTCCCCTTGTACGAAGTGTTGGCGAGTTGAACCATCTGATTTTGAATGCCCTGTACCTGTTCGGCAATCGACTGCATGTCGGTCTTCGAGTTTGTACCGTTCGCGCCCTGTGTGCCCAGAGAGACCGCGCGATTCAAAGCAGTCACAACCGAACTCAGAGTTGAGTCTGCCGTCTGTACCAAGCCTTCAAGGCTGCTGGTGTTCTGCAGGAACTGGTCGGTCTGGTCTTGCCGTGCTTGGTTCTGGACCATTTCCGCCGCGCCGGTCGGGTTATCCGATGGCATATTGATGAGCTTGCCACTGGCTAACTGCTGAAGCGCAGTCTGTTCCTGGCTCTGCGCCGTGTAAAGATCGGCAAGGATATCGGGGCTAAAATTTGGGTTGATGCGCATAAATTTATCCGACAGAGTTGGCCGACATCATGTTCAGTACAGTGGCCGTTAGCTGATTGATCGTGCTAACGACGCGGGCGGCAGCGCCGAAAGCGTTTTGGTAGTTCAGCAAGTTTGCTGTCTCTTCGTTGATGGAAACTCCCGAGATCGATCCCAACTGATCGTTCAGCTGATTCAAGCTGGTTGTGGTGGCGGTCACCTCCGCCTGTGCTTGTGAGGCGAAAGTGCCACTCTGGGCGACTAACGTCGCATAACTATCGGTGGGGGTTTGCCCCGATGGCAAAGGCTGAGTTTCAACCGCCATAAGATTGGCGATGTTGCCGTCGCTTCCAGGTGTACCGTCCGAACTGGCAGCAATAGCATTGGGATCGGTCGTCGCCATTGCAAAACTCGAAGCGGCGCCAGCGGCGTTATAGCTGAATAACGGTTGGCCAGGATTGCCATTCAAATCGAATCCCTTTGCCTGCGCCGCATTGATGCCATCGGCGAACTGGCTGGCAAGGGTGTTGAGCTGAGTCATCAACCCCGGGATGTCTTGGTCTCGCACCTGAATTGTTCCACCGAGTGCGCCACCCTGGATCGTGCTGGTGATGTCCTGGCCCTGGGAAAACACATCCTGCATTCCGTTCGTACCGCTTCCGACCTGTAGGGCATAACTTTGATTGCCGACAACCAGAGCTGTGCCATTTCCTGTCGTGAGCGTCAGGCCTTGCTGGGTCTGTGTCTCAGAGACGTTGGTTAATTGAGAGAGTTGGTTGATCAGCTGGTTTTCCTGATCCAGCAACGCGCCCGGGTCCTTCCCCAACTGCTGCATCTGTCCAACCTGAGCATTGATTTGCGCGATTTGCTTGGTGAGGCCGTTGATTTGATTAACCGTATTGGAAACCGATTGGTTCAAAGTGGCCTGATTCGATGTCAGACTTTGCGCCGTTTGGTTGAAAGATGTCGCCAGATTTTGTGCTGCCGTGATGACGGCAGAGCGCTGAGCGCCATTCGTGGGGTCGGTCGACAGTTGACTCAAACTATTGAAGAAAGCCGTCAGATTGGTGCCAATCCCCTGCGTTGGATCGGCGAACAGGGCCTGCACCTGCTGCAACGAGTTGAGCTGGGTCTGTGCGCCGCTCTGCTGTGTCGTCTGTTCCGCAATTTGCAACGTGAGCACCTGATTGCGGACACTCTGAACCTGCTGAAGGTTAACCCCAGTTCCGAACGTCAAGTAGCCAATTTCAACTGGCGTTCCCTCAGAAAGATCGACGACTTCTCGACTGTAGCCGGGCGTGTTCGCGTTGGCGATGTTATTTGTAGTGACATCGAGAGCGCCCTGGTTCACGTCCAGAGCGTGGGCGGCAATCCACATCGCCGAGTTTAAAGAGCCCATGTTTCTATACCTCGCATGCCCAGGCAGTGCGATCTGTTAAAGCGGGAAGGTTGAACCTCCCGTAGAGAGACAGAAGCATGTCGGCACATCGCTTCGAGCGCTTCACCACGCCGTCGTACACGCGATTGACCTGCGCAAGTTCCGCGTACGCTTCGTGGATCTGGCGCAGAGTGGTTCGCTCCGCCATACATGGGTTCCATGGCATTGCCGCAAGTTGACTGCACAGCGTTTCTTGCCTCGCAATTGCAGACTGCAATTGCGACAGATCGTTCTTCTCGATCGCAGAAATCGCCGTCATGCCTTCTCTTACCAATGCGCGCGCCAGTTCCAGGTGTTGTAGTTGCTCGTTTTCGTTGCTTGGGTTCAATTTCGCCATGGCCGTTTAGTTATGATCGCTCCTCGCCGACCATTGCGGCGGCAATCGCTCTAGGATTCAGCTCATACGTTCCGTTCATCACGCTCTGCCGCAAGCTCTCGACCTGATCTTCGCGGACCACTGGGGTTTGCATCGCCTTACTTGTGAGGCTCGTGATGCTCACCGTGTCCTCAGGAAAATTCTCACTGCCGCCAATGGCCTCCGACACAGCACGCCCGTTGGCCGACGAGTTCTCGGCACGGTCGCTCGAGAGACCCTGCACGTTCGCTAAGTTTGGCCCGATTCTCATAGAGTCCTCGCAATTCGTTCAATTCTTAATCGGCACCTCCGGCCGTGAACTCCAGCACTTTAAGTCCAAGCTAACCAGTCATTTAGGGGGTCCCGTCCGTCACTATTCCTTACTGACCAGGTGTTCTTGCCGCCTCTGGTTCTGCAGCGCGGTTCGCTTCCACCGCCTTCAAATGCTTGCTGATCATCGAGGCGATCCCGATGCCGCCCGCCCGGCTCAAGGCCTCACCCAGAAATTGATAACCAATGCTTTGGAACTGATCATGCCCCGGGTCCTGATCCTTGCCCGAATTACTTCCTGGCACGCTGCCGAACGAGGTCTCCGCTTTCTGCAGCCACTCACCAATCAAAATGCTCTCGAAATCCCGCGCAGCTTTATCGATCTTTTCGGGGCTGTTCTTCTGGTTTTGCAAAACGCGTTGCGCCTGCGCGCCCTTAGCTCCGGTTAGATCTTGATTTGTGATTGAGCCAGCGATAGTCGGGATAGCAGTGGTGCTCATAAGATCTCCAGTTCTGCTTGCAAGCCGCCCGCCGCCTTGATAGCTTGCAAAATCGCTACGATGTCGTGGGCAGTCGCGCCCATCGCATGCAGGCCGCTGATCAGTTCCTCGACGCTTGCACCGGCAGTCAGTTGAATCGACTTCGCCGGGCCTTCTTTTGCCTGCACCTCAGTCTCTGGAACTACTGTAGCTTTCTCCACCTTTGAAAAGGGGGCGGGTTGCGAGACAGCAAAGGTTGTGGAAACTTCCACGGTCAGATCTCCGTGCAGCACCGATACCGGGGAGAGCTTGACATCCCCTCCCATCACGATGGTGCCGGTGCGTTCGTTCATCACGACCTTCGCTGGTGGATGGATGGTCACGCTGAGATTTTGTACACGGGTAATAAGCATTGGCACCGAGGTCATGCCCGATTGCGGCACGCTGAGATCTATGCGTCGGCTGTCCACAAAGGAGGCGACTGAAGTTGAGAAATCGCGATTGATGGCTGCGGTAACGTCGCGCGCCGCGGTGAAATCGGGCTCGCGAAGTACGAGAGATAGTTTTTGCAGATGGCTTAGGTCCACAGAAGCATCGCGTTCCACGATCCCGCCTGCCGAAATGCGGCCTACTGTCGCGTGATTCACTTGCTTGGAATTGGCAGCCGAGCCGATGCTGTACCCTCCGAGAGTCAGCGGACCCTGCGCTTCGGCATAGACGTTGCCGTCGGCCGCGTGGAGAGCTGTTAATAACAGGACGCCACCTTCCAAGCTCTTGGCATCGCCGGCGGAAGATACCGTTACGTCGAATGTGGTTCCAGGCTGAGCAAACGGTGGAAGCGACGCCGTTACCATCACGGCTGCGATATTGCGCACCTGCACCGTCGCGGGCGAAATTTGAACCCCTAGGCGTTGAAGAACATTGGCCAGTGTTTGAGTGGTAAAGATCGTTTGCTGGCTATCCCCCGTGCGCTTCAGACCGACTACGACGCCATAACCGATCAGCGGATTCTCGCGAATGCCTGCAATGGTCGTGATGTCTCGTATCATCACCTGATGATCGCTGGCGCTGGGAACCGCGGTGTCAGTAGCGAACAGCGGGCAGAGTGCCGCGAACAGGACCAGGATCAGCCCTGAAAGTGTTCGCGTCATCCGACGAGCCTCTTGCCTCAGAATCCGAATAGCCATAACAAAGTCCGCATAATTGGGTTAGGGCGCGCGATCGAATCTGTGACCACACCTTTTCCCTTCAGCTCAATTTCAAGATTGGCCAGTGAGGTTGACGGCGCGGTATTGTTGGGACCGATGTCGCCAGGCCGCAAGACGCCACGCACCAGCATGGTTTCATGCTGGCTGTTGATCAGCACATGCCGCTCGGCTTCGACGATCATGTTCCCGTTCGGAAGCACCGCCAGCACGCGTCCGGTGAGAGTCGTGGTCAGATTGGAGCCTGCGGACGTTTCACCTTGCCCTTTAAGCGATGTCGAAGAATTCGCCCCGAACAGTGGGTTCACGCCGCCTGTCTTTAACTTCCCAGGAAGCGCAGTAATTGCCGAGGCAGTTTGAAATGCGCGCTGCGAGTTCACGTCTCCGGTGGATTGAGCGGAGGTTTGTTCAAGGACAACGAGCGTGACCGTATCGCCGACATTGTGCGCTTTGTAATCAGTGGTGATCTCGCTCAGCAATCCGCCCGGCAGCCACAGGCTCCCCATGGTCGTTGTTGGGGCGGCAGAACTGGTTTGTTGCTGCACACGGGCGATATACGCCGCGCGTGCCTGTTCCGAACTCTGTTTCGGTGGCTTCGCTACTGCCAAAGCAATCGGAGAGCCGGCGAGAAACATAAGGTCAATTAAGATCGCTAGGCTTCGCCAAATCGGGTTTCGCATTTTTATCCAGTGATCCATCTCAAATCATTGCTTTCAGCAAACCTGCGGCGACGATCTCAGCTTTAAAAAATCGTTTGTGGTCGGTAGTGACCACCCGAATCTGTTGACCTCGACTTCCACTCTGCAGGCATATCACCGGCATCGAAATGCGAAGCGAGGTATTTTCAAAAATCAGCGTGGCTTTATCCCCGTCGCGCATGAGAATCTGCTTGGCGGAAGTCGTAGTGAGAACAGGCTCGATCTGTGCGATATTTGCGGCCACTGTCCGGGATGAACTTCCACCTCGCGTGCCCACCGTTCCCGCGCCGGTGAGAAGCACGTAAAACGGCAGACACGCGTGATCATGGCAACGCAATTCTGCTTTCAGATTGTCCTTGCCCCATCGGGCGGCACTCACCAATTGCAAGGCGAAATTTGGCTTGGCCGCGCTAACGGGCGATAGAAACTTGATCTGTCCTGCGGTGATAGGCATGCCCTCCGAAACCAGCACCTCCGCCACTTGCTCTGCGGTAATGGGAGTTCGGGCAGCGAAAGACTGCACGGCAGCAAGAACCACGCCGATTACGCAACACACCACAATTGTCTTCTGTCCCCAGCGATTCATTCACTCACCGTCTACCGGCCAATGTTCGTCAAGTCCTGAAGCATCTGATCAGCCGATGTGACTACCCGTGAATTCGATTCGTAGGCCCGCTGCGCGACAATCATCTGCACGAACTCCGACACGATATCCACGTTGGATTGCTCCAACATGCCTTGTTGAAGCGTGCCCAGACCCTCGGCTGCGCCCGGTGCACCGACGATTGGATCCCCCGAGGCGGTCGTCTGTAGATACAAATTGTTACCGACGCTGTTGAGGCCGCCGGGGTTGGGGAACATCGCCAATTGAATGCTGCCCACTTGCTGTGCCGCGGTCTGCCCCGATTGCGTCACGGAAACTGTTCCATCCGTGCCGACGGTGATTGTGGTCGCGTTCGCGGGAATCGTGATATTCGGCTGCAAGGGGTTACCGTCAGCCGTAACGATGTTGCCTTGGGCATCGAGATGGAACGATCCAGAGCGGGTGTAGGCAATCGTGCCGTCTGGCATCGTGACCTGGAAGAAGCCCAAACCCTGGATGGCAAGATCCAGCGGATTGCTAGTCGACGTGAAGTTGCCCTGAGTTTGCACCACCTCGGAGGCTCGCGGCATTGTCCCAAGTCCGACCTGAAGACCGGCCGCGACTGTTGTCTGTTGAGTAGCCGCTGCACCTGGCATGATTAGGTTCTGATAGACGAGGTCGGAGAACTGCAATCGCCGCCCGTAGAAGCCGGCGGTGCTGGAGTTGGCCAGGTTGTTTGCGATGTTGTCCAGGTTCATTTGCTGCGCGACCATCCCGCTGGCAGCCGTATAGAGTGCACGAAGCATAATCTTCTCCCTTTAAGGGTTCTGAGGAATTCGCGGCAAATCCTGCGCCGCGACCTGATTCATGTCCGAATGAAACATCGATAATGCGCGCTGCATTAACTCGGCGTAACGTTGCACGGTGATCAATTCCACCGCGCTCGCGACCGGGTTCACATTGGAACCTTCGAGTCCCCCCTGCTGGATATTTGCATCCGTAGCTGGAATTTCGCTCTTCAGTGGCGCTGAATAATAGGTGGTGCCCACGCTCTCGAGCGGCGTGCCGGTTGGAAAATCAACGATCCTGAGTTGGCCGGCGACGGCCCCGTTCACGGAAATCGTTCCATCGGGACTGATAGAGACTGGGCCGCCAACAATGTCGATTGGCCCACTCACTCCCATGACCGTATCCCCTTCAGGGGACACAAGTTTGCCTTGCGGCGAAACGTGGAAGTTCCCATTGCGCGTGTAAAACTGGCCCGCAGAGGTCCGTACCACGAAGAACCCGGAACCTTGAATTGCCAGATCGAGATCGTTGCCGGTCTTCTCCACGTTCCCCTGGGCGAGGTCGAGATGGCTGTTGCCAAGCACGGAGTAGTTGTTGACCGCCTGGTTCAAGCTCGACATCGGGAAGTTTGAAGAAGCCGCCAGCAGCGAGCGAAACACGTCATGCTGGCCACGAAAGCCGGGTGTGCTGACGTTGGCGAGGTTGTTAGCAACCAGATCCAAAGCCTGGCTTCGCGCCATCAGCGCAGTGCAAGCCGCGTAGAAACCACTGTCCATGAAAGGCCTCGACCTGTCGATGCACGATCAAGGCCATCCAAAAGTTGTGACTAGAGCCCGTAAGTGATTGAAGATGGGTAAGACGCCATGCGTTGATGAGAGATGAATTAAGCGACGAGATAGCCGGGAACGATATTCGGCCCGATCAATCAGAATTTCTAACTCAGCGCATAGCTGATCAGCGAAATTGTTGCGGAGGCAGCATCACAACTTCCGCCGCCATCCTGCGCAACTGTTCGAGACCGAGATGAACAATGAGATCCCCCACGCTGACTTTTGTGTTATTTTCCTCGACCACGTTTGCGGCCAGTCGCAGGAGCTCAAGCGTCAAGGCTTCGTCATCGCGAATGACTGTAGTAATCGCCTCCAGGTCAGCGACCGGCGAAGAAGCGAGCAGTTGCAGACGAGCGACCGCGTCCGGCGCCGCCGTCACTTGCAAGTGGTATTCAGATTCGCGAATTTTTGTGTCCGCAGAACGAGGCGGTTGTAACTTATTGTTCGCCAGCATAGGTTACCTGCTGGCATTACATCGGCAGGAAGTGCTTTTACCTTTAGCCGCGGTGGCTGTTAGTCGTGCAATATGCGGAATAGCAGGTCCATCTCCTGGCGACCCAGAATTCTGACCCAAAGATAGTCCTTGCAGAGCCCAAAGCGAGTGTGCTCCGCACCCAATTGATTCGCATAGTTACGCACCATCTTCGCGATTTCAACCGTGCCGTTGGCGCCGTCGAAGACCAGTTCATTCTCGGCCGTGCCTAGCGCCAGATGCTGCACTCGTTGCCGGTATTCGTCGGCAGTAATGAAGCAGGGAGCAGCCGTACATGCCGTCATCTGTTCGATGGTATAGAGGACATGGTGGTGAACCCGGCTGACGAAGCCGATCATCAGCTTGCGCCCAACTTCAGAGAAGTGGACCGGGAGCATCTGATATTGTTCGAGCAGGATTCTGGGAATACGGATTTCGGTAGCCAGCGGGAGATCTCCCAACGCGAACACCGGGCAGCCCCACTGACCTGCAACCGCGGCGGTGACGTGCTGTTGGGTGGCGAATCCCAGCTCTTGCACTACATCGCCGAAGTTCCCGCCGGTTGATTTCTGCCGATCCAGTGCCACCTTGACCTGTTCATGGCTGAGGATACCGCGTTGTAGTAAAACCAGTCCGAGTGGCATACGCATGGCAGTCGGCGCTTCTTGACCGCGGCGGACAGATAGCAGCGTTGAAATTGTTTGACGAGCGCCCTGTTCGAAACAGTTTGGCCCACAGAACCATTTTTCAAACAGCCGGATTCCGGTCTGTCGCCGCGTCACCACCAGCATGAGCGGCGTTGATGCGCACGACGAATTTGCGCACTCGGGCCAATCTCTCCATTTTGAGATCGCTCTGGCTACGCCTTGCACGCCGAACTTGCCCATCTCAAGCCTGCTTCTGCGCATAAAGTGTTTTCTGCAGTGCTGCTCGCAACTTGGGCAGAACCAGCGCGTGAATCTGCGAGACTCGCGACTCTCCCAAGTTAACTACTTTCGCGATTTCCTTCATGGTCAGCTCTTCGCGGTAATACAAGGAAATGATCAATTGTTCCTTCTCAGAAAGCGTGGCAATCGCCTCTGCCAGTCGGTCCTGGATCTCGGTCCGAAGGCAAAGGTCAAACGGATTCTCGTCGGGACTCGGCGCGGACTCGACGAGGTCTCGGGTCTCGGATCCCTCAGCGACGGAGTTTACCTGTTGTCCGACCAGTTTGAGGCCATCCAGGCGCAAAGCAATTTCGTGGAGCTTTTCGATTGAGACACCCATCTCCTCGGCAATTTCATCTTCCTCCGGCTGGCGCCCGAGTTTTGCCGACAAGGTCGCAATGGCCTCCTCCATCCTTCGCCCCTTGCGCCGCAGCGGACGCGAACCCCAGTCGAGGTCGCGCAAGCTATCGATAATGGCGCCACGAATTCGAAATTTTGCGTACGCCTTGAACGGCACTGACTTTTCGGCTTCGTAGCTTCGGACCGCTTCGATCAATCCAATGACTCCGGCGTGGACCAGATCTTCGAAAGGGACGTGTTGCGGCAAGCGCTCGAAGATGCGCCGCGCGATGTAGTACACCTGCGGTAGTTCCTTAACGATGAACTCGTCGCGATTCTCGACCTCTTCGACTGTCTCCCGGTATGCCATCTCTGCCTGTGTCATTGGACCCTCAACTTGCTCGTGTAAGTGTTATCGCCCATTACCGCAACGCTCCAATTGATTGAACAGCAACCAGGGGAGGAATCTCGCTCGGAGATAGAACCGAGATGCGGGGAAAGAATGGTTCGAGCAACCTTCTTAGATGAAAGCGCCCCGGCGATGCGCACAAAAGAACCGGTGGTGCATTGACGATCTGGTCGCCAAACATGCTGCGCAACCCATCCGCGATTTTGCGGGCCGTGTTCGGCTGTAACGCTGTCGTAGCCGATGAAGATTGCTGCGGGTTGACGGCCCGCGCACATTCCTCCTCGAGCGAGCGATCCAAGGTGACAACCTTGAGTTCGCCGCGTTCATCGAGAAGTGGCCGGACCAAGGCTCTACCTAGGGCATGCCGTACCGCTTCCACAAGCAGGATCGGGTTCTTGTTGACCGGCGCGACCTCGACCATTGTTTCGAGGATCGTACCCAGGTCGCGAATCGAAACCTGTTCCCGCAGAAGCTGCTGGAGAACTTTTTGCACTTCTCCTAACGTCATCACCTTGGGAACGAGCTCTTCCACCAGTTTGGGGTGGGAGTCGCTCAGCCGGTCGACAAGGCGTTTGGTCTCATGACGCGTTAATAGCAAGTGGGCATTTTGCCTGACCACTTCACCGAGATGCGTTGCCAGAGCTGATGTGTGGTCGACGACGACATAGCCCGCGGCGATGGCCTGAGCTTGCAGGTCTGGAGTAATCCATTTGGCTGGCGCATTGAATGCGGGTTCGCGTGTTTCCTGGCCGGGCAAAGCTGGCGGAGAAGGTTGAGAACTGATGGCTAGCAGGCAATCGCGACGCATCTCCCATCGTGCAATTTCGACTCCACGCAAATAAATGACGTACTCCCGCTCTTTGCGTGAGAGGTTGTCGGTGATGTGGATTGGAGGAACCAGAAATCCGAGCTGAGTGGCGAGAGTCTTCCGCAGTGAACGTACTTTACCCAGCAACTGACCGCCTTGCTTGCTATCGACAAGCGGGACGAGGCCCAGTCCAACTTCCAGCATGAGTTCGTCCAGCTTCAGGACAGAGTCGAGAGAATCAGAGTTAGTGGGCGAGGCTGCCTGCGCTTTTGCGCTCTTCGGATCTGTCGTCACTTCTCCGACCGCCGCGTCTGGTTTCGCGCGGCGCGCCAAGATCATCATGAAGATCGCCATCAGGAAGAAGGAAATCTTGGGGAGGCCCGGCATCAATGCCAGGCACAGCATCACTGCACCCGCGATCCACAAAGGCCGTCGCTTACCAAGCAACTGACGTCCCACGTCAATGCCAAGCGTGCTTTCCGACGAGGCGCGCGTGAGCACAATCGCGCCCGCGACCGAGACCAGCAGTGACGGAATCATGGTGACGAGCCCGTCACCGACGGTCAGGACGGTATAGGTTTTCAGGGCTTCAAGAAAAGGAACCCCATGCTGGAAGACTCCGATCAAGAATCCGGCAATGATGTTGATGGCGGTAATCAAGATTGTCGCCATCGAATCTCGTTGACTGAAACGGGCAGCACCATCCATCGCGCCGTAGAACTCGGCTTCATGCGTGATTTGCTCGCGACGTGCGCGGGCTTGTTTTTCATCAATTAGGCCAGCATTGAGGTCGGCATCGATAGCCATCTGCTTCCCGGGCATTGCATCCAACGTGAACCGCGCGGTGACTTCTGCCGTGCGCACGGCGCCATGGCTGACGACCATGTACTGGATTGCAATTAAAGCGAGGAAGAGAACAAAACCAACGACGTAGTTACCTCCCACAACAAATTGGCCGAACGCCTCGATGACCCGCCCGGCCGCGGCTGCTCCTTCATTGCCGTGCAGCAGAATTCGGCGGCTGCTGGCCAGACCCAGCGACAAACGGAACAAAGTCAACAAAAGCAACAAACTGGGGAAGACCGAAAATTGAACTGGTTTGAGAATCTGCAGCGAAACCAGCAGCACTAGCACGGCCGCGGTGAGGCTTAATGCCAGCAGGACATCCAACATCATCGCGGGCAGAGGGACCAGCATGACGAAAAGCAAGCTAACCGCCAGCACGGGGATGATCCACTCCGCTCTTCTCATGTTTGCCTGCGCCGCGACGGTAGGGTTATTCGCCATTTCTCCTCAATCGTTATTCATCAGGACTGCGCCGGGACGGCTGCTTGCTGGCGCGCACGAGCCTGTGCACGGAATACGAAGGCCAGGATTTCCGCCACTGCGGTATAAAGTGCAGCCGGTATTGCATGACCGACCTCGACCGTGTGGTAGAGAGCCTGCGCCAGGGGCGGGTTCTCCAGGATCGCGATGCCGTGCCAACGCGCAACTTCCTTGATCTCTTGCGCCAGAAAATCCTTCCCCTTCGCTACGACGATGGGAGCATCCATGTCCATCTCGTAGCGCAAAGCAACCGCAAAGTGGGTAGGGTTCGTGATCACCACACTCGCCTTCTCGGTATCTTTGAGCATCTGCCGTCGTCGCAGCTGCCGCTGCAAACGCCGGATTCGTCCTTTGATCGCCGGATTGCCTTCGGTCTGCTTAAATTCGTCTTTCATTTCCTGGCGACTCATCTTCAGGTCGCTCTCGAATTTTTGCCGAATGAGCAAGTAGTCAACCGCCGACCAGCAAAGCAGGACCAGGCCTGATTTCCAGCAGAGTTCCCACATCACGCCCAGCAGGAATCCCACAAAAGCGCGAACGCCAAGATCGGATGCCTCCGCAATCGATCCCCAATTGTTCGTCAGGGTATTGAAGCCGATCCAGATGATGATCCCGAACGGCAACAGAGACTTCAAAACTCCGCTGAACCCAGAGAGTGAGAACATCTGTTTCAGCTTCGCTGCCGGGTTCATCCTCTCGGGCTTGAACGCCAACGCTTCGCCCGCGAAAACCAGGCCGCCCTGCGCAATGCCGCCGGCAATGGAAAGCACCCATGCGGTTGCCAGGATGGGCACGATCCATCGCAAAACCGAGATTGCACTCCAGAACAGAACCGGCCCACCAGGAGTCAAGGGCTGCCTCACCGCAAGATCCAACTGGCTTTGCAGTAGACCGCGCCACTGCCGCGTTGCGTCGGGAATCTGCCAGGCCAGCAGCGCCATTCCTCCTGCCCACGCAAGCGAATTCGACAGATCGCGAGAGCGCGCAACCTGGCCTTTTTCACGCGCTTTCTTTCGCTTTTGCGGTGTCGGTTTTTCTGTTTTACTCGAATCCGCCATGCTCTCCTACCGCGCTACATGCAGAAGCCGTTCTGCATAAGCGATTGATTCTGAAAAATATCGTTCAAACAGGTGCGGCCAGAAACCGATCGTGACTGCCAGCACCGAAACGCCGAGAAGACTCTTGACCGCAGGCCCTAGCAGCATCAGCGGCATTTGCGGTGACGCTTTCCCCAGTAAACCGAGAAGCAGATCCACCAGCAGCGTCGCTCCCAGCACGGGCGCAGCAATCTGCACTCCCAACTGCAGCACGAGGGTGCCTTCGTGCAGCAGCGCTCTCGCCAGAACCGGATTGATCGTCGCTGTACCGGGAGGCAGGTAGTCGAAGCTGTTCGCAATGGCGCGAATCACCCAACGGTGTACACCAAGCGAAAGAAAGATCAACATGGCCGCTCCCTGGTGGAACATGGACACAACTGTGTTTTCAACTTCGGTATTGGGATCGAGAATGTTTACCAGCGAATATCCCATTTGTACGCTCAGCATTTGTCCTGCGAGCTGCGCACCTTCGAATACCGCACTAGTAGAGAGACCGATCGCAATTCCGACCAAAACTTCGCTGGCGACGAACATGGGCCATTGCGCGGGCGCAACCGCGCTCACTCGCGTTGAGTAAACGGGATATAGAACCGCTGTAATAGCCATAACCAGAACCACCTTGACGCGAGGTGCGATCGTGGCGCTGCTGAAAAATGGTGCGAAGAGCATCAGGCCCGAGACACGAAGGCCGACGCTAAGAATCGCTCCCACGATGTTGGCGATGGAAATCTCCATTTTTCTATCGCAGATAAGGATGAAAATCAGAAAACAACTGCACCGTGAACTGGCAAGCCTGCCGCCACATCCACGGCATCAGAAAAAAGATTGCACTGCCCACGGCAAACAGCCTGGGCACCGCCGAAATGGTTTGCTCCTGCAATGAAGTAAGAACCTGCACGATATTGATCAACAGGCTCACTGCAACCGCAGTCGCAAGGATCGGACTGGCAAGCAGGAAAACTTCCCGCATCGTGAGCCGTCCGAGATCGACAACTTGTTCAACTGGCATAGTTCGCCTCAACTAAAGCTCTTCATCAACGACCCGATGAGAAGGTTCCACCCGTCTACCATGACAAATAGCAATAACTTCAACGGTGTTGAAATTACGACCGGAGGAAGTTGCAGCATGCCCACGGAAGTCGAGATGGAGGCAACCACCATGTCGATGACCATGAAAGGGAGGAACAAAACCGTTCCGATCTGAAATCCTGTGCTCAATTCCGAAACGATGTAGGCTGGGACCAGTACGCGCATCGATAGATCGCTCGGATCGCGCGGCCTCGGTTCTTTGGCGAGGTCCACAAAAAGTGCGACATCCTTTTCACGCACGTAATGCACCATGAAGTGGCGGAGTGGTTCTGCCCC
>Ga0070735_10000331_pt1 | contig 54700 bp, 55 predicted proteins | sample Coa_R1_FD_66443 | JGI IMG/M metagenome (GOLD analysis project Ga0070735, IMG submission 66443) | Surface soil microbial communities from Centralia Pennsylvania, which are recovering from an underground coalmine fire - Coalmine... | ecosystem: Environmental > Terrestrial > Soil > Unclassified ... | reverse complement strand
TTTGGGGTGCCTTTGACGGGAACCTAATACCAGGGTAAACTATTAATAGAATCAGAAAAATAGAACTAAAATACGTAACCTTCCCAATATAGAAGGATTTTCTATGAAATATACTATAAAAAAGAGTACTTTGAGCAAAGTGGCACTTATTGCATTGGCTACCATTATGGGTTCTTATGCGCTTGCCAGTCACCATGAAGATAAAATAGGCGGTCTTTCGAGTGCTTTTACCGCAGTAGAAAGTGACCTTTCACTCTTTGTGGATACTGCCAATAAAACTTCTTTTAATACGTATATGATTAATTTCACTACTACGTTGCAAGCCCTTCAAAGAACAGCAGAATCAGTAACCCGTGGCCAAGATGATGAACTTTCTCAAGAAATTGATCAACTTTTAGAATATGCATTACAACAGTTCAATATTCTTTTAGATGTGTTCAAACGTTATAATGGTAAACCGGATAGCCAAGCGGTTAACTTTGCGACAGAAATTAAACGTGAATTTGACATTGAGAAGATATTTGCTGAGATGGTTAACAAGCTTAAAAACTTACGTTCTAAAGCGCAGCATGCTGGTAATAAACAGTTAGTAAAACATATTGAAGAGCTTGCTGGTAAAATTCAGCATAAAAAGAAAGCTTGGAACAATAAATCTAACTTGACGCTTGTTGCTGGTTTAGTACATCGTATGAAGTGTCAGTAAATATAGTTTTTTGAATATAAAAGAGGTGCGTTTTTCAACGCACCTCTTTTTTTGTTTGTTCGATTGAGTAAGCATTAAAGCTTTTCTAATAAAGGTAGGACTATTTCTAAATTAATGGTTCCATCTAAAGGTATGTCTATTGAATTAATCTTTCCCTCATAACCATACATTGTTTCATCAAGATCTGATTGCATATCTTTATTCTTCTTTTTTATAGCTTTGCGTTGTAATGCTTCTATAAAAATAGCATTGCGTTCCATCATCAGATGCTGATACCCTTTTCTTGAAGAAATCATATTGCGATCTATAGCAATAGTTCCCACATCCATACCATAAAGATCATTGTGCAAAAACGATTTTTTAGTACATGGATAATAACAAGCAAATCCTCGTGCAATGTCATTAATATTATCGGGAGAGAGAGATTTTAACTTTCCTTGCCTGGTTACATCAATTTCATTGGGTATATGCTTATCGTCAGAGATAGAAGTATCAATAATAACAATATCCGTTTTTTTAAATACTTCTGAAGGATAACGTAACAAAGCCCCCAGCTCTTGAAAAGTACTTGTCTGTTTATCATATATAGGAGTTAACATATCGATAATACAAACTGCCTGAGGCCTTTCCATAGCATAAAATGGGAAAACCGCGCATGCCAATGAAACTGCTAATAATCGTTGCATAGAACATCCTTTGAGTTTAATTTTTGAATATAAAAGAGGTGCGTAATAAAACGCACTTCTTTTTATTTGTTCGACTAAGTAAGCTTAAAACTTTCCTGGAAGATTAGTTTCCTCACAACCATACATTGTTTCATCAAGAGCTGATTCTATCTCTTGCTTTTTTGCAATTTTCCTTAGTAAAGCAGCTGCAAGAATTGCATTACGTTCATATTTTAGATCATGATCATATTTTGATGAAGAATGAACTTGTTTATCTATTGCTATTGCTCCAACAAGCAAATCCGATTCTGTATGCGATTTTTTAATATTATAATGATAACAAGCTTGTCCATCAGCTATCCTTTTAACATTTTCAGGCGTAAGAGAATCCAATGTACCTTGTTTTTCTACTTGAAAAACTCTTTGTTTAAAAGAACCCTCCTCAGGTATAGCTCCATCAATCAATAAAATATCAGTCTTTTTAAACTCTTCTGTAGGATAACGCAATAAACTATAAATATCCTTTTTGTCTTTTTCTTTACCTATACATGTAGACAAATCGTTAATTTTAACCGGTGAAAGATGCATCGCATAAAACGGGAAAACCGCACATGCCAGTGAAACTGCTAATAATCGTTGCATAGAACATCCTTTGAGTTTAATGTTGTAAAAAATCTATCACAATTATAAACCTTATTTGCTGTCTTGCAAATCCCATTTTTCTAATAGTTCATCTTGCGCAAAAAAGCGTAATAAAGTAGACTAAAATTAATAAAATTTTTTCTTCTTTACTAAAATTATATGAATCATCAAATGTACCATTTTGACGTTGTTGTTGTGGGTGGCGGGCATGCCGGCATAGAAGCCGCTCATGCTGCTGCAAAGCTTGGATCAAAAACCCTTCTGGTTACCCTTGATCCAAAAAAAATAGGTCTTATGCCCTGTAACCCTGCCGTTGGCGGCGTTGGCAAAGGCCATATTGTGTATGATATCAGCGCACTTGGTGGTTTAATGCCCCGTCTGTGCACCAAAACATATCTTCAGGCGCGTATGCTCAATACCAAAAAAGGTGCCGCTGTACAAGGTTTGCGCTTACAAATTGATAAATTTGCATATAGCGTTTTAAGTCAAGAAGAGCTACAGAAAGTTGCTAACTTAACTATTGTGGGCGATACGGTAGAAGACATTATCCTTGATGAAAGTGGTAAAGTCTGTGGCATACAAACTTCTCAGGCAACTTTTACTACCACAACCGTTATTCTTACCACCGGAACATTCCTCAATGGTTTATGCCATATTGGTGAAAAAAACTTTTCTGCCGGCAGACGTGATGAAAAAGCAGTTACCGGTATTTCTCTCTTTTTACAACGCGCAGGCTTACGTTTAGGGCGTCTTAAAACCGGAACACCACCACGTTTACTTAAATCAAGCCTTGATTTTTCCAAAATGGAATATCAAGAACCAGATGAATTAAACTATCTTTTTGAATTCTATCCGCACCAAGCACGCAGTTCACATGCATGCTATATTACGCATACCAATGAACAAACACACGCGGTTATTAAAAACAATCTTCATCGTTCAGCAATGTATAATGGCACCATTTCTGGCATTGGTCCTCGCTACTGCCCTTCTATTGAAGATAAAATTCATCGCTTTGCATCAAAAACATCACATCACGTATTTGTGGAACCAGAAGGTGCTGATTCTGATGAAATTTATCCCAATGGTATTTCTACTTCATTACCGCTTGATGTGCAAGAACAATATATTAGAACAATTGCAGGTTTTGAAAATGCAATTATCACCAAGGCTGGCTATGCGGTGGAATATGATTTTGTTTACCCAAATCAGCTGCATCCAACATTGGAAGTTATAGCCGTTTCTGGCCTGTTTCTTGCAGGGCAAATTAATGGTACAACCGGCTATGAAGAAGCTGCAGGGCAAGGTATTATTGCGGGTATCAACGCGCATCAAAAAGCTGCGCATAAACCGCCTTTTATTCTTGATCGCACGGAAAGTTATATTGGGGTGATGATTGATGATTTGGTAAGCATGAGCGTTGATGAACCATATCGCATGTTCACTTCCCGCGCGGAACGCAGATTATTATTGCGCCAAGATAATGCATTTATGCGTTTGACTGAAAAAGCATACAAACTCGGCATGATTGATCAACAATTATATGATGATTTTATCGCAGAAAAAAAAGTTGTTGAAGATACGTTAGCACAGGTGCGCTCACACAAAAGTAGCACTGATTTATTGCGCATGTTTGGACAAGATGAGTGTGATAAGAGTGCATTAGCTGAATATTTAAAAGAACATAACATTATTGTTTCAGAACGAGCTTTACAAATTATTCATTCCGAAATACGCTATGAACCGTATATTACGCGTGAAAAGCAAGAAATTAAAAAAACGGCACATTTTAAAACATTAATGATTCCGGAAAACTTTAATTACATGGCAATACCAGGATTATCAAAAGAGCTACAACAAAAATTAACAAAACATAAACCACACAACATTGCGCATGCAGCATTAATTCCGGGTATGACTCCTGCAGCAATTTCTTTGCTTATATTCCGCGTATGCGATTTTAATAAAGCTTTAAAAGAAAATCAATAATAAAACTCCAACATTTTTATTACTCAAAAAGGATGATCGTAATGTGTGCATTTCTTTTCGTGATTGCATTAACTGCTACTTTTTCATACGCCCAAAAATCTGATTCTATTGCTACCATCATAGACGTAAAAAATGATACGGAATGTACGCACGCTTCAACGCACGTTGCTCACGTACAAGAACCCCAACCACAAAAAATTACTATCACCAATGCTATTCAACCACATATGCTCTCATATAAACATTGGACAGGCACCTATAATCCTGATCTATTTACGGTGCTGGTGAATAATGCCGAAGTTGCACAAGGTGCGGCAATAGAAATTCCTGCAGAAACTAAAACGGTCAATCTTACGTTTAATTATTCATTTGTGAATGGCATGCGTAAAGGGAGCAAAACAGTATCTTATACGTTGAATGAAAATGTTACGCAAGCTACTATTACATTTTCTTGGGTAAGTGATAATAAAATAGCGCTTGATAATGGAACGATGATTGCTTTATAAAATTATGAAATTACCTTTTTCCCCCGAATTATTCCACATCCACGGCCCCTTTAGCATCCAAAGTTACGGACTTTTTATTGTCTTGGGAATTATCATCAGTATGTATGCTGCTCGGCATAATAAACGTTTTAAACAACTGCATTTAGAAAATAAGTATATTGATATCGTAGTAGTAGCTATTTTTGCTGGATGCTTGGGTGGTAGAGTATTAGAAATTATCTCCGAACCAGAATTATATCCCCATTGGTATGATTGGTTTGCATTATGGCATGGAGGTTTTTCTGTTTTGGGAAGTATGCTTGGTATTATTATTATCGTGCCCTTTTATTTAAAAAAAATTAATGTTCCAATTCTGCCGCTTTTTGATCTTGCTGCAATATACGTGCCTTTGTGCCAATCCATTGCACGTTGGGGATGCGTTGCTGCAGGTTGTTGCTACGGTGTTGCAACCACTGCTTCTTGTGCGGTAACATACACCAATCCACAAACATTTGCACCGTATGGAATTGCTATTCACCCCACGCAACTGTATAGCTCTTTGCTTTTGTTTATTATTTTTCTTTGTATGTATTTTTTTGCACAACATAGATTTAAAAAAAATGGTGAACTATTTTCTATCTATCTTGTACTTGCTGCAAGTGAACGTTTTTTAATTGATTTTTGGCGCGCTGAACGCATCATGATTACACCATGTTTATCTTTTCATCAAATTATTGCACTGGGCATTATTGCTGCAGTTATTTTGTGTAATAGCATCACACGTAAGAGTAAATAAATCCTTCTTTTCTTGGTTGATGAAAAATGATATATTTAATGTAAATAGTAACCCTCCATGGAATCTACATGAAATATATTCTTTTTGTCTTTACGTTCGGAATCTTTTATCTCCACGCAATGAATCAACCTGCCTACCTAGATGCCACCTTATTAACGCATATAAAAGATCCTTTATACATTGAATTTCTTACTCATAAGAATGTTATTATCGCGGGTAGCAATGGATGCAGTATTATCGATAGCAAAAAAAATAAACAGATCGATAAAATAACTAGTCTGGCCTTCAGTTATGATAGTTTACTCAAATTAAAAGTTCATTCTGATAAAGAAAAAGTATTATTTTTCGATAATCAGTCTGTTATTATATATGACGTCAAATCATCAAAAAAATGGAATTATAGCTTACAAAATGCAACAATTAAAGATGTTATTTTTAATCCGATCGATAAAGAAGTTTTTATCTTCCATGGCACACAAAATAATCCTAGCAATACAATCCTACAGGGAATACAAAGCGATCATGTATTAATAAAAAATTATATCACCAATGCAGAAAAACGTATTTGCCTGAAAACATCATTCCCTTTTTATAGCACCGCGCATCATCCTTCTCAGCCTCTGATTATAAATGTTTATAATAATCGCATAGCATATTTTGAGAATTTTGAATGTAAGGAACTCACTTTCCCTATCGCATTAAAACATTGCTATTTTAACCATGATGGCTCTCGATGTGCTCTTCAAGGTGATTCTATCACTTATATAGCTAACGAAAAACGTATAAGCGATGAAAAAGAAAAAAATGAAAAAAGAATATACAAACTTGAAACCAAAGAAGAAAAGATAGCACACTGCGCATTTCATTGGAATGAGAACATTTTTATAACATTATCTACCGATAATATTGTTTGCTACTGGGATATTGTAACATCTGAACCTCTGCAAAGACAAACGATTCTATCTGGTGATTTTAATTCGCATAAGATTGCATGCTCACCGGATGGTAATTATGTTTTAATTGCTCAAGAAAAACATTGCATGCTTATTCCTATTTCTGAAGAAATTAAGTGGCACAACAAATTTTTCTATCTTTTCTTTTTATTAAAAAAGTGTATAGAAGAAAATAACCTGCCCAAAGAGCTTATTCCGGTCATCGGATCAAACTTGTATGATTTACATCAAAAAATAGCATCCTTAGAGTATGAAGAAATATTGTAGACAAATTCAGAGAATCTTGGCTATTTACTTAAAAATATTTTAGTAAAAAAATATTAAGATTATATACTGACAAGAAAAAATATCTCTATTTTTTTAAAAAGGAAGATTCTATGAACTACTCTTTCTATCTTGCAGTGCTCATTCTTACGCTACCAAACACTCTGCTGTATAACATGGAACAAACACTCACTGAACCGGAGAATGTCACAAAATATCCTCTCAAGGGTGATATTCGCCAAGTATATTGGATCAATAAAGAACGTGCTATCCTGCGGAATGAATCTTCATGGACTTTGATAAATCCTGCTACAGGAATGATAATTCGTAGCCAAGAACTAAAAGGAATGGAACATATTGCTCTACATCCCCATGAACCTCTCTTTGCAGCTTCTCATCACAAAACAGTTAGTATACATGATATATATATGGGTAATACTAAAACGAAACTGACTATCAATAGAAACCCCGTTATCATGGAATCTGTATTTAACGCGGATGATCTTCTTTTTGTTCTCCATGAGCAATCTAATCTTTTAACGGTCTATGATTATATAAATGATAATCATAATTCTTTGCATTTTAATAAAAACATTATCAGCATTGCATCTCATCCTTCCAAAAATGAAATTGCCTTATTTACCGAAAAAGAACTATTCCTTGTTAATACAGAAAATTCCCATATAGAAAAAACGATTGCAATGGCAACAATTCCACCCCATGTATACCCACAATGTAAATACAATCTTGATGGATCATTGATTACACTACAACATGGTGAAAAAATCCATTTGGTAGACCCAGCTAATAATAAGCATTCGATTATACCAATACCATTTAAAGATTATTTTCAAGATTGTATGTTTTACCCGAATAATAATACGCTCGTTACCATTTCGCAAGTACATGGCACTCTTCATTTTTGGGATGTAAAAACATTGAAATTACTTGAAACAATCGAAAGTAATATCAAAAAAAATAGCTTCGGTATGTTATTTTTTGATGAAAAGGATTTAATTATTTCATTTAAAAACAGAATATTACGAATACCGGTTCCTTTTACCATTTTCCAGCATGTAAATAATACATAATCCCATTTCATAATCTGATAAAAAAGCTCGTTACAAAGTATATGTTTACTTTGCGCGAGCTTTTTTTTAACTATTTTATTGATGAAATTCCTTACTCATAAAGGATGATCATGATAAAACGTTTCTGCATATTTTTTCTTTTACCAGCAGTGATTATATCTTCTTCACGCGCAATGCATCATCCGATTCACCTGCATCCACCATCCGCTGATAAGCAACTGTATTCCGTTGCATGCAGTCATGATAAAATATTTATCGGCGGATCAGATGGCGTGCATGTCTATAATACAATCACGGGAACAAAGCATGCGCTTTCTCAAAAACCTACATTCCATATGGCAATGCATCCCAATTACCTGAATATAGCAATTTCTCATGAAACAGAATTGGCGGTATATGATACCAAAACAGAAGAAAAAAAATGGTCCACACAACCTTTATATTTATGGAAAACTACTCCTATCATTTTCAGTTCAACAGATAATACCATTTGTTCATACCGAAGAGGAGCGTTTACTCTGCATTCTGATCACAAAATATTTCTCAAACAATTTAACGTGCCTTATGAAAAAAAGACTGCATATTGCCTGCAAATTGCATGTCATCCAACCAAAAAAAAGTTTTTATATCCCAGCGATAAAGACTCTATTTCTATTATTAAACCAAACCGCTTTCGAGAAATAAAAAAAACTATTGTATCACCCAAAAGCTCTTATATTTTTAGCGCCTTATATAATTATGATGGCAGCACCATTGGAATGATCGATACCTTTGGAAATTGTTGTTTATATAATGATGATGATAAAACCATCACCTTAATTGAATACTCATCACCATCTCTCTCTTCAAATTACTATATTTCGATAGCATTTCATCCTCATAAACATATACTTGCTCTTTTGGCAGATAATAACAGTATCCATTATTGGCTTTATAAAACTAAAAAATTAATTGCTGTAACCAAAAGTTATCAAATTTTTAATAATAATCAGATAGAGCAAACTTATTTTTCACGCGTCAAACGGCTTGATTTTTCTCCCGATGGTTCATGCATTGCTGTTGTTTTTCCGTACGAATGTTATCAATTATCTGTTCCTCGTAATAAAAATATGGTGCTCTTGTATTATATTTTACGCAGACAAGCATTACCTACTGATATAATTAATATTATTATTAAACTCATTCCAGCACTTCTTGAATTTCAATACTTTGATTTTTTTGAATCCTTAAGGATATAAATGTATGCTAATATCAAATTTAATGTATGCACAAAAGGAAATACTTCATGAAATATTATTTATATCCTCTTATTCTCATTCCATGTTTATTAATAGAATCTTTATTTTATTGCATGGAAAGTTCTATAATATATACTCCTATCATTAAACAAATAACCTCAATAGAGCATCCTCGCCAAAGCATATGTTTATCGGACTATACAGCATTGGTTCTTCATAAAAATGGATGCAGTATTATTGATATTACACAAGACAAAGAAATTAAAAAAATATGTCCACATCCCAACATAGACCGCGCCTCAGAAATAGTATTACATCCGGACAAAACAAAAATGGCGTTTTTTTATCAAACTAAATCTCTACAGTCTGAAATAGCTATTTATAATCTTGAAACGGGAAAAAAAGAATGGTCAAAAAATTGCGGCTATAAGGAAATAAACAATGCTGCTTTTAGCCCACTCGACAATATTATTGGGTTATCTAACATAGATAATACCAAAATACATATCTATAATTATAAAACCTCAAAAGAACCCACTGTTTTTGATATTAAAAATAAATATGACAATAAGGAAGATTGTCATGACATTTATATGGCCTTTCAAACCACTAATCCTCAAGAATTATATCTCGGCCGAAATTGTTTATATCTCTTAAATCTACCAACGGGTCAATTTAATCAAATATCACGTGCATATGGTCGAAGATATGCATTTAACACTCAAGCGAAATTAGTAGCAAAATATTCTGATAAATCGGTATATATTTTTAATCCCCAAAAAGGACTCGACAAAATCAAAATCAATTTTTTAACAAACATACCGGATAATTACATTAAAGAAATAGTATTTCATCCCAATAATGCGGTTTTAGTTATAGCAGATTCAAAGGATTGCGTAAGTTTTTGGGATATTGCAACACAAAAAATGATCTGCCAAACAAATCCTTTACCGTGGGATACCGAGTTTTATACATTTTCTTATCTTTCTTGTACTCCCAATGGTAAAAAGTTGATTTTGACTGACTATAATTACCATAAAGCTGATTACGGAAAATGTATAAGTATCCCCATTCCTTTTAAAGTTGTTTATAAAGATATCACCGAACAACAATGTCATTTTTTATATTTCATCTTAAAAGAGTATGAGTACACTTATAATATACCAAACGGTGTAACAATTTTTTTGATGGAACTTATATTGAAAATACACGAACGCAAAGCATAAGAAAAACGTAAAAAAAGGGATCGAGCATAACTCGATCCCTTTTTTTACATCTTTTAATTATTCTAAGCGAGCGCATGGCGCAGGATACATTGAAGTAAAATTAGATACAGTTTGAGCAGTATTGAAATATTCATTGTAATAAACTACCTTGCCTGGCAGCACACAACCTTTTTTGCGATCGCAATTTTTAGCACATGCAAATCTAATAACTACGCAATCATCTTGCGCATAAGATTCACCTGCTTTAACCGTTGTACCACAAAAATCTGTGTCTACTGTTACGGTAGCATGCCATGTTCTTTCAACAACTAAAGTAGCGGTGGTAGGATCCCAGTATGTTTTGTGCACAATCACATGCTGGTTCATTTCACCCGGAGTTTGTGCATAAGCAAGAAAGCCTTCAAACACTGCTTGTTTACCGCGGAAAATTCCACCAGGAAATTGAAATATACCATTTTCATCAAAGAAACTTGCAAAAGCAGCAGAACTTTCTTCAGCTGTTGCGGGTACTAAGAAAGGAAACGTTGCATCCATTGCTGCGTTAATTTCTAAAGCTCTCAGAAAAGCGCATTCTGCACAATCATTTTTTGATTTAGATGCTTCTGCAGATTCCTCAACAGAAGTTACTTCAACTGAAGATTCTTCAATTTCTGCATACATTACGCACGCAAGGCTCAGAAAAAGAAAGCATGGTATAAGTTTCATCATATTTTTCACAACAAACTCCTTTGTGACACATTTTCACTTTATTTTTTCAACCAACAGTTCTTCTTGATTTTTGCCTGACTCCTTTTTATTGATGTTTTTACATGTTTTACTTTTTTTTACAATCTAATAGTGTATTCTAAAGCTCAAATTTAATTTTATGCAATAAAAAAGGTAAAAATTACTATGAAATATACTTTTTATCTTCCTTTCCTGATGTGCGTATATAGCACACTTCATGTTTCATCCATACATACACAATCAGTTACGATCAATACCATATATGGCGATTTTTTCATCTCTGAACCTGTTTTGATTGAACTGTTTAATCACCCTATTATGGAACGCATTAAACACGTGCGGCAATATGGTATCAGTGATTACATTATTAAGCAAAAATTCTCATATACGCGGTATGAACATTGCGTGGGAGTGTGGGCATTGTTGCGCAGGTATGGCGCATCGCTGGAAGAACAAATTGCCGGTTTATTGCATGATGCATCACACACGGTGTTTTCACACGTTGGGGATACATTGTTTCAACACACCTGCGCTGATAGTTCATATCAAGATGATATTCATGAATGGTATTTACAACATTATCAGATCGATGATGTACTTACCCAATACCATATTCCGTTACAAAACGTTTTAGCTAAAAATGGAACGCATCTTATGCTGGAACAAGATTTGCCTAACATTTGTGCTGATCGCTTGGAATATAATCTGCAAGCAGGATTATTAACCGATATGCTTACCATTCAAGATATAGATCTTATTCTGAAAGATCTTGAATATGAAAATGGACATTGGTTTTTTACGGACAAACTGATAGCAAAAAAATTAGCTGTTGTTTCTTTATATAACACTGAACATGTATGGGGCACTCCAACTGATAAATTTATTTACACTATAACTGCTCAAGCTTTAGAACGAGCATTGGAAATTAATTTACTTACCCTGGATGATATTCATTTTTCCACCGATGCTGCCGTATGGGATAAACTGTGGATTAGCAATGATCCTTATATTATGAAATGCTTAGAAAAAATAGTTAATTATAAATCAGAATTTATTGTTATAAGATCACCCCACTATCAAACATTTACGACCAAATTCCGTGGATTAGATCCATGGATAAAGTATAATGATACTTTGCAAAGACTCACGCAGCTCGATATTGAATATCAACAAGAATATAATCGCGTCCACAACCAAGTAACAGAAGGCTGGAAAATAGAAATAATATGAAACACAATCTTTATTCTTTTATCATTATCCTCATTATTGCAAACTCATGCACAGCAATGGAAATACCTCTCTCTTCACAAGAAAAATATGCACTATTTTTAGACAATAATTCTATCTTCATTCATGGCAAAGGTTCTTGCCGCATCACCGATATCTATACTCAACAAGATAGTACAACATTAAATAATCTCTTAACTCCCGGTACTCTCTATATGCATCCTCATAAAAAATATTTTGCTTTGTCTCAGAGAGGTAAAATAAAAGTTTATGAAACAAAAGATGGTAAAGAATGTGCAGAATTTAACCGCCACTATTTCGATAGACCTTATGTCTATTTTAACCCCTCTAGTGAAAAAGATTTTTTTGCGTGGCAAGAACGCGGCTTCACTATAGCATTAAGACAATACGATTATACCACCCAGGAAACAAGAGAAACAGGTATCACTAACATTTTGTATACAGGCGATCCCATTATGGATATACATCCAACTCAACAGGAAATATGTATACAAGATACAACATTAGATTTTCATGAATATAATGAGAAAGATAAACGTTTTATAAAATTATTTCAGAAAATTCAAAAGACTAAACCATTAATATCCCTTATTAAATATAGTCCTGATGGATCTTTAACTGCATGTATGGATAGCAAATCTATCGATATAATAAACGATAATCAAAGTTCTTCGTTTTATGATTTAACTAAAGCCAATAGTTCTATTTTCTCTCTAGAGTTTCATCCCAACAACAATGTTTTAGCCCTTTTATATGTTGAACCAAAAGAAAATGTAAATAAACTCCATCTCACACACGAAGATTTTAATCTGATTCTTCAATATCATGATATCGAGCAAAAAAATATAATTGCCGCAACATCCCTCTCCGAACTTTATCCTTCATGTATGCTCGAAACCAAAAGAGCTCTTTCTTTTTCTCCTGACGGAAAAAGATTAGGAATCATCCTCAAAGATAAATATGTAATTCTTCCCGTACCTTTTGAAGTAATATATAAACCAGAAGCAAAAGAAAGAGTGTCCCATCTTTTATTTGTTTTAAAAAATAATGAAATGCAATTGCCTTCGGATCTCATTAATCTTATAGTGCAAACTTCATTAGAAACATATAACCGTTATCATTTAAATGCACTCCCACTAAAAAATAAAAAAACATCATGAAAAATCATTTGCTCTTTATTTTTATTATTACCCCTTCTATATGCACAGCAATGGAAAGGGCACCTCATATTATCAAAATCACCAAAGAATTACCTAAGCTAAAAGATAAAAACTACATCTCTTTTTTGACCAATGAAGAACTTATTATCCAAGGAAAAGGAACATGGGATATTATTGATAGCAAAACTCATAAAGTTATTGCAACATTAAATGATACGCCCAATCCGGCAAAAATTGATATCCATCCAAATCACAAAACGTTTATGATTTTTGGTAAAAATACGATAAAAATTTACGATACAAAAACTAAAAAACTCCTCAACCAATATCTTAGTCAACAAGAAATCAAGTATGCTCAACTTGATCGATTAAATAATAATATTGTCTATATAATAAAGCGTGTTCATCAGTTCAATAATTTTAATTCTATTAATTCTATAATAAAGCGTGATTATCATTCCCAGATTAATCAAGCGCTGTGTGAGCTTCCTAACTATGATAAGCTTTTTACCCATCCTATCGCTCCCTCATTATGTTATTTTAATGAAGCATCTTTATGTCACACAGACCACAATAACATCTTAATGCTTCCATTTCCTCCTACTGATATTTTCTATAATCCTGATGGATCGGTAATAATAGCACGTAATGTTAGCAAAATTATTACTATAGATCCCTTTAAGCTTCAGATCGACAAGCGTTTGCAATGTAATACGATGAGCGAATATTTTGAAAATGTAAAAATGTATTCCAATAACATACTGGTTTTATTAGCAACAACAAAAGGCAGACATTATGAATATCTATATCTTAAATTCTATAATATTACCGACTTATTATCAGATTTTCAACGTCGTCCAAATAGCATGTTTGATCCACAGCCGCAACCTGTTGCCCAAACAGAAAAAATAGAAATCAACATAATTTGGAACAGAGAATTGCATATATTTTCATTTTCTCCTAACGGAAAGCAATGTATGATCGGATTTAATGATAAAGCATTATTATTTGATATCCCCTTTGAGATAATATATGCACCAGAAGCAAAAGAAAGATTATCACATCTTTTATTTGTTTTAAAAAATTATGAAATGCAGTTGCCTTCAGACCTACTCAAGTTACTTACACAAACTTCATTAAAAACCTATAAACGATAAATTTTATTGCTTATGCTTAACAACTCATTACACTGATAATTAGGGATATTAAAACAAAAACATTAATGGGGGTATACATGAATTTATTTAGTTTTATCAAAGCGCGCATCCCCATTTTAGATGTGGTCAATGAATACGTTACGCTCAAGCGCGCGGGAGGGTACCACAAAGGTACGTGCCCTTTTCATCATGAAAAAACCGCATCATTTACCGTCAGCCCTGATAAAGAGATATTTTACTGTTTTGGATGCCATATCTCAGGAGATGTTATCTCTTTTATTGCCAAGATTGAAAATTGTTCACAAAAAGATGCGGCAAAACTTTTAGCGGAAAAATATAATGTTGAACTTCCTAAAAATATAGCATTTGAATTATCCGATAAAAGTAATGAAGAAAAAAATCATTACTTTGCTGTGTGCAAAGCAGTAGCATTGTGGTGCCATGAGCAATTGCTTAAAAACAACGTCGCGCAATCATATGTAAAAAAGCGTAGCTTTGGTCCCGATACTTTTGATTATTTTACCCTCGGATACTTTCCAAGCGGTAACGCGAGTATTAGCGATCTGCTTTATTGCATGAAGCAACAATCAATATTGCCACGCGATTTGATCGAAGCCCATATTTTGGCTGAAGGTCGAACCACACTCTATTCCCCTTTTGAAGATCGTCTTATTTTCCCCATTAAAGATATTTTAGGCCGTTATTGTGGCTTTGGTGGGCGTATTTTTAAGGAACATGATACCAGACCCAAATATTACAATTCTCGTGAAAATGAATACTTTATAAAAGGTTCACTCCTTTTTAATCTTGATAAAGCCAAAAAAAGTATCCAAGAAACGGGCAAAATATTTCTGGTGGAAGGATACACTGATTGTATTGCAATGATACAGCATGGGTTACCCAATACCGTCGCAACCCTGGGAACCGCCTGCACCATTGAACATTTAAAACAATTAGCACGGTATGCAGAGCACATTTACGTGGTATATGATGGCGATACTGCAGGCAAACAAGCAGTATTACGTCTTACAGAACTGTGCTGGCAGGTTAATCTGGAGCTGAAAGTTATTCTATTGCCTCAAGGTGATGACCCTGCTTCTTTCTTTATCAAAAATGGTGATATGCAAGCACTCATCCATAGCGCTCAAGATATCTTCTTCTTTTTTATTGATTCTTTAGGGCACAACTTTATTAATAAACCATTAAGCCAAAAAATTAATACCACGCGCACTTTTATCTCTACCATTGCTACGATTGGCGATCCTCTTAAAAAAGATATCCTACTACAAAAAGCTGCCAAAACTTTTGATATTCCCTTTGAATCTCTTAAAGAAGAGCTTCAAAGATCCACTGCTCAGGGCACTCCTTCAGCCCCCGTCACTGCCCCTGAAACCATTTCTCAAACTGAAACAATTTCCTTGCTAGAAAAACGCATCTTTTGTGCTATAATGAATAATGTACAATTATTACAGGGAGAAAGCAGGCTGCGATTAATCAAATACTTACCGGCACCATTGCGCGATATTTTAGCAAAGCTAAAGGAAGCTAAAGAAAAAACCGAAATAGTTACCTTTGGTCTTTTTTTTGATACACTCAATGAGCATGAAAAACAGTATGTGAGTAAATTGCTCCTTGAACAAGAAGAGATTATAGATGCTCCCGCGTTTGATAAACTCCTTGAACAGTTACAAAAAAAGCAATGGAAAATCATCGTACGTGATATACAACTACAATTGGCTCGGGCAAAGCAAGAAGGTGATGCAGAAAAAATATCACTGATATTGCGCGATTTGATGGAATTACAAAGCACATTCATTACAGCTCCATAACCTCTAGCAAAAATTATTTTAAAATTATGGCGGGGAAGAAAAAATATGACCAAATCTAAACCTACTGCTAAAAAAACAGTCAAAAAGTCAGCTCCAAACGTTGATTTGCACAAAGAAGTTATCGAAGAATTTATTGAAAAATGTAAGCTCAATGGCGTTATTAGCTATGAAGAGCTTATTGCATTTAGCGATAAAAACAATGTAACCGATGCTGAGGTCACTGATATTTTGCGTCTTCTTGAAAAAGAAAATGTTGAATTGGTTACTCAAGAAGAGCTTGCAAGTGAAGATTTAGAAAAAAGCGAATTTGAAGAAATAGAACCCTCTCGCCTTAAACTTAAAAACAAATTCGAAACATATAGCCTTGAATCAGGAGAGTTTGAGGAAGAAGAAGATGAAGAAGAGGAAGAAGAGGAAGAGGATGGCGAAGTTAAGCGAGATACCGAATCAAGCGTTGCCGATAGTGTTAAATCATATTTACGCGATATTGGTAAAATACCTCTTTTAAATAAAAAAACAGAAACGACGATTGCTGATCAAATTTCTGAAAGTAAAAATAGTTCAATCGATGCAATTTCCCGCTTTCCGTTTCTCCACAAAGAATTTGTGCTGATGGGAGAAAAATTAGAAAAGAATATTCTTAATCTTAAAGACTTTATTCAATTTGCAGAATTTGATGAAGAAAATATTCCAAAGATTGAAGAAGAAAAGAAAGCGTTGCTCAAAACTATTGCTGAAGTTAAAAGTCTTATTGAAAACGAAGAAAAAATCTATCACACCTACCGTAATCAGCTTGCCGATCCTAAGAAAAAAAAGGAAATGCTTGATGCGGTAAAAAGTAATAAAGAAAAAATTGGTGCCACTATTCGCACCATCAGATTCTCTAATAAATTAATTAGAAAATTCTGTAAAAAGATTGAAAAATATATTACAAAATTTGATGAAAAAGAAGTAACTGCCAAACTATCTGCTGAACAATTAAAAGTGTATACCGATCTTCCATCATTGACTGAAACGCAAAAGCATGAAAAAGAAGAACTTGAATCAACAATGCGCGCGGCAGCAAAAACACTCAAAAAGCTCGAAGTAGAAATTGGTTTACCAAAACCACTTATTTTAAACTATTATAATCAGTTGATTGCAGGTCAAAGACAAGATAAAATCGCCAAAGATAATCTTGCTAAAGCAAACTTGCGTCTCGTGGTGAATATTGCAAAAAAATACGTAAACCGTGGTTTGCACTTTTTGGATCTTATTCAAGAAGGTAATATTGGCTTGATGAAAGCAGTAGAAAAATTTGAATTTGAACGTGGATATAAATTTTCTACGTATGCTACCTGGTGGATTCGCCAAGCAATTACGCGTGCTATTGCTGATCAATCACGTACAATCCGTGTGCCCGTGCATATGGTAGAAACGTTGAATAAGATTAACAAGATTAAACGTACCTTTATTCAAGAAAATGGTCGTGAACCATCTTATGCAGAATTGGCTAAAGAACTTAATCTTGATGAAAAGAAAATCAAAAATATTATCAAAATTTCTAAAGAACCAATTTCTCTCGAAACACCGGTTGGTGATAGTGAAGATGCATATATTAAAGATTTTATCGAAAATGATAAAGAATCTTCACCTGCAGATACCGTTGCAAATTCAGACTTAAAAGATCGTGTCCGAGAAGTGCTCAAAACACTCACTCCACGTGAAGAAAAAGTACTTAAAATGCGTTTTGGTATTGATGTTGCATCTGAACATACGTTGGAAGAAGTTGGTAAAGACTTTTCCGTAACACGAGAGCGTATCAGACAGATTGAAGTAAAAGCCCTAAGAAAACTGCGTCATCCATCCCGCAGCAAGAGACTTCTTGCGTTTTTCGAAAAAGAAATAGATGATAAAGACGATTTTGATGATGCCAGCAATCCAGACGAACAAGATGATGATGCTGATGATGAAGGCGGCGATGAATTCTATAATGATGAAGAATAACAACTATAACAGAAAGAAAGAGTTGATACATGGAACCATATCAGCTTAGCGGTTTAATTAGCCCATTTATTTTATTGTGTATTGTATTAAGTTTCCGCGCGACGTTATCTTTTTTGGAAACGACTATTACCGCATTACGTCTTTTTAGACTTAAAGAAATTGCACATACCACCACGCAATATCTTCCCTTATTGCAAACACTTGAAAAAAATCCTCAACGTGTACTTATAACTATTCTTGTTGCAAACAGCTTTATTGATGTAACTGCAGCATCATTAGCAACATTCATTATGACCACTATTTTTACACACATTGGGTTCTCAAGCGGGATTGGTTTTACCTTTGGGATCACTTTTGCATCATTAGGTATTGTTCTTTTTGGAGAAATCTTACCTAAAAGTTTTGCACGAATTCGCAGTGAACAAGCGTTTAAATCAATTTTATGGTTAATTAATTGTATCTATTTTACGCTCTATCCTTTTGTTATTGTCATTATTAAATTTGCTGATTACGTGATGTATAAAATGGGAGGAAAAGAAGCATTAGAAAATCCTACTCAATGGATATCATCAGAAAGTGAAATTCAATTTCTTATCAATTACATTCATGAAAAAGGATTACTTGAATTAGAAAAAAGAGAAATGCTTCAAAACGTCTTTCAATTGGGAAACACGCCCATCAAAGAAGTAATGATGTCGCATGAAAAAATTATTTCTCTTGAAGTTGATACTGCGATGGATAAAGTGTGCCAGTTTTTCATTGAACATCGCTATACACGTATCCCGGTGTATGAAAGAAGACGTGATAACATTATCGGCATGGTTCACCAAAAAGATCTATTCAATATGCTTTCTAAAGGTGATCGTAAAACATTACGAGAAATTATTCGCCCTATCATGTTTGTACCGGAAAACATGCCAGTAATTGAATTGTTGGCAAAATTCCGTGAAAAACAGTTGCACATTGCTATTGTGGTGAATGAACAAAGCGTAGTAACTGGTTTGGTAACCCTTGAAGATCTTATTGAAGAAATTATTGGTGAAATTAGTGACGAACATGAATCAACTATCGGTAAAATAATGCCTATGGGCGAAGGTGAATGGCTTGTTGATGCAACCGTTACTTTAAGTGATTTAGGTAAATTTTTAGGAATCACGTTTGTCAGTGAAAGTGTTTCTTTAGCCGGCTTTTTAACAGAACTTATGCAACATGTTCCTCAGAAAGATGAAGAAGCAACATATAAAGGTTGTCTATTCCAAATCCAAAAAGCTACCGCATTGCATGTACAGTTTGTACATATCTTTAAAAAATAATATTGCATGCTCAATTTAACCGCTCATCCTAATTCATTCAATACATTTTGAGGACAAAGCACTCAAGGACGAGCGGAAGAAAAGAAAAATGTTAAACTCCTCAACCGCTCGCCCTGAGTGTTCTTCGAGCCGAAGGCGAAGAAGAATGTATCGAAGGGTGCGGTTAAAAAAAATAAAATAATGAATGATTTTTATGTTTACATTTTAAGATGTAATGATAATTCTTATTATATTGGCCATACAGATAATATTGAAAAACGAATTGCCGAACATAATTCTAAAGAATATCCATGCTATACATCTAAGCGATTACCCATTCAAGTTGTTTTTATACAAACATTTGCAAGCAGAGATGAAGCTTTCAACGCTGAACGTCAAATGAAAAAATGGAATAGACAAAAAAAAGAAGCTTTAATTGCTGAAAATTTTTTTCAACTTTCATTGTTAGCTAAGAAAAAGTTTAATTGATTCCGCACCCTTCGATACATTTTTACTTCGTAAAAACACTCAGGGCGAGCGGAATTTTACATATTTTTATTTTCACTTCTATTTTTTCAAAACTTATCAATAGAATAAAATTCTTGAACTTCTTCCGCAATACTTTTTATATTGCCAACAAATATATCCACTAAGGGGAGAAGTTCTATGAATTTTAGATTATTCAAACCATCTTTAATAATTATCACATTATGTGTGATCCCTGCGCTTGCCAAAAGACCAAGAAAAGAAAAACCTCCCAAAGAACCACGTCCCGCACTTACCCAAGAACAAAAACAGATCATTGCTGCTAATGTTGCACAAATGATGGGTGGAATTTGTGCTATTGCACAAGAACCGCGCAATGCTCACAATGTAGGAAGTTCTGTTGCAACCATGATCCAAGCGCTTATCAACATTATTGTAGAAAAGTTTGCACGGAAAAATATCGACCTGAATAATCCACAAAATAGAGAAGAATTTCTTGCATTATTACGTGAAGATATGAGTAAAGAAATAACTGAAATTATTATCACCAAAAAAATGTTTCGAATATAACGTGTATCAGCCTTTATTGTTATTTTTTTACCATATGATACTATGGTAATTATCCCATTTAATTATTATTCTTTTTGTCAGGTATAAGGATAACTCCTATGAACTATATACGTACTACTATATCTAAACCAATCATTTTATTTTATGCATGCATTCCTCTGTATACTTTATCAGTGTGTGCTATGGATCCAATCATTATAACAATACATAATCACATTAATAATCGCGATAGCTCAGTACAATTATGCTATACTCATTTACACAACTATGGTGTTAATACCATTCTTAATGCACCCAACATTATAAAATGCTTTACGCAACATAAAGGGTATATTCTTACCGAAAGCACTGATGGAATTGTGGACAAGGCAAAACGATTTGCAAGCCTCAGACTATCTGATCCTCGATCTAAAGAAAAGCAATTAGAATTAGAAATAACAAAAGGAAAAGTTGTTATACATAATTTCGATCCTCAAACAAAAAAAATTATAGTAACAAAAGAAGAAAAAGAAATTGCCTTTTTTAGCTATCCCGAAAAGTGAGAACTTGTAAAAATAATTATTTCACCGTATTCTAAACACAATTTATACATACACATAAAAAGGATTTACGGTGAAATATTTTTTGCTCATCATCACTTGTATTGCTACTCTTTCTCAGGCAATGGAAACAACTCTTCCAAAAAAGACCAAACGTGGCGCTCTTATTGCAATAGAAGGTATTGATGGATCTGGTAAATCAACATTGGCCAAACATCTTTTTAACGCATTAGAAGAAAAATATCGCTATTTGACGCATATTGTACTTACCAAAGAACCTGGCGATACCGAAGTTGGTAAAAAAATACGTGAAATTGTACAATTTCAAAGAAAGCCTTTACATCCTGTTACTGAATATCTTCTTTTTGCAGCAGACCGTACAGAACATTTTAATAAAGTAATAATACCGGCCTTACAATCAAATTCTATTGTTATTTCTGATCGCCTTGCGGATTCTTCTCTGGCTTATCAAGGATATGGGAGAAGAATTGATAAGGACAAGATTAGAGAAACTAATAAATGGGCAATGCAACATACCAAACCTGATCTTACCATCTTTGTAAAGGTACCATTGGAAGTTGCTATAGAGCGTATTCAAAAACGCAATGAAGATTTTTCTACCTTTGAAAAAGCATCGTTTTTAGCAGATGTAAAGAGTGGATTTGAAGAAATATACGGTTCGTATACTAATAGCATACTGTTTGAACAACTAGAAAAAAGTTTGCAAGAATTTTGTGTACAAAAATCAGGCGACTGCGTTAATCTGACCACATTTGATGGTACTGATTTTGAAAAAATACACGGTAAATGCATTGGTTTAATGACCGTAGATGGAACAGAAAATGAAGAAACGGTAGCACGTAAAACAATTGTTGCTGTTGAACAATGGATTGAAAATCATTGCCAGTAAATATATTCATAAGGATTATAATGAAATTTTTTTCGTTTATTACTCTCGTTATTCCCGTATATGCAGTAGCCATGGAAAATCAACTCCAGATTACTAATCGCCATCTTGATACATGCACACGACCACATATAACTATTATTAATCAACTACCAGATAATGATCTCGATTTTGCAAACACACGCATTGATATTTCAGATCAAACTAAAATAAAAACATATAGCAGTGCATCATACCGTCCCGATGATTCCACTAAAACTATCTATGCAAACAAAGGCATACGCTTTTCTCCTCAAGCTCATACAAATATTCATGAATATAAACGTTTAGGTATGAGTGATACCAAAGATAATGCATTAATTGCCGTGTATGTTCATGGGCTTGAAAAAAATCAACTGATGCACTTTGTGATTGGCAAAGGGTCAGATATTCAATTTGGTGATGTGGTAACTTTTGCTATGAATAATAAACGTGATATTGTTTTAAAAAACAATGATACAATAGTCAGAGTATTAAAATACTTTCAAACAGCAGGCGATAATCAAGATGCTCCCTCAAAAACAATGAGCGAAAAAGCACAACGTTTATTTAAACAACATATTCGAATAAGAACAAACACTTGCGCACTTTTTGTACCCGAATTGCCTGTACATTTAATTGGTTTGCCTGATAATTATCTTAATTCTATAGAAGAGTATCCTTATATAAAAGGTATTACTATGGAAGCACGTACTTTCCAATAATATTTGAATAAAAGGATTTTTATGAAAAAATTTATTTTGATCATAACACTCATTCCTTCACTTTCTTGGGCAATGGAAACTGCTAAACCAACTATTACTATAAAAGCAAAAGATTTCAATACGTTGTTACAAAAACATCATTCTACACATAGTAGCTATGATAACTTTTGCCATCATATTAAAATTCCTACACAAGGAGCATTTTTTACTCTTCAAATGGAGGGATTTTTCCCCTTAGTTAAAAACCTTACCATCGATTCAGGAACTAAATTTATTACTATTAGCGGAGAAAGAAGTAATTTCTTTGCCATTTATAATGATTCTGGCACACAAATTGCTCAATTAGTGAAATTAGAAAAAAAGAAAAAAAATTCTGAAACGTAAATATATTTAAAAAAAAAAAAAGGGTTTTTATGAAACATCTCTTGTTGCTCGCGGCTATAGTGCCTACATTTTCGTGGGCAATGGAAAACGCCAAACCGATCATTAAAATGGAACATGAAGAATTTTTGACTTTATTAAACAAATATTGGGATTCGAAAGATCGTTGGTCTCGTAAATTTTCACATACCATTGATATTCCCGAATCTGAAAAAGGAACTATTTTTGAACTTTCAACAAATGAAGGATTTCATCCAAAGAAAATCAATCTTGAACTAGAAAAAGAAACTAAATCTATCACCATTACAAAAGATTATGCTGATTTTCATATAACCAATGATACTCATGCTAAGTTAGCTACTTTCCATATGTTAATGAATTCTGATTAATCAAACGCCTCCCCTTTTGATCAAAAATAAAGAATATGGTATAATTATATCACAATTAATTCTTTATCTTTTTCAATCAGAAATGGGGAGGCTTTTATTATGCTCTTTACACCACCATTACCTCCACAACCACCAATGCATCAGCCAGTAACGGTATGGGTTCATGGAACCAAACCAGATGAACATCTTTCTCCCATGGTTATAGAGTGGACCAAAAACGTATCTGAGCTTTTATGCGGCAGTACGGAAAAAGGGCTTGCTAGAATAGCAAAAATGAGTGCGTATCATTATCCATTTTTGCGCGCCCAAGCACTTGCTGCAGGCGATCCCGTTCACTTTAATCCTGATCATTTTTACACCTTTGGTTGGTCAGGCAAATTAACGGTAGAAGCACGTAGAAATGCTGCTCAAGATCTTTTTAATGCATTAAAAAATCTTATTGCTGAATATGAGCAAAAATACGAATATACTCCTCTTATTATTCTTATTTCTCACAGCCATGGGGGCAATGTGGTCTTGCATTTAGCTGAAGTTATTGATCCTGAAGGTTTTAATCTAACTATTGCAAAAGCAATTCTTTTAGCATGTCCGGTACAAAAACATACCGCCCATTTAATTAATTCACCGGTATTCACGCGTATTTATTCATTGCATTCTCATACTGATATTTTCCAAGTAGTAGATCCACAAGGTTTACATATTAAAAAGAAAATCAGTAAACCATTGATGTCTGCTCGCCATTTTGATTCCCACCCAAAATTGGCACAAGCACTTATTCGCTGGAAACAATGCCCATTATGGCAAGAAGAGGATTATCAATATCATCGATTAGCCATGAAGGGTCTTATTAAAGGCATCAATATTGTCAATTACATCAAAAAAAACCGTGGCCTATTTCACGTGGAATTTCACCTTTTGCCATTTATTCGTCAATTACCTTCAATAATTAATCAGCTTGACACTCTTTTTGCACATGATAGTAATTGCCCTTCTCACAAAGATGATGATATTATCATCGAATTATAATTGACATACGTATCTTTATTTTCATATAACTGATGATGAGGAAAAAAAATAAGGGTACGTAATGAAGCGCACCATTGCTATTTTTATCCGCCAATTATCTTTTTGTATAGTTCTTTTCCCTTTGCCTGGATGCGTTCATCGCCGCCACATTGATCGACAAAAACTTCATATTGATCTGCCATCTGTTACCACCGATATTATCCATCATTCCGATGTACCGCCTATCACTATTTGGATTCATGGCACGTTAATTATTTACACGCCATCGTATCACAAGATATTTAATAATAAATCGGTGCTACTACCAATCAATCAGTTACCAGAAAATCATCATTTCCGGATGATTGCTGAAACAATCTCTGAACATGATGCTGAACACTTTCCTAAAGAAGAATTTTATATTTTTGGCTGGTCAGGAAAGCTAAAAAATAAAGAACGTGAACATGCAGCACAAGCACTGTATCACGGCATTTCCACTTTGGTTGAACAATATGAAAAAAAATATGGATGTGCACCAACTATTCGCATTATCGCGCATAGTCACGGTGGCAATGTAGCATTAAACATGGCCCGACTTCGCCCCTCTTACGCCAACACTTCAGAAGGCTTTCAGCAAGGCTTCGTCGGGCAGGCCCACGTAGCACCTTCCACTCATCCATTCCATATAAAATCACTCATTCTACTTGCATGTCCGGTCCAAGAAAAAACCATGCACTTGATTTGTACCCCTCTGTTTGAACGTGTGTATTCGCTATATTCAAGCTTTGATATTATCCAAATTCTTGCACCCGAATTTAAGCAAGCGCGTACTGCTCATCTTTATAAACCAAAAAGGCGCCAATATCGCTATAAATTACTCCCGTTTTCATCCCGTGTTTTTCCTACCTATAGCCATTTGACGCAAGCCAAAATCAAAATAAATAACCACCCCTTGTTCCACACCCAATTTTCACGTAAAGAATTTGTCCAATTATTACCCACCATCTTACATAAACTTGATAGCTGGCACGATCAAACCCTTGCTCAAAATAGCCTTTCTAAGCATAAATTACTCTGTGTTTACCATAAATTTAATTGACAAATTGAACTAATAGTTTATACTTTAAAGTATGAAACAGTTTATTGTTAGAATAATTACCCTCTTTTTCGTTCTTCAGATAGGGATGCTTCATCCCATCAATTTGCCATTGTATCAGCGCTCCTTGAGCAAAAATAATGATATAACTTACGCAAATAATTGTTCTGTAATAGCTTTTGCAGAAAATATCCGCACAGCGGCTTTAACCAGTTATTACCGTCTTACGCATAAAAAAGCTGACTTGCACAAAGTACTCGATACTCTTAAAAAAGAATTGGCTGATATTGAAGCATGGATGCTGGAACTTCAAGATAAAGCACTTAATGCAATCAAGGAAAAATATCAGATCAGCAATGATATTTGGCAACATTACTGCGCTGACATACACCGCATAAAAACTGTTTACAATAAAAATATGACCAAAGCACATCCTGATGTTACCCATGATCCAGCTATTCCTGCAGATATCTATCACATAATAATCTCGCTGTTAGAAGAAAATAATATTAATCCGCACAGTATTAATTTACGCATGATGTCTCAAGAAGAAGCTGATAAAAATACACCAGGCCTGCTTGCAGAAGCAAAGGGACAAATAGGAAGAGCTGATCAAGCAGATGAAAACCTTATTTCTTATAAATACCATCCTTACACTATCAGTTTTTTTCCTTTATTAACGCAAAAATCAGCTGCTGAAAAACGAGCTTGCTGCGCACATGAACTGCAACATATTCTCCAACACCATGTGTTGACCGCCATTATTTTACAAATATATCTCAAACAATATTGCAACATTGAAGTAACAGATCTTTACCAAACGCCAGAACATCATGCATTGTCCCAGATTGAAGAAGCGCAAGCAGAAATATTATCCGCGCTTAAAAACCCTTCTATTGCTCAAGATCTTAAAACATTCCGACAAACTCTTTTTTACCCTCAACATCTCTATGAAGATCATTTTTTCCATTTAGCGTATATTGAAGCGTTATGGAAAGTTCATGCATGGCTTGAGTTTTTTCATCATGATGGTGTTACTACATTAAGAAATGAGTGGATTGAGAAGATAAAAATCAAATTAAATAAAACAATTCTTTTATAAATTTTATACTATTCATTATTTTTTAACCATCTCAACAATCGCATCAGCATCAATACCTTCAAAAGCCAACAATTCTTCCGGTGAACCAGATCGTGGCAATTTATGTACTGCAAGTGAATGGATGGTAATATTCTCATTGCACAATGCACGAGTAATTGCCTCACCAATACCGCCTTGTTGGTAATGATCTTCTACCACAATAATTTTATTGCCAGACTTGCGCGCAACAGAAATGACCGTAGACGCATCGAGAGGCTTAACGGAATACAGATCAATAACAGAAACATAAACGTTGCTCTTTGCCAGCATATCGTACGCCTTAAGGGCTTGATGAAGAGTCACTCCTGCCCCCACAATGCAGGCAACATCATTATCCGATTGTTTGAGCAGTTTGCATCCGCCAACGGGAAATTGTTCATCATTATCATAAATAACAGGTGTTTCCATACGCGTGGTTCGCATATAACTAATGCCATCGGCATAACGCGCCATTTGCTCTACCAATTTATACGTACTAACAGCATCACTCGGATAGAGCACAATAGAATTAGGCAAACAACGCATGAGCGCAATATCTTCTAATCCCATTTGCGAAGGCCCATCTTGCCCAATTGATACACCACAATGTGATCCAACCAAGCGCAATGCACTACTTCCAATTGCTGCCATTCTGATTTGATCATAAGCGCGTGAAAAAAATGAACTAAAGGTAGAAATAAATGGAATTCGGCCACGACAATCAAAACCAACACCCATACCAATCATATTTTGTTCAGCAACAAAGCATTGGAAAAATCTATTCGGATGAATACTTTCAAATATTTCAGCGTACGTAGAATTTTTTACTTCTGCATCTAAACTTACCACTGCATCGCAAATATCACCAAGAAGAGCCAGCGCTGTTCCGTATGCTTTGCGTGTTGCAACCATTTCACCTTTTTTATATTCAGATTGTTCCATAATAACAATGGTTGTTGCACCGCTATATGCTAGTGCATCAGGATGTGGCCGCGTGGGCTGCCAATCAGATTCATCTTTATAATCAGCTGCTTGAGGAAAATTCTTTTTTAAATCTTCAAGCGCTTCTTGTTCTTTCTGGCCCGTAAACGCTTTGCCATGAAAGCCTTGTAATGATGCTGCAAAATCAACACCATAACCTTTTACCGTTTTTGCAATAATCATCACCGGTTTATCTGTTACCGCATGCGCTTTATCAACAATTTCCATTAAATCGTGAATATTATGACCATTCACCTCAAAAACGTGCCAACCAAATGCAACAAAAATATCGGTATATCGCTTAATTTTATAATCGAGCATAGTCTCAGTACTTTGGCCAAGATTATTAACATCAATAAAACCAATAAGATTGTGTAATTTGTAATACGCTGCTAATTGCACCGCTTCCCATACACTACCTTCTGATGATTCACTATCACCCATTAGCACATATGTTTTATAATTGCGCTTATCAAGTTGTGCACAAAGAGCTTCTCCCACACCAACAGAAAGACCTATGCCCAAAGAACCAGTTGCTGTTTCAGCATATTTAAAACGTTTGGTGGGATGCCCTTCTAAAGAAGAACCAAAAGTACGATACGAAAGCATCTCTTGATCAGTTACTAAACCTAATTCATGCCATGCTGCGTATAATAAAGGAGCTGCATGTCCTTTTGATAAAATAAAGCGATCATTATCGGGATTTTGATAATCATATGGATCATATCGCATTGCGTAAAAAAAAAGCACCGCAACAATATCTGCTGCGGATAAACATGAAGTTGGATGACCTGATCCTGCATGTGAAGTTACTTTTATTGACCAATAACGTAATGCGTATGCTTTATGTTGAACAAATTCTATTTTCTGTTGATTTATTTTCATTATCACTCTTCCAATAAAAAAACACTTCACCATGAACTACTCTTACGCAAGGAACACAGCGAAAAGCTTCTCTTAAATATTTTTTTTGATCTATTGCAGATAAATTGAAAAGCTGATTCTTACTTTCTTCGAGCTTTTTAATATTAAACGTGTTAGGGCAATACTGATTATAAAGTATACATCGCTTAATTAACTTAGAAAATTCTCGTTCGCATGTATCTGTTTCATATTTATCCATCGCGCAAATAGGAAAAAAAACAGTTAATAAAAAGAAAAAAACATGATGTTTCATTGTAAAGCCCCTCTATTGTAACACTCATTGGTATGAACGTTTAATAGATTATACGGCTACCATAAAACATCAAGCTTTATGTAATAAATGCGACAACAGATCGAAGGATCGGGGTGAGCGCAGAGTTTACGATTTTTTGTGGGATTTATTCAAACTTTTCGGATGAGTTCGGCGCCAGTTTTCTCCGCGAGCCCATGACATTGCTTGCACAATATTATAACTTCCGCGGGACATACAATTACATTTTTTAGACGTGTAAAGATTTTTGAGGTATTGCTTCACCTTTTTAGGCCAATGACGCATACCTTTTTCTTGAGAATGATCGTGTGGAAGGTTATTTTTAGGCTTCATACTACTCTCCTTTTTTACCCTTTACTTTAACTTTACCCCATTTAATTGGCTAAAATCAATAATTTAGCTCTTTTGATCTTGCTTCCATATGATATATTTTAAAATATCCTCCTTAGAAAATTCCTTTGTTTTAGGATATTTATTTAAGAAATCATTTAAAATATCTTCTTCTGGAGCCATCCATAAAATATGCTCATAGGTTTTATAAACAACGTTATGAGCTGTTTCACCATTTATGCAACCCTCTATCCACTCCAGACCAGTCATTTCAATAGTTCCGTACCCTTTTCGTATTATAGGCCTTATTATTGGAGAAACCAAGTTGTGTGCTAAATATGATCCATTCTTAAGATAGAGCTTTTGTTCATCAACGCTTCCGGATAACTTTATAGTTCCAGTACCATCTTTTTCCACCTGCAACACTTTTGCTTGTATATGAGCCGTAATAGATGCATCATCTTTACAAACAAGCGCAATAACATCAGTTTTTAATTGTTCATTTTCCAACATCTTTATAGCACTATCATCAGTTGCTTCCATTACTATTTTATGTGCATCTACTCCAGACATGTGCACAATAGCACCACTTGTTGCTTTAATTTTAAGTACATCACTCTGTATAGATTGAGCAAAAGAAGTTTCTATATATCCATGCATAGCTATTGTTGCATACTTTTTAAGCGCCAAAGAAACGTGTATCTCTTGAGAAGGCTGAATTCTTTGATCTGGCGCATATAAACTCAAAGATGCTATATTCTCACGAGCATTAAAAATAAAATGAGAAAAAATATTATCATCTGTGGTTATCGTGCAATGCTCTTGCTGATCATCAGTAATATGAGCAATATGCAATCGTATACAATTACTTCCTGCCTTTGACCGACAACATTGTTTTCCATCCAAAATAAAAGTATCTACTTTTTCAAAAACATGTCTCTGAATAGATTCATTTCCTGAACCAGCAATTATTCTATCCTTGAGCTCCATTGCATTAAGATTGGTGCATGCCAATCCAAAAGCAAGAAAAATCATCTGCATGTAAGAACTCCCGTACAATAAAAAAGTTAAACTTATATTCGATGCACAACAGTGTAGCAAATAGATATAAAAGAACAAAAAAATATGCTATAGTATAATTAAATGATGAAATTTTATACACAGTGGCAAAAAAATTTTCTTAAAAGTATACAATTACAACTTTTCATATCATTTATTTCATTGCCCTTTTTAATAGGATGGGGATTACCCATTTCTATTCTTTCTCCGATAAGCACGCTTGTTTTTGGACCTTTTTTAACCGCCTTTTTACTAATTTCATCGCTTATCTTTTTTTTAGAACTTTTGTATGTACCCAACACATTCTTTATCTGGTTACTTGAAAAAGTTACCGCATGGTGGTTGATCTGTTTACATTTAGAACAGCGCACATGGCTCATGGGATTTATAAAACCTTCGATAATTATATTATGCTTAATACCAATTATTGCGCTGACTATTATGCATAGTAAAATAATAAAAACATCTCATCTGCGTACTATTATTCTTGGATTATTGTTAATCGTTGTCTGTGCGGTATTAAAAATATTTCCTTCTTACACTGCTCAAACAATTACCCATATTCCCTGCAACCGTGGTCACATAACCGTTGTTAATCATAACAATACCATCATGGTCATTGATCCAGCATATCTTGCCGCACGCCCTTCTTATGAATCATTTATTTCATACACACTTATTCCGGAAATAATACAAGCCACTGGATCATTGCGCATAGATCATTTGATAATCAGTAAATTTAATAAGCGTATTTTGGATGCTTTACTCTTTTTATCTACCAAAATAAAAATTCAAAATCTTTATATACCAGCATGGAAAGGAAAAATTCCTCTCTGGGCATGGCGATCATACACAAAACTGAAAAAAACAGTTCTGGAAAATCAGGCAAAGATATACTCTCTTTCATACTCTAAAAAAATATATTTGGATTCTGCATCATTGTTTTTTATTGAACCGGTTGTGGCAAAAAATATATGTTATTATGACGCTACCTACCAACCACTATGTATCCACGGAACAATTAATAATCAAAAAATATCTTTATAACAAAAGGAAAACAGAATGGATGATATAGCAGTATTATTAGTCATAGCATCTGAAGGTTTTCAACAGATTGAATATAACGTAACCAAGCAAATGCTTCAGAATGCAAATTTTAACGTGGTAACTGCAAGTGATGCATCTGGAACTGCAACGGCAAAAGATGGATCTACCGCATCAATTGATATTACGCTTGATGATGTTGATATTGAAAATTATGAAGGTATTTTTTTTATTGGAGGACCCGGAACATTAGAGCATTTAGATAATAATCTGAGTTATAAGATTCTCCAAGAAGCATTGTTGCAACATAAACCAATTGGAGCTATTTGCATTGCAACTCGCATATTAGCAAAAGCAGGAGTTTTGCATGATAAATATGCAACAGGTTGGAATGAAGATGGTTTGTTGAATGCGTTATATACAGAATATGGTGTTACCTATTTGCCAGAAGAAAAAGTAGTTCTTGAATCAAACGTAATCACCGCAACAGATCCTTCTGCTGCTGAACAATTTGGAGAACATATTGTTCAATTGCTACGTAGTAAACAACGTTGGGGATAATTTTTAAATAATTCTTGTTTTCATAAAACCCTTTTTGATAAGACATTATCTGATAGTTGTATATGTTCTATTTAAAAGGAGTTCTTATGAAGACCACGTTCTCACAACGTCATTCTTTTCTTATCATGACATGCCTTCTAGGCCTGCCATTATCGTCATCTGCAGCATTATCAGAAGGAGAAGTTCGTCACGTATTAAATCACGAAGAAGAAAATTATCTTTATTGTGGTAAAGAATATAGTAAAATGGCTGATGTCATTGAAGAAATCGCTCAATTAGACAATGATAGCAATTCACCTGCATGGCAATTGCATCAACATATTCAACGCGGGTATAATGTTGGAGAAGAAGGCGCTGTTAAAGAAGCTCTTGAATATGCTGAAAAAGTAATTAACAGCAAACCACAAGATGCGCGCACTGCTCAAACACGCAAACAACTCAATTCAGTAATACAAGCAGTAGAAGCAGGCGATTTAAATGTTGAAATAGATGTCTATACCGAAGAACAACTCAGAGATGCTGCAGCTAATAATGGCGATGAATCTTTCCGCGATACTCAAATTATTCATTTACGACAAAAATTATACGCAATGGAAAGATCTAAATTCTTCCAAGAAGTTGAATTTAAAGATCATGTAGAATTTGATCATTTTGTTAAATTTAATGGCAATGTTAAATTTGCAAAAAATGTCACTATCGAAGGCACTTTATCAGCAGCTGATCAAGTAATCAGTGGAACTTTATCTGCAGCAGATGCAGTTATTGGTTGTGATTTAACTGTTGGTTGCAATATTTCTATGAATGATTCACTTACTGCAGATATTGGTAATATCATCAAAAATGGTGCGCGATTTATTCATACGTTCCCTGCAGGATCAAATAATACATTTGTTGGACAGAATGCCGGTAACTTCACCATGACCGGTACTGCTAACGTTGGTGTTGGTGCAAATGTGTTAGATGTAAATACAACAGGTATACAAAATATAGCTGTTGGTGTTGGTGCTTTGACCAGCAACACTATCGGTGCTAACAACGTAGCTATGGGTACAAATGCATTACAACTTAACACAACAGGTGTTGGAAATACAGCTTTAGGTGATAGAGCTATGCAATTTAATATAACTGGTAGTAACAATACGGCTATCGGAAGAGGAGCTTTACAGGATAATACTGCAGATAATAACACCGCAGTAGGTTCAGGAGCTCTCGGCAACAATACAACAGGTATTCAAAACGTAGCTGTTGGTCAAAATGCTTTAGTTTTTAATACTACAGGAAACAACAATACAGCTGTTGGATTTAACTCTATGTTTAACATTACAACCGGCGCAGGTAACACTGCTATGGGAAGAGCTGCATTATCAGGTAACAGCACAGGCAACTTTAATACCACTATGGGATTCAATGCGATGCAATCTGCAACAGGTACGAGCAATACTGGAATTGGAGCTGGTGCTCTACAGAATAATACTGCAGATAATAATACCGCAGTAGGTTCAGGAGCGCTCAATGCTAATACAGCAGGTGGTGTAAACGTAGCTGTTGGTCAAAATGCATTAAATGCTAATACTATAGGAAACAACAACGTTGCTGTTGGAGGAAGTGCGCTTGATGTTAATACTACAGGATCATCTAACGTAGCTATGGGTTCAAATGCGCTCGGTGCAAATATAACTGGATCAGCAAACACAGCTATTGGTAATAGCGCATTGGCTCTCAATACCGTTGACTTTAACGTAGCAGTTGGTGCTGGAGCATTACAAAGCACTACAGCAGGCGGCAACAACATCGGTATTGGTGTCAACACAATGCAACTTAATACCACAGGTAGTCAAAACACTGCAATTGGTGATAGAGCACTCCAATTCAATACTATCGGTATTCAAAACGTTGCTCTTGGAAGAAGTACTTTTGGCGCTCTTACCACAGGAAATAACAACATTGCAATTGGTACTTTTGCTGGTGGAACACTTACCACAGGAAGCAATAACGTATACCTTGGTCTTGGAGCAGTTGCAGCGGGTGAAAACAACGTAACTCGTATTCGCAACGTTTATAACGTGACTACTGGTAGTGTAACCACCTTACCGGTACTTGTTGATAACACTGGCCAACTTGGTACTGCTGCTTCAACACGTAGAGTAAAACATAACATCCAAGATATGGGTAATGATTCTGCAGCAATCTACAAACTCCGTCCAGTAACATTTGCTTACAACAGCGATGATGCTGAAACAAAACAATTTGGTTTAATTGCTGAAGAAGTAAGTGAAGTATTCCCTGAAATCGTAGTAGTTGATGAAAATGGTCAACCATTGACTGTTCAATATCATATACTACCTTCATTACTATTGAATGAAGTACAAAGATTACGTTCAAGCTTAGTTGCATCTCATCAAGCTCTTGCTCAACGTATTGCTCAACTAGAAGCGCGCGCGTAAACTATTGCAGTAAACAATAAAAAAAGGCTCCGCATAATGCGGAGCCTTTTTTTATTCTTATATATTTATTTTTTAATTAATATTGCGCGAGCAGGAGCAGCTTCCACACCAATCACATTCAACGGTAAACCTACAAATAAATAATTACCCGCTTGCACATGACCCAAACGTAATCCTTCTATAATAGCAACATCTGCATGCATTAAATTTTCATGCGTTGGATGACCTGGTTGACTATGTTCAATGCCCAAATAATCAATACCAACCGCTTTGATTTTCTTTTCTGCTAAGTAAAGAGCACCACTTGCTTCAAGATAAACAAAATGAGGACTAAATTTATCAGTAGCATTAAGATCACTATTGGCAGTACGCAACAATACAATGCTACCTTCAACAATATCACCATCATGCGCCATCAAGCAATCACGCGTAATACGCTCTGCACATGTTGTCATATCCAAAACAATACAATCACCAATAAATCTATCAACGCTCATTTCATCTATTGTTTTACCATCTCTCAGAAAATGCGAGGGCGCATCAATATGTGTTCCGGTATGTGAACTCAGATGAAGAGCAGTTTCACGCACGCCATCTCGATTAAAATTTTTAATTTCTTGAATATCCACCACGGATCTATCTTTATATCCTGTTGTGGCTTTGCTAATTGGCCAACTAACATCAATTATTTTCATGATAACCTCTTTATTTTTTCAGAACCGCATGACCACCAAATTTATTGCGCAGCATTGCAACAACTTTTGTTGCGTAATTTCCGCCCGTTTTTTCTGACCATGCTCTTACATTTAATGATTCTTCAATAACTGGAACAGGTATACCTGATTCATGCGCTTGTTCAACGGTCCATAATCCCATTCCAGTTGAAGCAATCTTACCTTCTATATCACTCAATTGCGGATCTTCTTTCATAATATCGTACACCAATTCTAAAATCCATGAGCGTATCACTGAACCATGATTCCACAATGCAGCAATTGTTGCTAAATCTAAATGTTCATTTTTAAATGCACCATCTTTTAATAAATGGAAACCTTCAGCATATGCTTGCAATATTCCATATTCAATGCCATTGTGTACCATCTTTACATAATGACCTGCACCCGCTGTGCCAAGATATGCATAACCACCAGGCATTGCAACTGCTTTAAACAGTGATTCAATTTTTTCATATGCTGTTTTGTCTCCACCGATCATCAAGCAAAATCCATGTTCTTGCCCATGAATACCGCCTGATGTTCCGCAATCCATAAAATAGATATGTTCTTTTGCAAGCTCTTGTGCTCGTTGCATTGAATCACTAAATTTACTATTACCTCCATCGATAATAATATCATGCGCTTGAACAACGGAACGTAATTCATTAATAACATTATCAACAATTGTGCCTTGAGGAACCATTAACCAAAAAACATGAATGTCTTTATTTTTTAATTCATGAAGAGCATTAACTATACGCACGCCACATTCAGCAGCTTCTTGCGCAGTTGTTGCATTTGGATCAAAACCAAATACCGTAAACCCCGCTTGCATGGCGCGATGCGCTATTGCTTGTCCCATTTTACCCAAACCAATTATTGCTATCTTCATGATCGCCACCTCATTCCATGTTTATCCATAAACTGTTTTTCTTCGTGAGGACCTGTTGATCCTTTTGCATATTCAAAAAGCGGTAATTTTGCATGCTCTACCGTATCAATTAATTTCCATGCATATTCAATCTCATCAAAACGAACAGACACCGATTGTTCACCACGCATAATTTCTTCAAATAAAACTTCATATGCTTGTGGCGTTTGCAATCCAAAGATACAACTGTGACAAAATTCCATATCTACCGGAACCATTTCCATACTATCAGGACGTTTTACATTGAGTGTTAAAACAAAGCGCGCTTCAGGATCTATTTGAATAGTAAGCCAGTTAGAATCTGTTGGACATCCTTGCAATAATAAACAATCAACTTGTTTAAATTTTATATGAATAATTGTTTCTTTTTTATGAAGATGTTTACCCGTTTTTAAATAAAAAGGAACACCTGCCCATCGTGATGTCTGTACCGCTAATTTTAAAGCTGCATATGTTTCAGTAGAAGAATTTTCTTGTACGTGTGCTTCTTGTCGATATCCTTCATATTGTCCCAATATACCATCAACAAATTGCAGTTTTTCAAGTACCTTCACCCGTTCAGTACGAATGTAATCACCGCTTAATTTTTCGGGTGATTCCATACAAATTAATGCAAGCAATTCAAGCATGTGATTTTGCACCACATCTCGCAATGCTCCATATGCATCATAATATGCGCCGCGATTTTCAATACCAATACTTTCACTCAAAATAATCTGTACCTGATCAATATATCTATTGGACCATAATGGCTCAAAAACGCAATTAGTAAAACGAATCATGGCAATATTGCTTACCACCTCTTTGGTCAGATAATGATCAATCCGATATACTTGCGATTCATAAATAGAAGCTTCTATGCAACTATTTATTTGATGTGCTGATTGCAGATCATGGCCAAATGGTTTTTCATACACAATGCGGTGCCATGTTGGTTCTTTGCTATCACGTTTTTCTAATAAATCAACATTGATAATATTCTGTGTTATGGCGCAAAAAAAATCTGCGCTTGTTGCAAGATAAAAAAGACGATTGCCACCAATAATTGAATGTTTTTTTTCACATTCCTGCACAAAATCATTCAATGCGTTAAAATCAGCGCCTTGCGTAAAATCAATCTTTTTGTAATAACTTATTTTTTTTAAACCATCCCAATGCTCTTCTTCTATTTTGGGCATAAATGGACGTGCTGCATCGATCATATGATCAGCGCTCACTTCATCAAATGCGGCACCGATTATAATGACATTTTCCCATTTATTTTTTGCAATGAAACGATATAAAGCAGGAATTATTTTACGTTTACTTAAATCTCCCGTGGCACCAAAAAGTACAATTGTTGTATTTTTCATATTTTTCCTATTTTAACAAACGAGTAGGATTTCGAAAAAACATTTAATAGAAGAATACTCTATATGACAATAAAGAAAAAGCCCTCTCCTATTAATTCAGCTAAAGCTAAAACCCTTTTAATTAAAAACCTTTTTACCAAAAAACAATTATTTTACATTTTTTCAAGTTGTAGTAATTTTTATATATAAAAATAATTTTTTTTAGAATCAAGGTATTGTCATGAATTGTTGGGTATTTTTGTTGTATTTTTCTGCTATCTTCTCTTTTCATTCTAATTTCTGTATGTTTGGATTCGGACCAGAGCTGCGTCTTTCACGCCCCTTAAACAATTCATCTGATTTTGAAGAATTTAAGAAAAAAGGAAAAGAAATCAAAGAACAAGGACATATTCCAAACGAACATGAAAAAAAAGAAATAAGTCCTCGAAAACGGCAGTATTATGAAAATACAAAAAAATAAGTAATAATATTTATATGTAAGGAAAAAGTAATGAAATATATATTTTTTATTGTATCTCTACTAATTCCGACACCATTTTTTTATGCAATGGAAACTGAAAAAGATATTCAAAGCAATCAACGTGAAAAACAATCAAGGATATCCAAAGAGACTATTTCTTTGAGTAAAGATTTGGCAATTAAGACAAAAAAGAATTTGCTTACTCCTATCGATAAGGGTCTTCACACTACCGTTCCAGGAAAGATTGCTCACGTAACCTTTGACGGTGAGTCAGGAAACATACTTGCCACCAATATAGCCATTCATCGAAAACCGTTAGCAGATCTTGTTAAGTATAAAAAGCAATTATCTTTAAGAAGCACTGTTTTAAATCCAGTTTTAGAAATATTTTCTCCCATTGTTTTAAAAGAATTGAAAGATAAGCCTTCTTTTATAGATCTAGGACTTTTCAACCATCATGATCAAAAATATAAAGAACTTCTTAAAGCAATAAAGGAAAATAAAGCTCTTTATTGTAAATATGGACCAGGGGCACTCATTTATAATATGGAAAAACAACCAGATCCGAATAATTATAAAGAGATAAGTCATTATATTATTAAAAATACACGACTTCAACCGCAAAAATAACAACGTAAAAAGATATTTCTATCATGGCAAAAATAAAACAATTATCATCACATGAAGCACAAAAAATTGCAGCCGGAGAGGTGGTAGAAAGACCTGCAAATATTGTTAAAGAATTAGTAGAAAATTCTATTGATGCCCGTGCAACACGCATTACCATATATATAGAAGACGGTGGTAAAAAATTAATCCGTATCGTTGATAATGGTTGTGGTATGGATCAGACCGATGCACAGATTTGTTTTGACCGGCATGCCACGAGTAAGATAACTCATGTACATCAATTAGAACATATTAATACCTTTGGGTTTCGCGGAGAAGCTCTTGCAAGTATTGCTTCGGTGAGCGCCATAACGCTTATTACCAAAGAAGAACAATCTCTTGAAGGCACCAAAATTGTTATTGATGCAAACAAAATTACCGAAGTTCAGACAGTTGCTTGCAATACTGGAACAGATATAAGCATACAGAATCTTTTTTATAATGTTCCTGCACGCAAAAAATTTTTAAAAACAACCGCAACAGAGTGGCGCTCAATTCAATTATTATTTAATGCTTTTTGCTTTGATTATCCGCATATTCACTTTCTTCTCTTTTGCGAAGGTAAACAAGTACATAATTGCCCGCCGGTTACCGATATAAAAAATAGAGCGCTACAAATATGGCAAGATTCCATTCATACACATTTACTTGAGCTGCATGTTGAAGAACCTTCTTTTTCTATTTCGGGAATTATTTCTGATCATCAACATTACCGCTACGATAGAAGTAGCATGTATGTTTTTGTTAATAATCGCTGGATTAAAAATCAGCATTTAACATCTGCATTTATCAAAGGTTATGCAAACGTTCTTGCACATGGACGTTATCCTGCTGCTGTTATTCATATACAAATTCCATCACATGAAGTTGATATTAATATCCATCCACGCAAAGAAGAAGTAAAATTTCTGCATCCTCGCAAAATTGAACAAGCATTACAACAGATGGTTAAAGCTGCGTTGGAAAAAAATTTATCGCAACATTTAATGAAAGAAGTTACTTTTAAATCTGCACCTGTATTTACACCCAATCGTGATTTTAACTCATTTGATTTTGATACGTTTGTAAAAAAACAAAATGATACATTTTCTACGTTACCCTTCGATACACCTGCTACGCAGGCACTCAGGGCGAGCGGAATGGAAAACTTAGAAAATACATTTGCTATCAAGCTAGATAAAAAATCAGAAGAAAATACAAAAACACAAGTAAATATATCTCATGATAAACAAACTCTCGATATAAATTCGCAGAAATCTTTATCACCATTCACGATAGATATTCCACTTCCGCTCGCCCTGAGTGCTCCCGAAGGGAGTGTATCGAAGGGTGCGGATTTTTACCGCCTCATCGGCCAATACAATACAACCTATATTTTAGTAGAAAAAGAAGATGGCCTTTTTTTAGTTGACCAACATGCAGCACATGAACGTATTTTATATGAACTTTTTTCAGAACGGTTTGCGGATGTAGCAACCGTACAATTACTGTTCCCTCATATTATTACGCTCTCGTCATCTGATATTAATCTGATAACACCACACTTAGATATTTTTATCACTAACGGCATTATGATTGAACAATGTGCATCTGATCAACTGATTATTCAATCATTACCAGTGCATCTTAAAGATCAATCAATGAATGATACCATAAAAGAAGTTATTGCATGGATCCTAGACCCTACTTCGCTCTACGAGCTTCGAAGGGCAGGTAATGCAAATGATGATATGCAAGAAATCAAAAAATTACTCAACAACAAATTGCAAGCGCAAATGGCATGCAAAGCAGCAGTCAAAGCAGGTGATATCTTAACACAAGAAAAAATGCAGCAATTACTTGATGATCTTCAAAAAACAGCCAACCGATTTTCCTGTCCTCATGGAAGGCCAACCGGTTGGCTATTATCTTTGCATGAAATTGAAAAGAAATTTAAGCGGCGGATCTAAAATGCGGCTCTGCTTTTGCGTTATCTGCTACTAATTTACGATAGAAAAACGCATACGCAAGTGTTGATAATGGCCATGTTAATATCATGCCAATGCCACTTGAAAAACCAAGAAATACGATAATTTTAACAACAATCCACAACGCAAATAAATCCCACACATGCGCTTTGGTAACATGCCAGCTCATTTTGAGTGCATGAATAGGACCTGCATGTTTATCAACAATAAAATAAGGGAATAATGCAAAACGGAGCAATGCAATAAAACCTGGTAAAATAAAGAAGATCCATCCAATCCAAACCATCAATGCATATAAAATCCAACCAACAAAAGCTTTTGGTGTTAAATAAAAACAAGAAAATAATTCTTTAACATTGCTATGATCACGATCATAGAGCTGAAGAGCAATTTTTTTAAATCCTAAATCTATACCAACAAAAAAAAGTACTAAAACTACTGCTGAAATAACCACGGTAACTACATGAGAAGAAAGCATTCCTACTAATGTGGCACCTGATTGATATGCTACTGCTGCACAATTATATCCAACACATTCTTGATAATCTTGCACTGCTGGTGAAGATAAAATAGATTGTATTAATCCTTTATTAAACAGACCAACAACAGCTACCACCAGCGCTATAACACCCGTTCCAGCTAATAAAACGATCACAAAAAGACGCACATGTTCTATCAGTGATCGAACAGCAAAGCCAACTGAATCTACAACGTGACTTCTATTTTTTTCCATTGTACTCCTTTATATACATAAAAATTTGCTATGAATCTTATCTAATCATACTCAAGAAAAAAATTGCAACAGCTCAAAAATAAAAAATATATAATCAATTAACCTGCATTACACTTATCACCAGATTATTCTTATCACAATGCTCTTTGAGTTGTTGCATCAACATTGCAGACGCTACTGAAAACTTTTCCGTAGCAACCCATACTCTCACCATACAATGTATTCTGATTTCAAGAATATTTTCCAATTGTCCTATCTTATAAAGCATTATCACCGGAAGCGGTTCTTTTAAAAATAAAGAATTACGTGCAATAACTTCTTGTATCTGCGCCTGCGCATATTCATTATTGGTTGCATAGGGAAACGACACAATGCAATCTATTCTTTTAATAGGATAATAGGTTAAATTGCTCAGTGGTTGTTTGAGCATCATTTCATTAGATAAACGAATCATTTTATTATCAAGCGTGCGAACATGTATTGAAAGCAAATCAATCGCTTCTACGTATCCGGTTACATCACCAATTTTGATAATATCGCCCAGAGAAAAAGAACGTTCCATCAACAGAAAAATGCCGCTAATAATATTGGAAACAGTTGTTTGCGATGCAAAACCAAGGGCAACACCCACTATTCCGGCAGCACCTAATAATGCCGTAACATGAAAACCACATTCATGCAAAACAATAACCACAATAATTGTTATTCCTGCATAAAAAGTCATGTTGCTAATTAAAGCTCCCACATGCTGAGAAAAACGTTTGGTTGAAATTTTAAGCGCAATGGCGCTCCACCAACGCACCAACGGTACTCCAAAAAAAATGAGAATACCAATGCGTATAATAGTTCCCATGTATGCAATTACTGATATATCATTCATGCATTATCTCCATTTATTAAACCAACGTCCTCTTTGTGCAAGTAAAGGCAATAATAATTGCAACGGTGGTAATCCACGTAAACGCAAACCATAATTAACAAGTGATAACGCAAAAAATGCAATCACCACGCGAACTAATAAATCACCTAATGCAAACGCAATTATCACGATGCCAATGACGATACAAAAAAGACCTGCAATCTGATTGTAATTAACTCTAGACATAACACTCCTTAAAAAGATAACATTTATAAACTATAGTCTAACACATTCATCATCTTATTTTTACTGTCTTCATTTTGAACACATACAAGATCTACAAAAGTATTATATAAACCGTCTAACTTTTTCAAGGAGGATGCTTCTATGAATTACTACAAACTTCTCATTTCATCTCTTTTAAGCATGTGTGCTTTCATCACGCATGCACAATTTTCACTCCAAGCCTCTTATCATATCGATAATGCTTGGCAAGGTGGATACCAAGTAACCGTTACTGTTACTAATAATACTTCAGCTGCAACATCTTCGTGGACATCTGCTTTTTCTCTTGGCCAAGGACAAACAATTAGTGATCTTTGGAATGGTGTTTTACAAGCTAATGGGCAACTTAATACCGTAACTAATCCTACTTGGACTGGCGGCGGTGTTATTCCGGCGCATGGCTCTACCACGTTTGGTTTTATTGTACAAAATCCACAACAAACTCCGTCAGCACTTAATAATCTGCAAGCAGTTGCAAATGGTGGCGTTACACCTCCACCAACGTTGACGGCACCGGTATTACAAGCAATTAATAATCCTTCTGATTTAAATCAATTCCAAGTAGTATGGAGCAGTGTTGCAAATGCTACTGGTTATATTTTACAACAATCTTTATCAAGTAACTTTGCTAACCCACAAACACTGTTTAACACCTCAACAACATCTGAGATTGTTTCGGTGCAACAACCAGGAACATACTATTATCGTGTCAGCGCGGTAAATGGACAAAATCAAAGCCCTTTCAGCAATATTGTCAGCACTGTAGTAACAGGATCAACACCACCACCAAGCAACACTGCATTGATTGAATCTTATTGGGAATCATGGAATTCCGCTGATTCAGTAAGTTCTATTGTTAATATGCACGTGAACATTATTGATATTGCATTTGCTAATTTTACCACCACCGGCACTCACACATTTGTAGTTGCAGGAGAACAATCCACACCACAAGCATTAGCACAATTGGTTTCTTTAGCACATGCTGCGGGTAAAAAAGTGAAAATATCCATTGGCGGTGCAACGTATCCGATTGCTCCTCAATTACAAACAACACAAGATGCTGCCGGCATGGCACAAGCAATTGCAACATACGTACAACAAAATAATTTAGATGGCGTTGATTTTGATATTGAAGATTATCCAGCACCCGCACTACAAATAGCTCTTATTCAAGATACACGTACACTTTTAGGTAACAATGCATTGATCAGTTATACACCAAAATCACCGGCATCTACCACATTCCCGTATGATCAAGTTATTCAAGGTGCGTATCCTTATTTGAGCGCTATTCTTATTATGGCATATGATTATGCTCCGGGTTACACATACCAACAAGATGTCAGTAATCTTATCAAAATGGGTGTACCTGCATCAAAAATCAGCGTAGGTTTAATGCCAGGAATGGATGATGTTGGCGTAGAAACATCTCTTGCTAATATTACTACTGCAGCACAATTTGTTGAACAAAGTGGACTTCAAGGACTTATGTTCTGGGATTTAAATCGTGATTTAGAAAACCAAACGGGCCTTGGTGTAAGTGCTGCAACAACTACCGCATGGAACGTGTTCCACGGATAATATTCACACGCATTAATTCAGTTAAAATAAATTGTCCAGGTGCTTCCTGGACAATTTTATTGTGTGGTTAAAGTACACAGAACACCCCTCCAATTAATTCATTCTGCAATTAATATGGTTGACATTTTTGCCAATTTCTTTATTATTAAATAGAGGAGTTTATCATGGCAAAAAATACAAAAAACGTATCTTTTCATCAACCACTCGCCTGCAAAATAAGACCTACTTGCTTGGAAGAATTTATTGGACAACACAACTTGGTGGGTCCTAATAAGCCATTGAACGTTGCTATTGAAAAAAAACATATTTTTAGCTTTATTTTATGGGGACCACCAGGAGTTGGAAAAACAACTCTTGCACGTATCTATGCCAATGCTATTGAAGCTTCATTTTATGAATTTTCCGCCGTATCTGCCGGAAAAGATGATATTAAACAAGTGCTTAAACACCAAGATGAATCGCCTAAAGTGTTATTTTTGGATGAAATTCATCGATTTACCAAAGCACAACAAGACTTTTTATTACCTTACGTAGAATCGGGCGAATTAATTCTTATCGGTGCAACTACCGAAAATCCAAGCTTTGAAGTTATTCCCGCATTACTTTCTCGCTGCCGCGTGTTTGTATTAAAAGAACTTTCTGCTGATGATATGAAACAGATTATTCAGCGCACCAATATTCAAGTAGATCAGCAATCATTGGATTGGATTATTGCAATGGCAAATGGTGATGCTCGCCAAGCATTAAACATTATTGAAAATACGTACAGTTTATACAAAAAAATTACGGTAGAAAACTTACAAAGCACCATCCAAAATAGTTACTTACGCTACGATAAAAAAGCAGAAGAACATTACAACACTATCTCTGCCTTTATAAAATCAATGCGCGCAAGCCAACCTGATGCAGCGTTATATTATTTAGCACGTATGGTAGAAGCTGGTGAAGATCCTAAGTTTATTGCACGTCGCATGGTTATATTTGCCTCTGAAGATATTGGTTTGGCTGATCCTTATGCATTAACTCTTGCAAATGATGTATTTAGATCGGTGGAAATTATTGGTTATCCCGAATGTGCTATTAACTTGGCGCATGGCGTTTGTTATTTAGCAAAAGCAAAAAAAAGCAGACATTCTTATTACGCATACCTTGCAGCATCTTCTGATGCAAAACAGTTTGGTAATTTACCTATTCCAATGAATATTCGCAATGCACCCACACCATTAATGAAGCAATTGGGATACGGCAAAGATTACGAAAAATATACAACAGAAGATTTATTACCGACAAAAATTAAAGGTAAGAAATATTTATATCCGCACGAATAAATATTTCTTTATTACCTAGAATTACATCATAAAATATCGATATAGTATAACAAACTACTATATCGAAAGATTTTATGAAAAAGATATTTTTATCCTTATTACTTACATTACATGCAGCTGCTTGCGCACAAGAAAATCCCGCAAAAACAACCATTCATTTCCGCGCATATTTAGCACCCAGTATTCCCAAAGAACTTTATCAATTGATTGCAGATTATATTAATAGAACAACCAGTCTTGATATTGTATTATCTTTTGAATGCATGTATTCGGGCCCTCCACGAAGCTTTAGAGACCCTTTTGCTGCACATAAAATTGATATTGCGCACATTTGCTCGCCCTCATTTATATGGTTAACATCCCGGAAAAATCCATCTATTGAACTGCTTGCTATCGCTCCCATTTTTAAAGATGAACGCGCATGCGGTAAACCAATTTATTTTTCTGATGTTATTGTTACTGCAGATAGCACTATTAAAAACTTTAAAGAGTTTCAGGCAAAGCGATGGTGTTACAATGATACCGAATCATTAAGCGGCTATTTTTGCTTACTACAAAAACTGACGGAAATAAAACAACCCACTTCTTTTTTTAGTAAATTATATGGCAGCGGTAATCATCTTAATTCAATTGAACTTATTATTAACGGCGTTGTGGATGGATCGGCAATTGATTCCAATGTTTTAGCGTTACAACTTAAAAATGATCCAACATTACAACAAAAAATTAAAGTAATTGAATCATGGGGACCATTTCCCATTCAGCCGTTAGTGGTGCGAAAAGATCTTCCGGATAACATAAAAAAAATATTTATTAATGCATTGTTGCAGATGGCTGTTGATGAAAAAGATGCACTTGCCGAATATCTTATTGATGGATTTGGACCAATTGCCGATGAAAATTTTGAAGGCGCGCGAAAATTATTATACGAATGTGAGCAACATATTCTTAATAATATAAGTGAGTAAAATCTAGATCAAAAAATAAGGCTCTTTTTTTTGAAAGAGCCTTATTTTTTATATTAAACTAATTTTATTATTTAGCGCCATATTTAATAAGTAAATTAGCTATTGCATTATCCCCTTTTTCACGAGCCAACATCAACGGAGTCATTTCTTTCATCGGATCACCGTAGGTAGATGGAAAAACTTCAACTAAAACATTGGGATTAGCTTTATACTTTTCAAGTAAGTTCTTTACGGCAGTAGCATTTTTTTGTTCTACTGCAACATAGAGTAATGGATAATCGTTTTCATAAGTTCGATACTCATTAACACTGATAACTCCACGCATTGAATCAAGGACACTAAAAATTATTGGCCAATTAACTGTCTTTACTTCAATTTTCTCTTCTAAATTTCCTTCACCATCATAGGATATTCTGCCTTCTTCTTTAATTGCAGCATCAACCATTCTATAAACATCAGGACGCTCTAATTGTCGTTGACGTGCAATCTTTTGAAGTTGAACTTGTTCTATTCTTCCTCGTTGTTTTTCTGTTAAGCCCCCTGGATTCTTAACATCACTTGCAATAACTCCACAAACTATCATTCCTGATAGTAAACATAACTTCTTCATAGAAAACCCCCATTCTTAAACAAAACTACATTTTTTATTTACAATTATAAGAATAATATGGGGGGGGTGTCAAAATCAACGGTTTTGCAAATATTTTTATTTGTATTATATTTTTAAACACAGGGTTATTGCTACAATTGCATATACAAAAGTAAAGAACCCTCTTTATGAATTACCATAAAAAGGGTTCTTCTTTATATTTTCAGCAAAGTTATACTGTTTGCCCTTTCTTGATCAAGCGAACAATATGCCTCACTTCTTTATGCTTAAACTTCTTTAATCTTCTGAAATGTTTCTTTACAAATTTACTACCGCCAAAAAGATGCTTATAATGTCTCAATCTTTTTGCCTCTTTTTTGCGTAAACGTGCTTCATCTTTATTTTCATGTTTGTTTATGGCAGCAATAACCTTTTGATAAAGATACGCTTGGTGATACGCTGCAAGAACTTTGCGGAACTTTTTTTTGTGCAAAGAAGGTGCAGGAGGAGTTGGGTTAGGATAACCTAAGAAATTAAATTGCACAAAGGTAGGATTTCCCACCGGCAGATACGAAAGTGTATAATTGGGTGTTGCTCCGGTAAATGTTACCGTATCAAAAGTACCGGTAATGCCTGATGAAGTGAGAATAGTATATACCCCAGTTTGAGCACTTTGATCCAACTCAATCTCCAAGGTACCTGCTAATGATGCAGGGCCCGTAACAGCAACCAATGAGGTGCCGCTTGAATCTATTTCAATATGTACCAGACTTCCAAGAGTATTATCATTAAGATTTGCTGAACTGAGCGCTAAACTTCCCAGTGTAAGGGTTTGCCCCGTATCAGGTGAGATTGTTCCGGAATTTACAAAAACATCTCCTGTTGCTGTTCCTGTTCCACTTAAAATACCTCTTTGTGCACTAAAATTACTGTTTCTACACACAGAAATAGATGCGGTATCAATCACTCCATTCAATTTAAAGTTCGCATTGTTGATGGTAACATTTCCTGCATAATCGGTGGTTCCGTTATAAACAACCGTTCCGTTTCCTTCTACAAAAACAGTCGTTCCTCCTGCACCAAAGGCTGTATCATCAGTAAAAGCAACTTGGTCGCCAAGAGTCAGAAGATCACTTACGTTTTGTGCCATTAATGTTAAAGAAGATCCTGAACGCAAGAAAATACTATTTCCAACAGCCGATCCATCTGAGCCATCTTGGGCTCCAGGCCCACCGGTTCCATGAATTCCTGCTTGTGTTGAGTTATTTGTTGTATTAAAAATGGTCGGAATTGCTGGAAAAGCTTGTAGGGTAAAATTCAAATTAGTATCCACAAATATAGCAGCACCCAGACCGCTTCCACCACCGCCGCCGCCGCCTCCAGAACCTGCTCCGTAGCTACTTGCACCAGCTCCGCCTGATCCGCCACCAAGGTTTCCTATATCACTGCCACCGGAAGCAGTAGAACCATTAGAAGGCCCTCCGCCACCACCGCCGCCACCAAATGAATTACCACCTGTTGCAGGCGTAGTGCCCGATTGATTCACTCCTCCACCGCCGCCTCCACCGCCAATACTGCCAGATCCACCTTGTACCGTGTATGTTACATCATATGCACCTGTACCAGCTCCGCCACCACCTCCGCCGCCATAACCACCACTACCAGCTTGCCCATCTATTCCATTGCTAAAAGAAGTTGTAACAACGCCAGCTCCACCGCCGCCGCCACCATCTCCTCCTATGCCGCCGGAAGGCATCGCGCTGCCTCCTGGTGGAAAATTACCTTGCGGTTGGATTCCAACCAATCCATTGCTTCCGCCACCACCACCTCCAGTGGTACCACCGCCACCGCCGCCTGCAGTATTTCCTCCCGCGTTTCCTCCTGCACCTGCAGCACCAGTGATCGCAGGACCATATGCACTTCCATCTTCACCTAAAGCTTGATCGGAACCTCCATTACCCAGATTAGTAAGTACGCCTAAGGTAGCGCGTGATCCAATTCCACCGCCTCCTCCACCGCCACCACCAGCATTATCAAATGAAAGCGTAACATCACCACCATCTCCACCAAAACCTCCTCCACCACCGCCGCCAGTGCTTCCCGTTGTTACAACAGAACCACCGTTGCCACTAAAACCACCGCCACCTCCACCACCTTCATCACCGGTAGAAGAAAGGCCTAAATAGTTTCCTCCATTTCCACCAATAGCAGCACAATCATTGATGAGTACATTTATCAAAATAATTGAAGGATTCGAGCCATTCAAAAAAACTTCTGGTGCGTAAATGGCACCGCCAGCACCCATTCCACCACCACCGCCTGAAATGCCATCCCCACCATCACCACCTTTTGCGCTGAGATTTTGAAAAATCATATTCTGAATGGTTACGTTTCCAATTGGTATAAAAAATCCACTATACGCACCACTATTACCATCAATGGTAACGGTGGGAGTGGAACCGGCATTGCCAATGGTAATATTCACCGGATTTGGTGAATTGTTAATAATGGGTAGAATTCCATTAAGTTGAATAGTCATAGGAAAATCAAAAACAATTGCATAATCATCAGGTACTGAATTGAGACCTTCATTCATTGTATTCAAACAATATCGCAAATCACCAACATCTCCCATACCACCCGGATTATTGTCCGAGCTTAATGTTACATTAAGCGTTGTTAATCCATGCAGAGAATGACAAAAAAGAAGGAACATCCAATATCTGAATGTGCGCATAGTAGATCCTCTATTACTGTGTTTAAGATCGGAATATTTTTCATCATCATTATATTGTTGAGAAACAAAATTCAAGACTTAAAATCAGGCAACAACGAAAAATTATTTTTTTGAAATGTGTAATGAGGTCTCATAGCAAATGCAATGGTGGCGTATCGCGTTTTTCCGCTCTGTTTAACAATATGAGGCGTTGGAAAAATAGAGAATTCAGTTAAAAGTGTTCCGGGAATAAGCGCAACAGAATTGTGATCGTCTGATCTGGAAAATTTTCTTAAAGGGCACAAAAAATCATCAACGGTAAATGTAGGTTTATACGCAGAAAGCAATAGTGATTGGTTATCCGTACTATCAAGAAAAAGAGACAACGCGGTTCCATCATAATGCGGGCGTGAAATCTTATAAGAAGGAAGATATTTTACTACTTTTAAAAGTATAGGAAAATCTCCGTATGTTGAAAAAAAAATATTTTCTACATCTAACTCAGCTGCAGCTTGCTTAAATAGATCTTTACTTGATTGTTGAATTGCAAAACAACTTTCAAAAAATTTGATAAGTGGTGCAACCTGTTTAAAATCTGGATAACGAGAAAGAATAAAATCGTGAAAATGTGGTGAATAATAAAAAGAGATTTGGTTTCTGCCTTCTCTTTCTGATTCATCATATAAACCAAAAAAATCAGTCGAATAATAATTTCGATATTTGGAACGAATAAAACGTTCTTTTGCCATATATAATTTTTGAGCCCATGCTGGATGCGCTTGCAGAAATGCTATAAGTTCATCAAAACATGCATATAAAGAATCATACGTTGCAATTGGGTGATTCTTATCGCATATTTCTACATAACCAATGTGATTGAACTGTTCTTGCAAAGAAATTGTATAAAGAGATTGAGCAGATAAAAACAAAATTAAGGTACATAAAACTTTTTGAATAAACATGAATTTATTCTATAATTTGTTCTTTGAGCTTGTCAATTTTTGAAAACTGCAACAAAAGATTTACGCAAAGAAAAGATCTTTTAATAATTTCTGCATATCTTCTGGCAATGTCATAAATATATTTTGTTCTTCACTATCTGATTGTAATAATATTTTTTCACCTTTTGATGCTTTTAAACAGAACATATAAATCAAACGTATTTGATCTACGGTATAATTTCTTACTTGGTTTAAAAGCTGTCTTTCTTGATCAGTAAAAACAGTCCATATATTAAGGTTACTTTCAGAATTATTTTTGCTAAAGGCTGATTCTCCCGTAACAATGCGCTTATCATCAGGACTAAATGCAATCGCAAGAACAGCTTTAGATGTATCAACTGTTACGCGATTATTTGGATCATTTATATCCAATAAAGTAAAACCATTATGATGACCTAAAGCAATTTGTTTACCATCATGACTTAGCGCCAAACTACTAACGCCACTATCAATATTAAAATCATATAAACTCCCCAGTTCTTTATGGGATACATTAGTTGGATCACTTACATCCCATAACGCAAGTAGATTCCCACATGAAACAAATTGCTTACCATTGGGAAGAAAAGCTACCCAAGAATTTAAAATAGGCAATTTATCAGATAAGTTATACTTTATATTGTTATTTATATCAGTAACATCCCATAAGAAAAGATTATCATTAATCCCTACGCAGGATGAAATAATATATTTACCATCAGAACTAAATGATACAGATTTAACCGTCATTGGATGACCAGCTAATGCTTTAGGCGTTATATTATTTGGATCAGTTATATCCCACACAATAAGATTATTCTGCTTACCTCTACTACCTGAAACAATTTTTGTACCATCGGGGCTAAATGCTACTGAGTAAACACCCTCTGGATGACCAACTAGTGCTTTAGGCATTATATTATTTGAATCACTTATATCCCATAAAATAAGATTATTCTGATTACCATAACAACTTGAAATAATTTTTTTACCGTCAGAACTGAATGCTACTGAATGAACAGCACCTGGATGACCGGCTAGCGCTTTAGGCGTTATATTACTGGGATCACTTATATCACATAGAATAAGATTATCCTGTGTATTCTGCCAACAACCAGAAAGAATTTTTGTTCCATCAGGACTAACTGCTACGCAGAAAACACTCCATGGATATCCAACAAGTGCTTGTTTTCTATCTTTTGCATATTTTTTTACAATAGAATCTTTTAAGCAATTAATAATTGAATCTAGCATTAAAGCTTTTTGTAAATCAGGATGCAGTTGTTTTAATTGTTCATCACTATTTTTGTCGTTAACTTTATCTACTAAATCGCTTTTGATTCTCGCTAAAATAAGATTCATCTTATCTGCCGGAACATCCAAAAAGTTAAATGCATTAGCAATAGAAATTAAATCTGTTAATGAAAGATCATTTATATCAATATGATCACTCAACACATAAAAAACCAATCGTATTATCTCAATAGGAAAATTAAGAGGAATTTCATTCAGCTCTCCCACAAAATCTTCTATCATTGCTTTAATAGGCTTACAATTGGTTTCTACAAGATCTTTATCAACCCACATACCTTTACTTTTATCATCTGCTTGATAGATAAAATATTGTTTTTTTGGTTGCTGCATTCTTACTCTATATGCCTTTGCAGCTTCTTTTCCTCTTTCCGGCATACGCATAGGAAAAATAGTTGCCACAAAAATAATGCTTAATAAGCAAAATAATCGTATCAATACGCTATTTTTTATATTTTTCATAGCGAAAGACCTTTTATTAGGTACAAAACCAATATATTACAACTGACAGCATACTAAATTGCCAAACTGGAAATCAATCACCTTGTGCTTATTCTACAAAAACGTTGGTCCAATAGACTATCCATCCCCATCTCTTTTTATAGCAATCCTCTTCCCTTCTGCTACACTATCATCGATCCAAAAACCCATTAACAACAAAGGAATATCGATGAAAGAGCGCCTTCTTAACTGAAAAGCCATAGCACATGCGTCGAAAGAAATCAGGAAACTGAATAAAAAATCCCTCTTTATGAATTACCATAAAAAAGGGATTTTTATATTTTAGATAAGGTAAAAGCTTTTTTTAATAAATTATGAACAAGAAACACTTTTTGCACTTGTATCTTTTTCCATTCCTGCATTAACTGTTCTCGTGAAGCATCAGGCATCACTTCATTCATATGTTGCATAAATCTAATAAACGCCCATTCTTTTTTCGGATCTGTTTTTATCTTTTTACGTCGATTTGTTTCTTCAATCCAATAATTCGCAAATTCCTGATATGTTGGCGGATTTCCTTTAAGCCAACGATCATTAAGCCAATCAATGCCATAAGCAGTAAAATGAAACTGAGGACCTATAAGATGTTTAAAAAACACTCTTGTTTGTAAATCATTTTTATAACCACCATATAACATCAAGCTGTTTGATGACAAAGACTGCAACGGATAATTTTTTGCTAGAGATTGAGATGGCATTGGTTGTGGTTTTTCAATCCGGCCTGTCGTAATAAATATTATTATTCTTTCTATCATCTCATTTTTATTCCCTTCTTCAGATAAAGAAAGAAAAAGACAAGCCTTTTTTAATTCAGCGATTTTCATAAAGTATAGTGCTTCTGAAAGCGTTTCAAGATCGTGCTTATCTAATAATGGATAGTTCGTCATAATAAAAACTCCATTCTTTGTTGTGTCATAACTAGAAAATATTATTACCAAAATCTTTTTTTGGCAAAAGCACTTCCTGATCCAGATTTTAAATATTTTTCAAAAGCAGTTGCTTTCAATTTATCTTTAAATCCCATAAACAAAATAAGTTCCCAGGGTCTGTGTTGTCTTGTATGAATTGATCCACCGGAATTATGAGTATCAAGCCGTTGAAATAAATTAACGGTATTGCCAATGTAAGTAAATTCAGGATAAGAAATAGATCTGATAAGATATACGTAGTGCATAAAAAATGATTTTTTAGAGATGTGTGGCCTGCCTGTCCATCCTTCGCCTCTCCTTCGCTAAAGCTTCGGGAGAGCTTTCAGCAAGGCTACGGAGGACAACCTTCGCTTTTTGCTATCAAAAATTATTTTAATTTTAAAGCTTCATTTGCTGGCCGTGCCAACCGAAGCTCGTATGAGCGAAGGTTGGCATCCCCTTCACCATTCTCTCCTGAACCAAGCCGCCCCCCTAAAATACGCATTAAGCATGATGCAGACGCTATTTGGAGAGTTTAAGATATGATTAACGAAGGTGCAAAATAACCCCTTTTTATGGAAATCTAAAAGATTAATCTTGAGACTGTACCATATTTGTGATACAATTAATATTGAATTAAAAAAAGACAATAACCATAACTATCGAGTGCTAATGAAGAAAGTAATAAAAAAAGAATTTATAGCTTATAAAGGTAACAAATATACTATTGAATGGTTTTTTAATGATAAAGGAAGCAGTGAAGCACAAGCATACTTTGAATCGCTACCTAATGACCGTAAAAAAAAATGTTTTCACCTTCTGAGCACAATGGGTGATCGAGGGAAAATTTTTAACGAGGAAAAATTTCGTCATGAAGGAGATCAAATATATGTATTTAAACCTTCACCCGATAGATTTTTCTGTTTTTTCTTTGATGGTGCAAAAGTTGTTGTAACTAATGCTTATGAAAAAAAATCTGCAAAAATGCCTCCTAAAGAAAAAGATAGAGCACTAAAAGCAAAAGAAAACTATATTACAAGGGTTAAAAAAGGAACATATTATGACTAAAAAAATTACATCCACATTCGAAAGATTTATGGAATCACTAAGCCCAGAAGAACGCAAACAATATAATGAAGAATATAAAGAATTCCTTCTATCTGAGTTGATTCTTGCTGCAATGGCAAAAGATAATGTATCAGTAAGACAGCTTGCAAAAATGGCAGGAGTATCTCCAACTATTGTGCAAGCAATGCGTTCAGGCAGTAAAACAGACTTTAGCATGCAAAGTTTTTTTAAAATCTTACGAGGACTTGGATCTAAAAAAATCATGGTTGAACTTCACGGTCAATACATACCACTTGAAATTCCTGCTTCAGTAAAAAAATAATTTGCATTATTCGCAATATATGCTATCATTGCAGCAATCGTTGTAATGATAGCATCATTTTTTTTATATCCATATAAGGAAATACCATGTACGCAATTTCAAATATTGAACGTGATCTCACGCAGATCATAAGTAATATGGCGTACTATTCCT
>Ga0070735_10000330_pt1 | contig 54758 bp, 95 predicted proteins | sample Coa_R1_FD_66443 | JGI IMG/M metagenome (GOLD analysis project Ga0070735, IMG submission 66443) | Surface soil microbial communities from Centralia Pennsylvania, which are recovering from an underground coalmine fire - Coalmine... | ecosystem: Environmental > Terrestrial > Soil > Unclassified ... | reverse complement strand
AGTATTCATCTTAATCAACTTCCACCATGGTATGAAGCAATTTCTCGTGGAATGTTAGAACGTTCTCAACAATTATCTCAAGCTCCATATGCGCCTTTTACAGGTCCTCGTGTTGCCGAAATGACGCCAGATTTGAGAAGGGCGGAAGAATTATCAAGGCGAGAAGGCGTTTATTTACCTTATTTACAATCAGCTGAACAAGGATTTGCACAAGCTGCTACTCCCTTTACTCAAAATTTCCAAGCTTATATGAATCCCTACATGCAAGCTGTTTTAGATAGATTAAGAACAGAGGGATTAAGAACATTTAATGAAGGAATTCGCCCAGGTCTTGAGTCTACTTTTGTTCGTGGTGGAACCTATGGTGGTGGGATGCATCGAAAATTGACAGAGCGTGCAGCTCGTGATGTTCAGCAAGCAATAGCCGATAGGCAGCAACAAGCGCTCGCATCAGGGTATCAACAAGCAGGTCAATTACATGCAACCGATATGGCTCGTCAAATGGAAGCAGCTCGTCAAATGGCAGCTCTTGGACAGCAAAGGCAAGCCGGACATTTGGCTGATATTGCCGCACTAGAAAGTTCGGGTGAAAGAGCAAGAGGAATAAGACAAGAAAATTTGGCAACCGGATATTCAGACTTTTTACAACAAAGAGAATATCCCTGGCAACAAATTTCTAACCTTTATGGTGCGGTTGCAGGAACGCCTTATTCAAGCCAAGGAATGCAATATCTTCATCAACAACCAGAGCAACAATTGAATCGTTCTGGTCAAATTGGTCAATTGGCAGGTCAATTATACGGTTTAAATAGAGCATCGGGTGGTCGTGGTTTATTTAAAAAAGGCGGTAGTGTTTCAAATGAATTAAATATGAAATCGGGCTTGGCTTCAATTAAGAAAAAGAGGGTTAAATAATGGCTTATTTTACTCCTACTCAACAATGGTATTTTGACCCTATGAGATTAAGTCAATCTAATATTGGTATGATGGCACCCCAAATGCCAGCACCGCCTACACCCGTGCAATCACCTAGAAGTCCTGTAATTCCGCCACAACAACCACCGATGCTAGCACAGGAAGAAAGTCCTGTTGCCAGAGGTATCATGTCAGGAATGGGGGCCGCACGACAATCCATCGATATTGACCAAGCTCAACATGACAGATTAATGGGTCTTGTATTTTCCAGGATGTTTGGGGGCATGGGATCTAATAAAGGGGGAAGCGTATTAGGGGGCCTGAATGAAGGATTGGGTGCTGGAATACAGGATTATGCCGTTAATGCCGATAGAATGCAGAAATTGAATTTGTTGGAGATGGAAAGACAAGATGCCTTGGCTAGAGAATTACAAAGACAACAGGAAAGGGAACAAGAAAGAAGAGATTTGCAGGCTCATAGAGCGGCTACGATAGGTCTTGCAAGAGAAAAGCTTGGACAAAAAACAGGAATGGGAGCTTCTATTGAAGGATTTAATTTATCGAATCTTCCTGATTTAGATAAATCAACTCGTTCTAAATATTCTGTAGATTATAGAGGAACGGGTAAGCTTTTATCTGAAATAGAAACCATTAAAGCAGGAATAAGGAAATTAAAAGAAACAGAAGAAGAAAGAGGTTCTCCTCTTGTGAGTCAAGCAAATCCGTATATAGGAGGGGCTGTTAATCCTATAAAAGATATTTATGGAAGAACGATTCCTGGCACAAAATTAGGCTCACAACTTAATAAAGAAAGATTAGAAAGACAATCGGTCAATTCAAAATTACAACAATTTAGAGCAAGAGCTGAAAAAGATTTAAAGGGTGGACAATTAACGCAGGGCATCTATAAACGTTTTGAACAAATGAAAACTTTCCCTGATTTAAGCCAAGGATATGATACTGTCGGACAATTATTAAATGATATTGAAAAAGAAGCTTTAGAAATTCATAAATCAGCAGACATGAGCTTAAGATCAGGAAAACAAATTACCCCATATGAACTGGGCGATATAGAAATGTTAGATAAAGTTAATAAAGCAAAAGAACAGGGATGGACTCAGGAAGAAATAGATAGAATTTTGCAGGAATGAAATGGGAAGAGATATTAATGAATTAAGAGAAATGTTTGGAAAGCCAATAAAAGAAGGCTTAAATCCTATTTCATCTCAAAAAAAAGATTTAAATGAATTAAGAAAATTATTTGGAAAACCTCAAATACAAGAGTCACCTAAAGAAAATCCAGAAGAATATACCTACGGCGAGAGAGCCGCTCAATTAGGCCATGGATTAGCAAAAGGTATTGGAAGTGCGATTGAAACTGTCTCAAATATAATGCCGGGGCCTGCTCAAGTTAATAAAATGACCCTTAAAATGTTATCTGAACGTTCTGGAAAAAGCCCGGAAGAATTAATATCAGAAATGCCCGCATTAGGTGTTGGTAAAATGGAAGTCGCAAAGCCTTTAACGGAAGCCGTTGAAAGTTTAGCGGGTAGAAGTTTAGAGCCTAGTAAAGAAGATTTAACAGGTCGAATTATACATGGAACTGGTGAATTTTTAACTCCACTTCCTGGCATGGGTTTAGGGAAAGCAGCTCAAGCTGGTGTTAAGGGATTAGGTAAATTATTGGGCAGAGAAGCTGCTACTGCGGCAGGCGCATCAACAGCTTTAGAAGCCAAGCCTAAATTTACAGAAGAAGGAACGGTTGGACGCTCAGTTGAAGATCTTGCAGATATGATTTTAGGTGGTAGAGCTGCCGGTAAATTGACTGGAAAATCTGCAAAGATAATAGATGACATTTATAAGGGCAAGAAAGAAGGTAGAATTTTAGAATCTATTAAAGAATATCCAACTAAGAAGGCTGCCCACTTAGTTGCAAGATTTTCAAAACCAGATCTAAAAAGTTTAAAGTTGGCAGAAGAATATGGGATAGACCTTCCGGTTAATGTGGGAGCAAGGAACACTGCTTTAAATTGGATACATAATAATTTTTTAAAGTCTACTTTTTCATCAAAAGCTTATAAAGATGTATTTAATAAAGCTGATGAACAAATGTATAATAAATTTAAGGATTCTATTGATACTTTGGGTTTAGAAAATGTAGAGCCTGTAAAAGCATCTGGTCAATTTAGAGACTTTTTAAAAGAAGAAAGAAAATCCATTAATGAAGAAGTTGAAAATTTATATAATGATGCGGTGCTAAAATCTGGGAAGTCTGACAAAGTAGTTCCTGAACACACCATAAACGATATTCATACTATGAAATCAATTCTAGATAGAGATATACAAGCTCCAGATACATTAAAAGTATCAAAGGTTATCGGAAAATTAGCGGATAGCTGGGGATTATTACCAAAAGATGATTCTGTTATTCAACTAAAAAAAGAAGGTTATGATGATCCTAAATTATTATCAAAAATATTAGCTCAAATACCAAAAAAATCAATCGAATTACCAAATATTGAAATAGGAAGATTAAACGAAGTCCGCCAAGAACTCGGGCAAATGATATATGATGAAGATTTGCGCGGAATGAGAGGTTTTTTAAGCAAGCTAAGAGATTCCGTTACTAGAGATATAGAATCTACTAAAAATCCAGAATTTTTAGACAAATGGAAAAAAGCCAATAAATTTTATTATGATAATGTGGCATCAAGAATTGAATCAGATTTAGCACATAGCATGTTAACGGGTGAAGCACCAAAAGAAGCATTTGATGCTATGAATTCAGTTAAAGGCATAAAATTAATTGAAAAAATATCCGGCTCTACAGAAAAAGGGAAAAGAGTATTAAATGATTTAAAGAAGGCTAAGCTTAGGGATATATTTAAGAATTCTATTGAGGGCTCATACGAGGAAGGAAGATTGAAAAAAGCACCTTTTGCAAAAATATTTCAAAAAGGTGAAAAAAATCAAGAATTAATAAAAGAATTAGTTGGTGCCGATGAATATAAAAAATTATCAGATATTGCAACTATTGCAGACGAGTTTTCTCAATCAGGCAAAGAACTTTTAAATACTAGCGGGACTGCTTTTGTAACCGCAGATATAGACAGAATTCAGGGGGTGGCTAAAAATGCCATTAAGTTATTAATGACTTTTGGTGGATATTCTGCTGCTGGAGCTCCGGGGGCATTGGCCGGCGCATCTGCCACCGCAGCAGCGCCCTGGTTATTATCTAAACTAATGGCAAATCCTACGTTTGTTAGAGAATCTAGAATTTATGCTCTACAACGACAAGCTGGTAAAGAGAAAGAAGCCAGAAAAACATTAAATCGTTTATTAAAAATATCAGATTCAGAAGCAAGAAGGTCTGCTATTCAACTTAATAAAATTTTAAATCAAAAAGAAAAACCTGAAGAAAATGTAAATGAAGAACAGTTAACATAGAAATACCATATTAAAAAGGATTTTGATATGAGCTACATAAATACGTTTGGGGGCGGAACAGTACAAAGCTCTAATACGAGCTATTCACCCATTAGCACACAATTAGCTAATATAGTACTGCAATGGCCTAATGCTTTTCAAGATACAGCTAATGTTGTATACGATTTCATGAATATTACGTCTGGCGGAACAGTTGGAACCAATATTACTCTTCCAGCGGCAAATTTATCTTCTGTTGGGATAAGCTTTGTATTTAATAACGTAGGTCCTAATGCCATTCAAATTATTGATGGAGGCGGTAATAATTTACAGTTAATTAATGCAGGGGCAGTATACGAATTTTACCTTACAAATAATACAACCGCCGGAGGTCTTTGGAGCATTATTCCATTTGGGGGCGGTGCAGCTGGAGTAACGAGTTTTACATCCGTTCAACCTGCTGCAGGTTTAACCGTAGTTCAAAACCAAAATACTGGCGCTATTATACAAACTTTTACATTGGCTAATGCTTTAGCATCCTTACAAGGATTAGTTACAACCGGTTATGGCGCTAGAATTGCTGCCGATACTTGGGCCACCAGAACATTTCAAGCGGGTAATGGTAATATCACTTTAACCAATCCTGATGGTGTTGCTGGAAACACGACGATTATGCTTAATAACGCTTTAACAGGATTAACATCAGTTAATGTTGGCAACATGACATTAAGTGCCAATATGATTCAGGGTACTCAAGTCAATCAAAATTTAATTATTGCTCCGAACGGAACTGGAGAATTGCAAAGTAATAATAATATTAATATTCAGTCCGGAAACCAATTAAAGTTTTATAATGCAGCAAATACTTTCTACACAGGAATATTGGGTGGTAATGCCGCTGCCAATACTTCTTATACATTGCCATTAGCATATCCGGTAGCGAATAATCAAGTTTTGGGTTCTACTACCGCTGGTGTCATGTCTTGGTTAAATGCGGTCGTATCTCCTGGTGCAACTACGACAAATGCCATAGCTAAATATCTTAATACAATGGGGCAATTGTCTAATAGCGGTGTTATTATTGATAACTTTAATAATATTACCGGTGCTACTTCTGACATTATTCAAAATATTGGTATAGGAACTATAGCGGCTATTGCTGGATCTGGAACAAATTCCATTAGCGCTCAAAATGCTGGGGGAAGCATTGTTCTTATTCCTAATGGTGCAGGACAAGTTCAATCTGTTGGGGGTTTTGCTTTAGTACGAACTGCTCCTGCCGTAGCTTCTGGTGTATTTTTTAACGATGGTGCTAACACAAATGCTGTGGGATTAATTGCTCAAAATGCAGCTATGGTTGCAAGCACTACTTATACGCTACCAAATGCAGGCCCGACGGTTGCCGGTCAACTTCTGACATCAACCGTACCAGTCGCTAATGCAAGCACGATGAGCTGGAAATCTCCGGCAGTTATTCAGGTTATTAGAAACAACAGCAATGTGACAGTAAATTCAAATGCAGTAATACCATCTAATAATGCAATTCCACAAATTGGACAAGGAACTCAAGTAATCACGGCTACAATTACACCCACTAATGCTGCAAATACGCTATTGATTGAGTTTAATTGTTCTTTAATAAGTGCAAACGCTCCGGATTTTGCATCATTTACATTGTTCAGAGATTTAAACGCTAATGCATTGTGTACAAATAACCAGTTTGTGGCAAATGCGAATAACTTGGTTTCTTCATCATTTAAATATTATACGGCTGCTGGTGCAACAGCAGCTACTACGTTTAGCGTAAGATTTGGACCAGCAAATGGAAATACAATTTATTTGCTATCTAACAGTGCAGGAACAGTCACCTACGGCGGAACACCGATAATTACTCTAACTGTCACGGAATTAACGCCATGACGATAACATGGACTGAAACCTCTATTCCAATTAATAAACTTAAGGATTATAAACATAATCCTAGAAAAATAACTAAAAAAGAATATAATAATTTAGTTATTAAAATAAAAGAAGATGGTTACCATAGTAGAATAAAGGTCGATAAAAATTTTACTATTATTGGTGGAGATAAAAGAAAAAAAGCTTTATTAGAAGTTTTTGGAAAGGATTACAAGGTTCAAGTATTAATTCCAGACAGGGAGCTTACCGATGAAGAGTTCGATAGAATTAATATTCGCGACAATTTACATAGTGGCACTTTTGACTATGATATACTAAGCTCTAGATTTGATTTGGAAGCTTTGTCTAAAATTGGTATGGACGAAAACGCAATCATTGGTTTTGATTTTGAGGGGAAAGACAATGGTGGAGAATCCAAAGGAAAGGATGAGGAAAAACCAAAATGCACTTGCGACTGCTGCAAGCATTGAGGAAACCAATAAAAGAGAATTCTTAGAAAAACTTAAAAGATCACTAGGTCGTGTTAATGTCGTATTAGACGAATTAGGGATTGAAAAAGAAACCTTTAACAAGTGGTGCGAAGACACTTATTTTTCTATGAAGTTATGCGAGGTCGATGATTATGCGGGCGATATCGTTGAAGGATTGCTTTACAAAAAAATATCGGAAGGGGACACGCAAGCAATCCTATTCTACTGTGAAACTAAGCTTAGAAACAGAGGATATTACAAAAAAACATGAAAAACGTAAAAGAAGAAACATGGAGAGCAGTCATCAAAAGGCCGCATTTCAGTGGCTTGCTCTTCAATACCCGAAGGCACGCGCAGTTACATTTCATCCAGCGAACGGTGGGTCTCGGCATGTTAAAGAAGCTCGTAATCTCAAATCTCAAGGCGTTACTGCTGGTGTGTCTGATATTATTTGTCTTTATCCATCCAAAGATTATCATGGATTTATTTGCGAATTTAAATACGGTAATAATGACTTATCAGAAGCACAAACACGATTTCTTGAAAATGTAAAGAATAATGGATATTACATTTGTGTTTGCTATAGCTATTTTGATTTTATAGAACAATTTAAGCGGTATATGGGGAATTCTAATTGATAAAGTTAACTAGAGACTAAATTATATTTTAAATATTAAATAACCAAGCGTTGCAAATATAAGAGCGAATCCGGCCATAATAAAATGAGTTTGCCTATCTAGAGATTTAGTTAATTCACTTCTTTGTATGTCTATTTTTTGGTCTAAATATTCTATTTTTTTATCCATTAATCTGATATCTGATTTTAATTCTAATCTTACTTCATTTAGCTGTATTTTTGTTGAATAATCATTTGGATAATTCAGTATTGTTTTTTCAAAAACCTCTAAGCATTCTGTCAAAGCTTTTGCTTGTTTTTCGCTGAAATCGCTATTATGTAATGATTCATATATTTTCAATGTGCTTAGCATTTTAATGTTCCCCATATAACTATATGTAGGTCAATTTTAACCAAAAAAAACCCCTCGGTCAAGAGGGGTAATATATGTCTGACTTACAGAATATACGCTAGCCCGAGATTCAAATGCAAATTATCGTTTTTGAACGAACTATGCATATTTTCTAACACAGAAGCTTGTTCCCAGATAACTGTTAATCTTCCTACTACGTTTTTTCCAAGGTCCATTTCTAGGCCCCCTAAAATGCGAGGAATAAAGGCGCTATGCTGTTTTGTACCCTTTACCTTATGGGAGGTAATGGGCATAAATTGACAGGCACCAAAGCCAAATTTGACTGCTAAATCGCTTGATAATGGAGCATACCCAACAACTGTTCCGTGTACGCCAAATTTACGAATGGTAAAGTCATTTGCCATATGCTTTGCTGAATAATAGCTACCGACCTCAAATCCTAAATTTGAATGAACCTTAAGTCCGGTAACAATATTCAAACATGGCAATGCTTTTACACCAACTGTTCTGTCCTTGTGTAAATTGAGCTGAAATTCTGCTCCCACAAACTTATCTCTGACCGAAACAGGCTGTGGTTTTTCTCGAGCATAAATTGAATCCAGCGGCAATAATACCATTAATAAAATGGCTAAAATTTTCAATGATTTCATGTCAAAAACCTCCAATTTAGTTAATATACTAATGGTAGACCATTATCCTATACATATCAAATAGGGTAGTTCAATAACTATTTGACATAGTCAGTATAACTATTAAAATATGTTTACATTTTAGGAATTAATGATGATTAACCACATTCAACTTCGAGAATATATTATTAGGCCCAGTTTAAAACCCCTTAATTTGTGGGAAGAAAATTCAGAAGAATTGATTATTATGACATGCGCTCATGAGACGTTGGGAGGCACATTTCTTCATGAATTAAGAGGGCCCGCTTGCGGAATATATGAAGAAGAACCAGCAACTTATAAGTGGGTTTGGGATAAGATTTTTAGTGATTTTGATAAAAATTGTGATCCCCGTAATAAACTATCAGATCGCATTTTAAAATCAATCGGAAGACCTTTAGCAACCATTCCTGAAATAGAATTAATCATTGGTAATCTTTATTATGCAACAATCATGTGTCGATTAAGATATGCTTGCGTTAAAGAGCCTATTCCAGACTCTAAAGATATCAAAGGCTTAGCACAATACTATAAGATGTTCTATAATAGCAGCAAAGGAAAAGCTACTGTTATTGAAGTGATTGACAACTATCAACTTTACTTGCGAGGACGTTAAAATGAATTTTATTTCAACTTTTATAGCCACCCACAAAATTAAAATTGTAATCGTTGGCGTATTGGCCATAATCGCCTATGGATCTACCTTTATTTTTGGTCAAAATAATCCGGTAGAGCAAGGAGCAGAAACCGTTATCAAAGAAGAAACGGGCATGAATGTGGATTTTAATACCAGTAAAAAATAGTCTTATAGACTAAAATGGAATCTCATCTGAAGCCACATAATCATCCTGCCATTTTTGCGCTTCTGGTGATTTTTCATTAACATCCATAGAATATTTTGAAAAATCATTGGATTCATTAAATTTGTTCCAAGGAACGAACTTAATGTTTTGATACTCTTTTCCATGCTTTTGGCTAAAAGTCGTTTCTAAAACCATGGTTCCTTTATGTCCAAAAGTTTTAGTTAGATTGGTTTCACCTTTTTGAGAATATAAATCCATTCTATCTATAGATTTTAAGAATTCTACTAAAATCCACAATTTGCTACCGTTAAAAAATTGCGCCTTCTTACCCTTTCTTCCACATCCTTCAATATAAAAAACAACTCTATCATCTTTAAATTCATCACCTTCAACAACTTCTATTACCTCAAAAGAATAAGTTCCATCTGGATAGGGTACAAATTCTCCTGAAGATTTTAATTGGTCTTCTGGGATATATTGATATTTAACCATTTTCTTTCTCCTATTGATTTACAATTTTTTCATTCTTTGCTCTATCTTTAATTTGATTAATTAACTTTATCAAATTAGCTTCACTTAAATCACTTATCTTTTCTACATTTCCCCATTTCAACCATTTATTAATAGTTTCTTCATCATAGGATAATGAATTGATTAATGAATCCAATTCCTTTAATAATTCAGTCTTTTTATCAATTTCAATTGTTTTATTTTCTTTAACCATTTGAACAGAAGGAATGGATGATATTTCGCTTTCATCTAACATGCCTAACCCTGATATTGATAAAGTTACTCTTCTCTTAGCCTTTGTTTCTGCCTTCATAAAGGCATTAGCCATAGGTTCACCTTTAAGGTGTCCCACATAAACCGCACCTATTGATTCATCGTGCCTTCCATTCTTATCGGTAGCTCTTGCGGTAACAGAATAAACACCATCAACTAATTCCCTAGTAATTATATCAATACTAATATCATTAATTTTTCTTAATTGTTCAGTAGCATCCTTTCTTACGTATAAAACTAATTTTCCTCCTAATACCATATACTCAAAAGGTCTAGTAAAAGGATTTAATCCAATTATTTCACATAGTTTATTGTAATATGTCACTCTGTCTTCTGGACTTAATTCTTTTAGATCTCCTTGAATAAGTACACTTTCTAATACTTTTGATTTTTCATTTTTCTCAATTAATTTTGAATTTCCATCAATGGTTTTAACTGCGCTCATATTTATTTCTCCTGTGGTATTGACTTGTCTACATATTGTCTATAATATAGACATATATTTAAGTTGTCAATAGGGTTTTATAAAAAATGTCAAAAAAAATCAAAAAGGAAAGGGATCAAGTTTTAACAAGCACCCATATTTGGTTGCCAAGAGGGGACTGGTTTAGAACTCAGGTTTTAGCTTCTGAGAAAGGTTTATCTGGGGCTGACATGGTCCGAAAATGGATAAGAGAAGGTCTGAAAAGAGAAGGAAATAAAAATGAAGATTGAAACTTTATTACAGATTTTAACCAATAATCAGATAACACATTCTGACATTTGTTTTATAATTAAAGATAATAATGAGTATAAGAAATATACTTCCATCAAAGAAGCTTCTGCTCATATAGATGATGATGGAAAGAAAATTATTATTTTAGAACTTGATAAATAATCAGTATTAATTAGTAAAATACAGGTGTAAAATGGATGAAACAGATGACCAATCAAGGTCTGAATATGAAATAGACAGAGAACTATTTGAAATTCTTGAACAAAAGGAGTTTGTTTTAGATTTTCAAAAACTAATGCCAAAAAATATACTATTTGAACATGGAGGACAATATGATTAGTAATATTTCTGAATATATTAATAATAAAGACTTAATTAAAAATCCTGAAGTAAATGAGATTTGGGGCGCTATTGGAGATATGTGTAGTAGTCACAAATTACTATTTGATTTATTTAATATCCAGCAAGAGAGAATCGTCTATCTTGAAAAGGTGCTAGGTTCAAGCGCTATTTTACCAACTTGTATGCAGTGAGGTTTATATGAAGTTAAGATTTTGGGCTAAAAATTTAGGTAAAATGTTTTATGATAAGCGTCTACCTGAACCTAATATGACAATTAATGAATTTTTAGAATTGAACGACCAGGTTGTCATGATATCTCTAGGGTTTAGCGATATAAACGGAAAAGAAGTATATGAAGGGGATATTCTTAAATGTTGGGATGGTACGGGTCAGGTATTATATGGCGGAAATGGAATTACATTAAAAAAGTATACCTTTCACAATAATCCATCATTGATAGAAGTTATCGGTAATAAATGGGAAAATCCTGAATTAAATAAACATGAGTGATTTTTAAAACCTTGTCCGGCACCACTTGAAGGAGTTCACAAGTAGTGCCGGAAAAGGGGAGTGCTTGGCGTCATCCATGATGCCTTGTCAGATCCTTCATACCTATTCTAGCCCATACAAAATTAAAGTTTGAAAGGTATTAGCACTTAATAATGTAAGCTTTTTCCTATATACAAATATAATTTATTTATATAACTCATTTACTTTGATTATTTTTACTTCTATATGGATTTAATTCATTATGCGTAAAGCCAACGGGGGCATTGCAATCTCTTAAAATTGCGTCAAATTGTCTTTCTTTAAGATTGTCCCTTTCATTTGAATCTTTATTAGGAATTAAATCAATATCAATTTTAGGTATAAAGACCTTAATATTTTTACTTTTATTTGCAGAAAATTTCCATGTAATCGTAACAGGATCTTCTATCTTAATAGTTTCTACCTCATCATCATCTTTTTTACATGATAAAGATTGTGGGGAAGTGTTGGGCGTTATAGATGGCTTTGGCGACTGACATAATTGCCTTAACTCATTCTGTAAATCTTCTTTACTTTTAGACATTTGCTACTCTCCTTTTGTTTTCAGGTTGACCTTCGGATTCCGGGTTTATTCCACCTGGAATAGGTTGATTATTGAATTGAGTTAAAATAGGGGGGGCAGATGGGGCTAAAGCTTCTACAGATCCTAATGTAACAACTTTAGGTTTAACATTTTTTAGACCTTCATCTTGATCTTTTTCATAAGTCTGAGTGGCCATTTCAGATGTTCTTTGGTACGCCCAATTTGTTCTATTCCTAATAGAATAAGAATAATGAATAGCGCCCCCAATCGTAGGACCAAAAAATAAGAACCCCCAAGGCCAAGTATAATAAGTGGCAATCGTAGCACCGACACAGTACATAATAGATAAACCTATACCTATTTTTCTTTCTGTAATATTTGGATGATATTCATTTATCATGATTTTTCCTCTAAAGCTTCCAATAATAATTCAAACCCATCGTTAAACAAAGAAAGGGCATCTGTGTATTTAAATATATCATATGCTGGCTTTTCATCATTTCCAGACTCTCTAGAATGATACATGATAAATATATGGTCAACAACCCTCAATAACTTCTTTTTTATTTCAAGTAGGTCTGACTTGGCTATTTGATACGCTCGCGTCATTAATGTTTATCCTATGCGACTCAGATATGGATTTTAGTTTTTCAATTTTTTGTTTTGAAAAAATAAGTGGTGGAGTAAATGGTGGAGGAATGTTTGCTTGCTCAATTGTTGGACACAACAATTTTTTTATTTTTGAAAATGCCACACATAGACAAGCTGTGCACAAAAATGCACATGGCAATATTAAATTAAAAATATCATTTTTAATTGAAAATAAAGTAACATCAATCTTATCCATTTTTTGCATTAACAATGCTCCAATTCAAAAATGACGCCCATTTCACACGAACAACCCGGATTAAAATCTATATTAAGTTCTTTCAACTTAAAATCTTTAACTCGACTTTAAGTTTTTTCCTTAATATCATAAAAGCCTTTATAAATTTCATCAATATGTTCTCTTTTTAAATCTTTATTATATTTTAGAAAAACAGATACAACCGCTTGTAATCTATGTACCTGCATTTCCAATGTCTCGATTCTTTCTATTAATGCTTGCAACCAAGGAGGAAGTGAAGATTCACCATTGCTTGTTAGTATATTACCCATTTAAGTTAGTCTCCCAATGTTAAAAATTGGGTTCATCTGGCCGGGCAACAGATCGAATAAAAGCCATAAAAGCTTCTTGGATGTGAGTTTTACCGATAGATTTCCACCTTCCATCGATTTCACTATGACCAATAAGATCATAAGCGACTAATATTTCTTGAAAAACATAAGTTTCAATGTCTTTAATAATATTAATGGCTTTTATTTGTTGCTCATTCAATTGTTTATGATGTTCAATTTTCATATTTCCTCCTACTATTTAAGTTAGTCTTCAAATGTCCGGTATTTAACATAATGATTATTCTGCGAAATGATATATTTCATTGTTATTCCTCTTTTTTACAAATCATCATCTTAAGAATTTCTTTTTGAAATCCGAAATTGTGAGAAAGTTTAGAATGAGCTGACAATTGTGGTGGTGTGGCTTGTCTCCACACATCTATTGCAAAATAAACTTCCTTTAATTGATCTTCATTCAATACCCATTTTATATTTTCATATCGATTATTTGCATATTTAATCATATTCTTAAGCATATAAACTGCACAATCTATGTAATCTTTATGTTCGTCAATATTAAATAAGCAATGTTTCCAAATTAAATACCAATCTCCAATTATATAGCAAATGTCATGTTCTTGATTTTCTGTTAATTCCTCAACATCATCACTCATGATCTACATTCCATGCCAATTTTGTAAAGAATACCAACCAATCTCTGGGCCCATATAAGCATCTAACGATTTATTTACAATTCTCATTTGCCCTAATATTTCAGGCAATCTTAAATTTTCTTCTTCTGATAACGAAAATAAATATTCAATTTGTTTCCAAAAAACAAAATCTGAAATATTGCAATCATCAATCATAAACCATCCTCAATTTCTTTTAATTCATCTTCATATTTTGAGGTTAATTGTAAAAAACCCAAACCGAAACAAAAATCACAGTCTTTACCTAAACCTCTACACCTAATACAAACAATATCTTCTTCAAGCTCTACATCACTCATGACCTACCTTATCCTTTATTTTATCAGTTACATTTTTTGCAACAAACCCTTTTCCACTTACATAAGTAACATGTATATAAGCGCCTGACTCCCATGAAGCTTCTTTACATAAACTTTTTGCTATTATTTTAGCTATTGTTAAAACCTCTTCCTCGTTAAATCTCGCGGACCAGGAATCACTCATGACCTATCCACCATAATAATTTCTAATGCAGCGTTTTGAACAAAAATATATTGGCCATTTAGGATCGGGTTCTATATTCATATCAGTTACAGGAAACCCAGGAGCCCCATAAATACGAATAGATTTTACTTGAAGTATATAGTCCACCGAATTGCTAGAATAAGTAATATCCTCCCCACAAGATTTGCACATTATGGATTTTATTTCATCACTCATGATCATTCCTCATCATTAAGGTTCTCATTTAATTGTTCTATAATCCAATCTAATATTTCAGGAGATTTTTCATTTCTAATACTCGTCAAATACGCTATAGATTCTTCAAGCTTTCTTCTTGGTGTCCAATTAGGCGACAATTCGGCCTTTTGAAATTTGAAATCATCACTCATGACCTATCTATTCTTCATATTTACGTATTTGACCCAAACAATCCCGTTCCATAAATTCTTCAAAAGTGTAAATTCTATCTTTAAAAGTATCTTTAATCATAAAAGCTCCATCTTGTTTTATTACAACTCCACAAGTAATAGTATCATATCCACCTGCATCAACGTAAACTTTATCTCCCATTAATACTGGGTTCAATTCCTCATCATCGTAAAAATATCCAGTCTGATTATTATTATAACTTTCAACTGGAATAATTTTTTCATCACCCATTAGTATCCACTCCAAACTTACTTTGAGTCATTTTATCAACCTCTTCATAAACTTTCTTCATTTTCTCTACTTCTTCTATTATCTGTTTAAGATACAAAATACTTTTATTGCTTGTAGTCAAAAGCTCTTGTATCTTTTCATCTCTAATCTTGCGAAGTCGATTAATTTCGTCCCACAAGATTTTATTTTTATCTTCTACTTCTTCAGGATTTTTCACAAGCAAAGTCCCTTCGAAGCAGATAAATTAACATCTTCATTAACTAATGATGTTTTATTGTTTTTTAAAGAATTAAAACCCCATGTAATGGTTTCGGCATCCTTGCCTTGCTTAAAATTTGTTCCTTCTCTATTCCTATTCATGTCATCAATAATTAAATTATGATACCTATGATATTCAATTTGAAAAATTCTATTGAATTCCTCCCAGTCTGTATCTCTCAAATGTTCAATTTTCTTGATTTTTTTATCGAAATCATCAACAATTTTCATGGTTTCTTTATCTAATCCACTCATATTACTCTCCAGTTTATAGTTTAAACAATTTTTGTTTTTTAAACTTCATATCTGTCTCAATCATTTCCAAAATCCTAGAAGCTTCCGTGAAGTCCTTATAAAGCATTTGTATACTTGCATCAACCATCAATAAGCTATATTGAGTTTTTTTGTTAAAGTTAGGATGATTAATTATTTTTTCCTTTCTATTGAAAAGAGACTTTCGTCTTTCTTCATGAAAATCAATTATATTATTCATATCACCCTCCCTGTGATTTGTTTATAAGATACAACATTAATAATGAAATCACAATAAAAACAATTCGCTTTAGAAAATTTAAAGCACTGTTTTTTTTGTCACTTTTCATATAGCTATACAATAAGTCATATTTCAAAGATTGTGTTTGCATTGGTTGCCCTCCTCTGTTCATAATGTTATTATAGATGGTGCGCATTTAAAATGCAAGCAAAATGCATGCATTCTGCAATTAAATATTTATATATTTGACCTATTTTAAAAAATGATATATAAATGGTTTAAAAGGTCATGGGGGCGTTATGGTAAAAGCAAAAAAGAAGGTTAAGAGCTCTGAAAAGTCGGAATTTAGAGTAATTACGGCCAGACTAGACGAAGATAGATTTGAAAAGCTTCAAAAATATCTTGATAAAGAAAAGCTGGGAATAACTGATTGGATTCGAAGACAGATAGATGATTTATAAGGATTAATGAATATTATTGTCCTCGTTTTTGATCTTATTCATAGAGTCTATAAATTCTTTCGTTACCTGATCAATAAAATCATTTTCACAGCCATCAGTAACGTAATTATCTTTAATATATTTTGCAGTTGTGCTTAGTAAAGACATTACACATGACATTATAAAGCTAGCTTTTATCTGATTAACTTCTAAATGAGGGGGATTTAAATCAGTAAGAAATTTTTGTGTTCCCTCTAAAAGATTATCAATAATGACTTTTATAATGGTGTCAGTATGTTCTAACATTTTTTTATATATTATTTCTTCATTCATAAAACTTTCCTTGATTAAAAATTAATCATATTATATAAGTAACTGTAATCATTCACTTATAAATACATTATCCAAAGACTTACGCACAAAATTTGTGCATAAGTTTTTAATTTTTTTATTTTCATTAATTACCCTGTTGAATTCAAAAGGCAATATATTTTTATGCCTGTGTATAAACCCTGTTATCATATTTATTATTCCTTCTCTACAATATCTTTAATTTTATTTAAGTTTCTCAGTACAGAATTGAAAAATTTAGTCTTATTCAGTACAGAGCTATTCAAATATTTATCTAACTTATGTTTTAACTCTTCTGTCGTCCTAAATCCTACCATCGCATCTTTAGGTATTAGGCTTGGCTTAGGACCCCTCTTCTTAAGTTCGCGCTTTTCTTTCTTAGCCTTAACTTTGTTAACTTTTTTCTTTCTCATCTTCTCTTCCTCACAAAATTTTAAATAAACCATAATATCATCAAATAACATTTTTCCGCCCTACCCCATAATTTGTTTTATAAAATTTTTAATTATGATTGCATTATTTTTAAAAAAAGAATATACATATTTTTAATTTTGTTATCAATATTTTTATTTTCAGATAGGGCTTGCTAATTTGTAGTAGTATCTCTAGACTTTGAAAACCTTGGCCGCCTTTGGCGGGCGGCCTTCGGCTCATGGATTTAGTTTACACATTCAAAATCAAAAAGGAACGTGTCGATTAAATCCTAACATTAACTATTTGTCAATATTTTTTTAAAATATTTTCAAAATTAATTTAGGAGACACACTATGTCCGATATAACCAAAACAATAATCCGAAAAGCACACAATCGAGAAAACCCATACGCACAGATCAGTAAATCCCTCCTTCGCGACAAAAGATTATCTAATAAATCAAAAGGTTTAATGTGTTATTTGCTGAGTCTTCCCGACCATTGGCGCTGTAGTATTGGTGAATTGACTAAGCACTCTACAGACGGAATTTCGAGCATTAAAGCATCGTTGCAAGAGCTTGAATCTTATGGATATATTGAGAAAACACAAGAACGTCTCGAAAATGGTGTTTTTGGTCCTGTTGGCCTAATTGTTCATGAAGAACCCATTAAAAAACATAAAGTTAAGATTAGCGATAGAGGCTTTCAACCGCTAGTCGAAAAACCGCTAGCGGATAAACCGCTGGCGGAAAATCAACGACTAGTAAATACAGATATAATAAATACAGATCTAAATAATAATAAAAATAATAACGGATATATTAATACCGCGCGCGAGGCAGACCCCAGCGAATCCATTATTGATTTTAATGAGCAGAACAACAAACTAAGAAAATATGAATTTAATAAACTCAAATCCAGGCTATCAGCCATCAAGAACTTTGGTGAGCTACACGAACTATACCGAACAACGGCACTGGATGATTTGCTGGAAGAATTGGTTTATCATGTCGAACACCGAGACCAAAACAAATGTACCCTCGAGAACGCTCAAAATTTCGCTATAAAGGCTCTTCGTGAAGGAACATGGGGTACACCAGCGGGTCTAGTCAAAAAACGCGAAGAAGAGCATTACAGCAAGAAAATGAAGGATCAGGAAATGGCCAAAAACCTTACGGAGCAAGTAAAGATTATTGAAAGAAAACCAACTAAAATAGAGATCAAAGAATTTTTAATGAAATGCGTGGATTCTGGGATTTCTGAAAACAACGCCGTTCGCGCTGTGAGCATTTACGGATTTGATAGAAGCAAAGAATTAGTTAATGAGCTAAAACAAAAGAACGTCAAGCAGTCTGACGAGTTATTTTTGTTAACATTAAAAAACCGAATGTATGGCCCTAAGACCATGTCATCCGTTCTTTCCGTGGGGGCTATGTAACTAATGTATCTGTATAACTCAATAGGATTTTCTTGGGTGAACAAGCAAGCGCTTTATCGAAAAGTTAAAAAGCCTGAATTAATTTATTCAGGCTTCAAGTTTAGACCGAAGGCTCACAAAATTAATTTTTGTATGCTACCCCACGTTCGCTTTTCTTAAGAACTGTAAAGATTCAATATCCTTACGATGCCTTATTTCCTGTCGGTCTACTTCAATCGATTTGGGGGCATCAATACCAATCCTGACCTGGCCACCCTTTATGGACAAGACCGAAACTTTGATATCATCTCCGATACACAAAGTTTCTCCAATTCTTCTGGTTAAAATCAACATAACAAATACTCCTTTTCCAAAAACGTACCATAACACATATCGATTAAAAATCAACACACTGCACAAATTATGATAACATAGTTTATTATAATTGCAAGCCCCGTTAAATAATTAATGTTATCAATAATTATTACCTTGACATTTTTTGTCCATAGTCTAAAAAGAGAGTGGCGGGGAGGATATTATAATGCAGTTAATCGACATAATGGAAGATTTGGATATTGTTATCGAAGATATAGAGGCTGAGATTGAATCAGAAATGGATTCTGACGAACTGTTTTATAAATCGATGTCAGGTCAACTTCAGAAGCTACGGGATATAAGCAATGAGCTTTTAGACTTTTGGAGAGATCACAAATTATTACTTAAAGGAAAAACCTATGACGCTCACTGAGATAAGTTACAAGCTACAAGAACTAGCGATGACAATCGAAAAGTTTAGCCATGACAGAATAAGCGAGGAACTCTTTGTAATAGCAGATTATGTAGATGACTTAGAAAATGATGTAACGGGAACAATCGTAGAATTAAACAAAGGGATTAAAGATTTAGAATCTATGGAATCAAAATTAAAAATTAATGATAACAATATTTTAAATATTGAAAACGTAATTTCTTAATTTTGTATAAAAAAATGCCCGACTAATAATCGGGCAACTGAAAAGTTAAAAAAAATGAGCGTCTAAATGTGACAGCTACCTTCTGATAAAGTGTAAAAGCAATTTTCAACCAAAAACACTTTAGTAGCTGTCAGTAGGAGAATACCACAATTACTTAAAAAATCTAACAAGATTAATATCACCAGAATACTCTATTTCAAAATTTAATTGTTTACCCAACGCAATTAATGCTTTTACATTTTTCATACTAAAACCTTTCCTTTTTTTATTTTCATATCTCTGAGTGAGTTCCAACAACTTAATTGATATATCGCATTCAGGATAAGCAATTGGTCTAAATAAATTGATTAATCTGAGTTTAATTTTCATTGTTTATTTCTCACAGTTAGAACAACTATTAGTTACAACATCGTCTATTTTTTTAAAATTTGATAAAAGGGTATTACATGTATCTTGTAAAGAAAGAATTCGATTTTTATCTATGTAGACATTTCCCGGAATATATTCAAGAGCACCCTTAAGTTCATAAATATTTTCTTTTGTAAATAATTCTAATAGCTCCTCAAGTGAGTCAATTAAATCATTTAACCTAATTTGATTAATTAAAATATTTAAATTAAGCTCGCTAAGTTCTTCAACTTTTTTCATATTTATTAATAAACTCCCTATCAAAGATATAAGAGCCGTTCTTACCCGTAATCTGAGCAGCCCAAAGCCTCTTATTAAAATTATTCCTGGGGAATAAAAACTTACCGTCTTTGTCATGAGGGTGAGTATTACCATGTATCGTAAGCCTACTAACTTTCATTTTTTCTCCCAGTCTATAATTTCCGATGTCTGAATTTCGTATCTTGTTCCAGTACCGCAATCAACTACAAAATTGTCATCTATATCTTTAATTAAAGCTTTGCAAAGCCTTTCTTTTTCCTCACTATACAGAAAAGGAATTTCAGAATAGAGCAACAAATTATGATCAGCTAATATATTATTGAGCTTATCTCTTGTTTTTATTGCGGTTTGTTTAGATAGAAAAACTGAAACTACCCATTCTCTACGTTCATCATATTCTCCAGTGTCTCCAAAAAGTATGTAACATTTCATAATTACTATTCTCCTTTATTCATTTCGATTATTTCTACCCTTTCCTTTCGCGTTGCATGAAAAGGCTTAAATTGACATAAGTGTAATGCATCCTTTAAAAGCTCGTGTGCATCAATTAACTCACTTCTAAGTAATTTCTCTTCATTTTCTTCGTCAACTAAGTCCTCGACATCATCAATAAATAGAGTACCTATGAGACAGCTCATCTTTTCTCTTACATCAACTAGTAGGTGAACTATGTTGTCAAGACATACACAATCGTTTTTATCATCGCTCATTTCATTTCTCCTTTAGTTAATAACCTTAAATTCATCATCACATTCTAGGTTCTCATCATCAAACTTAAAGTCGTGCATATCAAGATAGTCATATCGTGATAAGTCAATTGACTCTAAAAGTTCAATGTTTTGTAAGTAAATGTCTAGTTCCGTCATGTTAGCGCTCCTTTGTTACGTTTAATGTTTAAATAACTTTTCAACTGTTAATAATTCATTTGTTAAATCGGTCTTCCAAATGTAAGGATTTAAAAACTGCCTAACAGTTGTGTAATAAGGAGATCCATCATTAATACGTGAATCCAAGTTAAGACATTCTTCACAACATTTAAAATAAGACTTAGCTAAACAAAATGCTGTTTCATAAATGTCTTTCGTAATTTCCCTTGATGCTTGAACAAACTTAGATTGTGGTATGTCTTTCCTGCTATTGGAATATTCATAACAATCGGTCATTCCATCAAAGTGACCGTACTGGTATTTATCTGTAATAGCTTTAACAGAAGCGGTTGTAGGGCCGTTTGTCCAGCTTATGCTCACACTATTACCCATAGAGAATAATGAACTTGTGACGCTAAATTTTGTGCTAGGAAAGGCTTTCTTAAGCTCTTGCCTAATCATCTTTGCTGCTTTGACATGGTCTTGGACATATTTGACTTGTGCAGACATATTAATTGCTCCTTTGTTGATTAATGTAACCATCCATGCTTAGTAGCATAAGCTTAGTAGACAAAGGTGTAAAGTGCCTTTTTAAAAATAATTAAAAAATATTTCAATAATTAATAATATTTATATGAATCAATAAGATAAATTTAAAAAATAAGAGAATTGAATCGGATTAAATAAGTGAACTAAATTATTTTAATATATAATATGTGATAGGTAATGTAATAATTGTTGTGATTATGATAAAAAAGATGGCTAACAGAGGATGCTAGCCCGAATATATACATGACATTTACGGTCGAATATTAGCATAATCATATATCATGTCTACAATATGTTTAGCTCTTGGTATCAAGGAAAAAGGAAGATAAATGACTTTCGAGAAGGGAAAATCAGGTAATCCATTAGGTCGATGTAACGACGTATATAAGTTATCTGAATATGCTAGAAAGTTATGTCCAGAAATTTTAGATAATCTCGCAAAGATAGTAAGAGACCCGTCAGAAAAAGTTGAGGGACGCTGTAAAGCCGCCAAAATGGTACTAGATCGTGGAATGGGGGCATTAATAGATTCATCTAAAATAAATATATTACCCGGTGAAACTATTGATGTTCAAGCTTTACCAAATTCTCGTATAGAAATTGAAAAGTTTATTAAGACTCATTTAGATAAATAAGGGACAGAAGAGTAATGTCAAAAGGTGGTATTTGCTTAGGTATGGAAGTAGGTAAAAGAATAAAGAAATTTAGAATTGAAAACAATTTAACACAAAAACAGTTTGCGGATAAAATTGGGCTTAATCATTCTATTATAAGTTATATAGAAGCCGGTAAACGCAATCTTAGTCCTGAAACTATTAAAATAATATCAAAAATTCTTAATGTTACTCCGTCAGAGCTAATAGGAGATAAAAGCCTTAAAGAAAGATTAGAAAAAGAACTTACGGGCAATGTTAACTTGATGAATAATTATTTTAAAAATTTAAGGGAAGCTATGTCCGAAATTATAAAAAACTTAGTTTCATTACGTAATATAAACGGTTATACAATCAAAGAGCTTGCGTTAGCGTGCGGGTATTCTTCATCATATATATCACATGTTTATGTAGGAAGACAAGAATTAACATTAAGTGGGATAAGTAAAATGGTCAATGCTTATAATAAACTTTCAGAAAAAGCTAAAAGAGTAAGAAGGTAATGAAAATGTTTAAAAGAATTATCTACAAATTTAAAAACTTTATTTGTTATCTTCGACTATCTAAAGATGAACGAGAATGGGCGAAAATGGTCTATCATTGGGACTATATTACATATGTAAAGAATAAGAAGTTAGGTGATAAGTTAGAAAAAGAAGGAAGGCTTAAATTTCATGATGTTGCCATGACTGATATGCCTGAAAATATGGTTACCAGTTTAAAAAAATATCCTGTGCCGTTTTTTATTTTAAAAAATACCCCAGCTTTTATAAATTTGAAAAATAATAAATATTACTATGATGAACCAGAAGTAATAGACGCAGTCAGGAAAGTTTTAAAAGATGAGTTTGGAAAAGATATAAATGAATTATAAAATTGCAGGGGTAATAACACCAGAAAAACCAATTGGTAGACTATGGATTGTGCAAGGACCTACGCACGGGGTGGTGATATACTGTTATAAAAAACCAAAACTTATTCATAGATATTTTATGAAACTATTATTAGGTTTTGTATGGGAAGATTGGAAAGATATTGATGTATAATGAAACAGATTCTCAAAAAATTTTATTTAAGTAACATATATCATGGACGAACTCTATCATGAAGTAGAAAAAGATATAAAGTTTACAGTTAAAGAACTGGGTTCAGACACGCTCTGTATTAGCGCCAATAGATATAATTGGGATGGCAGTAGTAGTGATTTTCCCTTTGAAATGAATATCGTGGTTTACGCTAGACCTAAGTCTATAGGCGATAAATATAAAAGAAAGTTAAATAAGAAAGTTGTAGAACAATTTGAAAAGGAATGTGGTAAAACATTAGAATTTGTTCATGATTACTTATTACATAAGTTTGGATTATTGAACGATAAAGAAGATGTCAAGAAGGTATTAAAGAATGATAGAAGACCTAGGTTAACGCTGGGAATGTATGAGTAATTGAATTATAACTTAGCTATCCTTTCATACCTTTTAGTAAATTGTTCAGTAAAAACCCCAGCTACAAAAATACATACAAATACGCAAATATATTTACCATAGGTTACGTAATGACAAACAATATCTGAGATCGTATATAATGTAACTACATACGATATGCTAAATAATATAAAGTCAAAGATATAAAGCAGTTTCAATCGTCTCTTTTCGCGCTTTAATTGTTTCAATATTTCAGAATCTATTTGAATATCTTTGTAAAAATATTCTTTAGTCATAATGCACCTATAATTTCTCATTCACATAACTTTTAAAACATTTTATATCACAAAAATGTAATTCATCTTTTATTTGTGGATGTATCATCATAGCGGTTACTGCGCCATCATGACAGGGAATACGTTCTGATTTTAAGAAGATACGATAATTAATAATGTTTGAAGTTGATGATAAATCCTTTTCACATTTATCGCAATTGCATACAGTTTTAATCATAATCTTCGCTACCATGCTCTAACCATAATAATAATCCTTTAACAAGTTCGTCAGCTTCATTTCTCGTAAGGCCAAGAAAATGCATATACTTTCGGTATAATTCTTTTTGTTTTTTCTCTGTATATGAAAAAAAGTCACTTGGCAATTGCTGACCAATATAGACCCTATCTTTCAAACCTATTATGGTTGCTGGTCCAAAAGTTGCATGGTCTTCAAAGCTCATTCGTATATCCTAAATCCTTAATTAAATCGCCTTCACGCTACAATTCTTAAGCTGGCTACAAAAAGACCTCATCGCATCAAAAGCCGTCTCATTGGCTTCTATAAAATGTTTAAAGGCATAATTTAAGAATAGTATATATTGTTGTTTATTATTCTTTTCTAATTCAATTAACTTGCTATTAATAGAACTGTTAGCTATAAAACTTTTAAGATTATTTACCAAGAATGACTTAAAGGAATCCTTATCGATAAATGGATTACCGTTATATTCTTTTAGTAGAGTGTCAAATTCTTGTTTGAGCTCATCAATCATATTAATATTTTCCCATTTAAATTTACTTTTACACCTTCATCTCTAAGAGCCTTAATAGTCTTAATGACCATAATTTCAAATGCTGATAAGAACCTATAATATAAATAGTCTAAATATTCTCTATAATATTTCTTATCAATTGTTTTCAATTCATTAAGATATTTTAATAATGAAGTATTACGGCATAAATTTAAATCAAAATTTGTCAAAGCTTCTAACCTAATCTTATCAGAATTATATAATTTAAAATCCTTATTAAAAAGGTTAATCAATTCATCGGCTACATGTTTGTCTTTAATCTTGATTGTCATTTAATAATTTTCACAACTTTAATTTTATTAAGTAAATCCGACCTTTCTTCATTCTCTGACATATCAATCCTCAATCTTCGCAAACTTTTCTAATAAACCCTCTTTCTTCATACAATAGTCAATACACTGTCTAACTATCTTAGAAGCGCCCTTATCAATTTCCTCATCATTTCCTTTTCTAGATAATCTCTGTAAATGTTTCCAAGTGTTTAAATCAACACGAATATTACAACGATATAATTTCTCTTTTACCATTATTGACCTCATCATCAACAATCCATAAACGATATACATATTGACTTAGTAAGTTCTTTGAAATAATTAATTTTTTCATTAATTTTAAAATATTCTCTCTGGAAAGAGCAGAAGATAATATTGATTCAGTACCATCATTATGATTTTGATAGGTTAAGATGTATCTTTTAGACATAGGATAAATTCCTAGATTGGGGATAGAGGGGTATGATAGTCTGTATACAGATATTTGTCAATAAGGTCATTATAATATTTTTAGTATAGTTAAGGTTTTCCGTTTTTCTTCGAAAAACCGAAAATAAGTTTATAGGTCATCGTAAACAATTAGATGGTCTTGACAAACTTTTTTGCGATAAAAGGGGCTAATCATAAAGACTTTACATGAGTCTAAAGAACAATTTGAAATCCTTGATTCATTCGTGGAATATAAAAAAACATATTTTTTGGTTAAATTAAAATTATTAATTTTTTTCCAAATACGTAAGTAATGATTGGGTTGAGTATATCCATCTGGAACGCCAAGAGCCCGAGTTACTTGCAAAATAGATGGCCAAACATTATTGTTTAACAGTTTTTCGGCAACTAACTTAACCTTATTATATTTTTCCATATCTACTTTAATATTAGTTCCTTCTAATTTTTGCATTTTAATTTTTTTATCTTTCATGAATGTTTTCCAAATAAACAATGTTGACAAATCAAACTTTAACAGGTAATATGATTCTCGCAAGTTAAATGTAAGTATTGAGTAACCGTCTCATGCTCTTGTTGTGCTTACAGCCCTAAGATGACGTGAAGCACTTAGGGTCTTGCTTTACTTCTTGCCGATACAATTTTTCTTCCAATACCAATATCCATATATATAACATTAGTCGTATGTCTTTCTCGCTATCTCTTCATGAACAATTAATCGTTCCCATTGTTTGTTCATATCTTGTTGAAATGTATCATGAGATCTTATATGCTCTTTAATTATGTCCGTTTCCCAATATGGTTTAATATTTAGTGATTTACATAATTCTTCATGAGCTATTATATGTTGCTCATGGTTATTTTCTTTTTTATTTTTCTTAAGGAGGCGTTCTATATCCACCTCCAAACCTAAATACTTAATTGCTGAATATATAGGACTATTATGTATGATATATAAAAGTTCAATATCCCATTTCATTATTTATCCTCCTCTTTAATTTGACATTGATGTAATTCATCATATAGACGTTTCTTACAAACACTACAATTTGTATAATGATAATAATTACATTTATAAAACCATTCCCATTTTTGTTTCCAGTATTGTTCTAATTCAGATACATTCATTTTTTTAATTCCTTCTTAACTGTCCATTCCCACCCTTTGTCTGTTTGTGGAATGGAAATATTATGCTCTCCAACACTTATACTATATCCTGACAATTCTCCAAGAGCTGTGTTATTGTTGCCTTTGGGACATCTAAAAAATTCAAGATTTAATACTGATATTTCATCATCGGTTTGTCGCCTTTCTATCTCAACAGTCTCAAGACTGTCTTCATTAAAATCTTTATTACCAAATAACTTAAAATATATTCGTTTAAATATATTTGGTTGTTTAACTTTAATTTCAATTCCTTGATTTTCTTTATTCACTTAACCCCCTTATTGCTATTAAACTTTTTGTAATATTCCTCAAAGATAAACTGCATATCATTAATAATTTCATCCATCTTAATTTTACCTATTAATTCTGGAACATCGTATTTAAATTTATCCCAACCTTTATTTGCTCTTTCAAGAATATTTAACCCAAAGTCCGTTAATTCATAACTTATTTCTCTTTTATCGGTAGTATCTTTAATTTTAATTAAATTATTTTTAACTAAGAGTTTACAGGACCTTGATAGCGTTGTTCGGTCTAATCCTAAAATTAAAGCGGTATGAGTTAAATTCGGAAGATAATAATGATGAATCACATATAAAACTATAAATTGTTGGAATGAAACACCGCATTTTGATAGATAGGTATTATTAAAATAACGGGTTATAAACTTAGCGGATTTAGTAATGTTGAATAGAAGACAATGCTCTAGTTTCATAATGCCCTCACATTAATATTAGTGTATACACGCAATTTGTGTATTTGTCAAGAATTTGCAGAAATCTGGGTTTCAGCTATTCTCAATATGATTAGTTATAGTTCTTACATGGAGGTAGGGTTAATGGCTATTAAGCGGATTGTCGTCAAACAAAAGGTAAAGAGGGTTCGAATTAAAAAGAACAATGAAAAGGAATTAGAGTTAATTAAATATCATGAAATTAAAAATAAATTAATTGACTATTTTGATGCGCGTAAGGGTGAGTATAGTTCCTGGTTAGGTGGGGATATCTGTGATATTAACGTTCTCAAAAAATTAAAAAAGACTGTTAAAATTACTCATGATAGAAACATTTTTATGATATTTGAAAAGTGTCAAGAAGAGCAGTTTATTGTCCCAATATTTATAAGCATTATGGCTGAAAAGGAATCAGAAAACAAAGACATTCTAAAAGAATTTGGATGTCATTTTATAACCATTAATTCGGTTAATGAAATTGAATGGAAGCTAGAAGAAATTAAATAAGGGCCATGGATGGCTGCTTTATCTATAGAACAACAGGCGATTGATTACCTGGCGGCAGTCTATGCGGCTGAGGATAGCTTCTATGAATTTGCTAAACAGGCTTGGCCTATTGTATCGGGTAATAAGCCTTTCTATGATGGATGGTATCTACAGGCCATTTGTGAACATCTAGAAGCCGTCAGTAAGCGTCAAATTAAGAATCTATTGGTCAATATGCCGCCTAGGCATTTAAAGTCTACCTTGATATCGGTCATGTGGCCTGCTTGGACCTGGATACATAACCCGAATGAACAGTTTATGTGCTCTTCCTATTCAGCCGCTATATCGAATAGAGACTCTAGATTTTGCCGCAGGTTAATCGAAAGTAAATGGTATCAGGAAAGATGGGGGCATATCTTTTCGTTGGATAAGGACCAAAATACTAAGCATAGATTCGATAATTCAAAGCAAGGATACAGGATAGCAACCAGTACAGGTGGATCAGCAACCGGAGACGGTGGTAGTATACTTCTCTGCGTTCCATATGATACTATTATTAATACAAATCTAGGAGATTTATACATAGGCGAAATTGTAGAAAATGAGATTAAATGCGATGTGCTTAGCTTTAATCATAATACTAATAAGTTAGAATATAAACACATACTACAATATGAAAAAAATAAAGGTAAAGAACTTATAGAAATAGATTATGGAGATGGTTCAATTTATTGTACTGAAGAGCACCCTGTTTATATTGAAGGGAAAGGCTATGTTCAGGCTAAAGACATTCAAGTTGGAGATGTGGTTATAACATTATGATTAAAATTTGTTTTTTCTGTAAAAAAGAATATAAAGCAAAACCATCAATAAAAAGGAAGTTTTGCGGAAAAGAGTGTTTATTAAAATGGGGGGAACAATGTAGGACTTTTAATTGTTTTAATTGTAATAAAAAAGTCATTCTAAAAAAGGGTGAGTTTAAAAAAACTAAAAGACATTTTTGTACTAGAGCATGCTTTGATAAATTTCAAATTGGTTCAAATAACCCGAGTTGGAAAGGTGTAAAGAGATCTAAAAATTGCATAGTATGTAATTCTGAATTTGTTATAAAAAAAACCGGTAGATTAAATCAACGATTCTGTTCTTTGTCTTGTAGAGATAAATTATTAAAAGGCGAAAATCATTTTTTATATGAAAATTTGTTGGATAATTGCCATAATTGTAAAAAAGAAATTAGAATAACTAAAAGAAAGGTTGGAAAAAGAAATTTTTGTTCAAGAGAATGTGCAGATTTAGGTCATTCAAAATATATAAGAGGCAAAAATAATGGAAGGTTTATGCATGGGGATGGTGATGGACCCTATCCTCCTGACTGGAATAAAAGATTTAAATCGATTATTAGGGATAGAGATGGTTATAAATGTATGATTTGTAGTATGACAGAAGAGGAGCATAAAAAATTATTATGTGTTCATCATATTGATTATGATAAAGAAAATTTAAATGAGGATAATTTAATAACCCTTTGTAAGTATTGTCATGGAAAAATGCATGGACGCATGGAGCAAAGATTATTATGGAAAGAAAAATTGTCAAAGCTATTAGAAAAGTAGAAACAATACCCGATTATGTTTATAACATAAAGGTTAAAGATAATAGGAATTACTTTGCAAATGGAGTTTTGGTTCATAATTGTGATGATCCTAATAATGCTAAAGACATTGAATCTGATGTAGATCGTTGCAATGCTATAGACTGGTGGGATAATGTTTGGTCTACTCGTTTAAATAATATTAATAACGATTGCATGGTAGTTGTTCAACAAAGATTACATGAAGATGATATATCCAATCATATAATGAAACATGATTTTGATGGTGATTGGATAAAAGTCATTCTTCCCATGGAATTTGAACCGGAAAGAAGAGCTAAGACAATTATCTTGCCTTCGAGTAATGGCAAGATTTGGCAAGATCCAAGAACCAAGCGAGGGGAGATACTCTGTCCTTCTTATTATACTGAAAAAGGTTTAGAACGTTTAAAAAAGAATTTAAAGACTGAGACACGTATTGCCGGTCAGTTGCAACAAAGGCCTCGAGCTGCCGATGGGGATATGATTAGAAGAGAATGGTTTCAATGGTGGAAAGAACCATCACCCCCAGAAACCATACAAGTTATCCAATCCTGGGATACGGCACTATCAGATAAGAAATCAGCCTGTTATTCAGCCTGTACAACCTGGGGGCTATTCTATGATGAAAGGGACCATTTAAATTTAATTCTATTATCAGCCTATAGAGGTCAGGTCGGTTATCCAGAATTAAGAGCTATGGCTAAGCGCCTATTTATCGATTACCGAGACGATGGAAATACCGAAATAGAACCCGATGGTAATCATCAACCTGATTATGTATTGGTTGAATCTAAATCCTCTGGCATTTCATTGTTACAGGACTTTTCTGCCGCTGGTATTACGGCATTTGGCTTTAATCCAGATAAATGGGGTGATAAGACCGCTCGAGTTCAAGTCATTAGCCATTTGTTGGAGTCTGGGCGCGTCTGGGTGGCTGCTAAGCCCCCTTTGTTCAATGCCCTTAGAAAGACAGCGGATGAGTTCGTGGAAAGCTGTGTAAGCTTCCCTGGTGAGAGAGATTACGTCGATTCAATGGTACAGGTTCTATTAAGGCTGCAAACGGCTAGATGGCTTAGGAATCCTGACGATGACCAGGAACAGGATACTTCTAAACGGTGGAATAAAAAGATTTACTAATACGTATTTAATATGATACATTATCCTAATGAGGGAATATGAAATAATACAGAGCGACCTATTTGAGTCTTGGATTTCATCTCTTTCTGAAAAATCGAGATTACAAATCTACGAAAGGTTAAGGAAGATAGAAAAATATGGTCACTTTGGTGTTTATAAGCATCTAGTAGATGAGATTTGGGAATTGAAATGGGAGAATGGGAATCGTGTATATTATTCCTATTTAAAAGAATTTAATATTTTAATATTATTAGGAGGAAATAAAAATGGGCAAAGTAAAGATATCAAAAAATCAAAAAAAATCTATCAAGAATATAAAAAAACCTATCCGGTTTAGCCGTTTAGATCCTTCTGCCTATATCCGTAATCCTAAAAATATCGTCAATGCTATCGCTGAATGCCTCTTAAATAATGATCCAGAAGGCATTGTAGAAGTGATTGATATTTATTTAAAATCTGTCAATGTTGTTGAATTTTCTAAGAAAAACAACATTCCAAGAATTAATATTTATAATACTCTTAGAAACAAAAACCCAACTATTAAAACCTTGGCAAAAATCCTTCATGCTGCCGCTTAAAATATAAGCTAATCTACTTATTTTTAATTTCTTTAATTGAAATCATTAAAATAGTCCATTTTAAGATAATCAACTTAATTTGTATTAAGCTATTTGTTTACTAAACTCAATGGGTAATTACCATAAAAAGGATTTTTATGGCCTTCGTACCCATGGATGGACTTGGCGAACCTTCAGCTATTAATGATTCTCAAATATTAAATGAGTTAGAAATCACACCGGAAGGTGATAAGATATTTGAAGTTGTGGATGTAGCGGAAGAAGAAGCGAATGAAATCAATTTCGATTTTTATAGAAACCTTGCAGAAGATCTCTCGACTAGTGAATTAACAGGTCTAGCCGAAGAACTATTAGAAGAAATTGAAGACGACAAGAAAGCCCGTTCACAATTTGATAAATCTCTTGCGACTGGACTTAAATATTTAGGCTTCACTATAGAAGAATTTCGATCTGTCCCTTTTATGAATGCCTGCTCCGCTTATGATACGACTCTAAGCTCTGCTACCTATTCAGGGTGGGCAACGGTTAGAGCTGAATTATTACCATCCACTGGCCCTTGTAATGCAGTTGTATTGGGTAAAGAAAATGATGAACTTGAAGATAAAGCCCAAAAATTAAAGAAATTCTTAAATGACTATCTAACCGTTATTGATAAAACCTATTATCCCGATTCTGATGTTCATATGCTCTATACTGTCTTTTGCGGTAACGGATTCAAGAAAGTCTGGCAGGACCCTATCCTATGCCGTCCATTATCCAGAAATATTCCAGTCATGGATATTATCACCGACCCTAACTGCACAGACCTATTATCATCAAGTAGAATAACTCAGAAATTATCGTTACAGAGACAGGAAATATTATTAAAACAAAATATTGGTGAATTTGTTGATACAGAATTGCGAGAAATTAATGATGTTACTCCTGAAGATAATAACGTTAAAAAGACAATTAATCGAATTGATGGTTTATCGAATGATATCACCGATAATACCTCTCAATTTGATTATTATGAAACTCATACGACGCGATATATTGACAAAATCAATGAAACTAAAGGCCCTAAGAATCAAGAATTTCCGCTTCCTTATGTTGTGACGATTGATATTCAAAATCGTAAAGTAGTTCGGATAATCCGTAATTGGAAAGAAAATGACACAAAATATAAACGTAAAGAGTCTTTTATACATTCTAAGTATCTTCCTGGCTTTGGTCTTTACGGTTACGGCATATTGCATATGCTTGGCTCTAATTCTGTGGCTCTCACTTCGGTATTAAGACAGGGTGTAGACGCGGGTACTTATGCCAACTTCCCAGCCTTTATCAAGATGAAAGGCTTGAAGATGGAGCAGAATGATAAATTAATTGGTCCGGGTGAAGCTCATGATATTGAAACCGGGGGGGCTGTCAGAATTCAAGATGCCATTATGCCACTTCCGTATAAAGGGGCTGACCCGACTTTAATGACCTTAAGACAACAATTGCGAGATGAAGCCAAGCAGCCTGCGGGTGTGGCTGAAACCCAAATATCCGATAAGCATGCTGATGCTGCGGTCGGTACGATATTGGCATTGATGGAAAAAGCGACCGTCATTCAATCTTCAGTGATGAGATGTCTACACCATACGATGAGTCAAGAATTGGGACTTATCTATGACTGCTTCAAAACTTACATGGGGGATGAACCTTTTATTTTCAATATCCCCGGTGAAACGATAACCATTAGTAAAGAGGATTTCCATGAACTCATTAGAATTGTTCCAGTATCCGATAGTGATTTGGATACCGTTAATCAGCGCATGGTTAAAGCTTATGGCCTCTTGCAGATAGCCAAAAATGACCCACAGTTACATGACATGAGAGAAGTCTATCATCGTGTATATACTTCTATGAATATTCAGGATATCGATAAAATCTTGAAGACTGAAAAAGAAGCCATTCCTTTAGATCCTATTACTGAAAATATGAATGCTATGGAGGGTAAGCCCTTAAAGGCTTCAATAGAGCAAGACCATAAGTCGCATATCATTGTTCATTCTAATAGTGTTGTGGCTCAAACGCCTGAGATGAAAGCGCATATTCAGGCCCATATGGCCTATGACTATTTATTGAGTATGCAGCAAGCCATGGGTATACAAATGCCGCCCTTAGAAGCTCTACAGGATATCAATATTCAAAATCAAATCGCTATGATGGCAACAGAAGCGTCTAATAAGCTTGCCCAAGAGAACCAGTCTCAACAAGAACCCACCCCACAACAAGTTTTAATGCTCGACATTGAACAACGCGATAGAGCTGCTAAGCTTAAGAATGAAGAAGTTCGATTAAAGGTGGAAGCCGATAGTGCCAAGGCTGGACTACAGTTTCAGACGGAGATGGCAAAGATTAAGTCTCAGCAAGAAATGGCTGAAGATAAAAATGAAAAGGACTTAGAACTGGCAGATATGAAAGAAAAGACTAATATGGGATCGACTGTCTTAAAAAGTCTTTTGAGTCTAGGGAAAGGAAAAGGAAAAGACAATTATGAAAAAATGTAATTATGAATCGGGTTATGCCGGTAAAGACAGTATGCGGGATGATGCTAAAAAATTATTAAAAGGCGATACGGATATTAAAATTAAAGGCTACTTCGCATCAAGCCATGCGCCCCAGTTTTTAAAAAAAAGAACATTTAAGAAAGGCGGCCATGCCGTACCTAGGAATAAAGAAGGCAGAATGTCAGAGCTTCATATTCCACAACCTATTAAAGAGAAAAAAACTAAACAATTTTTAAATGATAATCGACATGATGGATACTTTCCAAGAAAGAAAATGAAAAAAGGTGGAATGGTAAAAGAATCCATGCGAGTTATCGTCCCAGGTTCTCATCCTATGATAGGGATGAAAAAGAAATCACTTAAGTTGTCCGGTGGTAAGAAGTCTAAAAAGGACGGCAGAGTTAAGGCGAAACAATCTTTGCCATATGATGCCTCACAAGGTCAATATATGCGCAAGGGCGGGAAAGTACATAAACACAGAGGATAGTGTAATGACAAAATATGAATCAGAATCCATGATGGTTGGAACAAAACGTGTTAACGATAAAAAATCGTTACAAGGCGCTAAATTGCCTAAATCAAATCATTCCGTAAAAGCAAAGAAAGTTCCTTATGATGCTTCAACCGGTACTTATATGAAAAAAGGCGGTCATGCTCATAAATCAAAAGATGGTCATAAGAAACATCATTCTGAGCATCATGCTCATAAAAAGCACCATGCTGAACACCATATGCATGATGGTCACCATGGTAAAGAGCATATGCATGAAATGATGCATGGAGGCCATCACAAAGGTCATAAAAAAAAAGCCCTAAGTAAAGAGCTAATGCATGAAGCGTATCTTCATAAAGAATTGAAGAAACGCAAAATGATGGCTTTGGGAGGCGCTGCTAAAGTTAGAAAAGGCGTGGCGACGATGAAAGGTGCTCAAAGAGTTTAATGTTCGGAGAGTATTTTTTAGAATCCTGCTTTAAACTGATTCAAGAGCGTTTAAATACTGTCAAGGAATCGATGGTATCAGGCGCTCTTAATAGCATGGAAGATTATCGATTTTCTGTTGGGAAATTAAGAGCCTATCAGGAATCTATCGATATTCTTAAGGAATGCTATTCACATTTTTATGAGTCCAAAACCATTAATTCAGGGAGGGATGATAATGGTGATGAACAATTCTAAAATTGATGTCGTTTCGCATCCGGGGATTATGTTGCCCCCAGGATATGACAGAAATACGGACATTAAAGAAGAACAACCTAAACAAGAACATTTAGATTTAGACGGATTACTTCATAAGATTGAAGAAGTCAATGGTCTACCGAAAGATTCTATATCTAAACGGTTAGAAGAAAGTAAGACTGAAGAAGAAATACATGAAGAAGAGGAAATGAAAACCCTCTTTGATAAGTTTGAAGAAAGTAAGAGCGATTCTATCGGTTGGGTTCAAAAAGATGAGGTAGAAATTGCCAAGAGAAGGATAAGAGAATCATTAGGTTTTACACCTCCGCCCATGGCGGGGTGGTATATGGCGGTTGTGGTCCATGAAGAACGCTTTGCGAGAACTAAAGATGGACGAAAGACCAAAATTGTTCATGCCAGTATTGATGAAGAAAAGTATAGAAACTGTGTTGGGCTTGTGGTTTCACAAGGAAATGAATGTTTTTCAGGACCCAGATTTGAAGAGTATTGGTTTAGACAAGTATTAAGACTATTTTTTAATCGGTGGATGAAACCTTGTAAGAAAAAACCTTGGTGTCGAGTCGGTGATTGGGTTGTTTTTCCAAGACATGAGGGTGAATTGATGAATTACAGAGGTGTTCCCATGATGATGTTACCGGATGTCAAGATTTATACTCCAATAGAACACCCCGAATATGTCACTCGATTTTAAACCAATATAGGAGATTGTCTCATGGATGAGCAATTAATGGATGAAATTGAAGTACCAATAGAAGAAGTGAAAGAAGATGAACCTCTAATTATACATGAGGGAGAAGAGAGTTTTTCTAAAAGTTTGGAGCCAGAAGCTTCAGACGATATTGAAGAAGTTGAAGAAAAGTCGGACAAAGTTAAAAAGAAAATATCCGTTAAAACGAGAATTAATCAATATACCCGTAAATATCATGAAGAATTAAGGCGCGCAGAAAAGGCGGAGCGGGATTTAGCCTTAATGCAAGAGGAACATGAAAGACTTAAAAGGTCTTTTGAGACTTCTAATAAGGCTGTCATGAATAGCCAAGAAGGTATGCTCGATGCGCTCATTCAAAAAGCCAAGCAATTAAAACAAAAAGCCATTGAAGATGGAGATGTTCAGGCTCAGATTGATGCAGATGTTTCGCTAGCTGAAGCGGTTTCAGATAAAAGAGCGCTCGATTCGGTTAAAGTGTCACAAAAAATATATGAAGAAGAAAGAGCTAGGATGCCAGCTCAACAGAATGTTCAACGGCAGCCTATGGCTCAAGAACCAGAAGCCTATGCTACTCCTGAAACGGAAGAATGGCTTCAAGAAAATTCTTGGTTTGATGAAAATTCAGATGATTTTGACCCAGATTTGCATGAGAAGGCATTGCGTTATGCTCAGAGTTTAGATACTCGGTATAACCGAAGTGGCATGTCAAATAAAGTTTTATCACAGGAATATTTTGATGAAATTGACCGTTATATGCAAAAACATATGACGAAAAATACATTAAATCAGAATTCTAATCAAGGACGAGGAGAATTAAGTATGAATAGGCCACGAGGTTCAGTATCAGGCGTAAATCGCGCTCATGTTCCAGGCCAAAGGGAAACCTTTCGTATGAGTAAGGATGAGCAGGAAATGGCTCGCGCCATGGGTTGGACTGATCAGCAATGGTACAAGTACAAGAAACAAGCTGAAATTAATGAAGCTAAAGGGATTTTGAAATCTGCAATGGGTAATTCACGATAAGGAGATAAGTCATGGCACGCGGAAGACCAAAAAAGACAGTTGAAAACACGGATAGATTCGAAATAGGAAGAGAATATGACACTCTGGAACATGCAGATGAAAGATTTGAAGGCCCCGGATTTTCTGAAGAAGAAATTCGCAAGAACTTACAAATGGGATGTCGGGATCCACTTTGGATTGATAACCGCCACAGGCCTGCCGATAAAGTTTACGAATGGGGAACTGAAACAATCCTAGGTATGTCAGACCATTCAGGACTTGTCGACAGAGCACGAACGGGTTGGACGCCTGTTCCTATTTCTCGCCATCCTGAATGTATGGTTGATCCTAGAATCGATGGTGGAGAAAGTCGCAAGGCGGGCATTATACGGCGTAAGGGGGCCATATTATTTGAACGCTCTAAACATCTCCATGATATAGCCGTAAAAATTTCTGAGGAAGAAAATTTAAGAGCATTGGACTTAGTTAGACATCTTGAAAAGAGTAATGGATTAATTCCTATTGGAATGGGTAGTACGCATATCAAATCGAATAAGATTTCGATGTCAAGAGAAAAATCTTTTAATTGATTTGATTTGCATTTGTTAAATGTTCAACTATACCTAAGAGTAGAGGGAACCGTACTCTTCAATTCGGTATGAGCGCAAGCTCAAAAAATGGTGAACCGTACCATTCTTAAAATTCGGTATCGGGCATGTCCCCCGCAATTCGCGCAGAAGATAGAGAATAATGTGAATTATTGTCACGGAGGACGACATGAGCTACGGCACGAATTTACCTTGGGGTTTAAAACCCGTGCGCTATATGAATGGCGCAGCTTGGAATGACCAAGTAACTCCTTATCAAATACCTTCCGGCTATACAGCAGGGGGCGGTCAATTAGGTTTATACCGATATGATCCCTTAACACCTGCCAACCCTGGTACAGGTCTTTTAACAATTGCAGCCGCTGGCGCAGGCAATGTCATCATTGGCTCTGCTACTGCTTTTCAATGGTTAGATCCTGTTACAGGACAACAAGTATTCTCAGACTTCTGGCCAAATGGACAAACTACATTTAATGCTACTCCTGCAACGGTATTCGTAGCAGATGACCCAATGATTGTTTTCAATATGCAGGCTGGCAACACCGGTACTACAACTATTGTCACAGCTAATTTATTAAGAAATATTGACCTTGTGGCTGCTAATGGTAGTGCATATGACGACTTATCAGGATGGGCTTTAGACCAAACAACGGTCGGTACAGCTGCAAATAAACAAATGAAAATAATTCGTTTTGTTCCAACTGCTGATGGTACTAACGTTTCCGGCCTTGTATTCAATAACGTTGAATGCTTGATTAACAATCACTATTACAAAGCGGGTGTTGCATCCGTTTAAGGGAATTGATAAAGAATAGGGAGATTCACAATGCCAGTTCAATTAGCCAGTATTCCACAACTATTGAAGCCAGGTTTGGCTGCAATCCAAGGTGCAGATTATAACGAATATCCTGCTCAATGGTCAGAAAGTTATGATGTTTTCCAATCCGATAAGGCACAAGAAATCGTACAGGAAATTCGGCTCTTATCTATCGCTCAGATTAAAGCGGAAGGTACGGCCCTAGCTGTCGATAATGATTTGGGTGACAGAGCATTAACAACTTATTACAACCGTTCCATTGGAATCGGTTATGTAATGACAAGAGAATGTCTAGAAGATAACTTATATAAGACCTACTTCCCAATGGCTAATCGTTCATTGAAGAATTCAATGGATGCTGCAAAAGAAACCATTGGTGCTGCTCTCTTTAATAATGGTTTCAATGCTGCTTTCCCTCTGGGTGATGGTCAACCTTTATTCTCAACAGCGCATCCTTATGATGGTGGTACTATTTCAAATACATTGGCAAATCCTTCCACATTTAATGAAGCTGCTCTTGAATCTTGCATTATTGGTATACAACAATTTAGAGATGCTGCCGGTATTTTAATCCATACCAAGCCTACTAAATTGATAGTTCATCGTAATTATCAATGGCAAGCTGAAAGATTGTTAGGTTCTAGCTTTAGAACTGGTACAGCTAATAACGATATCTCAGCGATTTATTCGGTATCAGCAATTCCATTAGGTTACAAGATTAATCAGTATTTGAATCAATATGCCGGTGGTAATCCATGGTGGATCCAAACCGATACACAAGGTTTAAGACACTTTGTAAGAACACCGATGGAAATAGATCAATATACTGACTTCTTCACAAAAAATATACAAGTTAGCGCTTTCGAACGATATTCGTTCGGCTGCGATAACTTCAGAACAGTATATGGAAGCTATGGTACACAATAAGTTTGACATTGTCAAAAAGGAATCGATATGTCAGCTAATATCAATCCAAGTGATCTATCGTCTGTTTTAGTTGCAGACCCAGTCTCAATAAACGGACTTCCAGGCTATCCCGCCACACCGACCCAAGTGGTTGTTGGCGGGGTTAGCGTCAATTGTTCATCTGTCATTGAATGTCAATCAACCACACGCGGTTTTTTGCAGCCCAGAATGACGAATGCACAAATGAATGCGATCGTAGCGCCTGTTAATGGCATGCAAGTTTTTACAACGGATGCACCAAGCGGCGTTCATACTTATACCGGAGGCGCATGGTCATTATCCGGTTCAGGCAATGTTACAGGCCCTAACGCTTCTACAAATAATGCTTTAAGCGTATTTAATGGTATTACGGGAACGCTTTTAGCGGCCACCTCTGTATTATTAAATCCTGTATCCAGCATTATATCTGGACTTGCAAGTGTATTAAGTAGTAGTGGTGCTTCGGCTAGCCCCACTTATTCATTTAGCGGGGCTACCAATTATGGAATGTTTTATACGGCCGGTGGTGGTGTTAATAATGCATTGAGTTTTGCTACCAATGGTACATTTGGTATGGGGCTCAATGTTAATAATACATTATCAATAGGAACTAATGTATTTGATGCAACCATGGTTAATGGCATACAAATGTCAACATCCGGTGCGACACCAACGGGTATAAATAATGTCTTGATGATATATGGTGCGACATCTCCTGCGACTGCTCATCTTGGAATACCCGGTTTTAGAATTAATGCCGGTGGTTTAGTTACAACCGCTACCAATAATACCGTGAATACAAAGGTTGAAGTGGTTGTCAATGGAACAACATATTATTTATTGGCTAGCACAAGCCCAGCTTAATATTTATTGATTTTTCAATTAAACATGGAGGGAATGTAAAATGGAAACTCAAAAAGTAACGGGTGAAATTGAGTCTAATATTAAGGAATTAACTGAAAAGTTAACTAAATATCAAGACCACTTAAATACCAACATTATTGCCGTCATTAAAAGGCTTCGAAATGAAAAGAAGTTGATTTTAAATGATATAGCAATTATGACCGGTGCAATTCAAGCTTATCAAGTGTCTCAGAAGATAGTGACACCTGCAAATGATGCCCAAGTTTCGGTGGGGGCATAATGCGGGTAACTACTCTTATATGGCCAGCAATAGATACCGCGGCAATTGCCGCGGTACAAACATTAGCCGCGGCTGGTACTTTACAATTAAATGGTACTCTATCTGTACCTAATGCAAATATTGGTTTATTTGTCAATAATGTGTCTTTAATAATTCCAGAAAATACTAGGATAGTTACTTTAACATCTGCCAATAATTTATCGGCTGTCAATTTTACCATTTCAGGTATGTCGGGTGGGGTAGCTGTTTCTGAAACCATTGCGGGACCCAATAATAATACCGTAACAACTGCTAATTTCTATAGCCGTATTAATTCTATTACGACCAGTGGTGCTGCGGCTGCGGTATCGGCTGGTATTGGTGCTACTGGATTTACGAATTTATTTTTACATAACTATGATGCATCTGTCTTTAATGTTGGATTTTCTACACAAGTCATTAATGGTACTGGAGCACTTACTTATACCCTATATGTTTCTCATTCTCCATTAGATGGACTTGCAGCTAATCTTTGGACGGCGGTTTCCTTTTCTCCAATTGCTGGAATGACTGGGGCGACTACGAGTCAAATAGCGAATTATACGACACCTATTAAATATTCATTTATTAATGTAACAGCAAGTTCCGGTACAGCAGTGTTGGCTGAAAATATATTGCAACAAGGAATCAGGAGTTAACATGGGAATCCAAAGAAAACATGAAATGCGCAAAATGGCTATGGGCGGTTATTCAAAAGGCGGCCACCCTGATAAATGGATTCAGGGAGCAATTAAGCATCCTGGTGCTTTGCATAAATCTTTGCATTTACCAAAGGGTAAAAAAATTCCTGAAAGTAAATTGGAGAAAGCGATTCATTCTAAAAATCCGTTACTTAGAAAGAGAGCTAATTTAGCAAAAACTTTGAAGAAAATGCATCACGGAAAATGAAAGGATGGTAGTATCAAGTGGCAGTAACATCGGGGACTTACAATTTTTTGTCGACAACCAGTCAACAAATGATCGATGAGGCATGGGAGAGAGCCGGCCTTTTACCTGACGTTATTACCCATCAAAAAATAATCACCGCCCAACGTTCCGCCAATCTTATATTAACTGAATGGATAAACAAAGGTTATAATCTTTGGACCTCTACGATTTCGCTTATTGGTCTATTTACAGACCAAGGTCGTTATTTTTTACCAAAAAATGTAAGTGATGTCATTGATGTTAATGCAAGAACTTTTCAAAGACCATTGGGAGGAACGGCTTTTTCAAGCGCGGGAGGAAATGCTGCAAGTGTATTTGGTGGAGCAGGCCCGTGTACTCAAGCAGCACCTAATGGTTATATTAGTTATGATTATGGTGCGGGTGTACAATACGAAATTACCTCTGTTGGAGTTCTTTCAGCTGCTAATTTGACGTATACATTATCTTATGAATGGTCTTCTGATAATGTAAATTGGTTTTCCTCATTATTTAGTCAGCCTACAGCTTATAACAACGTAGATACTATTTGGTTGGATATGCTTGTTCCTCAGAATGCAGAATTTTTTAGAATAAGGGAAACGGGTGGTGCAACATTAAATATTACACAAATATATTTTGTAACTAATACTACTGATACCGTAATGGCTAGAATTTCAGGTCAAGAATGGATGACTTATCCTAATAAATTTTTAGCCTCTAAGCCAAGTGTATGGTGGCTAGATAGACAAACCCCTCAAGTTGAACTGGTTATCTGGCCGGTTCCATTGCCGCAATATCAAGTTTTACAGGTTCGATATATTACCATGCTTCAAGATGTGGGTGCGATGACCAATTCCGTTAATATTCCCGCACGTTTTTATGATGCCTTTTGTTCAGCCATGGCAAAACGCTTGGCTATGAAAAAAGATGGCCCACTAGATTATGAGCGAATTGCGCTTTTAGATAAACAAGAAAGAGAAGCTTATTCTTATGCGGCTACTGAAGATACTGAAAAAGTACCCTTAAGATTAATTCCGAGTTACTTAACAGGATGGAGTTATGTTTCATGAATGCTAATCCACTTGGTAAATATACCCATCTGGATTGGGAACATCCAGATTCAGTCGCAATTTGTGACTATTCTGGTTTAGTTTGTAATTATTGTGATTTAGTTAAGCAAATGGAATGGAGAGGTAATCGATTAATTTGGACAGGTTATATGGTTAATAAGGAATTTGCCGATAAACCAAATCCTCAATTAATTCCTTTGACATTGCCACCGGACCCACTGCCTCTCTATAACACGAGGCCGCCTCAACAATCGAGTGAAGGTGTTAATGGTCCTCCTGTATTGCCGCTAAATCAAAGAATTTTACAGTTGGAGAACGTGTATTTTCAAAGCCCAGGATGAGGCTTATTAATTCAAGGATGAATAAAAAATGGGAATAAATTTACAAGACCCAGTTACATTTAGTACCGCTATGCTTGTTGGGGACACAGGACCTGGTGGTACGCCTCCTACGATTACCTTATCTGGTGGAGTTCCTGTTGCAACAGCTTTGGAAATTCAATCGACTTTAGGTGCACTGTTGCTGCCCAGAATGACAAATACGCAAATGAATGCGCTTTCTCCTGTTGTCGATGGTATGGTTTTATATAATATAACGAATACTTCTCCTTATTCTAGGCAAGGGGGCGCTTGGGTTCCGATTGGTTCAGGCGGCGGTGGCGGCGTAAGCAGTATTAGTCAAGGTAGTAATATTGTTTTATCTCCAAATCCAATAGTCACGACCGGTTCTGTTTCTCTAAATCCAGTTTTAACCGGTTTAACAAGCGCTGTTATTGGTAATATATCGATAAGCACAACCGCCAATACGATTTCAGGTTCAGCCGCTTTAAACGTCGTTAGCACATCATCTAATGTTAATTTAACTGCCAATGGTGGTGGTGGAAATATTAATATTTCTGGCAATTTAGTTTTAGGCTCTACTAACGCATTAACATTAACTAATGCGGGCGTAGCTACGATTTCGTTTAGAGCCAATAACTCTGCGGGCAGTAGTACAAGTTATGTATTTCCAGCAGCCTATCCAGGAACGAATGGACAAGTTTTATCAAGCGATACATCGGGTAATATGTCCTGGTCTTCTGCTACGGGCGGAACAGTAACTTCTATTACCGCAGGCTCAAATTTAACCGGTGGAACTATAACCACAAGTGGCACCATTGGTTTAAGCGCATCCGTTTCAGGCTTAACGTCATTATCTGTTGGTAATTTTACAATTTCGGGAAGTACAATCGCAAGCACAAGCGGTATAACTGTGACTGCGCTTGCTGCGTTAACGTTAAACCCAACACAAATACAAATAGGAACATCAACATCAACCGCTGTTCAGCTAAAATCCGGAAGTCCAATACAGTTCTTTAATCCTGCGAATACTTTTTCATCTACCTTTGCTGCCGGTACTCAAGGAGTCAATTTAAGTTATTTGTGGCCTTTAACAGCCCCAACAAATGGCCAAGTATTGTCATCGGACGGATCGGGAAATATGTCTTGGGCATCCGTTGGAACAGGCAGTGTCACAAGCATTTCGCAAGGTGCAAATATTACCTGTACCCCAAATCCTATTGTTAATACAGGAACGGTGGCGCTCAATACAACATTAACCGGATTAACCAGTGTTGCGATTGGTAATATGACCATTACCAACGGATCGATTGCGGAAAGCGCAGGTGCTTTAAGCATTACTACAGCGGGTTCAATCACGTTAACGGGCGGCGGTGGAAGTGGCGTTATATCGTCGAATAACTTAAGTGTATTATCGAATTTAGGATTATCACTTTATAATTCTGGTAATACTAATTCTATCACAATAATTCCGGGTGCCTCATTAGCCGGTAATTTTACCTATACATTGCCACAAACCTATCCATCATCTAATGGTCAAGTTTTAGCCTCAACCACTGCTGGTGTGATGAGCTGGACATCAGCTGGTGGAGCTCCAAGTAACGCTACATATATTGTTCAGCAAACAAATGTTGGATTACCGAATGCTCAAGCACTTCAAAGCTTAGCGACTGGTTTAGTTAAAAATACTACTGGCACTGGTGTTTTATCAATTGCTGTTGCAGGAACTGATTACTATTCACTCAATTCACCAACAAGAATCTTAGATGGTCACAATGGTACGGGAAATTTTGCAATCGGATTTGGTGCTTATAATACATCAGCAACAGGAAATAGCAATACAATTGTAGGTGTAGTTGCTGGCGCCGCTCTTACCAGTGGCTCAGATAATTGCCTATTTGGATATCAAGCCGGGGCCTTACTAAATACCCAAAGTAACAATGTCTTAATCGGTAATAATTGTGCGATTAGTTCGCTAGGCAGCGCAAATACATTTATAGGTTCTGTTGTTGGTAACTCATTAACAGATACATCATCTAATAATACTTGGGTCGGTTATGCAGCGGGTACAGCTGCCACAACAGGTGTATCAAATTCAGTATTATTAGGTAATGCAACAACAATTTCAAACGGTATAACGAATGCTACCGCAATAGGTTATAACGCAAGCGTTACTTCCAGCAATTGTTTAGTTTTAGGAAGTGGAGCAAATGTTGGTATCGGTGTATCGGCTCCTAGTAATGCTCTACAAATTGCAAATGTTGGAACATCTGCAAATGCCAATATATTTATTTCTAATACTACAAATTCGCCTCCATCTGGCGGTGCATCGGGTGGTGGATTTTTATTTGTATCAGGTGGTGCTCTTTTTTATATAGGAAGCAATGGAACAACAACTATTCTAGCCCCAGCTTAAAGGATTTAACAAAATTTCAAGGATGAAAAAATGGCTATAAACTTACAATATCCAAGCAGCATGCAAACAGGTGTCTTGATTGCAGATAGCATAAGCGTTAATGGAGTACCGGAAATACCCACACTTCTATCACAAGCCAATGGCGCACCTGTTTCTGCTGCTCTTGAAATTCAATCATCTCTTGGCGCTTTATTGTTACCCAGAATGACAACAGCTGCTCGAAATTTGTTAAATGCAACGCCTGGAATGTTAATATTTAATTCTACAACCGGTGGAATCCAATTATTTGATAATACGAGTACTTGGGCTGCTTTTACAGGCGCTGGTACGGTAACTTCAGTCAATGTTGTAAGCTCAGGCTCTGGTGTAAGCTTTAGCGGTGGTCCCATTACTGCTTCAGGAACTATTACAGGAACATTAAGCTCAAATTTACAAAACTTAAGTGATTTAGTGACCTTTGGTTTGATGGTAAAAGCGGGGAGCAATTATTTTACACGCTCTCTTGCTTCTGGAAACGTTCTTAATATATCAATTGGTAATGCCGACGGTACTTTAGGAAATCCAACTATAAATCTTGCCGCGACCGGCGCGACACCGGGTTCTTATACTCAAGCAGATATCACGGTTGATGCATATGGTCGAATTACGACTGTTTCAAGTGGTGGTGGTTCAGGAGGAGCCCCAGCAAATGGAACCTATCTAATTCAAACAGCTAGTGCCTTCTTACCTAACGCACAAGTTTTATCAAGTTTATCGACCGGATTAATGAAAGTTACGACTGGAACAGGTGTTGTTTCGGATGCTCTAGCCGGAGTTGATTATTATTCACCAGGTCATCCAACCACCATTATTGATGATGGATTTGCGAATGGCAATTTCTTTATCGGAACAGGGGCCGGAAATCTAACCTATACCAGCGCTGAATTTAATACTGGCCTTGGTATTAATAGTTTGCATGCCATAACAACGGGTGTACAAAATTTGGCAGCAGGCCATGATAGTGGTTTTGCATTAACATCGGGTAATTTCAACGTTTTACTCGGGGAGTTGGCAGGTTCTTCACTTTCAACATTAAATGATGTCGTTGCCGTTGGATTTAGTGCAGCTGCTTCAATTGTAACGGGCGGTGGTGCAATAGCTATCGGAAGTGGCGCAATGCAAGCCACCACGAGTGCTACGAACGTATTTGCGATAGGTAAGATAACAACGGTTACTAATGGAATATCCAATGCTGGTGCTTTAGGTTATAACGCATCTATTACCGTTAGTAATGCAATAAATTTAGGCAATGGTTGTTATGTAGGTTTAAATAATTCAGCACCTGCGTACTCATTAGATATGGGAACGATTGGTGGAATATCCGCTATTCATTTCCCAAATAGCACATTACCTCCAACACCTGGAAGCGGCTATATATTGTATTCTAATAGTGGTGTTCCAACCTATATGGGAACAGATGGTGTTCCGCATGCAATACCAATATCACCATCCGGTGTAACAGCGGGTTCTTATACTGTTGGAAACTTTACTGTTAATAATTTAGGATTCTTAACCGCTGCATCTAGCGCAACCATTATTAATGATACACATATTAGTGCTGGAACCGATAACTTAGTTATCGGATTTAATACTCAAACGACATTAACAGGTATTTCTAACTGTACAGTTGTAGGTAATTTTGCTGGTCTTAATTTAGCTAGTGGGGCATCTAATAATACATTAGTGGGTGTTGAAGCAGGCCGCAATATAACAACGGCAACAAACTGCGTAGCCATCGGTGTAGAGGCACTTTTAAGCAATAAAGTTCAAATTGAATGTATAGCCATCGGTTCTCAAGCATTAAATACGCTTGCCGACGGAGCACCTGGAAACTCTGTAAGTAACATTGGGGTTGGAAAAAGTGCTGGATTTTCATTAAATTCAGGTTCTAATGGAACATATATTGGATCCCGTGCTGGCAATTCCATTACTACTTCTTCGGAATCCGTGTTTCTAGGACATTTGGCCGCATCCGCTCTGACAACGGCTACCAATTGTACTTACATCGGGTCTCAAACAACAGGTACAGATTCATTAACAAATTCTGGTGCCTTTGGTTATCAAACCAATATTAATGTCAGCAATGCTATCAATTTGGGTAGCGCTTGTAATGTCGGCATTAATCAACCATCACCCGCTTATAACTTAGATATTGCAAATATATCTAATGTATCAGCCACCCGCCAAGCAACTGGAACTGCGGTTCCAACTACTGCAAGCTCTGGACTTTTGACTTATACCTATACCGCTCAAACCTCAGGAACCACTGATTTGGCATTGGATTTATTAGTACTTCCCGTAAATAAAGGTGTAACGGTTCAGGTAACAATTACGGGTGTTGATACCACGCATGTAGATTCAACAGGCGGTAACATTGTTGCATCCTTTATGAGAGCAGCTGGAAATATATCAATGGTTGGAGCTGAATACAACAAGAATGTGACCTCAACAGGTGATTTTTCAGTAAGCGCAAACACGGGAACTCAAGCGGTTAGATTGCATGCAACAGGAGTTACCGCATTAACTTACAATTGGACAATAACCGTTCAATATCAGATTGGATAATCAAAAGGAATTGAAACATGACCATATCATTAAGAGATAATGCCGCAAATCCAGAGATTGTGATTTCATCGACTAAAAATAATTTAATTGAAGGTTCGTTAATTTCGACATTAACGACTGGAACCGATAATTATATTTATTCATTTGGTGGGGGTGCTGCATTAACCACGGCTCAATATTGTGTTGTAATCGGAACTAATGCCCTTGCAAATAATACAATTCAATCTAGCAATATCGCAATCGGTCACGATGCCTTATTCAGTTTAAATGATGCGGGAGCAGGTAATTCTCAATATAATGTTGCCATTGGCGATTTATGTTTATCAGGCGTCACAACAGGCTGTATAAGAAATATGGCCATTGGTTTTGGAGCTTTATCAAATGGTTCTGGTGCAATTTCTGATAATGTAGCGATTGGATTCCAAGCTCTTCTAAATTCTAGTTCAACCACAAAAACAGTTGCAATTGGTTCGCAAACAGGAAGTTCATTTAATGATAATGGTGGTATTTTTATAGGTTGGCAGGCCGGTCAAAATGTGGGTTCTGGTTCAAATTCCGCTTATATCGGTGCAAGCACGGGCTATCAATTAGCTGGAAGTTGTCCAAATAATACCATGGTCGGAACTAATAGTGTTATTAATTTAGTTTCCGCAAGTGGTTGTACCATTATTGGTTCTACTTGTGGTACCACTCCAACGAGTGCGGCTACCAATCTAACATTGATTGGATATAGTTCTAATGCTTCTGATGCTTTAAGTAATGCAATGGCATTGGGATATAATACTACGGTTACCGTTTCTAATGCTGCCAATATTGGTAATGGTTGTTTTGTTGGATTAAATAATAGCGCTCCTGCTTATAATTTAGATGTAGGCACCATTTCAAACGTATCGGCTATGAAGGTAGCAGATTCAAGTTCAACGCCTGCAACGCCTTCCTCGGGAAGCGTATATTATTCTGTTTCAGGAATACCAAGCTATATAACCAATATGAGTGCTGCTACTAGAGCACTACCGCACAGAACATCAATTTCCAATACCAATACTACTTATACATTTGCTTTGACTGATGCTGATACATTTCAGGTTTGCAATAATGCTTCCGCTCAGACATTTACTGTACCAACAAATGCAAGTGTTGCATTCCCAATTGATACAGAAATTGATTTATTTCAACAAGGCGCAGGGCAAGTTGTTATTGCGGCGGCTGGCGGCGTTACGATTCAAAGCATGTTCAGCAACTTAAAAGTGGGCGCTCAATATTCTGGCGCGACGCTTAAGAAGCTTTCTACAAATACTTGGTCATTAGTAGGAAATTTAACAGCATGAGTTTTTTTGCAAGCAATCATTATTTTAATCCTCGTCAGATTGGAAGCCTTGTTCTTTGGCTGGATGCTTCAGATCCATCAGCAAATGGTGTCTTGCCATCTAATGGGTCTTCTTTAGCTACATGGAAAGATAAATCTACATCTGGAAATAATGCTACACAATCTACAGGGGCTAATCAGCCAATATTTAACACAAATCAAGTTAATGGATTACCCGCTATAAATTTTAATGGAACTACTAGCTTTATGAATCCTGGTTTCAATAATTTTCCAAGCGGAAGTGGAGCTAGAACCATCTTTTGTGTTACTACCATTTCTTCTTTAGTTCAAGGATACTTTTTTTCGCATGGCGTTGATCTGACAAGCCAAAGATTATCATTAGGAATATTTAATGGCGGCGTCGGCGGAAATTATTTTTTAAATTTTGAAAATGACGGTTTTGGAGAAACCGGGCAAACTTCTCTTAGCACTTCTACGCCATATTTATTTTACTTAAATGCGCAAGCCGGACAAGCAACATCGGCTTTTGCAACTAGAATTGCTGGCGTAAATCAAACATTAACCGGTACTTCTACCACCCTTAATACCCCAGCCACTCATTCTTCAATCGGCGCAATTCAACTTGCGCTACCAGCAGCTGTTTTTTGGGCTGGTAAAATATCTGAATTGTTATTTTTTAACACTTCTTTGAGTGGAAGCAATTTAACACTTATTAATAATTATCTTAAAAATAAATGGGGAGTTACAGTATGACGGTTTGGAATACATTTTATACTGGCACATTAGATGACATTAATGCAGCTATTGCCCAAATTAATTCAAATTGCGGGTTTCCTGATGGTTATACAGAAACTTGGGCAACGCCTACGCAAAACTATACAACACCAACGGTATATTTTTTCATTATGCCGCCACCTGAAGGGTATATGAGCCCTATGGGAAGTTGGACTCAAGATCAAATGATTGCTGGCGTTGTTAATGTAACAGAAGAACAAAGTCAGCCTAATTGGTGGCCTCCATTTCCACCCGTTTAAGGATATAGAGTATGACTAATTATTACAATACATTATGTATTCTGGGCGAACCAAATAGCGCTTTAAATACAATTGGGACGAATGTACAAAATTATACACAGGCTACCAGTTGGCTTAATACATCTGTTGTGGATGGTATAGTCATGGCCTGTCCAAGAACAAATAGTGGTCAGTTAGGAAATATTTATGCCTATGCAAATGTGAGCGCTCCTCCTGCAAATCAAAGTCAAATCACAATTCAATCTACAAATATGCTGGATACATCACTCGTTAATTGGATGATTTTGCCTGGAACGCCTGGCAATACATCGATTCCGACTATAACGACAGTTGTTTGTCCTAGAAGTTATAGTTTAACGCCAGGAAGTGCCACAGTTGGTACTGCGACAATGAATGGTTCTGGTTCTGTCACCATTAATACAAATCAAGTTTCATCTGGAAATTTATTATTTTATTCTAATTACACAGGAACTGATTTTTCAAGAGTTGGAAACCTATGGGTTTCTGCTGTTTCCGGTGGTAGCTCTTTTACTATTAGTTCAACTGCATCAAATGCCAACAATGTTATTGCTTGGTATATAATTAATGTTCCTCAAGTCGATTATCCAGCCATTACATTAAATAATATTGGAATACAAAGAGGCGCAAGAGACCCTTCTCCTGGAACAGCTGTTACCTATGGAAAGGGTCAACTTTCAGCTGGTCGAGTTAGAATTAATAATGATTTTGTGACTAATAATAGTATTGTTTTGGTCTCAACCATTACACCAGACTCAAATCCTTCTAATCAAGGCTTTTTAATGATTAATCCTAATGGTGGCGCAAAAACATTAGATTTTGCTTCAACCAATAGCAATGATACGCAACATTTTTGCTGGTGGATGGTGGTTGCATAAGGAGCATAAATCATGGCGATGACCTATAATTCCTTGGTTCAAAATATAACCGACTATCTTAATACAACAAACGCAACAACTTTGGCCAATATCCCTAATTTTATCTATTTAACCCATCAAGAAATATGCCGTAAATATGAAAATTTAGGCTACGAACAATATGTTAACGGTAACTTTATAGCCAACGCCCAAAACGGTGGAGCAGTTATTGCAAAACCCGCTCGATGGAGACGTAATATAAGTTTTACCTGTGGAACGGATTTAACCGGTAATACAATTAATATCCTTCAATTAAGAGATTATGAATATGTAAGAGATTATGCACCAAATACTACGTTGGGAGGTCTTCCTTTATTTTATTCCGATTATGGATTCAATAATTGGTTAATAGCGCCAATTCCAAATTTAAGTTACCCCTTTCAAATAGCTTACTTAGAAATGCCAGTTCCCATTAATGTCAATAACCAAACCAATTGGTTAACCAATTATGCGCCCGATGCTCTTTTATGGGGTAGCCTAACTAAGGCTATACCTTTCTTAAAGGATGATGAGAGAGCTCCTCTTTGGAAATCTTATTATGAAGAGGCTATGAATACTTTAAATTATCAAGATAAGAAATCCTTTAATGACCGTATTAGTAAACGGGATTCAGATTAATGAGCGGCAAATACTATCCTATCAATACACAGGCCGGTATCCGACGGGACGGTACGCAGTATGCGGGTAATTTTTATATTGACGGTCAACATTGTCGGTTTCAACGCGGTCTTCCTCAAAAAATGGGGGGATTTGTACAAACTGTTGGAGGCCTTACTTTCCCACCCCGTGGAATCTATGTTAATCCAACGGTCGGTCTTGGAGAAGTGGCAATATTTTCTGGTGACCAGAATACACTAAAAGAATTTTTTATTGATGGAAATGGCGTTTTAGTGGGAAATCCATTGGGTTATAATAGGACACCGGTTGGATTTAGAACCGATGTCAATAATATGTGGACTTTTGACGTTCTTTATTCTCCTAATACTGAATTAAGCTACATCTTTGCTCATGCAGCCCCCAATCTTTCTGATATCAATAGCGCTGTTTCTACGCCTGTTTATTATGGAGTTTTATCTTCAGGTGGTATAGACCAGACGACTCCCTTAGTTCCCACCAATGAATCGGTATCAGGAGGCATGATTGCTCTACATCCTTATTTATTAACTTATGGAAGCGATGGGATAGTTTCTTGGAGCAATGCAGATGATCCTACCACTATCATTAATTCCGAATCGGTATGTTCACAAAAAATCGTAACAGCTATACAAACGAGAGCAGGAAATGCCGCTCCAGGCGCTCTTTTTTGGAGCCTGGACTCCCTCATCCGGGCTTATTTTTCACCTATCGGAAATGAACCAAATTTTGCATTTGACACCATTACTGATCAAAACTCCATATTATCTCAAAATTCAGCTATTGAATATGACGGCTATTATTATTGGGCAGCGGTGGATCGTTTTTGTGTCTATACCGGAACGGTGCGAGAAATTCCAAATGATATGAATCTTAATTATTTTTTTAATAATATTAATTATGCCTATCGACAAAAAGTATGGGCAACTAAATTCCCTAGAAAAGGGGAAATTTGGTGGTTTTATCCCTTTGGAAATGCAACGGAATGCAATGCTGCGGTCATTTATAATGTTAGAGAAAATAAATGGTATGATACCATGATGAATCGAGGGGCAGGTTATTTTGAACAAACTTATCCTTTTCCTATATGGTCAACCAATACCCCAGACATTAATAATCAATATTCAATTTATACCCATGAAAAAGGAACTGACCAGGTATTACTTAATCAAACCTCATTTCCAATCGATTCCTATTTTGAAACTGGGGACATCGCTTTTTGTGCATTAGGGCCCACCGGACAGTGGACAGGCGTTAATCGTTGGGTCGAAATATTACAAATGGAGCCGGATTTTATTCAAACGGGCAATATTTCCTTTACCGTAAATGGAAGGGAATATTCTAGAGATCCCGTCGTAAGTTCAGTCCCATTAACTTTTGGACCTAATACCACACGTTTAAATCCAAGAGAACAAAGACGACATATGACATTAAGGTTTGAAAGTAATGTGTTAGGTGGCTACTATGAAATGGGTCAAACTATTTTAAATTTAAGCATTGGGGATGGAAGGTCATGATCCTTCCTGGTTATTCGAATTTACGGGATTGGGCAGATTCACTTTTAATAGACTTTCCTAACGAAAATCTTCCAATCCTCTATACTGAAGATATGTGGAAAGATTGGGGCAATACGATTGTTTTTTCACCCATATTTGAAAGTTTGAATGCTCCAAAAACGGATTTGTATGACAGATGGCAGGATTGGGCGAATGACCTATTTCTGACTGTTGGATTAACTCAAGGATGAGTCAAAATGATGCAAGAATCACAATTTTATACGCCTTATGAACAAGACGTTCCCTATGGAATGCACCAAGAAGAAATTCCTCAACCCATGGGAAATAGTGGTCTTGGAATGCAAGGCTATCCAAGCTTTGGAAGTCAAAATTCTAATGTGAACCCAATGCCCTTACAAACTTATGCTAAAGGTGGTCGAGTTTCTTTAAATTCACTTCGTAAAGCCGTCGAAAAAATAAGAGAACAAGGTTTTGGTGACGACAAAATATTAGCTCATATCAATCCACAAGAAGCAATGGAACTTTCTATGCTTCATGGTGGCGATATTAATCCTATTTCTGGATTACCTCAATTTGGATGGTGGGAAAGAATGTGGGAAGGTGACAACGGAAATGGCGGTATTTTAGGTGCAGGTCATAGCGTTGCAGAAGTAGTGGCTCCAATTTTTAGAGATGTGGTTGCGCCAACTCTAGGCTCAGCGGCCGGAATGATGCTAGGTGGACCATTTGGATCTGTTTTAGGAGGCTCCTTGGCAAGCGGTGGAGTTGAGGCCGCTAATGCTGAAAATCCTCGGCTTGGACGCGCCTTGTTAAGAGGCGCATTACATGGAGCTGTTCAAGGCGTGGGCGCTCCTATGTTAGGTCGGTCATTTGGAATTGCACCCGCAGGTCGATTAGGAACCCTACTTGGAATGGGGGCCGCTAAACATATGTTATTTCCCGGAGCTGTCGCCGCATTAGGATTAAAATCGGCTGCTGCTCCTGCTGTGGCTGCGGGTTCAGCCGGACGTGCAGCGGCATTTGAAGCTTTAAAAAATGCCGGCGCTAAAGCTGCTACTCCTTCTGCTGGAAAAGGATTATTAGGTCTTTTTGGTGGTGCGGCTTCAAAGGAAGGCGAAGGATTATTAGGCGGTAATTTATTAAATAAAGGATTATTAGGAGCCGCTATTTTAGGAGGATTAGGCGCTAAATATGAAACTCCTAAAGAAAAAAGTTCTGCTGAATATATGGCGGAACATGGACCAAAATGGGGTCCTGAACATCATCCTAGAGAATTAAATCCTTACGAACGCTCATTAAGATATTTTGACCCCAATAATTATAACCCAGGTTTTGTGCCTGAAATGATGTATTTTTCAGGTCCTGGTTATGATAGGCCATTAAGAATGGCAGAAGGCGGTCACTTATTCCAAGGTCATGAAAGTGGTCAATCTGATACATTAGATAGAGATTTACCAGAAGGTGGATATGTTATAGATGCATCTACCGTGAGCGATTTAGGTGATGGAAATACTGAAGCAGGGATTAATAAAATAAAAGGGCTACATCATTTTACATCTGGAAAACACTATAAAAAAGGTGGTGTTCCACGTGGAACAATTAAAGCAAAAGTATCAGCGGGAGAAGCTTTTATAAGCCCAGAAGAAGTGACCGCCATTGGAAAAGGTAATAATATGAAAGGCGCTTCCATGCTTAAAAACATGGTAAATAATATAAGAAAACATAAGCGTTCTAATACAAAAGGGCTTCCTCCCAAAGCAAAACCGATTGCACAATATTTACGGAGTAGATAACCATGCCATATGCATCAAGTATTCAT
>Ga0070735_10000329_pt1 | contig 54797 bp, 48 predicted proteins | sample Coa_R1_FD_66443 | JGI IMG/M metagenome (GOLD analysis project Ga0070735, IMG submission 66443) | Surface soil microbial communities from Centralia Pennsylvania, which are recovering from an underground coalmine fire - Coalmine... | ecosystem: Environmental > Terrestrial > Soil > Unclassified ... | reverse complement strand
TCCTCGACCCCCTACCAACTCAGCCACCATACGACCGCACAAGGCCTCACCATCCCCGCGCCCAAACCGGCTTGATGACTGGGGGCTTGACACAGGGTGTCTCATGCCTCGCCCCCCAGGACGTCTTGGATTTGCCCGACCGTCTGCTGCAGACGCTCCGGGTGGAGACTCTCGAGGCTGAGGGTGGCGGCCTTCCCGCCACCGCCCTGCGCCCTGATCAAGAGCGAAGGGAGGCGTTCGAAGTACGGCCGAAGCAGCATGAGCACCGTTTCCCCCACGACCACACCGCCGCCGTGCGCGAGGACCTGGATGAGAATGTTGGTCTGCTCGATCCCGGCGGCCCGGGCACCCGGGCCGGTCGGGGCTTCGGCCAGCGTGGCCCGCACGTCGGTCTCTCTGTTCAATGTTCTGCAGAGATCGCGAGTGAGGTCCTGCAAAGCCTCGGCGGAGAGCGCATCCGCCTGAACGGAAAGGGTCACGCTCATCGCCACACCTCGTGCCGTTTCCACAACCCCCGACGCCCGCTCATCGTACCCGGAGACTTACGCGCTGACCCCGACCCCCCCTTCCGTCAGAAGAACCGGGCCAGGCCGTTCATCCGAATCCCTGCCCGGCGTCGCCGCGGCGCCGGTCCGGGCCTCCCCGGACGACCGCCGGCGTCGAGCGCACCGGGCCGGGACGCCTCCGCGGCGGTCAGTTCTCGCCCAGCCCCCACAAGTCGCCGACAGTAAATCCGTTGGGAAACGGATCGTCTGCGTCGACGACGTACTGGGCAAATCCCGTGATCCACGCCCGGCCGGACAGGCGCGGGATCACGGCGGCGTACGGCCCGACCGTGGTCTCCGCGATGAGACGGCCCGTGAACGTGGTCCCCAGGATCCCTTCGTGCACGAAATCCTCGTGGAGGGGCAGCGTCCCCTTGGCGTGGAGCGCGGCCATCCTGGCGCACGTCCCGGTCCCGCACGGGGATCGGTCTAAGGTTCCCGTCCAGGATGCCTGGCGAGACCAGTCGAGCGTCCCGGTGGAGACGATGACGGTGTTCTTCGCCGTGGCCCCGCGGCGCGTCGGCGGCGCGGTCAACTCCGCGATCGTGACCCCGGCGATCTTGGGGTTCTCGGGGTGCACCACGGGAAGCTGCTCTTTGGTCGCCGCCTTGACCATTTCGCCGATCCGGATGATGTCTCGGCCTTCGTCCGCCGTCAGGCGCAGCCCCACTTGGGACGCGTCGGCGATGACATAGAACATGCCGCCGTACGCCACATCGACCGTCACCGTGCCGAGTCCGCGCACCTCCACCTTGGTGTCGAGATGGACCGCAAACGCGGGCACGTTTTGAAACGTGACCTGGGTCACCTTGCCCTGGGCGACGGCCGCCTGAACCGCGATCAACCCCGCGGGGGTGTCGAGCGTCAGGTTCGTCACCGGCTCGACCGCCGGCACCATGCCGGTCTCGAGCAGGGCCGTCACGACGCAGATTGTATTGCTCCCGGACATCGGCGGATACTCGGTTTGCTCCATGATGACAAAGCCGGCGTCGGCCCCGGGCTGCGTCGCCGGTAAGATCAGGTTGCAGTTGGCGGCCGGATACCCTCGGGGTTCGCGCAGCATGCGCTTTCGAAGGTGGTCCGCATGGGTCTCCAGGTAGACTTTCTTCTCGAACATGGTGCGGCCGGGCACGTCGAGCACACCGCCCACGATGACGCGGCCGGGTTCTCCGCACGCGTGCAGATCCACCGCATGGATCATCGACGAAAACCGCACCGTCCACCCCCGGGATGACGACGTCTCGCTGCCACGCCCGTCCGGGGGCGGGGCTGCCCTCGCATGGTGCGGCAGGGTCTCCTGCGCGAACTCACTCCTGCAACTCAGGCCCCCGGCCCCCGCTCCATCGAGTGGGGCTGCCACCGGGCGAGGCCGGTCTGCGCCAGCACCGACGGGTTCACGCAGCTCATCGGCCACCGACCGCTTAAGACGAGGGCGATCTCCTGCCCCACCCGGCGCCAGCGGGCCGGGTCCATTCGCGCCGACGCCGACGCCACGTGTGGCGTGAGGATAACGTTGTCCATGCGCAGCAACGGGTTCCCGGCGGCCGGAGGCTCCTGCTCCAGCACGTCCAGCCCCGCGGCCGCGATCCACCCCTCGTCGAGCGCCCTGATGAGCGCCCCCTCGGCCACGGTCTGGCCGCGGCCCGTGTTGATGAACAGCGCCGTCCGCTTCATCGACCGGAAATGCTCATCGGTCAACAGACGGTGGGCATCCGCCGTCGCCGGAGCGTGCATGGAAACGATGTCGGAGCGCTGCAGGAGCTCGGACAATCCCACCGGCTCCACGCCCTGCTGGGTCATGACCAACTCCTCCACGTAGGGATCATGGGCTAGCATGTGCACTCCGAACCCCTTGGCCCGGATCGCGACGGCCCGCGCGACGTGCCCAAAGCCGATGAACCCGAGCGTCTGGCCCATCAACCTTGGAAACTGGGACAAGAGCGGTCGCCCCTCTCGCCATCGCCCTTCTCGCACGAACCGGTCCATGACGACCACCCTGCGGAACGTGGCCAGGATCAGCATCATGGCGTGGTCTGCGACTTCTTCGATGAACGTGTCGGGGACGTTGGTCACCGGGATCCCGCGCGACGTGGCGGCCGCGACGTCGACGGAGTCGACGCCGACGCTGCCGAGCGCGATCACCCGACACTTCCCGAGCCCGGCGATGATGCTCCTGGTGATGGGCCGCCCCCCGCCGATCAGCGCGTCGGCGTCGCGCGCGACGCCCAGGAACGCCTCGTCGTCAGGGCCTGGGATTTCCACCAACTCCGCCCCGAGCGCGCCGAGCGCGTCCTCGACACCCGCCCCGAGCGCCGCCCGCACCGTCGTCACGACCTTGACCCGTGGCACGCCCGCCTCCTGGTGGTCGACATGGTCCTGGTCTGTTAACTACTCTTCGGAGGCGCACTCCCCTTTGTCCGGTCGCGCACGAGGACCCGTCGGCGCTGCCACCTAAGTCATTGTCGACGCGAATCGGGGGTGCATCTACCGTGCTGATGTACGACGTGACCAGCGAGCGCAACATGATGATGCGGCTCCACGACGGGACGAAACTCGCCTCTGATGTCTATCGTCCGTCCAGCGGCGGCCCGTGGCCCGTGCTGCTCGAACGCACGCCGTACGACAAGCTCGGCCCCGCCGGGGTCATGGCCGCGAAGTTCTTCGCCAGCCACGGCTACGCGGTCGTCATCCAGGACGTGCGGGGGCGCTTCGCGTCGGAGGGCGAGTGGTACCCGTTCGGCAACGAGGGCCCCGACGGGGTCGAGGCCGTCGCATGGGTGCGCGCGCAGCCGTGGTGCGACGGGCGGGTCGCGACGATCGGTCTGTCCTATTCGTCCTGCACGCAAACCGGCCTCGCCGCCATGAACCCGCCCGGGCTCGCCGCGCAGTTCGTCAGCCACGGGTTCCACAACTACCACACCGCCTCGATGCGGCAGGGCGGCGCGCTTGAGGTCCGCTTCTTCATCTACGCGTTCATGATGGCGACGACGTCGAACGAGGTCGCCGCCGACCCCGTGAAGCGCGCGGCGATGCGGCAGGCGTGGGCGGACATCCGGTCGTGGCTCGGGCGGCACCCGCTGAAGCCCGGCCTGAGCCCCCTTCGCCATGTTCCGTCCTACGAGCGGTGGCTGATGGATATCTGGCAGCACGGCGAGTACGACGACTACTGGCGCAGCCGGCCGGCGTACTCGATCGACGACCTGTACGATCGGCACGCGGACGTGCCGATCTATCTGCTGGGCAGTTGGTACGATTCGTACGCGCGGTCGACCGTCACGAACTACGTCGAGCTCGGCCGCCGCAAGAAGGGGCCCGTACGCCTCGTGATGGGCCCGTGGATCCACGGCGGCGGCAACATCGACCTCTCGTACTCCGGCGACGCCGAGTTCGGGCCGGACGCCCCGCTCGGCTACAACTACTTTCGCCTGCGGTGGTTCGACGCGGTGCTGAAAGGGCAGCATCACGGCGTGCTGGACAGCCCGCCGGTCCAGATCTTCGTCATGGGCGGCGGTTCGGGGCGCAAGATCGCGGGAACCAACAAGCTCGACGTCGGGGGGAGCTGGCGGTTCGAGCGGGAGTGGCCGCTCGCGCGCACCGAGTACACGCCGTTCTACCTGCAGCCCGGCGGGGGGGTGTCGCCAACGCCGCCGCCGGCCGGCGCCGCGCCGTCGCGCTACGTCTTCGACCCGAAGGATCCGGTGCCCACGATCGGCGGCAACATTTCGGTCGGCTACGACCTCATGCCCGGAGGCGGGTTCGACCAGCGAGGCGGCCCGCACGTGTTCGGGGCGAAGGACTCCCTCCCCCTCTCCGCGCGGCAGGACGTGCTGGTGTTCTCGACGCCGGTGCTGGATCGGGACGTCGAGGTCACGGGCACGGTCGTCGTCAAACTCTGGGCCGCGTCCACCGCGCCCGACACCGATTTCACGGCGAAGCTGATCGACGTGTACCCGCCGAACGCCGACTACCCGGACGGGTACGAGCTGAACATCGGCGACTCGATCATCCGCGCGCGGTACCGCCACTCGTGGGAAACGCCGGAGTTGATGGAGCCGGGCAAGGTCTACGAGTTCACGATCACGCTGTATCCCACGAGCCTGGTGTTCCAACGGGGACACCAGATCCGCGTGCACATCTCGTCGTCGAACTTTCCCCGGTTCGATGTCAACCCGAACACGGGCGGCCCGCTGGGTCGGGAGTTCGTGGCGCAGACCGCCGTTCAGACGATCTTCCACGACGCGGAGCGTCCGTCCCACGTCGTGTTGCCCGTGATCCCGCTGTAGGATTCCGGCGGCGGGCCCGGCCGCGAACGCGGCGGGCCCGCCCCTGTGTCTACCGGTACTTGTAGGCCACCACCTTGGGCTGGAGGAAGTTCAGCAGGTAGTCCGGTCCGCCCGCTTTGCTGTCCGTCCCGGACATGTTGAACCCGCCGAACGGGTGCGTCCCCACCATCGCCCCGGTGCACTTCCGGTTCAGATACAGGTTGCCGCACAGGAACTCGCGCCGCGCCTTGGCAAGCTTCTCCGGATTGCGCGAGTACACGGAACCGGTGAGTCCGAACGCCGTCCCGTTGGCGATCCTGAGCGCGTCGTCGAAGGTCTTCGCCGGGATCGCGGCGACCACGGGGCCGAAGATCTCCTCCTGCGCGATCCGCGCGTCCGGGGCGATGTCGAGGAACACGGTCGGCGCCAGGTAGTGACCGCCCTCCCGTGCGCGCCCCCCGCCGACGGCGAGACGCCCTTCGCGCTTGCCGACCTCGACGTATTCGAGGATCTTTTGCGCGGCCGGCGCGTTGATGACGGGGCCCGCCGGGAAGTTCTCCGGTCCCGGCCCCACCTCGAGGCGCCGCACCCGCTCGACCAGCATCTCCGTGAGCGGCTTGTACGCCTTCGGCGTCACGACCACGCGGGAGCCGGCGGAACACTTCTGTCCCTGATAGCCGTACCCCGAGGCCACCACGCCCGCGATCGCCTCGTCGAGATCCGCCTCGTCGTCGACGATGATCGCGTTCTTGCCGCCCATCTCAGCGATGATGCGCTTGAGCCAGATCTGGCTCGGCGGCGTTTTGGCCGCGAGCTCGAACAGGTGGGTGCCGACCTCCCGGGACCCCGTGAACGCGATCATGCGCACCTTGGGGTGGGTCGCGAGCCCTTCGCCCACCACCCCGCCCGGGCCCGGGATCAGGTTCAGCACCCCCGGCGGCAGCCCGGCCTCGGTCAGGGCGTCTAGGATCTGGTAGGCGACCGCGGCCGAATCGCTCGCGGGCTTCATCACCACGGTGTTGCCGGACACGATCGCGCCGACGGCCATCCCGGTGGGAATCGCCAGCGGGAAATTCCACGGCGAGATCACCGCGACGACCCCGATCGGGATGTACGTGTACTCGCTCATCTCGCCTTCGATCGGCGGCAGCGGCCGGCCCTGGGCGTACCGCAGGATCTCGCGCGCGTTGTACTCGACGAAGTCGATCGCCTCCGCGACGTCCCCGTCGGCCTCGGCCCAGTTCTTGCCGACCTCGTAGCACATCCACGCCGCCGCGCGCATGCGGCGGCGTCGAAGAATATGCGCCGCGCGCATGAGCAGCGCCGACTTCTCCTCGGCCGGCACCCACCGCCACGACTCGTAGGCGCGGGCCGCCGCCTGCACCGCGGCCTCCACATCCTCGGCGCCGGCCTGGTGGAGCACCGCCACCGCCTGCTCGGACTGCGACGGGTTCATCGACTGAAACGTCTTTGCACTGCGCACGGGCTTGCCGTCGATCCACAGCGGAAACTCGCGCCCGAGCTCGGCGCCGACCGATCGGACCGCCTCCAGCATCTCCCGCCGCGCCGCGTCGGTCGAGAAGTCACGGAACGGCTCGTTGCGAAACTGCTCCGGCAACATCATGAGCTCATCACTCCTTCGTGCGCCCCGATCACGCGGGGCGCGGCATGGGTCGGGGCGTGCTCCTCAGCGAGAACCGTCCCGCCGGACGGCGCGGGCGGACGCCGCAGCCGAGCGGGGCGCCGTCCCGAACGGGGCGGCGAGCGCCTGCGCGATCCGGTTCAGCCCCTCCTCGATCCGCGCCATCGACGTCGCATAGGACAACCGGAGGTAGCCCGGCGCTTCGAACGCCTCCCCCGGCACGACGGCCACGTGCGCCTGATCGAGAAGATGCTCCGCGAGCGCGAGCGACGTGGCGGGGCGGCCCCCCCGCCCGAGCACGCCGCGGAAGTCCGGAAACGCGTAAAACGCACCTTTCGGGGTCCCACACTCGACACCGGGAATCTCGTTGAGCCGCGCGACGATGTACTTCCGGCGGCGGTCGTATTCTGCGACCATCGCGGAGAGATCGATCCGAGCGGTCAGGGCGTGGAGCGCGGCCTTCTGCGCGATGGAGTTCGGGTTCCCCGCCAGGTGCGCCTGGATGTCCGTGATCGCCGACGCGATCGGCTTGGGCGCCGCCGCGTACCCGATGCGCCACCCGGTCATCGCATACGTTTTCGACATCGAGTTGAGGAGCACGATCTTGTCGCGCGCCTCGGGCCACGTCCCGGGCACGCAGGTGTGACGGGCTCCGTCGTAGACCATGCTCTCGTAAATCTCGTCGCTCAGCAGGTAGAACCCGTCGTGCTGCTTGGCCAGCGCGACCAGGCCGTCCAGCGTCTCGCGCGTGTACACGGCACCGGTCGGGTTGTGGGGCGAGTCGACGATGATCGCCCGGGTGCGCGGCCCGATCATCCGCGCGATCTGCTCGGGCCGCGGCTGCCAGTCGTCGCCCGCGTTCGTGGGCACCGCGATCGGCACCGCGCCCGCAAGCCGCACCTGCTCCGTGTACGAGACCCACGCGGGCACCGGGACCAAGACCTCGTCTCCCGGGTCGCAGAGCGTACGCAGCGCGAAGTAGAGCGCCGGCTTGCCTCCCGCGGTGATGACGACCTCCTCGGGGTCGTACGCGGCACCGTAGTCCTCTCGCAGGCGCGTTGCGACGGCCTCGCGCAGCTCCGGAATGCCCGCGGGGCCGGTGTACTTCGTGAAGCCCTCGCGGATCGCCGTGATCGCGGCCTCTTTGACCGGCTCCGGGGTGTCAAAATCCGGCTCGCCCGCGGCGAAGCTGAGGACGTCGACCCCCTTCCGTCTGAGCTGGCGCGCGCGGTCGTCCATCCCAATCGTCATCGACGGGGTGATCTCACGTGCGGCCTTAGACAGGTGCATCACCAGTCCCTCCGGGATCGTCTCGTTGGGCGGCCCGTCCGTGACGCGGCGCCGCCCGGTTGTTGGGGTATTCGCCGCTGACGGGACCGCTCCCCGTCGAACGTCCCGCGCGGTGGACGGCGCGCCGACACGAGGGTCAGCCACTGGACGCCGGGCGAGCGGTGGTCGCCCGGGCCCACAGCAGGCGGCCGAGCCCCACGAGCCCAGGCGGATAGAGCCGCATCACCGCCACGACCAAGAGCGCAAAGACCACCATGCGCAGCTGGCCGTAGGCACGGAGCGCCTCGGAGGCAACTTCCACGACGACGGCCCCCAGCACCGGCCCGGCCAGCGTGCGTTGGCCTCCGAGAATCACCATGATGATGATCAGCGCCATCTCGTCGAACTGCATCGCGACGGGACTCAGCAACCCGATGTAGTGGCCGTAGAGCGCGCCGGCGAGCCCGGCGATGCCGCTGCTCACGCCAAAGGCGAAGCGCTTCCACCGCACGGTGTTGACGCCGGCGGCGCGGGCGACGCCCTCGTCGTCTCGGATCGCCCGCAGCCGGTACCCGATCCGCGAGCGAAGCAACAGCGCGAGCGCCGCCACCGTCGCTGCGGCGCACGCCAGGAACGCCTCGTAGTAGGGCACCGGCGATGAGGTCGCGAGCAGCCTGGGCACCGCCAGGCCGAGATCCCCCCGGGTGACGCCGTACTCCATCGAGACGACGATTCGCGCCGACTCCGCGAACGCCCAGGTCGCGAGCGCCAGATAGAGCATGCGCATGCGCAGCGTGACCGTACCGAGACCGTAGCCCGCCGCGCACGCGAGCGCGCCTCCGCAGGCGACGCCGACGGGGATCGGCGCGCCCGTCCGGATCACGAGCAACGCCGACGCATACGCGCCGATCGCGGCAAACGTGTGATGTGCCAGCGAGAACAGCCCGGTGTAGCCGGCGATGAGGTTCCAGCTGGACGCCAGGATCACGTAGTAGCACGCGACGGTGAGCACGTGAATCTGGTAGCTGCCGAACGCGAGCGGCAACAACGCCGCCACGAGCAGCCCGCCGGCGAGCGCGGCCGGACCCCCGCGGCCGGCCGGGTCGTCCACCGGCGCTACGCCTCCCTGGCGCGCTCGCCCCACAGGCCCGTCGGACGGAACGCCAGAATCAGCAGCAACAGCCCGAATCCGTACACGTCCCGAAACGACGGAGCGATCAGCACCGAGCCCAGGCTCTCCACCAGTCCGAGCAACAGGCCGCCGACGACGCTGCCCGGCAGCGAGCCGAGGCCGCCGATCACGATGATCTCAAACCCCTTCACCGTGCTGAGCGCGCCGCTCTGCGGATAGACGAGAAACACCGGCGCGAGCAGCGCCCCCGCCGCTCCCGCCAACGCCACGCCGATCCCGAACGCGAGCATGTCGATCCGCGGCAGGCTGATGCCCGCACACAGCGCCCCGATCCGATTCTGCGCCACGCTCCGGAGCGCCAGGCCGAACCACGTCCGCCGCACCACCCAGTCGAACAGCGCCAGGAGCACCACCGCCCCGAGGAACGCGACGAACCGGCTCCCGTTGATCGGCAGCGGGCCGAGTTGGACCGGGGGCGCATAGTCGCGCGGGGAGAACTGGTACGGCCCGAACACCACCACGGCCAGATTCCGGAACAGCACCGTCAGGCTGATCGTCATGATCGTCGCGTACTCGTCCAACCGCTCGAGCCGGCCCGCAAACATCGGCTGGAGGAGCGCCCATTCAACGATCATGCCGAGCACGCCAACGCCAAGGATCGCGAGCGGCAGCGCGAGGTACCAGCGTGCCGGCCCGAGCCAATCGGCGAGCAAGAGATACTGCGCGTACCCGCCGATCATGTAGAACTCGCCCATCGCCCAGTTGATCATCTTCATGACGCTGTAGATGAACGTGATCCCGACCGCCATCAGGCAGTAGATCGCGCCGATGACCAAGCCGGCGAGCACGTATTGGGCGAGCAGGGTCGCATCCATCGCGCGCGTCCGTGGGGGCGGGTCCCGGTCCCTCCTTCGCAGCTTAGCGGGCCGCCTCGAACGTGCCCGTCTTCAACGCCGGCGGATAGAGGATCGGCGCCTGATCGTAGGTTTCGTCCTGTTTCGTGTACTGGAGGATCACGAGCGGCGGCGACCACTGGTGCCAGTACACGCCGGCTGCGCGGGGAAACGTCGCCCCGTTGCCGATCCACGTGTCGAATCGCCCCCGCTCGAGTTGCGCGATGATGCGCCGGGGGTCGCGGCTGCAGGCCTGGTTCATCGCCTCGGCGAGGATCACCGCGTCGCCGAACGAGTTCAGGTTGCTGTACACCGCGGTGGAGTGGAAGCGCTTTGCGTACTCGACGGCCGCCCACGTGCCGAGCGGGCTCAGCGCCATCCGGGGATGGAAGTACGAGATGAAGGCGAGCGACGTCCCCGTCGGGCCGAGGTTCTTCCAGTACTCCTCCGGGCGCACCGGGAAGTCGTAGGAGGCCAGCATCGGCGTCTGCGGGAACAGCCCGATGTCGTGCGCCTGCTTGATGATCAGATACGCCGGCGTCCCGACGCCGACGTTGAGCACGATGTCCGGCTTCTCCGCCTTGAACTTCAACAGCTGCGGCGTCAGGTCGGCCGAGGTGCGGTCGAAGATCACGGCGTCGAGCGTGATGTTGAGTTTCTTCTGGGCGATCAAGGTCTTTGTGGCCTCGGCGAGGCCGATCCCGTAGTCCGTGTTCTCCGCCAGCATCGCGACCTTATGCCAGCCCTGCGCCTGAATGAACCCGATCCAGGCGGCGGCACGATCCGGATCGACGGGGTGCGTACGGAAGACGGCCTGGAAGTGCTTGCCGGTAATGTCCGCCGCGGACGCCTGGGTGGAGATGTACGGCACGCCCGTCTCGTCCGCGAGCGGCGCGGTGGCGAGCATCGCGGAGCTGTGGAAGGCGCCAAACACGCCGACCGCGTGCTCCTCCGTCACCAGACGCCGGAAGCCGGCGACGGACTTCTCGGGCGTCCCGCTGTCGTCCTCGACGGCGACCGTCACCGGCGTCGCGGGAAGCGCACAGGACGTCTTCGGCCCGAACACCCCGCCCATCACCGTATTGATGTACTGTTCGCCGAGCTGTGCCCCCTGAACGATCAGCTGTCCGGCCGCCGGATCGCCGGGCGGCGACAGCGGCGTGAGCACGCCGAGCACGAGCGGACCCGACGTCGCACCCCAGCCGATCCCGGCGCCGGCCCCGCCGGCGAGCACGATCGCGATCACCGCGGCGACGATACCTCGCTGCATCCTCGTTCACCTCCAATCGCGTGTCATGCGAGCTCGGATCCGATCAACGCCTCCTGGACGATCCCGCGAAGGTCCGCCGCGAACGCCTCCCGCGGCCCTGCGCGCTGTACCCGCCCCATCGTGACCAAGTACACGTCGTCCGCCAAGGCTACGGCCTCGGTGATGTTCTGGTCCACGAGCAGCATCGTGATCCCGAGCGCCCGGCTTCGGTGCAGCAGCCCGTAAACGTCCTCGGCGATGCGCGGCGCCAGCCCCACGGTCGGTTCGTCCACGAGCAGCAGCGACGGCATGGCGACCAGCTCCTTCGCGATCGACAGCATGCGAAGCTGGCCGCCGCTGAGCACGGCGGCGCGGGCCCGGCGGAGTCCCGCGAGGGCGGGGAACAGGTCGTAGACCCGCGCGATCCCCTCGCGGAGGCGGGTGCGATCGTGCCGAATCGTCCATCCGCCGACGCGCAGCGTCTCGTCCACCGTCATCTGTGGAAACGTGCTCGTGCCCTGCGGCACGTAGCCGATGCCCAGCCGCTTGCGCTCGTCCGGTTGCAGCCGCTGGATCTCGCGCGCCCCGACGAGCACGCGGCCGCTCCGCGGCTGCAGCAGACCGAACACGACGCGGAGCAACGTCGATTTGCCCGCGCCGTTTGGGCCGATCACCGCCGTGATGCGTCCCGCCCCCGCGCGCAGCGTAAGACCGTCGAGAATGTCGATGCCCTCGTGGTATCCGGCGACGACCTGATCGACCCACAGCATCACGCGGCCACCCCCACCCAGAGGAACGGGGTCGCACGCACGCGGCTACGCGCGAGGGACCGCGGCAAGCTCGACCCCGGTCCGGCCCAGGTACGCTTCCACGACGCGGGGATCGCGCGCCACCTCGGCCAGCGCGCCGTCGGCGATCCACGATCCGTTGTGCATCACGGAGACCCGGCGGGCCAGCCGTCCGAGCACCGCCATCTCGTGGCTGACGATGAGAAACGCGACCCCCTGGGTCCGGTTGACCTCGAGGATCGTGTCGATCATCCGCTCCTTGATCGCGGGGTGGACGCCGGCAAACGGCTCGTCCAGCAGGCAGCACACCAACGGCTCGGCGGCGAGGCAGCGGGCGAGTTGGAGCAGCATCGCCTGGCCGCCGGACAGCACCCGTGCCTCCATGTGCGCCAGCGTCTCGAGCCGCACCACGCGGAGCAGTGCGCCGGCGCGGTCCCGCGCCGCGGACCACGAGGCCCGGCCGTGGTCCGCGCACGCGGGCAGGAGTACGTTCTCAAGCACCGTCATGTGGCGGCAGACCCGCGGGAGTTGAAACGTCCGGGCGAGCCCGAGCGCGGCGACCCGGTCGGGCGGCCACCCGGCGATGGACCGGCCCCCGAGCACGATCTCGCCTCCGTCCGGCGCCACCTGCCCGCCGATGAGGTTGAGCAGGGTCGTCTTGCCGGAGCCGTTGGGTCCGATCAACCCCCGGATCTCGCCGCGCGTCACGGTGGTCGAGACGTCCCACACCGCGGCGACGCCGCCGAACGTCTTGCGCAGGCGGTCCACGACCAGCAGCGGCTCAGTCACGCTGGAGTGTTCGCCGCTCCACATCCACGGTCCCCCGCCCCTTGTCGCGCCACAAGATGACGTTAATGAGGATCAGCATGGGCACCGCGTACATCATCTGCCCCATCACCCACATCAGGGCGCCGCCGAGCTTCAGGTCGTCAAGCGGCGACAGGCCCCACAGGCGCCCGACATCGGTATACGGCGTATAGAACGGGCGGCCGGCGAACGCGAGCGCGAATCCGAGCACGAAGTTGACCACGTCCGCACCCAAGAGCAGCGCGAGGCGAAGCCCGTACGACGCCCGGACGAGCGCCGGGGCGGGAGACACGATGACGCCCCAGAAGATGAGGCCCGCCGTGACGAACGTCGCGTGCTCCATCGCGTGGATCCAGGGGGAGCGAAGCGCCGCATCGTACGCCGCCGGCAGGTGCCACGCGAGCAGCACGCCGTTGTACACCACGAACGCCGGCACGGGCGCCCACAGGGCGCGCAGCACCCGCCGCAGGGCGGGCCGCTGAAACACCCACCCGAGCAACGTCGGGGGCACCGCGAGGGCGAGCAACGGCGGCGCGACGAGCAGCAGCAGCATGTGCTGCAGCATGTGGAGCGTGAACAGGTACGCGGCACCGCGGTCGAGCGGAGACACGAGCGCCAGGGTGAGGGCAAGGTACCCGACCGAGAAGTACCAGATCTGACGGCGCCGCGGCGGAAATCGCGCCGCGATCCACACATACGCGAGCGCGCCAGCCACGAGCGCGCCCAGCACCATCGGGTCGGCGTTCCAATCGGTCCAGCGGAGTGTGACGATGGACGCGCCTGGCCTACCGGCCGATCCAGTTTCTACCCCGATCCACCGCGCAGGTCAGCTTCAGCAGCGCCATGCGGATGTACATGCCCGCCTCGGTTTGATCGAAGATGATCACGCGGGGGTCCGCGTCCACGGACGTCGGCAGCTCGGAGTGAACCCCTTCGACCCGGGGGAGCGGGTGCATCACGATCGCGTTCGCGGGAAGCTCGCCGAGGATCTCCGGCGTCACGACAAACGCGTCGCGCACACGCTCGTACGTGCGTTGATCGTCTCCGAACCGCTCCTTTTGGATGCGCGTCACGTACAGTACGTCCGCGCCGCGGATGCCGTCCGCGAGATCGTCGGTCTGCATCACGGGCACCTTGTGGCGGCGCAGGTAGGCGAGCAGATCGTCCTTCATCTGCACCGCGGGCGGCGCGACCATGCGCACCGCGACGCCCCGGTACTTCGCCAGCAGGTAGCACAACGACCGCGCGGTCCGGCCGTTCATCAAGTCTCCCGCGACCGCGACCGTGACCCCGTCCAGCGTCCCGCGATGGCGCCAGATCGTGTAGGCGTCCAGCAGCGCCTGCGTCGGGTGCTGGCCCGGCCCGTCGCCGGCGTTGAACACGGGGATCGGCCGCCGCGTCCGCCCGTCGAGGGCGACCGAGGCCGCACGCTCCGCGGCGCCTTCCTGATAGTGGCGGATCACGATCGCGGCGGGGCGGTACCGGCAGACGACGCGGATCGTGTCTTCGATCGATTCACCCTTCGCGGCCGATGAAAACTCCCGTGCCGCCTCCGACGAGAGCACGCGCCCCCCGAGGTGGTAGGTGGCAAACTCGAACGACAGCCGCGTGCGCGTGCTGGGCTCGTAGAACAGGGTCAGGACGATCTTGCCCTTGAGGAGGTTGCTGCCCCCCGCGTCGATGATCTCCTCGGCGAGTCGAGCTTCCCGAAACACGCGGTCCAACGCCTGAGGATCGAACTGCTGAGCGCGCAGGACGTGGGGCCATCCGGCCCAGAGGTGGAGCGTGGCTGGCGCCGCCATACCATGACGACTGTTCGCGCCGGGGTCCCGCCGGCCCTCCCGCCGGGACCCAGGGGCGCGCCCCATCGAAGGAGAATTGCTCCCGCGATAACCGGACACGAAGGAGGCGTGACGTATGGTCCCGCCTGCAGGGACCCCCGCGTACCAGGATCTCCTGATCGCCCATTTGATCGCCTGGAGCCGGCACGATATCGAAGCGATCATGGGCATGATGACCCACGACTGCATCTTCGAGACCTCGGGCGGCCCGGATCCGTGGGGCCGCCGGTACGAGGGGCAGGCGGCCGTGCGGGAGGCGATCGAGGAGATCTTCGAGATGCTGTCCGACGTCCGCTACACCAACGCGCGGCACACGGCGTGCGGCGACCGGGGGGTGTCGGAGTGGACGATGATCGCCACTCGACCGGACGGCAGCCGCATCGAAGCCCGAGGGTGCGACTTGTTCGAGTTCCGGGACGGGAAGATCCACCGCAAGGACTCCTACCGCAAGCGCCGCGTCGCGCGGTAGCGCCGGCGATCGCGCGAGCCGATCGGCCCGACGGGGACCTCCCCGCGCGGGTGCGCCCGTCACTCCGCGAGCCTGCCGTCGCCGCCGGCCCACTTGCGGGCGGCGCGACACGGCGTCGAACGTCCCCGCGCGGTCGCCGCGGCTACCCGCAAACCGCCCCCTGAGCAGACGACGACACGAGCTTCGCGTACTTGGCCAGCGCGCCGGTGCGGTAGCGCGGTTCAGGGGCCGTCCACGCGCGCAGGCGCGCCTTGACGTCGTCAGGCGGCACGTCCAGATCGAGCCGCCGGTTCGGCACATCGATGCTGACGATATCGCCGTCCCGCACGATCGCGATCGGACCTCCGTGCGCGGCCTCGGGCGCCACGTGCCCGATCACCAACCCGTGCGAACCGCCGGAGAAGCGACCGTCGGTGACGAGCGCCACGTCCTCACCGAACCCTGCGCCGTACAACGCGCCGGTGACGGAGAGCATCTCGCGCATGCCGGGGCCCCCTTTCGGGCCTTCGTTCCGGATGATCACGACGTCGCCGCGCGACAGGCGGTGGTGGACCACCGCGTCCATCGCGTCTTCCTCCCGCTCGAACACGCGCGCCGGACCGCGGAGGACCTGACGCTTGACGCCGGCCGTCTTGATGACGGCACCCTCCGGCGCGAGCGTCCCGGACAACACGGCGAGCGTACCGCTCGGTTCCATCGGGCTGCCGATCGGGTGCACGATCTGCTGATTCGCCGGGCGCCGCACGTCGCGCAGGTTTTCGGCCATCGTCTTGCCGGTGACGGTCAGCACGTCGCCGTGCAGGTACCCGCCCTCGAGCAGTTCGTGCAGCACGACCGGGACGCCGCCGATCCGGTCGAGGTCCACCATCAGGTATCGGCCGCCGGGGTGCATGTCCGCGATGCGGGGGGTCTTGCGGCTGATCCGATCGAAGTCCGCCAGCGCGAGCTCCACCCCCGCCTCTCGAGCAATCGCCAGCAGGTGCAGCACCCCGTTCGTCGAGCCCCCCATCGCGACCAGCGTCGTGATCGCGTTCTCAAACGCCCGGCGCGTGAGGATGTCGCGCGGACGGATGCCGTCGCGCAGCAGCCGCACCGCAGCGTGACCGACCTGCCGGCATACCTCGGCGCGGCGCGGGTCGAGCGCCGGCACCGAGGCGCTGCCCGGCAGACACATGCCGAGCGCTTCGATGCACGACGCCATCGTGTTTGCCGTGTACAACCCGCCGCACGATCCGGCGCCCGGGCACGCCACGCACTCCAGGTGGTACAGTTGCTCGTCGGTCATCTTCCCCTCGGCGTGAGCGCCCACCGCCTCGAAGACGTCCACGATCGTGACGTCACGGCCCTCGAACTGGCCGGGCATGATCGTGCCGCCGTACAGGAACACGCCTGGCACGTTGAGGCGGGCTAGCGCGAGCACCATCCCGGGCAGGCTCTTGTCGCACCCCGCGATCGCGACAAGACCGTCGAACGCCTCCGCGATCACCATCAGCTCCACGGAGTCGGCGATGATCTCGCGGCTCACGAGCGACGCCTTCATCCCCTCGTGCCCCATGGAGATCGCGTCACTCACCGCGATCGTCCCAAACTCGATCGGCGTCCCGCCGGCCGCCCGCACGCCTTCCTTCACCAGCCGCGCGTCGACATTCAGGTGCAGGTTGCACGGCGTCACCTCGTTCCACGAGGACGCCACCCCAAACTGCGGCCGCGCGAGATCGTCGTCCTTCAGGCCGGTGGCCCGCAGCATCGCCCGGTGCGGGGCGCGCTCGGGTCCTTCCGTCACCGCCGACGAGCGGCGCTTCATGTCGGTCGTCGTTCTGGCCATCTGCGCTGGGCCTCCTGTCGGAAGTTTCCGCACACACAGTATCGGCAGGCGCGCGGGGCGGTCATCCCGCCCTTTCTCCGACGCGTGGGGTGGGCCCTGCCGCGAACGCTAGCGGGGGCGCCGGGACGACGACGCCGGGACCGTCCCGTTCGTCGATCCCTGACCGGCTTGCCCGAGGACGACAAACTCGCGGGCCAGGCGCGCGCGCACCGCCTGCCCGGTCGCGAGGTCCCAGCAGTTCACGATCGCCAGCCGGAATCCTCCCGGCGGCATCGCGTGCTGTTCGGGCGGCTTGCGCGGATCGAAGGTGATCTGGATGCTCGACACGCCGGCGACCGCCCGCAGCGCGCGGACGACCTCGGGGGAGATCCAGTAGCGCCGGCCGTGGGCACCGAACAACACGATGCTGTACCCGCGCCGGGGGCGGGTGTCGAACCGCCACCGCCGGTGTGCGTACAGGTCCACGACGCTTTCGAGCCACCCGGGTCCGTTGAGATCGACCCACTGCTCGGACATCCGGAGGTGGCATTCGATGATGGCCCCACCGATCGACTCGAAGTTCACGATCCCGGTGAACCCGCGCAGATGGCGCCGGATCCACCGCCCGCAATACGCTTCGAGCTTGGGGAGCCGGCGGGCGAGCACGGACCAATAGTCGAAGGTCCCGCCCGGCAGGCGCTTCCCCTCGGTGTGGCTCCACCACCGCGGCGTCCCGCGCACGAGCGCGACGTCCGTGCTGATGTGTCGCCCCCTGAACAGCGTCATCCACAGATGCCCGGGCGTGAAGCGCGCGTCGAGTTCGGCGCCGGAGCGGATCACGACGCTGCCGGCGCCCATGCCGTGCAGGTTCATGATCGGCTTGCTGAACACGGGGAACCGCGCGGGCGCAACGCCGTGCGGGGCGTGCACGATCCCCTGACTCTCGCAGATGAAGAGCTTGTCGTGCACGTGCCGATACCGAGGAAACAGTCGCCAGGCGGCGGGGTCGTCGATCGGGATCTCGACCGAGGCCGGGCATGCGACGCCTTCGAAGTACTGCCACCGCCACGGGTCGACCCCGGGAAACGCGGTTCGGTCCGGAGGTGGGGGCTCGTCCTGCAGGTTGTACAGCTCGAGCAGCGCCTCCCGGGGATCGCCGGCGCCGTTCTCACGGGTCCGTGCCGGCACAGCGACGGACCGCCCCGCGGCGCGGAGCTCTCGGGTGCGACCTGATAATGACCCGAGCGCGGTACTCATGCCGGTCGGGCGGCCGCGGGGAGATCCGCCGTACCCGTCCCCACGCCCACCTCGGCCAGAAGCGCGCGCAGTGTCTCGCGCTGGGGCGGCGACAGGGGGGAGACGGGCAGTCTCGCCGGACCCACCGGCAGGCCGCGAATCTCCATCGCTTCCTTGACGACCACCGGGAAGCTGCCGAGGTCGAATGCGTTCCGCAGCACCGCCAGCCGGGCCTGGAGCGCGCGCCCCGTTTCCAGATCGCCGCTGCGCACCGCGTCGTAGATTCCGACGGCCAGTTCCGGGGCCGCGCTCGCCGTGGCCGCAACCGCGCCCGGGAGCGCGTTCACGAGCGCCGAGAAGACCAGCGTGTCGCGGCCGACAAACACGGCGAACCCCGGCGGACACACCGCGGCGTAGGTCAACGCCTGGCTGAGGTCCCCGGTGCTATCCTTGATCCCGACGAAGTGGGCGAACTCGCGGGCGAGGGCCGCCGCGGTTTCCGGGGCCACGTTGTTGCCGGTGCGAGCGGGGTTGGTGTACGCGAGCACCGGGATCCGCACCGCGCGGAGCACCGCCCGGTAGTGCGCGGCGATCTCTGCTTGGGTCAGCTTGATGAAGTACGGGGTGACCAGGGACAGCGCGTCGGCGCCGTTGGCTTGCGCGTCGCGCGACAGCGCGACGGTCTCGGCCGTCGTCACGGCCCCGGTCCCGATCATCACCGGTACCCGGCCCCGCACCGCGTGGACGTACGCGCGCGTGAGCCTCGACCGCTCCTCGAACGACAGGGCAAACGACTCGCCTTGGCTTCCGATCCCGAAGATCCCATGCACCCGGCGGGAGAGCAGCCAGTCCACGATCTCCGCCTGCGCGCCGAGATCCAGCTCCCCCTGCGCGGTGAACGCGGTCGGAACCGCGGGATAGATGCCAACAAACCGGATACCGCCCATTGCATGCCTCCCCCCATTGTCCGGGGCGTTCCCTCGATCTTTCATGACACGCCTTCATACGCCGACTCACGCCGGCTCTCCTGTCGGCGCCCCGCGGACGGGACGGCGGGCGACAGGCCCGCAGGCCGTCCGGGTCGAACCGTGCACCCCATGACGCGCGCCGCGCCCCGCTCGGAGACCGCGAGGCGGGCTGGTGGCCCGGCCCCCGCGGCGACGGCCGTTGCCGTCGCCGCGTTCCTGACGATGCTGCTGCCGGCCGGTGTGCCGGCCGAACCGACCGCGGCGCCCGCGATCACGTTCATCCACATGGCCGGTCCGACGACCGGCTGGGCCCGCACCAACACCCGGTTGCTCCGCACCGACGACGGCGGCGTCCACTGGACGGACGTGACACCGCCGGGCCGCGCCTCGATCGCCGACGCCGCGCACGCGTTTCTCGGCGGATCCGCCGCGTGGATCGCCGTCGCGCCCGGTGCGGCGGCCACGGTCGACGTCTTCCGCACGACAAACGGCGGCCGGACGTGGCGCCGGGCGGTCGCGACCGCCCAGAACGTGGGACAGATGGTGTTCGCCGACGCGCGTCGCGGGTGGATGACGGTCGATCTCGATAACGCGATGAGCTCGGAGGCGCTGCGCCTGCTACACACCGAGGACGGCGGCGTCACCTGGACCGAGGTCGCCCGTACCGACCTCCCCGTCGATCCGGTGCGCAGCGGGCTTCCGATCAGCGGCGACAAGTCAGGGTTCGCGTTCCTCGACGCGACCACCGGATGGATCACGGGGTACGTCCCGAGGGACAACTACACGTATCTGTACACGACGACGAACGGCGGGCGCACGTGGCGGTTCGAGACCCTGCCGCTGCCGACCGGCATGGGGACGGTCCAAGTCGGGCTCAACCCGCCAGCGGTCTTCGCCCCGAGCGAGGCCGTGCTGACGGCGCAGCTCAACGGGGCGCGGGTGCCGCTCACGCTCGTGTACGTCACGCACGACGCCGGTGCCCACTGGGTCTTCACGGCGCCGGTCCCGGCGAACACGCCGGTGTCATCGTTCCTCACCGCGCGCGTCGGGTGGATGTCGAGCGGTACGACGCTGTACGCCACTCGGGACGCAGGGCACCATTGGACCATCGAGCCGCCGAGCGGCGTTTTTCGCGACGTCGCGGAACTGGATTTCGTCTCGGAGACCGCCGGATGGGCGGTCATCCGCAGCGCGCCGTTTCTGTTGAAGACGTCCGATGGCGGACGCACGTGGGCGCCCGTACGGTGATGCGGCTACACGCGGCCCCCTGTCGCGGCGCCGTCACGCAGTGTACGCGTCGTACACGGCCCGACCCACTTGGCCGATCGCCATCCGCCCCTTCAGATCGTCGCTGAGGTCACGGGTGAACACGGTCACGACGCATGTACTCTTCGGCGCGTAGAGGATCGCCGCGTCGTTGCTGACCCGGGAGACGGAACCAGTCTTGTGGGCGATCTCGACGCTTGCGGGAAGCAAGAGCGGGAGCCGGTCCCGAACCTGCTGGCGACGCATGATGTCGAGCATTCCCCGACACACGGTCTCAGACAGCGGCCCGTTCCCGCCCCCGCCGCCGTTCAGCGTCGGCGCGACCACCGCCTCCAACAGGCGGCCCATCTCGCGCGGCGTCGTCATGTTCGTGCCGGGGTCGCGGTAGACCCGGCAGTCTGGGTCGATTTCGCGGCGCCGGAGCCGGTCCAGCGCGGTCCGCCGCGTCTCAGGGGTGTCCGGCGCCCCGTCCATCCCGACCAGGTTGTAGAGCAACTGCCGGCAGCTCATCGCCACGGCCGTTCGCTCCAAGCCGCACGCGCGCAGCCTGGCGTTCACGGCGTCTTTCGTCACGAGCCCGAGGAGGATATCGGTCGCGGTGTTGTCGCTGACGATGATCATCAGCGTCGCGAGGTCGCGAAGCGTGAGCGACGTGCCCGCCGACAACTCCTTGAGCACGCCGGAGCCGGGCGACTTCAGGTCGTCGGCCAGGGTGATGCGGTCGTCGAGCGAACGCCGGCCGGCGTCGACCTGCGAGAGCAGCTCCGCGAGAATCGGGATCTTGAACACGCTCGCCATCTGGAACGGCTGGTCCGCGTTGATCGCGATCGTCTCGCCGGTCGCGAACGCGTGGACGTAGACGCCCATCGTCCCGTCGAGACGAGACACGATCCCCCGCAGTCGTCGTCGAAGCTGGTCGGCCATCGAAATCCCTCCCAGGGGGGCGTGAGGGCCTGAACCCGCGGTCGTCGTCCGGCCGGGGCGGACCCTTCGCTCTCGTTCCTTCTGGAGGCTCTCCGTCGAGACCTACCGCGCGAGACATGTCCGTTCACACCGCCCACAAAGGAGAGGACGGTTATAGAACGAAGTCATGCGTAACCCCCGCCCGTCGGACCGCGAGGCCGGCTCCGGGAGAGCGGGGACGCGGGGACGCCGCTGCCGTCGAGCACGGCGGGCGGCTCCAGGAAGCGGTGAGATTCCATGGCGCAGTGGACGGTATTTCCGAACAGCGTTCCGCCCGCGAAGACCACCGCCCTGGCCGAACAGATCGAACACGACGGCGGACATGTGCTCGCGGTCTACCGCGAGCCGCTCGGGGAGCACTGGCAGATCTTCTGTCTGCTTCCGATGGAGAAGGTCGAGCCGACGCCCTATCAGCGGGACCTCTCGCCCACCCACGTGAAGCGCCTCACCGGGGTGGTGAAAAAGCTCGACCGATTCGTCGACCCCGTCGTGATCATGTCGCCGGAGCCCGGGCGGTACTGGACGCCGAACGGGAACCACAGGCGCGAGGTCATGCGAAAGCTCAAAGCCGAGATGATCGCGGCGATCGTCGTGCCTGAGCCCGAGGTCGCCTTTCAGATCCTCGCGCTGAACACCGAGAAAGCGCACAACCTCAAGGAAAAGTCGCTCGAGGTCATCCGCATGTACCGGGGTCTTGCCGCCGCCGAGCCCGCCCGGGGCGAGGAGGACTACGTCTTCCAGTTCGAGGCGCCGCACTTCATTACGCTCGGGCTGCTGTACGAGACCAACAAGCGGTTCGCCGGGGGGGCGTTCGCACCGATCCTCCGGCGCGTGGACAAGTTCCTCGCCGGGACCTTCCGTAAGACGCTGCCCGAGCGAGAGGAGCGCGCCGCGTTGGTGCGCGAGGCCGACGAGACGCTCGGCGGCGTCGTCGAGAAGATCAAGCGACGTGGCATCCGCCATCCATACGTCAAGAACTACGTGCTGGCCCGGACGACGCCGCTCACGCGGCAGCGCAAGACGCTGCCCAGCTTTGACCAGACGTTCAAGAAGCTCCGCGCGAATCTCGAGGCGTTCGATATCGGGAAAGTGCGGTACGAGGACATCCAGCGCTCGGCGATCATGGCGGCGCCGGCCGCGGAGTAACCGCGCCCGCGATCATCCCGTGCCTTCCTCCACGCGCGCGACCGGCGGACTCGCCCGGTCCCTGCGGCCGGGGGCGCCTGCGGAACGCCGCAGGAAGACTGCATCGACGACGACGAGGCCCGCCGCGACCGCCAGGATCAGGAGCGTGGAGAGCGCCGCCATCGTCGGATCCTGAAACGTTTCCATATAGAGGAACATCTGCACCGGCAGGGTGGTCACGCCGGGCCGCACGAGAAACAGCGTGGTCTCCAGTTGGTCGAACGAGATGATGAACGCGAACGCCCCAGCGGCGAGCAGCGGGAGCCGGACCTGCGGGAACACGACGCGCCAGGCCACCTGGGGGATCCGCGCCCCCAGGTCCATCGCCGCCTCCTCGAGCGCGGGATCGAGATCCAGGAACGCCGCGCCCATCACGATCACGACAAAGGGCAGGGCGACGACGAGGTGCGTCAGCACGATGCTGGTGACCGTCCCGTTCAACCCGAGCCTGAGAAAAAAGATGAACATGGCGAGGCCGAACACGATCTGGGGAATCACGATCGGCGCCGTGAGGAACGCCCGCCATCCGTCGGTCCACCGGAGCCGGTGCCGCGTCAGCACCAGGGCCGCCGGGGCTCCGATCAACAGCGCGAGCGCGGCCGTGACCGCCGCGATCTCGAGGCTGACGCGGATCGCGCTTCCGAACTGCGCGAGATGGAAGAGATGCACGTACCACTGGACGGTCAGCGACGGCGGCGGGAACAGATTGTAGGCGGTGGAGTTCAGGGAGTTGATCACGACGATCACGAGCGGCGCGAGCACGTACGCGACGGCCGCCCCGAGGTAGACTCGCAGCGCCACGCGCACCCAGTCGATGCGGCGGGCGTTACCGAGGCTGGAGACCACGGGCGCGCCCGCTCCGTCGCGTGATCTGTAGCAAGGCGAGGGTGGCGAGCACGGTCATCAGCATGAGCACGATCGAGGCCACGGTCGCGATCGGCCAGTTCACGTTGATCGTCGTCTGGTAGATGAGCGTAGAGAGCACCAGCACGCGGCCGCCGCCGAGGAGCTGCGGGGTGACATACGCGCTCAGCGCCAGCGGAAACACGAGCTGCGCGCCGGCCGCGAGTCCGTGCAGCGTGAGCGGCCAGGTGACGGCGCGGAACACCTGCCACCGCGGCGCCCCGAGATCGGCCGCGGCCTCCTTGAGCGACACATCCACGCGGTCGAGCGCCGCGAGCAGCGGGAACACCATAAACGGCAGCAGGACATGCACTGTCGCGATCACCACGCCGGTGAGGTTGTTGATGAGCGCGATCGGCTGATGGGTGAGCCCGGCCCGCTGCAACAGGTAGTTCGCCGCGCCCTGGCGGCCGAGCAAGACCAGCCACCCGTACGCCCGCACGACCACGCTGACGACGAGCGGCGACATCACCGCGAACGACGCCCACCGCCTGGCCCGCGGGCTCCGCACGCTCCAGATCGCGTACGCGAGCGGATATCCAACCGCCATGCACACGAGCGTGACCACCGCGGCGAGTTTCAGCGTCGTCCAGACGTTGAGCCAGTAGTAGGCCTCGCCGGCAAACGCGCGGTACGCGTCGAAGCTGAACCCGCGAATCAGCCGGCCCTCGTGCAGCGTGTCGAAACTGAACCGGAGAAAATGCAGCAGCGGATAGACGAACAGCACGGCGACGACGAGCACCGACGGCGCCAGCGGGAGCCACCGCACCCAGCGACGCCGGCGTTGTGGGGCCGGTGGCGTCACGTCCAGGCCGGCACGCTCGCCGGCATCGCCCAGCGTCGGGCTAGTGGACCTTGGCTTTGATCATGGTGTCCCACAGCTGGTTCCACCCGTCGGTGTTCTTGGCCAGGCTCATCCAGTCCAGGTTGATGACCTTCTTGAGCGCGCCGGGCGGGTACGCGGCGGCGACGTTCGCGGGCAGCGGCAGCCGCCTGTTCGTCGGCACGTACAGCGTCGCCGCGGAGTACTTCGTCAGGGTGTCCGGCGCGATCAGCTCGTTGATGAGGTCGTCGAGCACGGCAAGCTGCGCGGGCGTCTCACCGCGAGTCACTTCGATGAACAGCGGCCACGCGACGGCACCTTCCTTGGGGATCGCGGTGCCGATCGGCGCGCCCTGCTTGGCCCACAAGGTGGCGATCTGAAGGTCGAAAAACGCGAGCGTGCCGTCGCCGCCGACGAGCGCGTTCTCCAACTCTTGGTTGGAATGAATGAACGTCGCGATCTGGTCGGTGTGCTGCGACCACATCTGGAACCCCGGCATGATGTTCGTGCCGGACCCGCCGTTGAAGAGGGCCGCCAGCATCACGGGCTCGAGCACGTAGTCCCACAACACAACCTTGTGCTGGAACGCCGGATTCCCCCACATGTCCGCGTACGACGTCGGCGGCCGCTTCACCAGTTGTTTGTTGTAGATCAGGCCGAACGGGCCGTAAGCGAACTCCACACCCGTGTCTTGCGGTTGGCGGAACTGCGCGTCGATCGTCTTGAGGTTGGGGATCTTGGACGCGTCGAGCGGCTGCCACATGTCGTTGACGAGGCCCTTGGTGGTCGTGTCCGCGTTGTAGTACCCGATGTCGATGAACGGCTTGTCGGGCGCCGTCTTGAACGCGGCGAGTTGCTGCGGGAACGTCTTCGCGTTGCTGGACTCCACGAAATCCACTTTGACGTTCGGATGCGCCTGCATGTACGCGCGGACCACGGCCTCGGGCACGTCCATGTGCCCGGCCGCCGCGAACACGAACATCGTCAGGTGCACCGGCGCGTCGGCCGCCGCGGCGCCTCGGTCGCTCCACGCCGCCAGACTCGCCGCCACCAACAACGCGCACGCCGCCACGGACGCCCGCACCAGCGCACGCACATGCCGTCCCATCATCATCCCCCTCGCCTCAGCACTGTGGTGGCATCGGCTTCGGGGGCCGCGGAACGATCTCCTCCGGTTGACACGTCCACATCGCGCAGGATCGTGCCTCGGCGGAGCGCACTCGCGCCGACCGGTCGAGTTGTGCCAAACTGGAGCGCGCGCCGCATCCTACATCTTCGACATACGGGTCAGCTGGACACCGATGATGTGCGCGGCCGCTTTGGCTTGCGCCATGGTCCCCATGGTGATCGCATCGCCGGCCATGTGCGCGAGCCACCACCTCCCCGCCCGAAGTTGTCCTCACGCCCTCCCTATCTGCCGAGGTCCGTAAAGATTTGATAACGGTCGCCACCCCCCAACCCGGGCACGCCGGCCGCACCTCCGGGAATGAACGGCATGCACGCGGCGGTTCGATCGTGTAGAGAGGCATGGCTGACCCGAAATGGGGGGTTCGGCGTGTTCAAGCGGCCGTTGACGTGGAAGCGGTTGAAGGATCGCGGTATGTGCGCGACGTGACCGACATCCTTGCTGCTCGGGGTAGCAGCGTTGATCGTCTACAACACAGGCTACGTGATCTGGCAAGCGCCGCGACTCGTCTGCGCCGTCTGGCGCCGCGGCGGTGACATCGACGCGTAAGGCACGAGGATGAAACCGGGCCGGGCTGGTAGAATGCACCGTGCGTGACCGAACACGACGAACGTGACCGCCGGCCTCGCGCGGGCGCGGCTCATGCTCCCGGCGACGCGGACATCGAACTGTACGACGTGCACAAGGCGTTCGGCGCCGTGGCCGCGGTGCGCGGGATCTCGCTCGCCGTGCGCCGGGGTGAGTTCTTCTCGCTGCTCGGGCCGAGCGGCTGCGGCAAGAGCACGACCCTGCGTATCTTAGCCGGCTTCGAGGAGCCGGATCAGGGACGGGTCATCATCGCCGGCCGTGACATGGTCGGGGTCCCCGCGTTCCGACGGCCGACGAACCTGGTGTTTCAGCGCTTGGCGCTGTTCCCGCACATGTCCGTGTTCGAGAACGTGGCGTTCGGCCTCCGGATGAAAGGCACCCCCCGCGCCGAGATCGCGCGCCGGGTGCGCGATGCACTGATGCTGGTGCAACTCGATCCGATGACCGACCGGAAGCCACACCAACTGAGCGGCGGGCAGCAGCAGCGCGTCGCGCTGGTCCGCGCCCTGGTGAACGACCCCCGCGTCCTCCTGCTCGACGAACCGCTAGGCGCCTTGGACCTCAAGCTGCGGGTGCAGATGCAGCAGGAGCTGAAACGGATTCAGGTGCACGTAGGCACCACGTTCGTCTACGTCACCCACGACCAATCCGAGGCCCTGACGATGTCCGACCGGATCGCGATCATGCACGAGGGTCGGGTGCTACAGGTGGACTCCCCGCGCGATCTCTACAACCATCCGAGGACCCAGTTCGTCGCCCTGTTCGTCGGGGACACCAACCTCTTGCACGGACGCGTGCGCGACACCGCCCGTGGCGGCGTCACCGTGGATGTCGGGCCGATCTTGGTGCACGCGCAGCCGACCGAAGAGATCGCTGCGGGCGCGGTGCACCTGTCGGTCCGGCACGAGCGCGTGCGCATCGCTCCGTCCCTGCCGCCGGACCTCCCGAACCGATTCCCCGGCCGGGTGCGCGAGGTGGTCTTCAGCGGCGCCTCGGTGCGGTACACGGTTGCGGTCAGCGGCGGCGCGCTGGACCTGTTCGCACTGCAGGCGTACGATGGCGGACCGGTCCCGTTCGGCGCGGGGGACGACGTGGTCGTCGGGTGGGAGGTCGAGGCGGCGACGCTGCTCCGCGCCTAGCGGCGGAACCTCCCGAACGGGTCCGGACGGGATCGCTGGCGACGGCAGGTCCGCAGATAGGCGGCGACCTCGCCCTGCAGATCGCCGAGGGCCTGGTGCGGATCGAATGTGGGCGGCGTCTCCGCCTGCTCGCGCACCTGAACGAGCCCGTTCCAGATCACCGCGTCCGCAGGGTTTATCGGCTGGCCGTGCAGGTACTGCAACTGGTCGATGCCGACGCGCGCGATGGGGTTCCGGTTCAGGCACGCAGCCATCCCATGTCACGCCTCCTGTCCTGTGTCTTCGATGACACGTTCCCACACCGGACGATTGCTGCCCGGCCAATCGGGGCGATCCACCGTGGCTCCGTCCGCGCCGCACGCGATGACGCGCCGCGCGATGAGCCCGTCGGAGATCCCCCACGCGCGCACCCGCACTCCGTATCGATGCGCCAGGCGCACGTCCGCCCTCGTCAACGTCGAGGCCCGGGGGCAGATCTGCACGCCGTCGATGGCGCGGACCGCCGCCACCGCATCCGGCGTGATCCGCTCGACGAGCCAGCCCACCGCCACCCACGACGCGCGGCGGCGCACCGTCTCAAGCACGGGATACTGAAACGAGGTGAACACGACCCCGGCCCACAGGCCGGCACGCTGCACCTCGTCCAACGCAGGGTCCACGGCGTGCGGCACCTTCAACTCCAACTCGAGCGACGTGCGGCCCATGTACCGCCGGAGGAACGACCGGAGGTCGGGGATCCGGAGGCCGCCAAACCGGGGGTGGAACCAACGGCCGGCGTCGAGCCCCTGCAGGTCCCGAAAGTTCAGGGACGCGACCTCGCCGCGTCCGTCCGTGTTGCGGTCCACCGTCGGATCGTGGCACAGCACCACGACGCCGTCGCGGGTCAGGCGCAGGTCGGTCTCGATTCCATCCGCATCCATTTCGATCGCGAGGTCGAACGCGGCGTCGGTATTCTCCGGCGCGTAGCCCGAAGCTCCGCGATGCGCGAGCGTCTTCACCAGGTGCGACCCTCCTCGGGGCCCGCGTCAGCCCTTGAGGCCGAACGCGGTCAACCCCTGCACAAATTGGCGCGCGGCCACGAGGAACAACACCACGATCGGCGCGACGATGAGCACCGACGCCGCCATCAGCTCGGACCAGCGGGTGCCGAGATCCGCATCCATGTGGTAGCGAAGCGCCACCTGCACCGCTCGCATCTCGTTGCGATCGGTCACGATCAACGGCCACAGGTAGCTGTTCCAGCTGGCGACGAACGTCCGCAGCCCGAGCGAACCCACCGCGGCGGTCGACGTCACGACCGGCGTGAAGAACGCCGCCCGGAACCGCGCGCCCCCGGGGCGCGCGCGGTTCAGCAACACGGCGATCGTAAGGCCCAGGAGCGCCGACGCCGGCACCGTGCCGGCCGTGAACGCGAGCGTCTTGGCCAGCGCACGGCGCATATCTGCGGCCGCGAACAGCCCGATAGTGGTCGGAGCCGATGAACACGGGCGCAGGGCGGATGATGCCACACGCGTGGAGGCTCAGGTCGCAGCGGTAGACGATCGGTGCCACAACGAACACGCCGGCGATCGCGACCGCGGGAGCCACGTACGGGTACGGTGCCAGTCGCTCGACGCGCACGCGCAACGATGCGGGCGCGCGTGTCCCCGCGCCGGTCTCGGGCCCCGCCCGCGACACGCTCGCCACCGTTTCGGACATCAACGCTGAACGTCCATCAGGGGATCTAGGGGCAGGGTAGCAGAGGCAAATTAACGCGCGCGGAACGTCTGGTTAAGAGACATCACAACTTCTGGGGCGGCGGATGTCTGCGTCCACTCGTCGGGAGCGGCGCTCTACCGGGTCGCACCAGGACTTGCGCGCGACGACCCGTAAAATTCAGGGGGGACACCCGCAATCGGAGGATCATTCATGCCGGAGTTCGCGAAGGTGACGATCGAGGTCGGTGGCGGCGTTGGCACCATCGTGGCCGAGCCGAAGCAGTTCAAGACCGGGTCGCGCGGTTTCTACGGCCAGGGCAAGGTGCAGGCGACTGACGGGCGCCGGTTCCAGGTCAGCATCAACATCGTCGAGATCGGGAGCAAAGGCAAGGCGGAATCGTAGCGACGCGCCGGTGTGGGGCGAAGGGAGCGAAGCGACGTGCGGGTCGAGATGCTGCAACGCAGGTTGTCGGAACGCGGCGAGGCCGCCGCGCTGATCTCCTCTCCGGAGAACCTCCGGTACTTCACGGGATTCTACACCTGGAACGCCCTCGTGCCGTTTGCGCTCGGTCTCATCCCGGCCCGCGGAAGCGCGGTCCTGCTTGTCCCCCGCGCGGACGAAGCGCTCGCCCGTGCCGTCGCACGATGCGCACTGGAGCCCTACGATCCCGGGACGGGCGGGTTCCGGACCACCGCGGAGCTGTGCCGGACCGTGCTCGATCGCGGCGGCGGCGCGGACGGAGCGGTGGCGATCGAATCCGGCACCGTGCCGCTCGACCGAGCCCGCGTGCTTGAGGAGGTGCTCGCGCCGCGCCGGCTCACGGACGCGACGGCGACCCTCTCCGCCATTCGCCTGGTCAAAGACCCGGAGGAGCAGCAGACACTCCGTCACGCCGCCGCGCTGGTTGCAGCGGCCATGCGGCAGACGGTCGCGCACCTCCACCCTGGGATCTCGGAGATCGAGATTAAGGCGGCGATCGATCTCGCCGTCCACACCGACGGCGCGCGCCGGTGGCCCGACGCAATCGTGCAGTCGCAGACGAACGTCGTCTCGGGCGGAAAACTCAACCGGCTGCACGACGCGGCCACCGGCCAGACGGTCGGACCCGGCGAGATGCTGTTCGTCCTGGGCGATGCGTCCGTCAACGGATACCGGGCGAACGTCGCGCGAACGCTCTTTGTGCCAGGCCGGGCGCCCTCCGACGACGCCCGCCGCGCGCTGGACGCGGCCGCGGCGGCGCAGCGGGCCGCGATTTCTCGGTTGATTCCCGGTGCGCTCCTTCGGGAAGCGGTCCAGGCCGCGGACGACGCGGTGGCCGCGTGCGGGTTGGCCGGCCGGAGAACCTACCCCCTCATCCGAGGGTTGGGACTCGGAATCGCCGAGCGGCCCCGCGCCGCAGACGCCGCAGACCTGGACCTGCGGCTCGCGCCCGGCATGTGCATGTGCGTGCAGCTCTACGTCCGGCAGCCGGCCTATATCGTCGGCAGGTCGGACAGTGTGCTCGTCACGGACGATGGGCCCGATGTGATCAGCGAGCCTCGGGGCGAGGGTGGGTGAGACCGTGACCGGCGACGTCCTCGTGATCGGAGGCGGCGTGCTCGGCCAGGCTGCCGCGTATCATCTCGTGCGTGAGGGGGCGCGCGTCACGCTGATCGACCGGGCGGACATCGGCCAGGCCACCGCGGCGGGCGCTGGCATCCTCTCGGCCGGAACGACCGCGCGCTACGCGGGCCCTTTCCACGACCTGTCCGTCAAGGCGTTCAACTACTACCCGACATTGATGGAGCACCTGGCGTCCGATGACGGCGGGGAGACGGGCTACGCGCGGTGCGCTCTGCTCGTCGTGGCGAGCGCGGCCGCCGAGCGCCAGGAGTTCGACAAGGCGCGGGCCGCCATCTTCACCACACAGGCGAGCAGCGGCTGGCCGTCATCAGAAGATCTCCACGAGATCGCGCCGGACGAAGCCCGCCAGCTGTTCCCCCCGCTCGGCGAGGTGCACGGCGCCATTCTGCATCGGACGGCAGGACGCGTGGACGGGCGGCTCCTGGCCCAGGCCCTGCGGCGGGCCGGCGAGCGTCGGGGCCTGCGCGTCCGACACGGCAGCGTCACCCGGTTGCTCATCGAGCGCCAGCGACTCGCCGGCGCGATCGTCGACGGGGAGACGCTGGCCGCCTCGAGCGTCGTGATCGCCGGAGGCGCGTGGTCCCCGGCGTTCGCTGCGCAGCTCGGCATTGAGCTGCCCGTCGCGCCCCAACGTGGACAGATCATCCATCTGCGCCTACGCGGCCGGCCCACGCACGACTGGCCCATCATCAGCGGATTTCGCGGCCATTACATCGTGGCGTGGCCGGCAGGCCGGATCGTCGTCGGCGCCACCCGCGAGACGGGCGCAGGGTTCGAGCCGACGCTCACCGCGGGCGGCGTACGCGAGGTCCTCTCCGAGGCGCTCCGCGTCGCACCGGGGCTCGCCCCGGCGGAGATCGTGGAGATGCGCGTCGGACTCCGGCCGCTGGCGGCCGACGGCATGCCCGTGCTGGGGCCGGTGCCCTCCGTTCAGGGCGTCTACCTGACCACCGGTCACGGCCCGAGCGGGTTGCAACTCGGGCCGTTCAGCGGCAAGCTCGTCGCCGACGCGGTGTTGGGGCGCGCGCCGGAGGTGGATCTCGGACCGTTCGGGGTGTCCCGCTTCCGGGCGTAGCTGCGCGGCCGCGGCGCGCGACAGCGCGTAGGCTCCCTAGCGCCCCGACGAACGCGGCCTCTCGGCGTTCGCAGTCACGCCATCGCGATCGCCCCACGCGATCACCGACAGGGATCCCCCGATCGTCGACTCCGCAAAGTGCAGCACCGCGGCTCTCGACCTGAACGGCAATCGCTTCGCGACCGCCAACTTCGCGATCCCGTGCACGAGCGACCAGGCCGCAAGCGCCCGTTGCAGCGTATCTCCCGGAGGCAGCGGCCCATCCCGTTGGCACGCCTCGATGAACCGCACCAGCGTGCCGAAGGCTTCGTTGGCGGCCTCCGTGCACTCCGGATAGTCCGCCTTGGAAACCGGTGTGTCGAACATGACGGTAAAGTGCTCGGGCCGTCGCAGGGCGAACGCCACATAGGCCAGCCCGGAACGTCGCAGGCGATCCAGCGCCGTGGGCTGTGACGCGGCCGCGTCCAGCATCGCCTGCGTCAGTTCCCGAAATCCCTCCGCCGCCACGGCCGCAACAAGCTCTTCCTTGTCGCGGAAATGCCGGTACGGCGCGTTGTGGGACACGCCCGCGCGCCGAGCCACTTCGCGCAACGTGAAACCGCGCGGCCCGACCTCGGCGACGATGTCGGTCGCCGCTCTGAGGAGGGCCTGTCGCAGGTCTCCGTGGTGGTACGGTCGTCGGCTTCGCATGTTCTCCATCTCTCTTATAGCACAAAATGTTGACAAGAGCAACATCGTGGGGTATGATGTATGTGGGCAGTGTCCACATTCACCGGTTCGGCGGAACGGGGTGAGCGCCATGACGCATGTCGGCGATTCCTACAAACAGCACCCTGTTGACGACGCCTACGACGTCATCGTCATCGGGTCCGGGATGGGCGGCCTAACCGCCGCCGCCCTGCTCGCCAAACACGCGGACAAGAAGGTGCTCGTGCTGGAGCGCCACTACGTCGCCGGCGGGTTCACCCAGGTGTTTCGCCGGCCGGGGTACGAGTGGGATGTCGGCGTGCACTACGTCGGCCAGGTCACCGACCCTCGGTCCGCGGTCCGGGCCGCGTTCGATCACGTCACCGAGGGGCGTCTGCGCTGGCACCCGATGCCGGACGTCTACGACCGCATCCAGATCGGCGACCGCCGCTATGACTTCCCGAGCGGCCTGGAGCGCTTCCGCGACCGCATGAAGGGGTACTTTCCGACCGAGGCCGCGGCGATCGACCGCTACATCGAGGCCGTATGCGCCGCGGCCCAGGCCAGCGGCCCGTACTTTGCCGAGAAGGCGCTGCCGGGGCCGATCGCCAGCCTGATCGGCGCGCCGATGCGCTCGCGGTTCCTGCGCTACGCGGACCAGACCACGGCCGAGGTGCTGGGCCGCCTCACCCGAAACCCCGAGCTCATCGCCGTGCTGGCAGGTCAATGGGGCGACTACGGGCTTCCGCCCGGCCAGAGCAGCTTCGGGATGCACGCGATCGTTGCCCACCACTACTTCGAAGGCGCGGCGTATCCAATCGGCGGCGCATCCGCGATCGCCGCGGCGATCGCCCCCGTCATCGAGCGCGCCGGCGGCCGCATCGCGGTCGGCGCCGAGGTGCACGAAATTCTGGTACACCGGAACGGCGCGGCCGGCGTCCGGATGGCCGACGGCCGTGAACTGCGCAGCGCGATCGTGATCAGCGACGCCGGCGCCTACAACACCTACGCCAGGCTGTTGCCCGCGGACGCGAGCGCCGGCCTCAACGCGCTCGAGGACCTCAACCGTCTCTCCCCCTCGGGGGCCCACGTCTGTCTGTACGTGGGCCTAAGACGCGACGAGGGCGAGCCGGAGTTCGACGCGACCAACCTGTGGATCTACCGCGACCGCGACCACGACGCCGCGTTCGCGCGGTTCTCGGCCGACCCGAACGGGGCGTGGCCGTCGCTGTTCATCTCATTTCCCTCGGCCAAAGATCCGACGTTCGCCCGGCGCTATCCGGGACGCTCCACGATCGAGGTCGTGACGGGAGCGCCCTATGGCTGGTTTGAGCGCTGGGCCGACACTCGATGGAAGCGGCGCGGGGCGGACTACGACGAGGTCAAGCAGACACTGGCGGCGCGGCTCCTCGGCGAACTCGAGCGCCACGTGCCGGCGACGCGGGGGCGGATCGACTACAGCGAACTGTCCACGCCGCTCTCGACCCGGCATTTTGTCAACCATCAGCGCGGAGAGATTTACGGCCCCGCCGCGGTGCCGGCCCGGTTTCGCGCCCGCGTCCTCGGCGCGCGCACACCCATCCGGAACCTCTATCTTACGGGGCAGGACGCGTGCTCGTCCGGCGTGACCGGCGCGCTGTTCGGCGGGATCATCGCGGCGTCGGCAGTCGTCGGCCGAAACCTGGTGTCCGTCGCGTCGCGACCGGCGGCCTGAACCGCGCGCCACGCCGGCGCGCGGGGGCGACCCGGAGTCCCGCCGCGCAGATCTCGCGCCGCCCGCCGGCCGGTTACCGATCCGGGTCGGGTCGCGCCTCGCGCGTGATCACGATGCTGCCGCCCGCGTGCACGCGGGCGGTCTGCCCGGGGTACACCACCGTGGTCGTGTCCGGCTGGTCCAGGATCGCCGGGCCGGCCACGACGCCCCCGACCGGCAACGCGAAACGATCATAAACCGGCGCCTCGGCATAGCCGCGTTCGGCGAAGTACATCCTGCGCGTGCCCGACGGTGGGGTGGACACGCGCGCGGCCTCCACCGCGGCGACCGCCGGCGCCGGAAGCGTGTACACGTGTACCCCCCGCACGCCGACGAACTCGACTTCGCTTTGCTCGCTGTGGTGTCCGTAGTAGCGGTCGTGGACCTCGTGAAAGCGCCGCCGCAGCTCCGCGAGCGCGTCGTCCGTCACCGGACCATCCAGGAGGGACACGCTCAACTCGTACGACTGGCCGACGTACCGCATCTCCGCGTACCGCTGAATCGAGACGCCGCCGGGCGGCACGCCTTCGACGCGCATCGCCGCCCCGCAGTGCTCATCCATGTCCGCGAACAGTGCCGCCAGCTCCGCGGCGGACGCCCGGGCAAACGGTTTCGGGTACGGACGGGCCTGCTCGTGACGAATGTCGGCCATCAGCAGACCGTACGCCGAGGCGACGCCGGGCCGCGAGGGCACGACGACCGCCTTGGCGCCGAGCAGGTCCGCCAGCCGCCCCGCGTGGATCGGCCCCGCCCCGCCCATCGCGACGAGCGCGATGCCGCGCAGATCGTACCCGCGCCGCACCGACACCAGCCGGACCGCCTCGGCCATCTGGGTGTTGACGATGTCGTGGATGCCCGACGCCGCCTGAGGGACGTCCATGCCGAGCGGTCCTGCGATCCGCCGAGCGATCGCCTCGTGCGCGCGGTCGGGGTAGAGCTCGAACCCGCCGCCGGCATAGGTGTCGGGATTGAGGTACCCGAGTACGAGGCTCGCGTCGGTCACCGTCGGCTCGGTGCCCCCTTTCCCATAGCACGCAGGTCCCGGCACCGCGCCTGCGCTCTCGGGTCCTACCTTGAGCCCGCCGGCCGCGTCGAGAAACGCGATGCTCCCGCCGCCCGCCCCGATCGTGTGCACGTCCACCATCGGCACGCGGAGCGGGTACTTGTCGATGCGTCCCTCCGAACTGGTCTCGATGCGGCCGTCCCGCACCATCGCCACGTCGAAACTCGTCCCGCCCATGTCGAGCGTCACGAGGTCGCCGAATCCCGCGGCCCGGCCCGCCGCTGCGCCGGCGACCACGCCGGCCGCGGGACCGGAGAGCATCGTCCCAACCGGGCGCGCGACCGCGAGCCGCGCCGCGGAAATTCCGCCGTGGGACTGCATGATCTGAAAGGGACAGTGGAAGCCGTGCCGGCCGAGCTGCTCCCCGAGGTCGGTCAGGTACGACGCGACCGCGGGGCGCAGGTAGGCGTCGAACGCGGTCACGACCAGCCGCTCGTACTCCCGGAACTTCGGGTCGACCGCCGAGGATAGCGAGACGGGCAGATCCGGGAAGTGCTCCCGGAGGAGCGCGGCCGTGCGTTGCTCGTGGCCGGGGTGGAGAAACGAGAACAGGTAGCACACCGCGATCGACTCGACGCCGTGCCCGTCCCGCAGCCGCCGCACCGCCTCGAGCACCGCGCCCTCGTCGAGGGGTTCGACGACGTTCCCGCGCGCGTCCACGCGCTCGGGGATCCCCACGATGCGGCGCCGCGCGGCCAGGAACAGCGGTTCCTCGGGATCCGCGTTGAGATTGTACATTTCTGTGCGTTTCATCCGGCCGATCGCGAGGACGTCTTCGAACCCGCGCGTCGTCAGGATCCCGAGCGTTGCCCCCTTGTGCTCGAGCACCGCGTTCGTGCCGATCGTCGTCCCGTGCACCACCCGCTCGACGTCGGCGGGCGCGCACCCCGCCTCAGCGACGATGCTGCGCAGGCCCTCCAAGAACGCGCCCGCCGGCCGCTTCGGCTGCGACGGGACCTTCAACGCAAACAACGCCTGCCGCTCGCGATCGACGGCGACGACGTCGGTAAAGGTGCCGCCGACGTCAATCCCGACGATCAGACGAGCCGTCCGGTCAGTCACCACGATCCCTCCACCCCGCCCGCGCGCTCGCGGGCATGTTGTACCGGCGTTGAGGTCATGCCTCGGAACGTCCGGCGCTTCTGGACTCGGCCCGCAGGGCATCGGTCGCCTCGCGGTCGACGCGCGTACCGGTCGCGTCCAGGGCGACGCCGTAGTCCCGACGCGCCGCCTCAACCGACACACGTCCATCCAGCACATCCTCGAGGACCCGGTCGGGGTCGCGGGCCAGCGGATCCCCGAACCCGCCGCCGCCCGTCGTGTAGAACCGCAGCACGTCTCCCTCGTCGAGGTGGGTCAGGATCTTGGACGGCAGGTCCTCCGTGCGGCCGTCGCGGCGGACGACCTCCGTCCGGCACACCGGCGCCGGGTACCCGCCCCGCAGCCCCCACGGCTGGAAATTGTGCCGGTCCCGTCGGTGCGAAAGCGTGACCGGCCCGCCGACCCACCGGCACACCGCGACGTATCCGAGCCCGCCGCGGTATGTGCCCGGCCCTCCGGAGTCCGTCCACAATTGCAGCCGCTCGAACTGGAGCGGCGACTCCATCTCGCATGCCTCGAGCGGATAGCTCGTGCAGTTGTTGATGTCGGTCTCCACCACGTCGATGCCGTCCTTCCCCGGGCGTGCGCCCCCGCCCCCGGAGAACGGCACCCCGATGAACCCGACGAACAGCGTGTTCGTGTCCTTGCGGCGGCCGCCGACGAGCATCAGCGAGATCTGGCCGTGCGAGGCCGCGGGGATCTGATCGGGCAGCGCCTGCGCGAGCGCGCCGAACAACACGTCGACGATGCGCTTGATCGTGTAGGACCGCAGCCCGACCGGCGCCGGCGGGAGCGGGTTGACGAGCGTCCCCTCGGGAGCCTCGATCTCGACGCACCGGTAGCACCCTTGGTTGTTGGGCACGTGGGAGCCGGCCAGCGCGCGCACCACGTAGTAGACGGCCGACATCGTCGAGGCGGGCACCGAGTTGATCGGGCCCTTCGCCTGCGCATCGGTGCCGGTGAAGTCCACGTGGAACCGGGATCCGCGAATCGAGACCGTGGCGCGAATGCGCAGCGGCCGGTCGCGCTCCACCCCGTCGTGGTCGAGGAAATCTTCGAAGACGTAGTCGCCGTCGGGGATCGCATCGATCGCGATGCGCGTGAGGCGTTCCGCGTAGTCTTGAAGCTCGTCGAACGCGCGCAGGAGCGTGGAGGCAGGGTACTCCTCGAACAGCGCCTCGAGACGCCGCCTCCCGATGTTCCCGGCTGCGAGTTGGGCGCGGAGGTCCCCGAGCAGCGTATCCGGCACGCGGGTGTTGAGCCGGAGGATCTCCCAGACGTCCCGGTTGGGCTGCCCCTCCACGTAGAGGCGCACCGGCGGGATCCGGAGGCCCTCCGCGAAGATCTCCGTGACGTTCGGCGGGGTGCTGCCAGGGGCGAACCCGCCGACGTCCTGATGGTGCGCCATCGTCACGCTTAACGCGACCACCCGGCCGTCCCAAAACACGGGCGCCACCACGGTGATGTCGGGCAGGTGCGTGCCGCCGTCGTACGGGTCGTTGAACGCGTAAACGTCGCCCGGGCGCATCTCCCCCGCCGGGAACGCTCGCAAGATGCGCCGGACGGCCGGAATCATCATGCCCAGATGGCCGGGAAGGGCCGCGGCTTGCGCGAGCGTGTTCCCGTCGCGGTCGAACAGCGCCGAGGAGGCGTCCATCGCCTCCTTCACGATGCTCGAGAACGCGCTTCGACAGAGGCTCGTCTCCATCTCGTCCGCGATCGACTGGAGGCGCTGGTTCACGACCTCGAGCGTCACCGGGTCGACCGCCCGGTCTCCGGCGCGCACCGGGTCCACGCGCGTTGCATCCATCCTCTGTCCCTCCTTGGTCCGCCGGCCGTGCCCATCGGTGGCTCGATCGCGGCGCCGCCTGTTCCCGCCCAGACCCGCGGCGCGGGCCGACGTGCTTACAGCGTCAACTTCGTGTCCAGCGCGTCGCGGAGCCCATCCGCGAACAGGTTGAACCCCAGCACCGTGCACGCGATCGCCAAGCCCGCGAAGGTGGCGATGTGCGGGGCTTCGAGCAGATAGTCGCGGCCCGTGCTGATCATCAGCCCCCACGAGGAGGTCGGCGGTTGCACGCCGAGCCCCAGAAACGACAGCGCCGCCTCCAGCAGGATCGCGCTCGCCATGTACAGCGCCGCGTAGACGATCAGGACGGAGACGCAGTTCGGCAGAACGTGCCGGAGGATGATCCGCATCGTGCGCGCGCCGATCGCGCGCGACGCTTCGACGTACTCCTGACCGGCAACCGTGAGCACCAGGCCCCGGATCACGCGCGCGAACCCGGGCGTCGCCCACAGCCCGACGGCGAGAATGGTGCTGCGCAGGTTGGCGCCGAGCACGCTGACCACGAGAATCGCCAGCAGCAGATAGGGAAACGCGAGAAGGACATCGAGCGCCCGCATCGTCAGCTCGTCCGCGATGCCGCCTCGGTAGGCCGCGAGGGTACCGAGCAGGGTCCCGAGGACCAGCCCGATGAGCACGGACGCGAACCCGACCACGAGCTCGACGCGGCTGCCGAAGATCAGCCGGCTCAGGACGTCCCGTCCGAACTCGTCGGTCCCGAGCCAGTGGCGCGCGGTCGGTCCCATGAGTTTGTCCGCGAGGACCTGGTGCGCGGGGTCGTACGGCGAGAGGTACGGCGCGCACACTGCGACCGCCACCAGGACACCGATGATCGCGCCGCCGCCGAGCGCGAGGTGGTTCCGACGGAATCGCCGCCACATCGCCGCCGCCGGAGAGCGGTACGACGCCGCGCCGCGGGTGCGTCCGACCACGGGAAGGGTCGCCATCGGTCCGCTCACGCGGCCAGGCGGCGCCGACACGGGGACGCCCAGCGCGTCGGCGCGCTCATCGGTACGCGATGCGGGGATCGAGGTACGCGTACGTGACGTCCACCGCCAGGTTCGTGACGACGAACGTCGCGGCGAGCACCAACACCCCGCCCTCCAGCAGAATGTAGTCACGCGATGAGATCGCCTGCACCAGGAGCCGCCCGACGCCCGGCCACGAAAACACCGTCTCCGTGAGGATCGCGCCGCCGAGCACCTGCCCGAACTGGAGCCCCAGCACCGTCACCACGGGGATCAATGCGTTCCTGAGCGCGTGGTGGAACAAGACCGCGGCCCCGCGGGCGCCTTTCGCGTAGGCGGTGCGAACGTAGTCCTCGTGAAGGACGCCCAGCATCGCCGACCGGGTCACGCGCGCGATCGTGGCCACGCTCGGGATCGCCAGCGTGACCGCGGGAAGAACGAGATGCGTCCACGCCCCCCGGCCGCCGCTCGGCAGCCACCGCAACCACAGGCTGAAGATGAGAATGAACACGATCCCGGTCCAGAATACGGGCATCGACAGGCCCAGCAGCGACAACACGCGGCTGGCGCCGTCGAACAACGACCGGTGCCAGTGCGCCGAGAGAATCCCGATCAATCCCCCGAACACGACGGTGAGCAGGAGCGCGGCGGCCCCCAACTCGAGCGTCGCGGCCCAGGCCTGCGCGATCTCCTCCGACACCGGCCGGTCGTCCACGATCGACCGGCCGAGGTTGCCGTGCGCGAGGCGCTCCAGATACTCCACGTAGCGGACCAGCAGCGGCCGGTCGAGCTCGAGTTGGGCCCGCAGCCGCGTGACCATATCCTGCGTCGCGCCCTGGCCGAGCATCATCGCCGCGGGGTCGCCGGGAATGACGTCCATCGTCCCCATGATCAGGAAGACGACGCCAAACAGGATCGGCACCGCCGCCAGCAGCCGCCGCACGAGAAACCGCGTCACGCCGCCGACCTCCCTCGCCGAACGGCGCGCCCCGGTGGTGCCTCCACGTGACCCCGCCCGCTACTTTTGGATCCAGACGGGCGCGACCCTGAGATCGTACTCGACGGGATGGGGCACGAACCCTTTGACGTTCGACCGCATCACCGCGATGTTGTCCATGTTGTAGAACGGCACAAATGGGATGTCGCGCGCCAACATGCCCTGCGCCTGCGCGTACAGCTGCTTCCGCTCCGTCGGATTGAGGTTCACCCGCGCCGCGTTCGCCACTTTGTCAAACGCGGGGTTGATGTAGCGGAACGTGTTCCACCCCGCTGGCGGGATCTGGTCGGACCGGAACACCGTCACCACCGTGAAATCCGCGTCTCCGGTCAGGTTGCCCCATGCGGAGAACAGGACGTGGACGTTCAACGTCGGGGTTCTGAGCGCGTTGATCACGACCGGATACTCCGGAAGCTGCAGGTCCACCCGGATGCCGATCTCGCGCATCTGGGCCTGGAACGCCTGCGCGATCTCGGCGTCCTTCGGGTACCGCCCGCGGGAGCTGATCATCGACAGCGCCAGCGGAGCGCCGTTTCGCTCCATCATGCCGCCGGCGCCCTGCGTGTACCCCGCGGACGTCAGCATCGCCCGCGCCGCCTTCGGATCGTACGGATACCGCGTGTCAAGGTGCATGGGGGCGTAGCCGAAGACCGTCGGCGCCATGACGCTGTCGGCGAGCGTGCCGGCGGACTGCACCAGGTTCGCCTGAATCGATTTCCGGTCGGTTCCCATGAACATCGCGCGTCGCACCCGCACGTCGTCCATCGGCGGCTGGGTCAGCGTGAGCGAGAGGAACACCGTCCGGGTCCCGGTCACGCCGGCAACCGTAAAGTTGGGATCGTGGCGCAGCGCGGGGAGCTGGTCCACCAGCGGGTTGAGCACCATGTCGGCCTCCCCGGTGCGCAGGGCGATCATGCGCGCCGAGTCGTCGGGGATCACCTTGAATACGATCCGGTCCAGCGACGGTTTGTCCCCCCAGTAGTCGTCGTTGCGCGACAGGGTGATGTGGTCTCGGGGCTGCCACTCCTCGAACTTGAACGGGCCGGTGCCGACGGGGTGGCGTCCGAAGTCGTCCCCGTACTTGCGCACCGCGGCGGGGCTGACCATCCCGCCGTGCACCATGCTCATGTTCAGCAGCAGCGGCGAAAACGGCTCCGTCGCGACCACGTCGACCGTGTAGTCGTCAACGACCTGCAACGCCTTGACCGGCCCGGCGAAGCTGGCCCAGATCCCCGGAGCCTTGGGGTTGAAGGTGCGGTCGAAGTTGAACTTGATCGCCGCCGCGTCGCAGGCGGTCCCGTCGTGAAACTTCACGCCCTTCCGGAGAGAGAACCGGATCGACGTCGGCGAGAGCACGCGCCAGCTGGAGGCGAGGCCGGGCCCCACCGTCATGTTCGTCCCGAGGGTGACCAGGGGCTCGTAGATCAACCCGTACACCCACGACGCCGGCGCGCTGCTATCCTTGAAGAGGTCGAGCGACGTCGCATCCACCGGGCGCGCGATCGTGAGCGTGCCGCCCCGGGTCGGCGCGGCCGAGGCAAGCTCCGGGAGCGCAACCGAGCCGAGCGCTGCGCCTGCCAACGAGGCCATCGATCGGTGAACGAGCTGACGTCGAGTCATCCGGGTGCCTGACATCTGAACCCCCCTTATCATGGTGGGTCGCTGCGCCGAGCGCCTGCGCCGGAGCCTCTTGCCCCTGGCACGCACACGTTATCGGCGCGACCGCGGTGTCACGGGATTGTAAACGTGTGCATACGATGCGTCGCAGCGGAGTTCCTGGTGCATCATGGTCCGTCGACGGACGCCTCCGCCCGGTTGCCGAGCAGCGCCTGCGCCTCCCGGAAACACGCGAGCGGCGCCGTGGCGATGCCCGCGCCGATCTGTCCGATTCCGGGTCTGCGGCCCGCGACCCCGGTGTTGAGAATCGGCGCGATCCCGGTCGCCACCACTCGCGCCACGTCGATGCCGCACGGGGTACCGCGAAAATCGAGCCCCGGCACGGTGAACAGCGGGTGCTCCACCTCCGTGATCGCGTACATCCGCGACGCGTGGGCGATCATCTCGGACGCCTTCCCGCCGATGAACCCGGCGATCGCGGGCGCGGCCGCCATCGCGAACGCGCCGATGCCAACGACCTCGGACACGTACGAATCGCCCATCAACGGTACGCCGTCCGCCTCAGTAAACCCCTCGAACCATCGCCCGACAGGCGGATCCGGCGGCGCCGTCACCCATGCGCGCCCAAGGCCGGCCACCCGCAGCCCGAACCGGACCCCGTTTCCGGCCATCGCGGTGACGAACCCGCTCCCCGGGATCGACGGCACGGCGTCCGTCAGCGCCTTGCTGTGGGCGATGGACAGGTTGAGGAAGAAGTGATCGTTCCCCCCGATGAACTCGAAACAGTCGGCGGCGACGCCGCCGGCGACCGCTCGCGCGAGGTGCGGTGCGACCACCTTGAGGAAGAGCGCCGTCGCCGCCTTGTTCCGGTTGTGGCACTCGTCGCCGCGGTGCAACGCCTCGACGATCAGCTGGCGAAGGTCGATCGGTCCGCTCCGCCGAAGCGCGCCGCGCAGCGCGGGGGCCAGCACATCGCGAATCCACGCGAGCCTGGTCAAGACGTCGACGTCGTTCGCCCCGAACCGGAGCACCCGACCGAGCCCCTCGTTGATGGTGGCGAACGCCAGGTTGCCGTACGTCTCGTTGCGCACCACGAACACGGGCATCGTGGAGACGACGATGCCGGCCATCGGCCCCACCACGCCGTGGTCGTGGGCGGACGCGAAGCGTACGCCGCCCCCCGCCGCTAGACGCCCCGCGTCCTCGATCGTCCGGCACAGGCCCGCATGCACGAGCGCGCCCTGCACCGCGGCGCGCATCGGCGGGACCATTTCGTCCCATGCCAGCGGCGGGCCGGCGTGCAGCACGAGGTCGGCGCGCATCCCCGGCACCACCTCGATCGCCGGACGCACATCCACGAGAAACGGGTGTCCGGCCAGCAGGCGCTCTACGGCCTCTCGGTTCGGCTGCCGAGGGGCGGCGGCCGCCCCGCCGGCCGCTACGCCATCTGCGCGGCCGCTCACGGCATCAACGCTCCGCCGTTGATGAACAGGGTTTGCCCCGTCATGTACTCCGTCGCGGAGGATGCGAGCAGCACGACGACCTTGGCGATGTCGTCGGGCTGACCGACCCGCCCCAGGGGGATGTGGGCGCCCACCTGCACCAGTTCGTCGCGGGTGCGCCGCGGGGCAATGAGCGGGGTGTCCACGATCCCGGGCGCGACGCCGTTGACGTTGATCCGATGAGGCGCGAGCTCCAGCGCGAGGGTCTTGGTCAGGGCGATCACGCCGGCCTTCGACGCCGCGTAGTGCCCCACTTCGACCGATGGGGTGTGCCCCAGGCCGGAGGCGATGTTCACGATCTTTCCAAAGCGGCGCGCGACCATGCCCGGCGCAACGGCCTTGCAGCACAGGAACGTTCCCTTCAGGTTGACGTCCATCATCCGGTCCCACTCGCGCTCGTCGAGCTCGAGCAGCGGTTTCCAGGTCAGCACGCCGGCCCCGTTGACCAGCGCGTCGATCCGCCCAAACGCGTCGAGGACCTTCGCGGTCATGCGCGCGACATCGTCCGCGCGACCCACGTCACAGGTGACCGAGATCGTCCGCCCGCCCTCCGCCGGCACGCCCGCGGGCGCGGCGCGATCCACCAGCGCCACGCGGCTCCCCTCCGCCAGGAACCGGCGCGCGATCTGGCCGCCGATTCCGCCCGTCGCCCCCGTCACCACCACCACGCGATCGCGCAATCCGAGATCCATCCCGTCACCTCTCCGCCGAGTCCACCGGCAGCACCTGAACGTCCTGCGGTTCCCACGCGACGCGCACGGAGGCGCCGACGTCGATGCGCGGCGCCCCGCGCCGGTTGGCCACCCGCGCGATCAGCACCTCGTCGGGGTTCAGGCGCACGACGTACTTGGTCGCGTCCCCGAGGTAGATCGCGTCCTCGACCACGGCCGGCACCGTCCCCGGCCCCGCCGCGCCGGCCGCGGCCAGCCCCACCGCTTCCGGTCGGATCGAAACCCGGAGGGCCGTACCCGGGCGCGCCCCGTTTGCGACGATCGTGAAAGTGCTCCCGCCGGCGGTCTCGACCGTCGCGGACGCCCCTATCTGCGCCAGGACGCGGCAGTCGAGCAGATTCGACTCGCCGATGAAGCTGCCCACGAACGCGGACGCCGGGCGCTCATACAGCTCCGCCGGTGTGCCGACCTGCTCGATGCGCCCGTGGTTCACGACCGCGATCCGGTCGGACATCGTCATCGCTTCCGACTGGTCATGGGTGACAAAGACCACGGTAATACCGAGCCGCTCGTGAAGGCGCCGGAGTTCGATCTGCATGCTCTCGCGCAGCCGTTTGTCGAGCGCCGCAAGCGGCTCGTCCATGAGCAGCAAGCGCGGGTGGAACACGAGCGCCCGCGCGAGTGCGACGCGCTGCTGCTGCCCGCCGCTCAACTGGCGGGGATGCCGTGCCCCGTAGCCTTCCAGACGCACCATCGCGAGCGCGGCCTCGACACGGCTGGCGATCTCGCCCGCCGGCATCCGGCGGATCCTGAGGGGGAATGCGATGTTGTCGAACACCGTCATGTGCGGGAACAGCGCATAGTTCTGGAACACCATGCCGATGTCGCGCTTGTCGGGCGAGAGCCGAGTGATGGGCCGATCGCCAAGCACGACCTCTCCGCTCGTCGGCCGCTCGAACCCGGCGACCATGTTCAGGATCGTGGTTTTCCCGGATCCGCTGGGGCCGAGCAGCGTCATGAACTCGCCCGCCTCGACCTCGAGCGATACCCCTGCGACGGCGGTCACGGAACCGAACAGCTTCGTCACCTCGCACAGCCGGAGCGCGGCGCCCCGGAACTCCGCCGACGACCAGGCGCCGGGAGCGGCCCCGCCCCCCGCACCCGCCCCCGCCGGCCGGGGGCGGGGGTGACCGCGACGGCTGCGGAAGAACTCCAGCGCCCCCAGCGCCAGCACGACGACGACCATCTGGATCGACGCGACCGCCGTCACCGTGGGGTTGATCTCGTCTTGGGAGACCGCGTCCCACATCATCTTCGGCAGCGTCACCACGTCGCGGCCGCTCAGAAAGATCGCGATGACGACCTCATCCAGGGACGTGATCAGCGCGAACAGCGCCCCGGCGATGATCCCCGCCCGGATCAGGTGCACGGTCACCCGCCAAAACGTCTGCCACCCGGTGGCGCCCAAACTGCGGGCGGCCCGCTCCATCTGGGGGTCGAACGCCCGCATCACCGCGACCACGTTGATGACCACGTAGGGCACGCCGAGCACGGCGTGCGACAGCGCCAGCGCGGTGATCGTGCCAACGAGATGCGCCCGCGCGTAGACGAAGTAGAACGAGATCGCCAGGATCATCACCGGCACGACCATCGGCGCGAGCGTGACCGCGTACAGGAGATCCTTCCCGGGGAATCGCGCTCTGGCGAGCGCCATCCCCGCCGGCGTGCCGAGCGCACACGCCAGCGTGGTCGCCAGGAACGCCACGCGGACGCTCGTCCACGCCGATCCCATCCAGTCACGGTTGGACAGGAAGTCCGCGTACCACCGGAGCGACAGCCCGTGGGGCGGGAGCGTGAGCCACGACGTGTTGCTGAACGACATCGGCACGAGCGCCGCCATCGGCGCCACGATGAACGCCAAGGTCAGGCCGCACACGACCGTCACGCCCGCGCGCCACATGGCCTACGTTCCCCCGCCGAAGAGACGGTCCAGGTTCATCGCGCGGCTGTACAGGGCGATGACCAGCACGGTGGCGACAAGCAGCACGAGCGACAGCGCGGCGGCCAGCCCCCAATCGAGCGCCTGATTGATGTAGGCTTCGATGAGCATCGACACGGTCGTCACCTTGCCGCCCCCAAGCAGCGCGGGGGTGATGAAGAATCCGAGCCCCACGACGAACAGCATCAGGCAGCCGGCGGCGACCCCGGGGAGGCTGAGCGGGAAGAACACGCGCCGGAACGCCTGCCACTCCGTCGCCCCGAGGTTGCTCGCCGCCCGCAGCAGGGAGGTGTCGATGCCGCGCATGACCCCGTACAGGGACAGGATCATGAACGGCAACAGCACGTGCACCATACCGATGTACACGCCGATCTGATTGTAGATCAGCGACACCGGCGCCCGGACCAGGTGGAGCCCCAGCAGGACCTGGTTGACGACCCCGTCCCGCTGCAGGAGGATCATCCACGTAAAACTCCTCGCCAGGATGCTGATCCAAAACGGGGTGACGACCAGGATCAACAACAGATTCGCCACGCGCGGCGGCGCCATCGTCAGCGTGTACGCGACCGGATACCCGAGCGCGAGGCACAGCAGCGTCACCACCACGCTGATCTGGAGCGTCTCCCACATGACGCGCCGGTACAGCGGGGTGGTCAACAGCTCGCGGTAGTGCGCGAGCCCGCCTCCCTCGGGCGAGATGCTGAACGACAGCATCTGCCCCACGGGGTACAGGAAGAACACGAGCAGAAACGCAAGCAACGGCAGCGTCGGTAGCAGACCGCGGAGGACCGGCGACCGCATCATGCGTTCCCCCGCCCTCCACGGCCCGGCATGACAGACCCCTACCCGTTGACGAACGCCAACCAGCGCTTCGTCATCGCGTCCCCGTTGTCCGCCCACCACGTGGCATTGACCTGGATCTCCTTGCCGACGTTGGCGGGGTTCGTCGGGAGCATCGCCGCGGTCGCCGGCGGCATCAGGCCGTACGCCTTCGCGTTCGGGACCCCGTACGGGAACACGTCTACGAACTTGGCCTCGTTTGCGGGCCGCGCATAGTACGCCATCAGCTTCATGGCGTTCACCTTGTTCTTGGCGCCCTTCGGCGTGATCCAGTACGACTGCATCCACGCGGCCTGGTTCCACGTGAACGCGGCGGGGCTGCTGCTCCGCTGGAGCTCGAGCACGCGGCCGCTCGTCGCCTCGATGAGGTCGACGTCTCCACCCCGCATGAGCGTCGTGATCTGATTCGTGTCCTTGTACCACACGTTGATCTCCGCTTTGCGCGGCTGCAGGAACTTATAGGCTCGGTCCACGTCCAGTGGGTACAGCTTGTCCCGCGGCACGCCGTCCGCCAGCAGCGCGAACTCGAGCACCGGAATCGGCTGATTGTACATCGCCCGGTGCCCGGGGAAGCGGCTGTCGTTGAAGAAGTCCGCCCACGTCGCGGGGGCCTTCCCGGCGGGGAACTTGGTCGTGTTCCAGGCCAGCACGTACGCATACGCCACGGACCCGATCCCCCACTCGCTGGATGTCCCAGCGATCAGATCCGCCTTGTTAATGATCGAGTAGTCGGCGCGCTCGAGCATGCCCTTCCGGCCGAGCTCGATCATCATCTCCCCTTCGGAATCCACGAGATCCCACTCCACGTTGCCGGTCTGCACCATCGCTTGGATCTTGGCCACGTCCGGCACGCCGACGATGCGGACCTTGATGCCGGTCTCCTGCTCGAACGGGTCGAAGAACGCGGTCTTCTGGGCGTTGGCGTACGATCCGCCCCACGTGCAGACGACGACCTCGCCGGTGCCCTTGATCGGCACCGCCTGCCCCGCGCCGGCCAGCAGGTCCACCACGGCGCCCGACACCGCCGCCGCCGACATCCCCATCGTCAGGGCCCGGCGCACGAACTCGCGCCGCGTCATCCCGCCAAGGTAGTACTGTTCCACGAGCCTGTCCACGCGCTTCATCTCGCCCATGACTCCTCCCCCTGTGCTCAGTTTCGACCGACTGCGGTCTGGGCCTTCGGACGATGGGCCCCCATCTCGCTCGGATCGATGATGACGTTCAGCAGGATCGGACGGCCGGCGCCGAGCGCGCGCTCCAGAGCGGGCCGGATCTCCGCCGGCCGGGCGACCTCGACGGCCTCGACCCCCATGCTCTGCGCCAGCCCGACGAGATCGACCGCAGGATCGCCGATGTCGGTGCCGACGTACGTGCCGGTCTTCGCGGCATGCCGCGTGTGGTCGTGCAGCGCCGACTTGATCGCCATGTACGTGCCGTTGTTGAACACCACGAAGACGACGGGGATCCGATAGCGGGCCGCCGACCACAACCCCTGGGCCCCGTAGACGACCACGCCGTCGCCGACACAGCTCACGACGGTGCGCGAGGGGTCCCCGAGCTTCCAGCCGATCGCTGCCCCGATCCCCCACCCCATGTAGGTGCTGGAGTTCATGGCAAACGTGCCCGGCCGCCGGAACTCGTATCCGCGCAGGATGTAGTTGCCCATCGTGACGGCTTGGTTCACGATGAGGGCGTTGTCGTCGCACACCTGCGACAGCTCCGCCACGAGACGCCACGGCTTGATCGGCACGGCGTCGCGCGCCTGCCCCAGTTCCGCGTCGCGCGCCTGCCGCAGGGCCATCGCGGCGCGGGCGACCACCCCGCGGCGCGACGCGATCCCGCGGGCGTGACCGGTGGTCATGCGCGCGCGCACCGCCTCCAGCAGCGCCCGGAGCGCGCTCAGGCTGTCCGCAACGATCGGCACCGCCGTTGGATACACGCGGGCCACCTCCCACGGGTCCTCGTGGATGTGCACGACGTCGGCGCCTCGCGGCACCATCGGGACCCGGGGATAGTCCGGCTCGATGAACATGCGGCTGCCGACCCCGATCACGAGCGAGGCCTCCGCAACCATCGGATGTCCCGGCGCGTACAGGCCGAGGTAGCAGGGGTGCGTCGAGGCCACGCTGAGATACGTGCCGAACGGCTCCGCGAACACGGGCAGCGCGAGGAGTTCCGCCAGTTCCGCGAGCAGGTCGGCGGCGCCGTGCGCGACGACCTGGCCCCCCGCCACGAGCACGGGGTGCTCCGCGCGCAGCAGCAGGTCTGCCGCCCGGTCGATCTCGCCGGGGTCCGCCGGGATCCGACGGGCCACTTGGAACCCCGCGGGATCGGGCACCTCCACCTCCACGGGCGCGCGCAGGAAATCCTTGGGAATCGCCATGTACGTCGGCCCGGTCGGCAGTGCCCCCGCGATCTTGAACGCGCGCGCGGTCTCTTCCGCGATCCGCGAGGGATTCGGGACCACAAGGCTGTGCTTCGTGAACTGGCGGACGGTCCCGATGAGGTCGAGCGCCTCGCCCTGGGCGTCGCGAAACAAGTGGCGCGTGTCGTGGCATCCCGCGGACACGACGATCGGGGTCCGATCCTTCGCGGCGGTGAGCAGCGCCCCCATACCGTTCGCCGTGCCGACCATCGCGTGGAGGTTCGCGAACGACGGCCGGCCGGTCGCGCGGGCGTAGCCATCGGCCATGGCCATCGCCGCCTCTTCATGCAGGCCGAGCACATAGGTGAGGGACGGGGTCTGCCCGATCGCGTCGAGGATGTCGATCTCGATCGTCCCCGGATTGCCGAACACGTGCCGGACGCCCTCGGCCTCCACGGCCTTGATCAGCGCCTCCGCGCCCGTCATCTGAGCCCTGGCAGGGCCGTTGTGCTTCGTCGCCATCGGTGCGCCACCTCATTGGAAGTGCCGTCCCTCGATCACCGGTCGGGCTCGTCTGCGGGGCCGGGCGGCGGGAGGCCGGCGTTACGCACGGTCCGCGCCCGCCTCCGCCATCGCGCGGGCCGCGACGTGAATGGCCTCCACGATCTTCTTGTAGCCGGTGCAGCGGCAGAGGTTCCCGCTGATGTATTCGACGATCTGCGCGTCGGACGGGTTCGGGCACTCGGCGAGCAACGCCCGGACCGTCATCACCATCCCCGGCGTGCAGAACCCGCACTGCAGGGCTCCGCAGTCGACGAACGCCTGCTGGATCGCGTGGAGGCGGCCGCCCTGCGCGAGCCCCTCACACGTCTCGACCGTCCGCCCGTGGGCCTCCAGCGCGAGCACGCTGCATGCGCTGACCGGCAGGCCGTCGATCAGCACGGTGCACGCGCCGCACACCTGGACATCGCAGCCGCGCTTGGCGCCGATCAACCCGAGATCGTTCCGCAGAAAATCGAGCAGGGTGCGGTGGTTCGGGACGTCGACCCGAATCGACGCACGGTTGACCGTGCACGCCAGCGCGTACGTCTCCCCGTGTTCGGCCGCCCTACTCACGCTCCTGCTCCCTCCCGATCAGACGGGCTCGCGCCTGTTCCGCGGCGCGACGCATCAGCACGCCGGTGAGATGTCGTTTGTACGAGGCCGACCCGTAGAGATCATCCACCGGCGCGCAGCGCCCCGCCAGCGCCGCTGCGGCAGCGGCGCACGCCGCGGAGAAACGGCCGCCGCGCAGCGGGGCGCCGCCGAACGCGCGCTCCGCCTCCGCCACCCGGATCGGGGTCGGCCCGACGCACCCGACGGCAACCCTGGCTTCTACGATCCGGTCGCCGCCGGGGTTTCCGACCAGCACGACCCCAACACCGGCGGTCGGACGCTCATAGAACGCGACCTTGAGATACGCCGCCCCCGCCTCCGCGGGCAGCGCGGGCACCAGTACCGTCTCCAGCAACTCGCCCGGCTGCAGGTCGGTAGTGTATCCGTCGACGAGGAACGACGCCAGCGGCATGGTCCGCGACCCCGCGCGGCTGGTCAGGACGACGGTCGCGTCGTGCAGAAGTAAGACCGTCGCCACGTCCGAGCGCGGTTCCGCAAAACAGAGGTTCCCGCCGATCGTGCCGACCGTTCGCACGCGCACATTGGCCACGCGGGCCTCGACGTCCGCGAGCAGCGGCACCCGACTCCGGACCTCGGCGTCGCGCTCGACCGCGCGGTGCGTCGCCGTCGCGCCGATCGCCACCCGGTGCGTCCCGGCGTTGTATGTGATCCGGTCGGCACCGACCCGCTTGATGTTGACGAGATGCCGATACCGGAGCACCCCCTGTTTCATCGCGACGAGCAGCTCGGTGCCCCCCGCATATACGGCAGCCTCGGACCCGTGGGCGAGCAACACCTCGGAGGCTTCCCCCAACGTCCGGGGCTCGTGGAACCGGAACGGCGCTAGCACGCCTGCCCTCCGCCCGGGCGGGGGTGCTCTTGACGGAATTCCCCGCGACCCCGCACAATTGTGTTGTGGCGACCAACGGCCGTCGGGCATCGTCGAACGGGCGTCTTCCCGCGGACCCGATCACCATTGCAGACGTGGCGCGACGAGCGCGAGTCTCGACGGCGACGGTATCGCGCGTCCTGACCCGATACCCGCACGTTAGCGACCAGACGCGCCGGCGGGTTGAGGCCGCCTTGCAGTTTCTTCGGTACGAGCCGAACCGCATCGCACGGAGCCTGCGGGCACGGGCGACGCACACGATCGGGCTGATCATCAGGGACGCGGCGAACACCAAGTTCGGCCTGATCGCCAAGGCGGCCCAGGAGGTGGCCAACGCCCGCGGCTACTACGTGCTGGTGGGCAGCTCCGACCGCAGCGCCGACCGCGAGCGCGAATCGATCGACCTGTTGTTGCAGCTCAGGGTTGACGGGCTCGTGCTGTATGTCGCCGACGAGCGCATCAACCACCTGGCAAACCGCAAACGCCTGGATATCCCGGTCGTGCTCGTCGAGAGCACGCTGCGCGGCTACGCGTTCGATGAAGTCTGTTCCGACAACGTCGGCGGCGCCCGCGCCGCGACGGAGCACCTGCTCGGGCTCGGCCACCGACGCATCGCGCTCCTGCACGGTCCGCTCGGCATCCGTCCGCTCCGCGAGCGCCGCCAGGGCTACCTGGAGGCCTACGCCGCGGCGGGGGTACGCCCAGATCCGGCGCTCATGGTCGAGACCGGCACGCGGGAGGAGGATGCCGCGGAGCACGCCGCGCGGCTCATGGCCGGGGACGCTCCTCCGACGGCGATCTTCGCCGCGTCCAGCGCGATGACGATCGGCGTGCTGCAGGCGATCCGGGCGCGGCGGGTGCGGGTGCCCGAGACGCTGTCCGTGATCGGCTTCGACGATACCGACGTCACCGCGCTCGTCGACCCGCCCCTCACCGTCGTGACGCGAGACCTCCACCTCCTCGGGGCCACGGCCGTGGAGACGCTGATGGAACGCCTGGCCGATGGTCCCCGCAGCCCCGCGAAGCGCATTGTGCTCCCGGCCACGCTGCACGTCCGGGACTCCTGCGCCCCGCCGGCGGGTCGCCGCGCGACGGAGGCGCACTAGCGCACGGCCTCCGGCGCGAACGGGTCGTGCGCCCCGACGGGCCGCCCACCGAGCCTGACCCGAAGCCCGGGGAGCCCGACATCGATGTGCGATGACGGCCGACGGCCAGGCACGCGGCTACCCTTCTCCCGCGCGCAGCGCCAGCAGCAGCCGCTCGGGCGTGATCGGCAGCTCGGTCACGCGCACGCCGACGGCGTCGTAGATCGCGTTGGCGATCGCCGCCGGCATCGGCACCATCCCGATCTCCCCGACACCCTTCGCCCCGTACGGTCCGACGGGATCGGCCTTCTCGAGGATGACGTGCGTCAGCTCGGGCACGTCGCCGGCGCGCGGAATTCGATAGTCGAACGCGTGGGGGTTCATCACCTGGCCATCCTGACAGACGATCTCCTCCATCAACGCATAGCCCAGGCCCATGACCACGCCGCCCTCGATCTGTCCTTCGACGATCAGCGGGTTGATCGCCCGGCCGACGTCCAGGGCGCTGATCACCTCGAGCACGCACACGTGGCCGAGCTCGACATCCACCTCCACCTCGACGATCTGGGTAGCATAGTCGAACGCCTGGAACGGGCTCCCGCGCCCTTCCGCGTCGAGTTGGACCACCGGCGCACCGAACGTCGCCGTTCCGATCGGCTGCTCGCCGACGGACCGGTGCGCGAACGCGACGACCTCCTCGAGCGAGCAGGAGCGCTGGGACGCGCCGCGCACGGCGATCCGACCGGCACGGCACTCCAGATCGGCCGGGTGAGCTTCAAGCATCCTGGCCGCGATCGCAAGCAGTTTGTCCCGAAGCGCGACGGCCGCCGCGCGCGTCGCGTTGCCGGTCACGTACATCGTCCGGCTGGCCGACGCGCCGCCATCGAACGGCATGGTGTCGGTGTCCTTGAGCGCGACGCCGATCTGGGACATGGGCACGTCGAGCTCTTCGGCCACGATCTGGATCAGTGCCGTCGTGGCGCCCTGCCCCACCTCAGACGCCCCAGAAACGAGTGTCAGCGAACCGTCCTGATTGGCCTTGATGATCGCGGTGGCGGTGTCGGCACCGGACCAGATGCCGCCGCCGATGCCGTGATGGGCGGTGGCGACCCCGATGCCGCGGCGGAACCGGCCCGCGCCCGGCAGGCGCTGGCGGCGGCGCTCTGTCCACGCGCTCTTCTCGGCAGCCGCTCGCAGCGTCTCCCGCACCGTCACGCTGTAGCGTGTCGGATCCAGCACCTGCCCGGTACAGGTGACCGACCCCGGCCCCCAGGCGTTGCGAAGGCGCAGCTCGATCGGATCGATCCCGCGGTCGGCCGCAGCCTGATCGAGCAGACTCTCCCGCGCAAGCGCTACCTGCGGCGCCCCGAATCCCCGAAAGGACCCGCTCAACACGTTGTTGGTGGCGACGCAGCGTACCCGTACCGCGATGTTCGGCACGTCGTACGGCCCCTCGAGGTGCGTCGCACCGTGAATCGACAGCATCGACGGCATCGAGTTGTACGGCCCGGAATCGGTGAGAATCTCGGCTTCCATGAACGTGATCCGGCCGTCCGCGTCGATGCCGATGGCCAGATCGGTGTCGAACGGCAGCTTGCACGTGGAGGCAACGAACTCGTCCTCGCGGCTGAAGACGCCCTTCACAGGGCGTCCGGTCCGCATCGCGAGCAGCGCGCAGTACGGTTCGATCGTCAGCTCGCCCTTGCCGCCGAAGTCCCCGCCGGCGGGCAGATGCACAATGTGCACCCGGCTCATGGGGAGTCCAAGCACCGCGGTCAGCTGCGAGAGCGTCCGGAACGGCTTGCCCGTCGAGCTCCAGACGGTGAGCCGGTCGGTCCCATGCTCGTAGCTCGCGACGGCTGCGTGCGGCTCCATCGAGAAGTGCTCCATGCGCTGCGTCCGGAACCGGCCGCGGACCACATGGTCGGCCGCCGCCCGGCCGCGGTCGACGTCGCCCCGCCGCACCCGGAACTGCGTGAACACGTTGCCCTGATCGTAGACGACATAGGGCCGCATGAACGGCGCGACCTTGTACTCGGCGCGGCGCTCGTGAATCCGCGGCGCCCCGCCCAAGAGCGCGTCCTCCGGCGTGTACACCGCCGGCAGCGCCTCGTACGCGACGTCGATCAGCGCAGCCGCGCGCTCCGCCGTCTCCTCGTCCTCGGCCGCGACGGCGGCGACCACATCCGCGACGCTGCGCACGGTGTCCCCGGCGAACACGGGTCGGTCGCTGATGCTCACGCCGGTGAACACGGGGCCGGGCAGGTCCGACGCCGTCAGCACGGCCACGACACCGGGCAGGGCCCGGGCCGCCGCCGTGTTCACCCGCGTGATGCGGGCGTGCGCGTGCGTGCTGAACACGAGCCGGCAGTGAAGCATGCCGGGGAGGACCACGTCTGTCGTAAACCGCGTCTGCCCCGCGGCGAGCGCCGCGGCGTCCACCCGCGGCATCCGGCTCCCGACGCCGGCGCGGATCACGCGATGGCCTCCGACGTCACCGGAGTGGCGGGCGTCACACCATCGCACGTCACGATTTCGCCCCGCCATGTCGCTCCCCCGCACGGCTGGGAACGGCGGCGGATCATTGCGGATCTGCAATCGTTTACAACCACGTGCGCACCTCATCGCGGCTGCTCCGCACAACGTGACGCTTGTTGTTCAACAATCGCGCATCCGTTCCCTCCACACCGCCGCTCGCCGCAGGCGCTCCTCGCGCCGTTTCTCCGCGGCGGCACCGCAGCGCACATCGAGCGCATGCGGTGTTCTGCGCGTCGCCGCCTTGGAGCGCGACGCTGATGTCGTAGTTCAGCAATCCTGTCATGCTAACGGTTCAGCGAAAATGTCACCCCCTGGGCGCTGAGCTCTTTGCGGCGAGCGATCTGAGCGTATTGCCTCCAGGGATGAT